>Ga0078972_1001723_pt1 | contig 79157 bp, 70 predicted proteins | sample YelNatPaOPGAMG01_FD_67568 | JGI IMG/M metagenome (GOLD analysis project Ga0078972, IMG submission 67568) | Hot spring thermophilic microbial communities from Obsidian Pool, Yellowstone National Park, USA - OP-RAMG-01 (SPADES assembly) (version 2) | ecosystem: Environmental > Aquatic > Thermal...
CCGTTATCGGCCATTTAAAGGCTGATCATCGGCTCAGCCGTAACTTTTACAAAGGGATCGTAGGCGATAACATCAATATCATGTTGGCTGCAGCAGCATTCAACTTCAAAAGGATGATGAATAAGTGGAAGAAAAAATTTTTTCACTTTTTTCAAACGCAGTTTTTCCAATTTCAGATGCAATTTTTTCATTTTCTTTTCTACCCTCTCTTTTCAAAAAAATTAAAAATGACTTTTTAAGGGTCAACTATTTAGTACAAATTCAAAATAAAATATAAATTATCATACGGATAGCTTAGCATCAAAAATATTTTTTATCTTTGCCGTTCATTTACAAAAACTATAAGAAAATGGTTCATTATAAAGAATTAGGTCTGGTAAATTCGAGGGAACTTTTCCAGAAAGCTGTTAAAGGAGGTTATGCAATACCTGCTTTTAACTTTAACAATCTTGAACAGTTGCAGGCAATTATTTCAGCCTGTGTTGAGACACGTTCGCCGGTAATATTGCAGGTATCGTCGGGTGCCCGTAAATATGCCAATCAAACCCTTCTGCGTTATCTGGCACAAGGCGCAGTCGAATATGCCAAGGAACTGGGGTATGCAATACCCATTGTATTGCACCTCGATCACGGCGATTCGCTTGAGCTTTGTAAGAGCTGTATCGAAATGGGTTTTTCGTCGGTGATGATCGATGGTTCGCATCATCCCTACGAAAAGAATGTTGAACTCACCCGTTCGGTAGTTGAATATGCTCACAAATACGATGTTACCGTTGAAGGGGAATTGGGCGTATTGGCCGGTATCGAAGACGATGTTGTAGCCGAACATTCGCACTATACTCGTCCTGAAGAGGTTGAAGATTTTGTTAAGAAAACCGGCGTTGACTCGTTGGCTATCTCAATAGGTACCTCGCACGGAGCCAATAAGTTTAAACCCGAACAGTGTACCCGTACACCGGATGGTATTCTGATTCCACCTCCTCTGCGTTTCGACATTCTCGAAGAAATCGAACGTCGTATCCCCGGATTTCCTATCGTTCTTCATGGTGCTTCTTCGGTACCCGTGGATCTGGTCCGTACCATCAACAGCTATGGAGGCAAACTTAAGGATGCCGTCGGTATTCCTGAAGATCAACTACGTCGTGCTGCCTCTTCAGCAGTATGCAAAATCAACATCGACTCCGATGGTCGTCTGGCAATGACTGCTGCTATCCGTAAGGTATTGGCAGAAAATCCTGCCGAATTCGATCCGCGCAAGTATCTGGGTCCTGCCCGTGATGCCTTGAAAGAACTTTACAAGCACAAAGTTATTAACGTTCTGGGTAGCGCTAATAAAGCATAAGCTAAAAAATTCTGTTACTTGAAATAGCCAGTCAGTATACGACTGGCTATTTTTGCATGTGATAGAGGATACCAAGTGTTTTCTTCTGCTTCTTTCACAATCTCAGCCAAATCATTTACATTTGCATTCATACGGTCTAAAATTTTGCACTATGCCTAAATTCTCTTGTATCCTGTTAATTGTTATATCCCAGCTGGTGATCAGCTGTTCGGTTCAGCAAAGTTACCTTACGGGATCGCATTGCAATGGTAAATGTACCTACCTGCGAATGGGCGTAGGAAGAGCTCAGGCTGTGTCCTTTTGGGGAATGGGTGGCCACAAAACTGAAAATCTCGTTTTTACTGCCAAAAACAATATGTATAGGACTTTTCCGCTGCACAGAACTGAATTTTACGATAATTTTGTTGTAACTATCCGAAATATTTATTTCCCTCTGATAAAAAAAACGGTGGTCACCATACATGCCGATATCGTTACCGATGATATAGCCGAAGGAGATATGGCATTTTCCGATAGCTATCGTGAGTATCTGGGACAGCATCTCCCCAACCGTTGGGGTATCGAACTGGCCGATTCTGTAGTATTTGTTAAAGGAGGAAAACTTTGGAGGGGTGTGGTGATCGACATGACAGAACACACGGCTACGGTAATGCTTATGCAAAATGGGATCGAACACTATTTTTCCATTCCTGTAAAACGGCTTTTTGCTATCGAAAACGAAAACCTCGAAGACGAATGCGGCTGTGAGGCCGGCGAAGTGCTCGAGATTTCATCTACTGCAGGAAACGATCCCAAAGTTGTCAAAATTGCAGGCCTGCAAAAAGGCCGAAAACTCATTACCATTAGCCAGAAAAACAAGCTGCGCTTCAAGGTGGTCCCTTTTACTAAATAAATAATTTTAACGAAACATTATCGTCGGGCAAATAATTCCATTTTAGCCATTTATATCGATACTTTTCAATACTCATTCTTTTCAATCGTGGTCCTTACATTTTTCATTTGCGATCTTTGTGATTATTATAATCAATAGATAATCAGTAACTTAAAAATTTTTTCAATGAACGGAAAGATATCTTATGCCGTATGTGTCTCATTCACCATGTGCCTAATGCAATTCTAAAAAAAAAGACCAGAAAATTTTTTTAGCCTCTCACTTTTCCAATTGATTTTTTTATTTTTGAGGGTGCGAAAAAAAGAAGTTAATTATTGATAATTCATTAAAAATCAGACTCAATGAAGTTTGTAGCATCCAGTACAGAATTGTTCGGGCGTTTGCAGGTAATAAGCAAAGTAATCAGCCCCAAAAATTCATTGCCCATCTTAGATAATTTTCTTTTTGATCTGGACGACAATAAGTTGTCCATTACGGCCTCCGACATTGAATCAACCATTGTTACCTCGCTTACGCTCTCACACGTTGAGGATGGAGGTAAAATTGCTGTTCCGGCGAAGATTTTGCTCGATACCCTGAAAGAGTTTCCCGAACAACCCTTGACATTTGAAATTGACACCGATACTTTTGCTATAAACATTTTTACCGAAAACGGGAAATATTCGATTATGGGCCAAAATCCCGAGGATTTTCCTCTGTTGCCCCGGATTGGTTCCGATAGCCGGAGTATAACTTGTAATGCATCGATTTTTCTGCAGGGGATTAGCAAAACCTCCTTTGCCACTGCCGACGACGAGATGCGTCCGGTAATGATGGGTATTTTTGTTGATATTACTTCGGGCGATGTAACTTTTGTCGCATCCGATTCTCACAAGCTCGTACGTTACCGTCGTTCCGACATTAAGGAGGCCGATGAAGGTTCGTTTATTCTGGCTAAAAAACCAGCCGCTCTGCTAAAAACAATTTTAGCCAAAGAGGATAGCGATATTTTGGTTACCTACGACGATAAGTATGCTCTTTTCCAACTTCCCGACTATCGTATGGTATGCCGGTTGATAGAGGGAGTCTATCCCAATTATGCTTCGGTTATCCCCCAGAACAATCCCTATAAGATGATCATCGATCGGGTAGAGTTCTATAATGCATTGCGTAGGGTTTCTGTATATGCTAACCAGGCAAGCAATTTGGTTAAACTATCGCTTTCCAATAACCAGCTGATTATTTCGGCGCAGGATCTCGATTTTTCGATTTCGGCCTACGAACGACTCCATTGTCAGTTCGATGGTGATGATATGGAAATTGGGTTTAAATCAGCATTTTTAGCCGAAATTCTGTCGAACCTTTCGTGTACGAATGTGGCACTCGAACTATCCGATCCTTCCCGTGCAGGTCTGGTTATTCCTGTTGACAAGGAAATCGAGGGCGAAGATGTGCTTATGCTCATTATGCCTTTGCTTTTAGCCTGATTATTTATTAACAAAACATAAAATATTCCCCGGTACACTGATAGTCTTTTTGTGTGCCGGGGATATTCAATATGCATACGAATGAATCTCAATCTTAAAAATCCACTTGTTTTCATTGATGTAGAAACTACCGGGCTCAACGTGGCTCAGGATAGGATTGTGGAAATTACTTTGCTTAAAGTATATCCCAATGGTAAGGAAGATCTGAAAACCTACCGAGTAAATCCTGAAATCCCCATCGATCCTCGGGCTACCGCTGTTCATGGTATTACCAATGAAGACGTAAAAGATGCCCCAACATTCAGGGAAATTGCACAGATGCTGGCCAATGAGTTGGAGGGTTGCGACCTTGCCGGATTTAATTCCAACAAATTCGACTTTCCCATGCTTGTAGAAGAGTTTCTCAGGGCAGGTGTGGATATCGATCTGAAAAAACGGAAATTTATCGATGTACAGGTGATTTTCCATCGTATGGAGCAACGTACGCTTAGCGCTGCCTATAAGTTGTACTGCAATAAGGATCTGGTCGATGCACACAGCTCCCGTGCCGATACTTATGCAACCTACGAAGTCCTCAAGGCGCAGCTCGATAAGTATGTCGGTCAACCCATTCCCGACAGTAATAATACCAGCGAAATCTTTGAAAACAGTGTAGAATTTCTTTCCCGCTTTTCTTCCCATAATCGGATGGCCGACTTTGCAGGACGTATCATTTATGACGAAAAGGGTAGGGAAGTGTTTAATTTTGGAAAATACAAGGGCATGCTCGTTGAAGAAGTGCTTAAAAAGGACCCGTCGTATTACTCTTGGATGATGAATGGTGATTTTCCCCTGTATACCAAGAAAGTACTTACACAGATTAAACTTCGGAGTTTCAATCAATAAGGACTGATCAGGTTATTAAAATTGTCCCCAGCCGGTAAAATTAACTCAAGGACGCAAAGAATTTCATATCTTTTCAGTCTTCTGCCCTATATCTCTCCGTGACTTTCTATCAACCGGTCATGAGAACCGTTATTTCGACACACGAATGCATAGTCTTCGCCCATCATCTGTAGAAGTAAACTCTAAAAAACTTTGACCCTTACGAGGTTGAACACGGTATCAGGACAATGTAATCCCTGCCGGGATCAACCTAAAAATAACAAATGGCTGTTACCTTTCGGGTAGCAGCCATTTGTATATGGGGTGCACAACTATTATTTTTTGTACAATTTCAGCGTCTGGGCATCGGTAAACTGGCTATTAGCGACTTTGATATGGCACAAGTACAGACCCGGTTTTATGTTGTTCAAGGCAAGGTCAATCTGTTGATAACCATCTCCCACATAGGGTACCGTTTCGTTGGAGACCAAACGCCCGTCGGTTGCGATCAGATAAATGGTACAACTTCCTGGGGTTTTGCTGTAAAAACGTACCGTAATTCTGTCGGTAGCTGGATTGGGTGTTACCGAAGCCTGTATGATTAGGCTAACCCGCTTAATGCTATTGGGTATGTAGGCCGATGTGTCGAACGGCTGATTTTCGAGCTTAACCAGTTCGATTCCAGATCCTGTACCCAAGTTTCTCGAATATTTTTTATCAATGGCATTGTTCCAATGTTCATGGACGCCTAAACTTCCAATAGGAGTTCCTGAATTATCGGGGTCGTAGGTGATACCCACCGGCCATTCGGTCGACGAGGCAGCCTGGTGCAGATAATCGTCTACAGCGCCCCAGTTGGGATTGATGTTGGAATTGTTCACCCCGTTATATTCGGTACGCAAAAAGTCAAAACATACCGACTCCAAAGCTACCTGATCTTGCGACATGAACAGCGAATTGCACCAGTCTCCATTGAATGGAGGCATATTCCAGCGGCGGGGTGGGTTGAGTTCGTGATAGTCGCCCCCATATATTCCATCGACAATAAACAGCATGGTATTACCACCTAAATATTTACTTCCCATAATATCCACAAACACACGGTACTGTTTATACTGGTTGTTGATGGGATTACTTTCCTGATCGGTTGGCGATACCAGGCTGGGATGCAGATGCGATGCTCCATCGCGACTGTGTGATCCAAAGTGATTTTTGGCACAAAGGGTGATGCCTGCACGTACATGGGCTTTTAAGTTAGCAATGTTGATCATGTAGTCGGCCGTTTCCATTTCTTTATATATCTTGTCGGTCACAGCATTGGGCATCACCGTTCCTTTGTCGGAGTAATGTAATACTGCCTGATTCGATACATTGATTTTGGTTCGTCCCCACTGACTGGCCGATGTGGATGATTTATCGGCATACTTAACATTGGGGTAGTAAGATTTCCACAGATCAAAATGCTGTTTCATGATATGCGATATGGGATCCCCTACGTAAATGTTTTCCTGCGGGATACCCACCGAATCAATCAGCTGACTCAGCAGTGCCAATATTGTATAAGGGTTACCCTGACAGGCTCCAGCATTTTTCTTATTGGACGATTTGTTGAAATCCCAACCAGTACTTTCCGAACACGTCCAAGAGATGGTTCCCTGGTTAATTTTTACGAAAATTATTTCGCCTGTTTGATAACCTACCTCCTGATTCTTCTTTTTCTTGTTGAAATATTTAAACAAACTTTCCCAGGCATCTTTTAGATTCGATTTTTCAGTCAGCTTCAGAACCGATTCGCGCATCATCTTGTGGTAGATGATAGGATTGTTATTCTCGGGGGAGAAAAAGTAGGTACCCGATCGAAAATTAGTTTTGGTAGCTGCCGTGTCACGACACCATACCACGCGTCCCGGCATGATGCCGGTAGCCACCCCCATAGGAGTGTTGGGGGCATCGGAAGGATCAATAATTTCGGCCTTGGCTACATTTACCCTGCTGTCGTGAATGACATAGGCATAGAACAGGGCTATGGCCACTACTGTCATAGTACCGGCCAACACATATCGCGATTTTTTTAGACTGAAAAAAGCTTTACGAAAAGCCATCAGCGACCCCGAAAGCGTAATTAAATAAATGATAAAACTGCTCATAAGCGGAAATGCTGCCCTCATGCAGGGATAGGTAGCCCGTGATGGTTTGGGTATGACACGTATCAGAAACCATACCGTTGAAGCAATACCCAAAGCAAAAAATGACAATTTATACCATCTTTTTTTGTGATGAAAATGTCGGTGAGTAGGTGAGTGTTCCATGTTTTTGTGACTTAGTTTTACATGCTATAAAGGTAACAAATTATTCCCCTAAATATCAATAAAAATAACTATATTATTTTGTCATAAATTCTGATTTTTCTTGCACCTGATTTCTGAGATTTTATACTGAGTTGATTTGCATTACATAGTCTTCAAATTTCTCGTTGGGAACCAGCGACCGATTTTTGATTTTTGTTTTGTAGGTATATATTGTATTGACTGAGTATTGAAGGATATTGGCAATTTTTTCATTATCCGTAATACCCATACGTATAAGGGCAAAAATACGCAGGTCGGTATTCAGCAGTTCATCCTCTTTTAGAACAATACGGTGCTCTTCTTTGAGCAGCTTGTTAAATTCCTCAACAAAATCGGGGAAAAGTTTAAGGAAAACCCTGTCAAAATTCCGGTAAAGCTCTTCCTTTTCTTTTTTTAGCGCAATATTGGCAAGCATGTTTTTCAGATCTTCGATTTTTCCTGCTACCAGTTTACGATGGACATCTTTTTGAAATTTTTCAAGCTTATCAAGATATTCCGAAGTAACATTGAAATAATAACCAATGTATTCCTCTTTTATTTTATTGGCTTCCTGAAGTTTTGCGTTAGTCAGGGTAAGGGATTGATAGGCCTGTTGAATTTGCTGTTGGGCGCGTCGCAGACGTTTCATCTGCATAAAAATGATAATTAAGAATGTGATAGCAACAATGCTAAGTAAAGATATGGCAATGGCATAACCCGTGATGATTTTTTTCTGTCGTTCGACAGTATTGAGTTTTTCCCCCTCGATAATGGGAAGTATGCTGGCAATTTCAATTTTTCGGTGGCGTGCATTGTAATACGAAGCATCGTCGAGGGCAATCTTGATATACCGATAGGCTGTTTTTACGTCACCCTTTTCATATAGTAATTGCGATAAATTGCGCAGTGCAACAGTTTCTTTCGTCGAAGATTTGATATCGGCAATGGCTGCTTTAATCAACATTTCCATTGCCATGTCTGTTTCGTGCATTTGCAGGCATACGTAGGCCAGACTGGAAGTAGCTATGGCAAGGGCATGATCATCGAGCGAAAAGTGTTGTATTGCATAAAGGAAAACCCTCTTCGCATCTTGGTATTGCCTTATTTTCATCAATTTAAGTCCTTCGAGCATCCAGTATTCGCTTGTAGTCCGGTCAGCCAGTTCACAGGCCTTGGTTTGGTAATAGTTTCCCCATTGCAGGTATTGCTCTGAATAGTATCCGTCCTTGTTATAATCGGCCAGATCGTAGTAGGCCCTCGCCAGAGTGGCATAATACCGGCATCGCAGTTGTTTATCCATCCGTGAGGTGTCAATACTCTGAAGGGTATCGATAGCTTCCTTGAACAATCCCGAGGATAGCAATACAAATCCAACTTTTATCTTGCTGATAGCAATCTTACCAGGATCTCCTGTCTGCCGGCCAAGCTGATACAGTTTGATCGCATAGTGAAAAGCTGAGTCATAGTTGAAGGATTCATACTGCTCCTCAATTTGCAGGTAAAGTTGAAACTGTTTTTCCGGATTGGCCGCTACGTGCATTGTCTGTTTCAGACTCAAAATATATTGCAGTTTCTGCTGATGATACGTATCTTTTAATAGTAGGATTCTTTCCAGTTCATTCATCAGAGAATCCATGTTGGCTGCCCAGGATGCAGAAAACAGATTAAGTAAAACAATAATATTGATTATCTTCTTTAAGCGGGTGTTCATTGAATTAAATTTTGTTCTCATCCGAAAATTATTAAGTTACTGATTTGATTGGTTTACCAACCGAAAAGGCTGATGAGAAAAAACGCTAAACTGCAATTCGGTTTATTGTTTTTTCTTCTCCCATACTTGCAATTGATGTATTTCTGTTCCATCGATTTCGAAACGAACTGCGGTTTGCATCAGATGAAAGCCTTCTTTACCGGCCGCCCCCGGATTTATGTAAAGCAGATTTAACTGCTTATCGAACATTACACGTAGTATATGGGAGTGTCCACATACAAATAATGTGGGTTTTAGCTCCTGTAATTTTTCTTTTATTCCCTTTGCGTATCGACCCGGATAACCGCCAATATGCGTCATAAACACCGTAACATGCTCGCACGTAAAATAGAGATTTTCCTTGCATTGTTGCCGGATTTCCTGACCGTCAATATTCCCATAGACTGCCCGTATTACCGGCGATACGTTGTGCAATTGGTTCAATATCCCCACATGCCCAATATCGCCTGCATGCCATACCTCATCACATCCGGCAAAAAAGGAGATAACCTCTTCGGGTAACTTACCATGGGTATCAGACAGTAAACCAATCTTTATCACGTTTTTTTATCACAAATATAGCTAAGGTTTACATTTCTGTCTATTTGGTAGTACAATTTTGTATGATAAAGAAATAATCATCTGAATGCTAAAACTTTTATAAAATACTTAACGTATTTATTACGCTAAGTTTTGGAAACTTTAAAACAATGACATACTTTTACAAAAAATTACAACGATGAGTCTCAGGCTTAATCCTCATGTATCGGTCGACTGTGTCATCTTTGGTTTTGATGGTCAAAGCCTGAAAGTTTTGTTGATAGACAGGAATTATGATATGCCCTCCGAAAAAGCATCATCCCCGCTGAGTCTTAAATTACCGGGGAGTTTGGTTTATGACGATGAGGATGTGGATACTGCAGCCATTCGTGTGCTCAGGGAATTAACGGGTCTGGAAAATATTTTTCTCAAGCAGTTTCATGTATTTGGTTCGCCCGACCGTTTGAAAAAACAGGAAGATCTTAACTGGCTACAGGCCGAGGCACACATGAAAATTAAGCGTGTTGTCACTATTGCCTATTATGCATTAATTAAAATACATAAAACTACCCCCTCCGACGGGCGTGTTGTTTGGGTCGACGCCATGAATCTTCCCGAATTGGCTTTTGACCATAATCAAATTGTTCAGGTGGGACTACAAACCCTGCAAAAGGAAATTCAACATGAACCCATTGAACTTTTTGAACTTTTACCCAAAAAATTTACCATCAGACAATTACAAACGCTGTATGAATTAATATTGGGTAAAAAGCTCGACAATCGTAATTTCCGTAAAAGTGTATCCAAAAGTGGATATATAGTGCCCGTGAATGAAAGGGAAAGAAATGTGGCGCATAAACCGGCTCAGTTTTATCGTTTCAGCCAAAGCAGATATTTAAAAAATCATAAATTATAAAAATAGCAGCAATATGTATTTACTGGGATATGATATTGGAAGTTCGTCGATTAAGGCGAGTTTGATTGAGGCAGAAAAAGGTACCACAGTAGCCTCGTCGTTTTATCCGAAAACCGAAATGGCTATGATAGCCGTCAAACCCGGCTGGGCCGAACAGCATCCTGAGGAATGGTGGAAAAACCTCAAACAGGTTACGCAGGAGGTTATGCAAATGGCCGGTATCCCTGCTGCCGAAATAAAGGGAATAGGTATTTCATATCAGATGCACGGATTGGTACTAGTCGATAAAAACAAAAAGGTGCTCCGTCCTTCTATTATATGGTGTGATAGTCGTGCTGTACCCTATGGCGAAAAAGCTTTTGAAGATATCGGCGGCGAAAAATGTCTGTCGCATTTGCTTAATTCGCCCGGAAACTTTACAGCAGCCAAACTTATGTGGGTGAAGGAAAATGAACCCGATATTTTCCGTCAGATCTATAAAATCATGCTTCCTGGCGACTATATTGCCATGCGTTTGACCGACCGCATCTGTACAACTGCTTCGGGACTCTCCGAAGGTATTTTCTGGGATTTTGCCAACAATTCTCTGGCTACCTTTTTGTTGGATTATTTTGGCTTCCCTTCCGACATTATACCCGATATTGTTCCCACTTTTTCAGTTCAGGGCGAGCTTACTCGTCAGGCTGCCGAAGATTTGGGCCTTGCTGCTGGCATTCCCGTTGCCTACCGTGCCGGAGATCAACCCAATAATGCCTTTTCGCTCAATGTGCTTAACCCCGGAGAAATCGCTGCTACAGCCGGAACATCGGGGGTAGTGTATGGTGTAAGTCAGGATGTTAAATATGATCCCTTTTCCCGTGTCAATACTTTTGCCCACGTAAATCATAAAACGGGCCAAAACCGTCTGGGTGTTCTGCTTTGTATCAATGGTACAGGCATTCTGAATTCATGGATTCGTCGAAATACAGGCCTTACCCATATCGGCTACAACGATATGAACCAGATGGCATCCGGTGTCGCTCCCGGAAGCGACGGTGTACTGGTACTGCCTTTTGGTAATGGAGCCGAAAGAATGTTGCGCAATAAGGATATCGGATGTCATCTGGGTAATCTGAATTTCAACCGGCACAACCAATCCCATATTTTAAGGGCGGCACAGGAGGGTATCGTGTTTGCCTTCAATTACGGTATTGATATTATGAAAGGGATAGGTATTTCCACCTCCGTAATTCGTGCCGGAAAAGCCAATATGTTTCTCAGCCCTATTTTTACATCTACCCTGGCCAGCCTTACAGGAGCAACCATAGAATTGTACAATACCGATGGATCGGTTGGCGCTGCCCGTGGGGCAGGCGTCGGAACAGGTCTCTACAAATCTTTTAACGATGCCTTTGTAGGCCTCAATAAGCTCGAAATTATCCAGCCTGACGAAAAACTCCAACCTGCCCTCAAAGAAGCCTATCAGAACTGGACAAAATATCTTCAGTCATTTGTTTAACTTAATCTATTGTTTACAAGGTAAATACAAAATATTATTTTCCATGAAACGATCGTAGATAACCCCAAAAAACAAAGAGGATATTTTAATATGCAAGTTTCTTCAGGCGAAAGGCAAATAAATAAGGTAAGTATAATCAAAAGGTAACCAGTAACTTATAAATTATTTTCGGATGAAAAATATAAAGGCAATAAAATTGGGGTTGGCAGGTGCGGTGGCATGCCTTAGCATTTTCACTGTTGCCTTTGCAAATGATAATTGCAGTGTTCCGGATTCGCTGAAAGGAACATTCTGGGATCCTAACCTACCGGTCGAACAGCGTATCGATAATCTGGTAGGAAAGCTCACGCTTGAAGAGAAAGTAAAGCAAATGATGTACAATGCACCAGCCATCGAACGGTTGGGTATTCCTGAGTACAATTGGTGGAACGAATGTTTGCATGGTGTAGCCCGCAATGGAAAGGCAACTGTATTTCCTCAGGCCATTGGGCTGGCTGCCACTTTCGATGACAGCCTTGTTTATAAAATCTCATCAGCAATTGCGGATGAAGCGCGTGCAAAATTCAATGCTGCTGTTGCGCTGGGTAACCATGGTCAATATTCCGGCCTCACTTTCTGGACGCCTAATGTCAACATTTTCAGGGATCCTCGGTGGGGCAGGGGACAGGAAACCTACGGCGAAGATCCTTATCTCACCAGCAGAATTGCTGTAGCCTTCGTCAAAGGATTGCAGGGTGACCATCCCCGTTACCTCAAGGCTGCGGCCTGTGCCAAACACTTTGTTGTCCATAGCGGGCCCGAAGCTCTGCGACATGAATTTAATGCTGTACCTTCGAAAAAAGACTTTTTCGAAACTTACACGCCTGCTTTTGAGGCAGTGGTTAAGGAGGCTCATGTCGAAGGTTTTATGTGCGCCTATAATCGTACTTTTGACGAACCTTGCTGTGGCAATAAATATCTGCTCACCGATTTGCTTCGAAACCAATGGGGATTTGATGGTTACATTACCTCAGACTGCTGGGCAATTGTCGATTTTTACGAGGGACACAAGGTAGTGAGTTCACCCGAAGAAGCTGCAGCAATGGCACTGAAAGCCGGAGTTGAACTTAACTGCGGAAGTGTGTACTATCCGTATCTTTTGAAGGCTGTCGAAAAGGGCCTGGTTACTGAAGCCGAAATCGATACACGTCTGAAACATTTGCTACGTACCCGTTTTAAACTGGGGCTATTTGATCCGCCGGCCTGTAACCCCTTTAACCAAATCCCCGGCGAAGTAGTTAATTCGTCTGCCCACAAGAATCTTGCCCTTGAGGCTGCCGAAAAAAGTATTGTGCTCCTGAAAAATGCCAACAATGTCTTGCCCCTCTCGAAAAATATCAAGTATCTCTATGTAATTGGTCCTAATGCAAATACTTCGGAGGTGCTGTTGGGCAATTATTACGGTCAAAGCGGAGATATGTCGCCTATTTTGGCCGGCATTACAGCAAAAGTCAATATCGGCACCAAAATCCAGTACAAATATGCCTTTCTTCCCGACCGTAAGAATGTAAACCCTATCGATTGGGTATTGGGCGATCTGCGTGAGGTCGATGCCACCATATGTGTAATGGGACTCAGTGGATTGTTCGAGGGCGAGGAGGGTGAAGCCATAGCTTCCTCAACAAAAGGCGACAGGATCGACTACAGGATTCCCCGTGCACAGATTGATTACCTGAAGCGTGTGCGTGAGGCTAAGAAAGACAAGCCCCTGATTGTGGTTATCACTGCTGGCAGTCCTGTCGATATGACCGAAATTGAGCCTCTGGCCGATGCTATCCTCTTTGCCTGGTATCCGGGCGAACAAGGGGGATATGCGTTGGGAAATATTATCTTTGGCGATGCCATTCCTTCGGGTCGTTTGCCCATTACTTTCCCTAAATCTCTCGACCAACTGCCCCCCTTTGATGATTATTCCATGGAGGGACGAACCTATAAATACATGAAGGCCGATCCCATGTACCCCTTTGGCTTTGGACTTTCATATACTACTTTTCAGTATGGCAACCTAACCTTTTCGGCCAAAAAATATAAGTCGAATGAGGTAGTTCGGATTACCGTTACGGTTAAAAATACCGGCCCATACGAGGCCGACGAAGTTACACAACTATATGTTTCGGTGCCTCCGGCTCCCTTCCGTACCCCCAGAGTTGACCTTAAAGGTTTTAAACGTGTACACCTTAAGTCGCAGGAAGAAAAGCAGGTAGTTTTTGAAATCCCCGTCGAAAAACTGGCCAGCATCGACGATCAAGGAAAGAAAGTATTGCTTAAGGGTCAGTATAAATTTTATGTCGGAGGGAGTACCCCATTTGAGCGTTCGGTCGAACTGGGAGCTCCAAAATGGACTGAAACGAGCATTTTTATTGATAACACACCCAAGCGATGAAACAGCTTGCATGTTCTATCCGACCGTGAAACTACTAAAGGAAAATTAAGATAACCAAAAGAAAATTGAAATTAAATATTTGTTGGAAAAAAGTTCTGCCAAATTCAATAATTCACTTTTAAAAATAAAAAGTTATGGAAGTATTAGTAGGAAACAAAGAGTATTTTAAGGGTATTGGAAAAATTAAGTATGAAGGTAAGGAATCAACCAATCCCTTAGCATTTAAGTTTTATGATGAGAATAAGGTTGTTGCCGGTAAAACCATGAAGGAACACTTGCGTTTTGCCATGGCATACTGGCATACCCTCTGTGGCTCCGGAGCCGATCCTTTTGGTGCAGCAACCAAGTTTTTCCCATGGAACGAAGGTAGTGACCCTATTACCCGTGCTAAAAACAAAATGGATGCTGCGTTTGAGTTCATGACCAAAATAGGTATTCCTTTTTACTGTTTTCACGACTTTGACCTGGTTGAGGAAGGAAGTTCGGTAAGCGAATCCGAAAAACGCCTTCGTGCTATAGTTGATTTTGCTAAGGAAAAACAAAAAGCATCGGGGGTGAAACTGTTGTGGGGTACGGCCAATCTGTTTTCTAATCCTCGCTACATGAATGGCGCTGCTACCAATCCCGATTTTAGCGTGGTGGCTTTTGCCGGGGCTCAGGTGAAAAATGCTATCGATGCTACCATCGAATTGGGTGGCGAAAACTATGTATTCTGGGGCGGACGCGAAGGTTACAGCACACTTCTGAATACCAACATGAAACGTGAGCTTGAACATATGGCACGTTTCCTTACCATGGCCCGCGATTATGCTCGCAAACAGGGTTGGAAAGGTACTTTCCTAGTAGAACCAAAACCCATGGAGCCCTCTAAACATCAGTACGACTTCGATGCAGCAACCGTTATCGGTTTCCTCCGTCAACACGGACTTGATAAAGATTTTAAATTGAATATCGAAGTTAACCACGCAAATTTGGCTCTGCATACCTTCCAGCACGAACTGCAGGTGGCCGCCGATGCAGGTATGCTCGGCAGCATCGATGCAAATCGTGGTGACTATCAGAATGGCTGGGATACCGACGAATTCCCCATCAACATCTACGAAGTTACAGAGGCTATGCTGGTAATACTCGAAGCAGGCGGATTTACTACAGGAGGTATCAATTTCGACGCTAAAACTCGCCGTAATTCTACTGACCTTGAAGATATCTTCATCGGCCATATCAATGGTATGGACACCTTTGCCCGTGCCCTCATTGTAGCTAACGATATCCTTACCAAGTCGCCCTACAAAAAACTTCGCGCCGAACGTTATGCTTCCTTCGACTCGGGCAAAGGAGCTGAATTCGAACAGGGAAAACTTACCCTTGCCGACCTGCGCGATATCGCTGCCAATAGCAATGAGCCCCGCCAAATCAGCGGCAAACAGGAACTGTTCGAAAATATCATCAATCAGTATATCTAAACAGTAACTGCTACCGAATATGTTGTTACTCACAGAGCCATCGGAGATTGATTATTTCAACCATGGCTCTGTTTTTTTTATTCTGAACTGTGTTTTGCGAAAAAAATATGTAATATTGTTTCGAACTACAACTAAAAAACTTAAACTATGGCATTGATAAACACCACCAACACATCGGATGTAAGCAGTTACACCAAGGGTAGTATGCTTTACATTACCATGCTAACGTTGGTTGCAACCCTTGGAGGGTTATTGTTTGGTTACGACACCGCTGTGGTCAACGGTGCCGAAAAGTCGCTGGTCGAACTGTTTATTTACCGCGAACAGGCCGGCGCTTATGTCTATGCACCCGATATTATGACAGTTATTGCCCAGTACAAGCTGTTGATGACTGCAGTTATCTATCTGGTATTTTTAGTTATTTCGGGGCAAATTGTAAAGTTACTGGGAAATAAAAAAGGCCTGTCTATTAGCGCAGTTATCATTCTTGGCGTTACCGTATGGGCATATTTTTTTAACTCAAAACCTATTCCTACAATCGAACAAGCTACAGAACTGAAGGATACCGTTGATGCAGTAAAAGGATTTGTCATAGCCAGTGCGCTCATAGGATGTATTATCGGAGGTGCACTGGCCGGATTTATCTCTAAAACTTTTGGGCGTAAAAATGGTCTTATTATTGCAGCAGTCGCCTTTTTGCTATCGGCTATTGGTACGTGGAAACCCGAGGCATTTAATTTTACCGGCCTGCATACGGTTTATTCATTTGTCATTTACCGTATCATAGCGGGGATTGGAGTGGGGATCGCTTCTATGATTTCTCCAATGTATATTGCCGAAATTGCTCCTGCCAATATCCGTGGCCGTTTGGTATCGTACAACCAGTTTGCTATCATCTTCGGAATGCTGGTTATATATTTTGTCAACTATTTTATCGCACGTCAGGGCGACGAACAATGGCTCATTACCGACGGGTGGCGCTGGATGTTTTTCTCGGGCGTAATTCCTTCAGCACTGTTCCTGATACTATTGTTCTTTGTTCCGGAAACTCCTCGTTACCTTGTACTTAAAGATAAGGAGGATAAAGCCCTGGCAGTACTTACCCGTATTGCCGGCAAAAATGATGCCCCCAAAATTCTGTCTGAAATCAAGGAAACACTTCACGAACACAATGCCCCGTGGCTGTCCTATGGTTTCATGGTTATTTTTATCGGGATTATGCTTTCTGTGTTTCAGCAGTTTGTGGGTATTAACGTAGTGCTTTACTATGCAGGTAATATTTTCCGTAACATGGGAGCCTCTACCGATGCCTCGCTTCTGCAAACCATCATCGTTGGCGCTATCAACCTTTTGTTTACGATAGTGGCTATCCTTACAGTCGATAAATTTGGCCGTAAACCGCTGATGATTATCGGATCCATTGGGATGGCAATTAGCATGTTTGCCTTAGGCTTTACTTTTTATCTGGGCGGAAAAGAACTTTCATCGGCTGCCGGCTTCACGGCCTTAATTTTTATGCTAACCTACGTGGCTGCCTTTGCTATGAGCTGGGGTCCGGTATGTTGGGTTCTGCTCTCCGAAATTTTCCCCAACAGCATCCGTGGCGCCATGTCTATTGCCGTAGCTGCTCAGTGGATTGCCAACTGGATTGTGTCGCTTACCTTCCCCATGCTCAATGATAATGTCTGGTTGGTGGAAAAATTCAACCACGGTTTTTCCTACTGGATTTACGGCCTTATGGGTATTCTTTCCGCTATCTTCATGTGGAAACTCGTGCCCGAAACCAAAGGCAAATCGCTCGAGGAAATTGAAAAACTCTGGAAAAAATAGTTCTCAATCATCCTAATTTTTTTCCACAGGTGGTCGTCTATAAAAGCTGCCTGTGGTTTTTTTTATTCTCTAACCACTTACGCATTGATGCTTTAGCTAAGAAGCATGATTTGATCAGATTAGAAGAACGAAGGAAGATGGCCGGAGAACCACCATTTACCTGCGGCGAAGGGCAAAGGACAGCGCTCTGATAATTCTTTCAATCCTTACCTAGCAATAACCCTGTAATAGCTTGCTCCGTATCCGCACCAAATTCCCAGTCCATTACGGACATTCGAAGGAACGGTAAGATGATTGGCGGCAAAAGGATTACCAGCATTCAGCAGTTCTTCATCATAATTGCTCCAGAACTCAAAAGCATCCTTGTCTATAGTAGTGAACCTGACGATAATCGTGTCGTTTTTCTGAAAATAGATATTTTCAATCGGATAAAGATTGTTTTTTCGACCCTTGTTTATCGGGAAAGTAAATTGCTGTCCGTTAAAGTACTGATCGTTTAAATTGGCTATTAATGCCGGATAAAACCGAAATTCCTTACCCAATACCCGGGTAAAAATGCGATAGTAGTTTTTTTCGGTAGGATTATCTTTCAATACGCACCGAATAATCCCCGAAGTATCGGAAGTAGCCTCGAACCACAGCGAGTCGAGTCGAACAGGGGGCAATATCATGGTTTGTGCTGTGACGGTATCCAATTCATCTTCTACCACCAAGGTATAGGTCTTTCCTACTTCTCCTTTTAGCGAATACCCCTTGTAAACGTATGGAGGAAAGTAATTTGTATCTTTCGTTAGCGTTAAAATCTCTGCGTTAACCCCATCACTTACCGTTACTTTGGCTCGTGTAGCTACCAGCTGCCTGAAGGAGGCCGAATCGAGGTGCCCAAAATAAGGGGTATTGTAAGTTATCAATACAACAGGCGAACGCCCGTTTTCGATCCAACCATCCACTACGATTTTTTTCTCTACCGTAAACATGTCCGAGGGATAGTCGGGTTCACATCCGGTGAATGCCCAAACCATCGAAATGCCTGTTAACCATATACCGATTTTCTTCTTCATCCTAAAACAATTTTTATTCTAATACGAGAAACGATAAGATATCGACGGCATCATGGGGAAGAGAGCTACATATTGCGGGGTCACCGTTAGTTTATATCGGTTCAGATCGCCCGATACCTTGTAATACATGAAGTATGGATTCAAACGACTGTAGAGATTGTAAATGCTCAATACCAGTTCGTGGTTGACCCCCCTGTATGATTTCAGTTGTCGGGTAAAAGCGATATCGAGACGGTGATAGGGGGGCATACGAAATTTGTTATAGCCGGTATATTGGTTGACGATATTTCCACCAACCATGTATCGGCCGACGGGTAGGGTAGTAGCCTGGCCGCTGGCATAGGTAAAGGTCAGCGATCCTTTCCAATGCGGACCCAATGCACGCATCAACACCAGGGTCAGATCGTGCAGACGATCGTATTTCGATGGAAAAGCTTGCCCCCCATTTATTTGACCAAAGATTCTCTCGGATCGTGAGAGCGTGTAGCTAATCCATCCTGCCCATTGCTGTATGCTTCCTTCCAAATAAAATTCTATTCCATACGAACGTCCTTTGCCCAAGAGAATGTTTTCCTCCATAGTGGCTTTGGATAGGCTCTGCAGCAATCCTTTGTCAAACTCTATGACAGGATTAAACCATTTATAAAATAGTTCGACCGAAAAATTACTGTTCGACATCCATTGATTGAAATATCCACAGCTCAACTGGCGGGCAATAAGCGGAGGTACCTGGTTCGAGGCCGGTAACCAGAAGTCGGTGGGTAAGGCTACAGTTGTAACATTTACCTGTTGCAAAAACTGAACATTCCGCCCTGCATGTATTTTTATGGCCGACAGACTATCGATCCGGTAATGCATGGCAATCTGTGCATCGGGCGAGAAGTAACGTTTTACCACACTACCCGATGAATAATATACCGTATCTGTAATTTGCCGGGTTTCGACCGATCGGACATACTGATAGTAAGGACCTACATGCGCATACCAGTTACCCCTTGCGCCTGCAATCACCGACAGGCGTTTGCTGATGGCAATTTCTGTTTCACCATATCCGCTCAGGGTATGGATGCTAAATTCATTCGGTGTGCCAAAATCGGCCTGTAGTTCGTTCAGCACGGCCTCGCTTTGGTTGGGAATAACCAACTGCTGTAAATACTGAATGCCTACCTTAAATTTTAAATGTTTCAGAAAAAAACGATGTTCGTGTTTGAGTGAATAGTCTTCATTTGCCGATACCAATCGATAGTTGAAATTGCTTTGACCGATAAAAAGACGCAGGTCCGAACGGGTATAATACGCCGATGTTTTCGAGATATGCCGTGATCCAAAATAGTGAATCCATTGAAGACTGGCCATCCTATTGGCCCAGTTCATGTTGTACTTTAAATCAAAGGAAGTCCGATTGAGGGTAAAATCATCATTACCCAAATAGCTGCTGATCATGATGTTATCGTGCTGTGATGGACGAATCTGGAGAAGAACATTGGCATCGTAGAACGCATATGAAGAGCTATTAAAAAATGATCGGTTATGCGGGAAAAACTCTCTGCTGAAGGGTTTTATCGTTTGGTCGATATACGATCGGCGAAAGGCAACAGTGGCTCCGGAATTTTTACCCATGGGCGTATGCAGGACTACATTCGACAGCAGCAAACCGATATTACCTTCAATGCGTGTCGCAGCCGGCAGGTTTTTTGCCGATTCAGCGATCAGTAATGCCGAAGAACGTCCCCCATAATCTACCGGAAGTCCTGTTTTAATCAACGTCATCTTCTCGACCACATACGGGTTGAACGTAGAAATAAAACCTGCCAGATGGGTAGGATTATAGATCATCCCCTCGTCAAAGATGACCAGATTTTGATCCATGGTACTGCCTCGTACCAGCAAACCGCTGGCCATGTCAAATTTGCCCACGCCGGGGGTAAGTTGAAGTATTTTAAGAGGATCAACTTCACCAGTAAGAGTAGGGAGCTGTCGTATACTGTCGGTTTTTATACTTGCAGTTCCGAGCCGCCCGCTTTCTATTTTTTTGAAACGCAGACCTTCGCCCGAAATAATTACCGCATTTACCTGTGTGATTTTTGAACGCATTATAATCGAAAGCGGGGTATTTTCATGGGTCACAGTAATACAGGTATCGATATATCCGGGTTTTGTGAAACAGATGTGTCGGGGCAATGATATGCTTAAAGAAAAACTACCATCTTGTTCACTCTGGGAAATCTTATTTCCCAAACTATCTGCTATTATAACTCCTTCGATAAGCTGCCCCTCTTCATCCACTGTCCATCCCCGTAGGCCGATCGTTTGTCCCATTCCCGCCTGATGAATTAACCATAATAGCAGCAAAAAAATATACAGAACCTTTCTCATCTGTTCCCGATAATACCTATTTTTGAACCTTATTTATGGCGAAAATACATAAATCTTTATAAACTTATGATTCAGGGCGAAATAAAAGTTCGGGTGCGATACGGTGAAACCGACAGAATGGGATATGCCTACTATGGCTATTATCCCTTTTATTATGAGATGGGACGTACAGAGCTATTGCGAAGTTATGGGCTTACATACAAGGAATTGGAAGATAGGGGTACACTTTTGCCGGTTAGTCGGCTCGAGATAAAATACCTTGCCCCAGCCCTTTACGACGAAGTGCTTACCATCCGTACAACCATTCCCAAAAAGCCTTCTGTGAAAATTATTTTCAATTACGAAGTTTTTAACGAAAAAAATGAATTGATCAATACGGCAACTACTGAATTGGTATTTGTCGATGCAGTTACCCGAAAACCCTGCCGTCCCCCAAAATATTTTATGGATAAAATCAACCAGGTGAGCTGGGACTAAATTATCCAACAATTCTACAGTTGAAGTATTACTGCAGGAGAATGATGGAAATTTCGGGCCACATACCTAAGCGTGCCGAGAACATGGCACTTCCTACACCATGGCTGATGTAAAGAATTTGGTCTTTTTGGGTATACATACCACACCATGGCTTTTTAGGGAAAAACAGACTCCAACGATTATGTCCGTTATCAATTCCAAACTGGTAGGCATGGGTATGCCCAGAAAGGGTGATCTTTACGTGTGGATATTGTTCAACCACCCTGTCCCAGTTCCACGGATCGTGGGCCAGTAAAATAGTGTATTGATCCGGTGCAATGCCCTCCAACGCTTTTTGCCAGTCGACATAGCATCCAAATGGGGGTTTTCCACAGTTTTCAATCCCAGCCACAACAATGTCAACACCCGTTAATTTTACCCGGTCATTATTCAGTAACTTAATGCCGGCAAGCTGGTAATAATATTCGAGCATCACATGATTCCATCGCTTCTCATTCAGATTGTTCCACCAGAAATAATCTCCATAATCGTGATTGCCATGAACGGCATATACACCATATCGGGCATGCAGTCGTTGCAAGTAGGGGATAAAAGGCTTCATCTCTTCAGAAAAACAGCATATCATATCGCCGCCAAGCAATATCAGGTCGGGATGCTGACTATTGATCAGCTTTATAAGTTTTTCGAATTGTTTTTCGTGTCCATGGTATTGTCCCAGATGCAGGTCGCTGACAAAAGCAATTTTTATCGGGGTAACTAAATTTCTTTTTCTATCAATAACATTTTCTTTTATAATAAAATTGAAACGTCCAAAATACAGGCCATACAGTAACAGGATAAATACTGAAATTCCCAGAACTGTGGCAATTCTGATTACGAATTTTTTGGGAAAAATAAGATATAGCCACGCAATAATAAGAAAAGCAATTTTGGACAGGTAAATTAGGGTGATATGATTGGTTAGGATGAAAAATACTGAGAAGGTTTTCGGATTGCGTTCCCAGTGATGCACAAAAAATGCCCATGCCAGTAGTGCATAGATGGCAACAGCAAGACCGGTATGTGCCAGCAGCTGCCATTGCCATTTGCGGGATTTTCGAAGTATAAACGCAATCAGGCAGTCGATGATCAATAAAACACTAAGGATGATAAGGAAAGCCTCAAGGGCAGTATAGTTATAGAAATACAGTAAGCTCATGGCTTTGGAATTAATTGACTACAATAATAAACAAAAAACCCGGCATTGGGTTGCCAGGTTCATTCGACTTGAAAATTTTCTCTGCCTCTTGATTAATCCTCATCCGGAATGCTATCAGGATCTTCTGCTTCTTCAGCATCATCGAATGTTTCATCCGGAGTAATTACATCGTCTGGTTCTTCTACAAAATCCTTTTCGTCAATTTCGTCAGGATTGGTGTCAATTTTTACCGGAACCTTAACCAGATAGCTAACTTCCGGTGTATCCAGCGTAACCCCGTAAAAGAAATCATTCTTGGGCGTAGTAACTTTAATTACATGGTTCTGATATCCGTCCGGATATTTTTTGTGCAGAAGCTCAACCAGTTCCGGCGACAAGTTTTGCAAACTTACTACCTTATTCACTTTTCCCATGTTTCTGCTTTGTTTTTTGTGCAATTATACATTTTTCAATGCAAATCAAAGAATATTTGGTCAAATTTTTTTTTGATTCTGATAATCTGTTGATTATTTGTGTTTTATATTTTAAAACAAAAATCCTTTTTGTTTCTTTTTTCGAATATTGGCTACAAAAGGTTTCAGTTAAACCATAGTATAATTCATTCGACAAATATTTTTTCTAAACGAATCGAATAAAAACTAACATAACAGATGACAACAGATCTTCTCTGAGATAAATAAAAATAATTTTGTCGTATAATTAATATTATGTTAAATTGAATAAAATACATAAAGGGAGCCGCAGCTCCCTTACGTATATTTCTTTACCAACCCATTTCGGCATTGATGGCATCGAGCTTATCTTTCATTTGCAGGCGGAAATATAAACCACGTAATGTCTTGGCACAGGTTTCTTCTTTCGGATCAATTTTGTGAGCCTGTTCTAAGAAAGGAATACATTGTTTCAGCACTTCGTTACCTTGTTCGAGCAACTGGTTGTACTTGACATCATCCTTTTCGTTGGTTGCCGCATCAAATATTTTTACTGCCTTGTTGTAGTACAAAACTCCAAGATTGTACCATGCATTAAAGCTATTGGGGTCAATTTCAGTAGCTTTTCGATAGGCAGCTTCGGCTTTTTCAAAGTCATTCAACTTTTCGTACAGTGTCCCTTCGGCAAAATAAAACGACGGATTATTGGGTTCCTTTTCCTTAGCGATATTTAAATATTTCAGAGCATCTTCAACCTTCTGAGCAGTAATGTAATAATTTACCAGGTCAACAATCATATTCAGATCGTTGGGGTATTTTTCAAAACCTTCCTGCAGGGTTTTTAATGCATTAACCGAATCCCCTTTTTCAATATAGGCCGAACGCAACAGCGAATAAGTTACTCCACCGTTGTATCCGTATTGTGCAGCCTTTTGAAAATATTCAATGGCTTTGTCATAGTTTTTTGCGTTCAGCGCAGCAAGACCACAGTTATACATCATCGAAGTATCGATAATGTTCTTAAATATGGGAGCTGATTCAATCTTCAGCGAAAGTTCAAACATCTCGAGAGCCTTGTTAAAGTCTTTTTTCTCAAAGGCTTCACTGCCATGGGTTACTGCAGCAATGTACAAATCGTTAAGCTGAAGATTAACCCTGTTGCGAACTTTTGCATCGATTTGAATAGCCTTTTCATAGGATTCATAGGCCTGATTTACAGGATTATCAACCATATTACGAATGGTCGAATCGGTTGATTTCGCTATGTTTTGCAAGATCAGACCTCTAAGAAACCATGTATCAGCATTGTTTTTGGTCTCTTCGTTCTGAAGTGCAGCCTGCAGAGTATCCCAAGCAACCTTTAGATTGCCTTTATTTAACTCCTTTTCAGCTATACGAACGACTTTTTTTTGTGCCATAAGCATCCCCGTGGTCATTACGCACAGGAAAATCAAAAATATTTTTTTCATATTTTCAATAATTTAAGTTAAAAGTATGCAAATATAGTTCTTTTACAGAATTTTACAGGCATCATCTTTCAATTCATTCATTGTTCCCGTTAGTATTGTCCTCAGGTTCCACCGTTTCCTGCGATCCTTCATCAGCCTCAGTACTTTTGGGAACTTTAGCTACAGCGGCAATAGCATCATTTTCACGTAAGTTGATAAGCCGTACTCCTTGTGTTGCACGTCCCATGATACGGAACTGCGAGACAGCCAGCCGGATAGTCAATCCCATCCGCGTGATAATCATCAGATCATCTTCATCGGTAACATTTTTGATGGCTATCAATTGCCCTGTTTTAGTGGTAATGTTGATGGTTTTTACTCCTTTTCCCCCTCTGCCGGTTATGCGGTAATCGGCCAGGTCGGATCGTTTACCGTAGCCATTTTCCGAAACAACCATTATGGTATCATTGGGCGATGCTACACTTACCATACCTACCACTTCGTCATTTTCGTCAGCAAGGGTCATCCCCTTGACTCCTGCTGCAGTTCGACCTACAGGACGTACCTTCTGTTCGTTGAAGCGTAGAGCTTTCCCCGACCTCACGGCCATCAGTATTTCGCTGTTCCCATCGGTGAGCAATGCTTCAATCAGCATGTCGCCTTCCTTGATGTTAATAGCATGAATACCCGTCTGACGCGGTCTGGAGTATGCGTTAAGCAGGGTTTTTTTGATAATCCCCTTCTTGGTACACAGAATAACGTAGTGGGTATTTAAGAACTGCTCGTCATCAAGATTGGGAACATTGATAAATGCCCTTATTTTATCATCGGGGTCAATGCTCAACAGATTCTGAATAGCCCTACCTTTTGATGTGCGGTTGCCTTCGGGGATATCGTATACTTTCAACCAAAAACATTTGCCTTTTTCGGTAAAGAAAATAATCGTATTGTGCATGGTGGCACTAAACATGTGCTCCAGAAAATCGTCGTCGCGGGTGGCGCTGGCTTTGGAACCTACCCCGCCCCTGCTCTGGGTGCGAAACTCCGACAAAGGCGTACGTTTTATATAGCCCAGATGCGAGATGGTAATAACCATATCATCGTTGGCATAAAAATCTTCGGGATTAAATTCACTTTCGTCGGGAAGTATTTCGGTACGCCTATCGTCACCATATTTTTCTTTCACTTCCTTAAGTTCGTCTTTTATTATCGACATGCGAAGCGAAAAATCAGAAAGTATTTGCTGGTAATAGGCTATCTGTTTTACCAGTTCCTCATAATCCGATTTGATTTTTTCGCGTTGCAGGCCGGTAAGACTCTGCAAACGCATATCGAGAATTGAACGGGCTTGTATCTCCGACAATCCAAACTTTTCCATCAGTCCGTTGCGCGCATCTTCAGGGGTACGCGATTCGCGGATCAGTGTTATCACGGCATCGAGGTTATCGAGCGCAATCAGTAATCCTTCGAGAATATGTTTGCGTTTTTCGGCTTCCTGCAAATCATATTGGGTGCGTCGTACCACAACCTCGTGTCGGTGTTCGACGTAGTACTTTATGAGTTCCTTCAGCGACAAGGTACGTGGACGTCCATGTACCAGCGCAATATTATTAATATTGTATGAGGTTTGCAGCAGAGTGTATTTGAATAGCTTGTTGAGTACCACATTGGCCGAGGCTTCACGCTTACATATCATCACTATGCGCATCCCCTCCCGGTCACTTTCGTCATTCAGATATGAAATGCCTTCTATTTTTTTCTCATTGATCAGATCGGCAATTTTCTGGATGAGTTCGAGCTTGTTAACCATGTACGGGATCTCGGTAATAACTATACGTTCCCGACCTGTCTCAGTGGTCTCGATTTCGGCACGCGATCGGACAATGACCTTTCCCCTACCCGTCTCATAGGCCTCTTTTATTCCGGATGTACCAAGAATAATACCCCCGGTAGGAAAATCAGGTCCTTTGACATAACGCATCAATTCATCGGTGGTAATATCATTGTTATCGATATAGGCCACGATGGCATCGACAATTTCGCGCAGATTATGAGGTGGCATATTGGTAGCCATACCAACTGCAATACCCGAAGCCCCGTTGATAAGAAGGTTGGGTATTTTCGAGGGCATTACCGTGGGTTCCTGCAGTGTATCGTCGAAATTGAGCTGAAAATCAACCGTGTTTTTGTCAATATCGGTCAGCATTTCCTCGGCAATGCGCATCAACCTTGCCTCGGTATATCGCATAGCGGCCGGACTATCACCATCGATCGAACCAAAGTTACCCTGCCCGTCAACCAAAGGATATCGCAGCGACCACGGTTGTGCCATTCGGACCATAGCCTCGTATACCGACGAGTCTCCGTGGGGATGGTATTTACCCAATACCTCCCCTACTATACGTGCCGACTTTTTATAAGGACGATTGGCATTCAATCCCAATTCGGCCATTCCATACAACACACGACGGTGAACAGGCTTAAGACCATCCCTGACATCGGGTAAGGCTCGGGAAACTATCACTGACATCGAATAATCGATGTAGGCAGTTTTCATTTCCTCCTCAATGTTCACCTGAATAATTCGTTCATTTTCAGCCATATATAAAAATATATCTTACAGAATTTAGGTGCACGAATTTAAGGTTTTATTTGCTAAATTTTTGAATTGAGATACTCAAAATTTATTAACATAACCTTATTTCTCCCTGTTGCTGCATATGGATGCTGAAATCGTTCAATATTTTCAAAATTCGGTCAACCATAGTTTTGACTTCTTATTATCCTTTCGGTAAAAGAAAAAAGATGTGTTTTCATTTCGCAGGTTTTCTGATCTGAAGTATTGCAGTATGCTAACCGATAATATTATTTGTGGTCTCAATTAATTTGTTTTTTTACTAACAGCTATTGATGATTCAAAGATTTTATTTAAATTTACTTAACTTTGCCACAGCAAAAAGGTATAATAATTGTTATATCTTAAGACAAAAGGAATTTTTATGGATTCGCAATTTTCGCAAAAAATTAAGGATGTATTATCGTATAGCAAGGAAGAAGCCATACGACTGGGTAATTCGTATATCCGACCCGAGCATTTCTTTCTGGGCATATTACGTGATGGAGAAAGTATTGCAGTTGACATATTGTCAGAACTGATCGATCTTCAGGAAATTAAGTTGTTTGTCGAAGAAGCCATTCGTGAGCCCATCGATACCAATCGTGAAATCGAACATATTCCCCTGCTCAAATCGTCGGAACGTATTCTGAAGCTGGTGTATCTCGAAGCTCGTGCGCTCCGTGATGAGGAAATTTCGACCGGGCATCTTCTGTTGGCCATTCTTCGTGACGAAAATAATCTGGTATCGAGATACCTGATGCAAAATAACATTGACTACGAGGATATACGCAATGCTCTTGAAATCCGGCAACCGAGAAATTCATCCTCCGACTATGGGGATGAGGATGACGAACGGAGTTCTCCTTTTGGAGGTATGGGTAAGGGTAGCCAGGGTTCTTCTCAAAGTAAGTCCAGCTCCGATACTCCCGTTCTTGATAATTTCGGCATAGATCTTACAAAGGCTGCCGAGGAAGGTCGGCTCGATCCTATTGTGGGTCGGGAAAAAGAAATTGAGCGCATAGCACAAATTCTTAGCCGTCGTAAAAAGAATAATCCCATCCTCATTGGTGAACCCGGAGTTGGCAAGTCGGCCATTGTTGAAGGCTTGGCTTTGCGTATTGTACAGCGGAAAGTATCACGGGTACTTTTTGACAAGCGTGTTATTGCCCTCGACCTTGCTTCAATTGTAGCAGGTACCAAATATCGAGGTCAGTTCGAGGAACGCATGAAGGCTATTCTTAATGAACTGCAACGCAACCCCGATGTTATCCTTTTCATCGACGAAATTCACACAATTGTTGGCGCAGGTGGGGCAACCGGATCGCTCGATGCTGCCAATATGCTCAAACCTGCCTTAGCACGCGGTGAAATTCAGTGCATTGGCGCTACTACCCTCGACGAATATCGTCAGCACATCGAAAAGGATGGTGCTCTCGAACGCCGGTTCCAAAAAGTAATGGTCGAACCTACTACCCCCGAAGAAACTTTGGAAATTCTCAATAACATCAAAGATCGTTACGAGGATCATCATAACGTTATCTATACCCCCGAAGCACTGGAAGCTTGTGTAAAGCTTACTGCACGCTATATCACCGACCATCATTTGCCCGATAAGGCAATTGATGCTATGGACGAAGCCGGTTCGCGTGTACATATTTCCAATATTGTAGTTCCCGAACGTATCCTCATTCTCGAAAAGGAAATTGAGGAAACACGAAAAGAAAAACTCAAATCGGTTAAAAATCAGAATTTTGAACGGGCTGCAGGATTCCGTGACAAGGAAAGAGAACTCCTCGAACAACTCAGCTTAGAAAAACAACGTTGGGAACAGGAATTAAGTAAAAATCGTGTAGTAGTCGATGCTGACAAGGTGGCAGAAGTTGTAGCCATGATGACAGGTGTGCCTGTACAACGTATAGCCCAAGCTGAGGGTACTCGTCTGCTCAAGATGGCCGAAGAACTGAAGGCCAGCGTTATTGGCCAAGACGAAGCTATTGAAAAGGTAGTACGCGCTATTCAACGTAACCGGGCCGGACTGAAAGATCCTAACAAGCCAATAGGTACGTTTATTTTCCTGGGTCCCACCGGCGTTGGTAAAACACAGCTCGCCAAAGTTTTAGCCAAGTATCTTTTCGAGAGCTACGATAACCTTATTCGCATCGATATGAGCGAATACATGGAAAAATTCTCGGTTTCGCGCCTTATTGGGGCACCTCCGGGATATGTCGGATACGAAGAAGGGGGACAACTTACCGAAAAAGTCCGCCGAAAACCCTACTCGGTTGTTCTCCTGGATGAAATAGAAAAAGCCCACCCGGATGTATTCCACTTATTGCTGCAGGTACTGGATGAAGGTATTCTTACCGATAGCCTGGGCCGTCGGGTCGATTTTAAAAATACCATCATTATTATGACCTCAAATATCGGTACCCGTCAGTTGAAAGAATTTGGCCAGGGAATTGGTTTTGCTACAAGCGCCAAGATGGCACAGGCCAACGAATACATGAAGGGAGTAATTCAAAATGCTTTAAAGAAAACTTTCTCGCCCGAGTTCCTCAACCGTATCGATGATATCGTGCTGTTCAACCCGCTCACAAAAGAGCACATCTCACAAATTATCGATATTGAGCTTAAAGGTTTGTACGATCGCATCCATGCAATGGGATACAAGGTCGAACTCAGTGACGAGGCCCGTAACTTCATTATCGAACGCGGATACGATTCGCAATTTGGTGCACGGCCGCTTAAACGTGCTATTCAGAAATATCTCGAAGATCCCATGGCCGAGGTCATCATCAAAGCAAGCATCCAAGAAGGAGACAAAATATTCATTGGCTTCGACAAAGAAAAAGAGGAAATTAAAATTGATATTCTTCACAGCGAAATAAAGGATAATGTAAGCAATAATTAACCCCTTTCAAAGGTATGTATTTTGCCGCATTTCCATAAAATGGAGTGCGGCAATTTTCTTTTTTAATACGGACAGAATAAATAAAAGAATTTTATATCTTTTATTTCTTTTGAAATGACTCTAAATTGCACAAATAGCATAATTTTTCCACTAGGCAAAAGAGTATTTTGCATAATTTTACAGGTTTAAATTTATAATCTTAAAATATTGATAAACAATGGACTTACTGAGTAGAATTATAGAAAACGCTAAAAAGCATGGTAAACGGATTGTTTTACCCGAAGGGACCGAAGAGAGAACATTGAAAGCAGCTGACATTGTATTGCAGGAAGGGATTGCACAGATTATACTCATTGGCGACCCGAATGAAATACATAAGCTGGCTAAAGAAAAAAGTCTAAACAACATCGAAAAAGCAACCATCATCAACCCCCGGTTTCATGAAAAGAAAGAAACCTACATCGATATGATGGTGGAAATACGTAAAAACAAAGGATTAACAAGAGAAGAAGCAAGTCAGCTTATTGAAAATCCGCTTTATCTGGCTACGCTGATGATAAAAAGCGGTGATGCCGACGGTGAAGTAGCAGGAGCAATGAATGCAACGGGCGACGTTTTACGTCCGGCTTTCCAGTTTGTAAAAACCAAACCAGGCATAAGTGTGGTATCCGGAGCATTTATCATGATTCTCAAAGATAAAGAATTTGGCCATGAGGGAATAATGGTATTTGCCGATTGTGCAGTACATCCCAATCCCACCGATAAAGAGCTCGCCGAAATAGCAGTTACCACAGCTTATACCACCCGGGCTATTGTGGGAATAGAGCCTAAAATTGCCATGTTGAGTTTTTCGACCAAGGGTAGCGCCCGTCACGAGATGTGCGATAAGGTGATTCAGGCTACCCGTATAGCTCAGTCGATGGATCCAACTCTGCAAATTGATGGCGAATTACAAGCCGATGCCGCTATTATTCCTTCGATTGGAAAGAGTAAAGCCCCTCAGAGTCCTATTGCCGGCTATGCCAATGTGCTTATCTTCCCCACATTAGAAGCAGGAAACATAGCTTACAAGCTGGTACAGCGCCTGGCACATGCCGAAGCTATAGGACCAGTATTACAGGGTATGGCTGCACCTATCAACGACCTATCCCGAGGTTGTTCCGTAAGCGATATTGTGAATCTAATCGCAATCACGGCCAATCAGGCCGCGGGCCTATAACCCCCCTTACTGCCTCAAAGTTAAAGAATTAAAAAACTGACTCGTATGAAGGAACAGGTAATGACAGAATCCCTTGAAGATTACGCACTAACCCGAAAAATTCACAAAAAGGACGAAATCCATACCATTGGTATCGTAGGATGTGGACGAATGGGTCAGGAAATATGCAGGATTGTTTGTCAGTTTGGTTTGAATGCTATTTTTCTCGATGTATCCGAAGAAAAAGTTAAAGAAATATACGAAAGTATTAAAAATCAGCTAAATGAAGAAGAAAACCAATGGGGACTTACCGAATCGGATAAAAGAGCTATTCTTTCGCGTTTAAGGGGAACGATTGATTATAATGATTTATCGGACTGTGATTTGGTTATTGAATCTGTAAATACCAGATCTCCAGGGAATAATCTTGAATTACGTAAAGATGTATTTAAAAAAATAGAATCAGTTGTTTCACCGGAAACAATCATTGCTACCAATACATCCACCCTGATGATTACCGAAATAGCTTCGGTATTGCAATCGCCCCAACGAGCTATCGGACTCCATTTTATGAGTCCCGCTACTACCATTAAAATCGTGGAAGTAGTAAAGGGCATGGAAACCAACCAGCAAACTTTCGAAAAGGTCTGCAAGTTTGCCAAAATGATTGACCGTAAGGTTGTTGTCATCAACGAATCACCCGGTCATATCAGCACCCGGCTAATTGTTACCCTAATCAACGAAGCCTGCGAGTTGCTCATGGAAGGGGTCGCTCCGGTAAGTGCAATCGATAATGTCATGAAAGAAGGATATCGCATGCAGCTGGGTCCATTCGAACTGGCCGATAAAATAGGACTCGATAAGGTAGTGAAATGGATGGATAATCTCTATCAGGAATATAGCCTGCAGAAATTCAAACCATCGCCGGTGATCAAAAGACTGGTACGCGCCAACTATCTGGGACGAAAGGTCGGAAAAGGTTTCTATCGTTACGATAACGGAAAAATTGTGGGGGAAACCATTCAAAGTGCTGAATTCAAACTTCATTAAGTGATTTATTATTAAAACTTTGCAAATATTGAATTAAAATTCAGTTGAATATTTTATGATAAGTTTCACCCCAATAAAATTCCTATCGATGGTGAAAATATCGGAGAAATATAAAAACATTAAACTATAATGCAATAAGCAAAATACTTGAGTTGGATTAAAACATAAAAAGAACATAAAATGAAAATCATTGTCCTGAATTGTGGCAGTTCATCCATTAAATATCAGTTGTTTGATATGGAAAAAGAAAGGGTACTGGCCCGCGGTATTGTCGAAAAGGTTGGGCTGCACGGTTCCTTTCTGAAATATGAACCCTATAATGGTGAAGCGGTCAAACTCGAAGGTGAAATCATTGATCACCAGATGGGGATTGAATACATTCTGGGCATCATGAGCAGCAAGCGCCGTGGGGTAATCTCCAACTTCGATGAAATTGATGCCGTCGGACACCGGGTGGTATTGGGAGGTGAGGAATTTAAGGAAAGCGTGTATATTGACCAGCATGTAATTCAAAAAATTGAAGAATATTCGACGCTTGCCCCCCTGCACAATCCAGCCAACCTTAAGGGTATATATGCTATGCAAGCACTCCTGCCCGAAGTACCTCAGGTGGCTACTTTCGATACTGCATTCCATCAGACAATGCCTGAGAAAGCCTACATGTATGCTATTCCCTATTCACTGTACAAAAAATATGGACTTCGGCGATATGGCTATCATGGTACGTCGCATCGTTATGTATCAAGGCGGGCATGTGAGATACTTGGAGTAAAACTTGAAGATCAGAAGATAATTACCTGTCATCTGGGTAACGGAGCATCAATTACTGCTATTAAACACGGCAAGTCGATCGATACCTCCATGGGATTAACGCCGGTAGAAGGTTTGATTATGGGTACCCGCAGCGGCGATGTCGATCCCGGAATTGTAACCTTTATCATGCAGAAAGAATCGGTCGATGCAGCTACAGCCAACACAATACTGAACAAGCATAGCGGTATCCTGGGAATTACCGGTTTATCGTCCGATATGCGTGAAGTAAGCGATGCCGCCTATAAACAGAATAATGCCCGAGCCAAACTGGGACTGGATATGTACCATTACCGAATCAAAAAATACATAGGTGCATATGCTGCTGCCATGGGGGGACTCGATATTCTTATATTTACCGGGGGGGTTGGAGAAAATTCCGATGATACCCGCCGAGAGGTTTGCAACGATATGGAATTCTTGGGAATCAGCATTGACCCGTCGCTAAATAACGGACTGAGAGGAAAAGAACAAGTCATTAGCCCACCCAATGCCAAGGTTAAAGTTATGGTCGTCCCTACCAACGAGGAACTCGAAATTGCAAAGGATACCATGGAAATTGTTACCCAAATGAAAAATAAAAATACAATTACCTACTAACTTTCTTTAGTCTGCATCGAGCAAAAAATTGTACCTAATTTTTATATGGGTTTAAATAAGCTAATAGCTGAACCAATTTAAGGTTCAGCTAAGTTTTTTGCCTGTATCAAAATGGAATTATGGGTTTATTCTAAATTTATATTTCATGATACATAATTTTAGGATAAAAAATTTACCTTTGTCTAAAATATGTTTTTCATGGACAAAATGGACGTATTACGGAAAATAGAGAATTTAAGATATCTCGACACCAATAATTTTTTCCTTTTTGCCGGTCCCTGTGTGGTAGAAAATGAAAAAATTGCATTTGAAACAGCCGAGCGTATTTTGGAAATTACAGAAAAATTCAAAATACCTTTTGTCTATAAATCCTCTTACCGCAAGGCCAATCGGCAGCGGATCGATTCATTTACCGGTATTGGCGACCAGAAAGCGCTTAAAATTTTACAATCTATTGCTGAAATTTACGAAATTCCTGTAGTTACCGATATTCATAGTGAAGATGATGCTTTCATGGCCGCTCAGTACGTTGATGTTATTCAGATTCCCGCATTTCTGTGTAGACAGACCGAGTTGCTGATAGCTGCTGCTAAAACCGGACGGGTGGTCAACATTAAAAAGGGACAGTTTGTAGCCCCTGAATCGATGAAATATGCTGCCGAGAAAGTAGTACAGAGTGGCAATCCCAATGTAATACTCACCGAAAGAGGATCGATGTATGGTTATTACGATCTGGTGGTCGATTATCGCAGTATTGTTGAAATGCAAAAGACCGGTTATCCTGTTATGCTCGATATTACCCATTCGCTTCAACAGCCCAATTTGCCCGGAGGTATTTCCGGTGGACGTCCTGAACTTATCGAAACTATTGCCAAGGCTGGTATTGCCGTAGGGGTCGATGGAATATTTATTGAAACCCATCCCAACCCGGCTGAAGCTCTTTCGGACGGTGCCAATATGTTACGGCTCGATTTACTGGAACCCCTGCTTGAAAAACTCGTCATGCTTCGTCAGGTCGTAAATCAGTTTGAAAAATGACAACATTCCTGAAAATAGCTGAAAGCCGCTATTCTTCGCGCAAGTATAAGCAAGTTCCGGTTGAACGGGAAAAGCTTCAACTTTTACTTGAAGCAGCACGCATAGCTCCCTCTGCTGCCAATCGTCAGCCCTATATTTTTTACGTAATTACCGACAAAACATTACGCAGCGAAATTTGCTCCACCTACCACAGGGAATGGTTAAAGGATGCACCGGTTGTTATCGTGGGATGTATCAATAAAACTGAAGCATGGACGCGAAGCGACGGTAAAAATCATGGAGATATCGATTTGGCCATTGCTGTCGACCACATTACCCTTCAGGCCGCTGAACTGGGTCTGGCTACCTGCTGGATTTGTAATTTCGATGTCAGCAAGTGCTCCCGCATACTGGCATTACCCGAATATATAGAACCAGCTGTTATTCTGCCTGTGGCCTATCCCGATGATGAAGATAAAAAACTCTCGCACCTCAATAACCGTAAAGAAATGGACAGCATTGTTGTGTGGAAATAAAAGTTTGTTCCGGTACAAATATTACCTTGAAACATAATGATTAGGAAATCAAAAAGTAATAATAAAAATTTTATTTTTGTGAAATTATTTACCCTTGATTCTCAAAATATCTCTAAAAAGAAGTGTCATATAAAAGAATATTTTTTTTTGAACACAAACCTGCTAAAATTTGTTTCTTTGTTAAATTTTAATTTGTTACAACATGATTATTGAAAAAGGAAAAGTAGTATCAGTTCTGTACGAACTGAGGCTGGCTGATGGAAGTGATGAACTCATTGAACAGGTGAACGAGAATCGTCCCCTACAATATTTACAGGGTCACGGTAATCTATTACCTAAATTTGAGGCTAATCTCGAAGGATTGACCGTGGGCGATACTTTTGACTTTGTGCTCAAGAGCGACGACGCTTATGGTCCGGTAACCAAGGAAGCTATTGTCGATGTACCTATCTCGGTATTTGAGATAGATGGCAAAATTGATGAAGAATTACTCACCATTGGCAATGTTATTCCCATGATGGACAATCAGGGGAATCGTTTTAATGGTAAGGTACTGGAAGTTACGCTCGATAACGTAAAAATGGATTTTAACCATCCTCTGGCCGGTGCTGATCTGCATTTTAAGGGACGCATTCTCGATATCCGGGAAGCAACGCCGGAAGAACTAATGCATGGGCACATTCATCAGGCCTCTTCGGGTTGTGGTTGCGGCAGCGGTTGTTCCTGCTCTACCGAAGTGTCCGAATCCGATGAAGCCGACTCGTGTGGTTGCGGCTGTGGCTGCAATTAAGCCCTGATATCACCTGCAATGAAATCCCCAAAGCCAGCCGACGTGCTGATATTGGAGTGGTAGCATTTGCTGCCTTAAAAAGCAAAAAGCAGCTATACCCGAAGGTTTAGCTGCTTTTATTATGTTATCAACAGCAGATGATTTATTTTCTGTCAACTAACAATCGGTTGATCCTCTTTGGCAGGAAAGGGCCGGTGTAGATAAATCCAGTATAAACTTGTACCAGTGTAGCGCCGGCTTGGATTTTTTCAAGGGCATCCGTTTCGTGCATTATGCCACCCACACCGATGATAGGTATTTTGCCATGAGTCTTGGCAGTGATGGTACGAATCATCTCTGTAGAACGATCCCTAAGCGGTAGACCACTCAGGCCACCCGACCCAATTGCCTGTACCTGATGAGGATGAGTACGGAGCCCCTCCCTGCGAATGGTGGTATTAGCCACCACCAGCCCATCGATTTCCAGTTCACGCACAACCGACAGGGCATCGTCGATCTGATGTTCATTCAGGTCGGGTGAAATTTTAAGCAGGATGGGCTTTCGGAGCGGACGGGACCTTCGATTGTCGACCAGATGTTGCAAAAGGGTGTGCAAATGTTCCCTATCCTGCAATTCATGCATGCTGGAAATATTGGGGCAACTAACATTAACCACAAAATAATCGACATAATCGTAGAGACGATCGAAGCAATACAGATAATCCCGATAAGCCTCATCGTTAGGGGTTACGGTATTTTTTCCAATGTTACCGCCAATAATTACCTTCGATTTACGGCGCTTCAAACGTTCAACTACCGCATCAACCCCATCGTTGTTGAATCCCATGCGGTTGATCAACGCCTTGTCTGCCGGCAGACGAAATAGCCGGGGGCGTGGATTGCCCGGTTGTGGACGCGGGGTTACCGTTCCTATCTCAATATGCCCAAAACCCAATGCGGCCAGTTCATCCACCAGCTTTGCATTTTTGTCGAAACCAGCAGCCAGTCCCACCCGGTTGGGAAACTCAATACCAGCAAAATCGACAGGATTATGGAAGGACTTTCCGCCGAAAAAAAGTCTCAACAACCTCGACACACCGGGAATAGCTAAGGTAATTTTCAGGATAGCAACAACAGCATGGTGAACCCACTCGGGATCAAAACGAAACAATATGGGACGAATCAACCAACGGTACATATCGGTAAATTTTCACAAAGATACAAATTTCTGGTCTTAATCCCGTTGATGATAAATTTCAAACGTTCGGTCTTCATATAGAATAACGATACCTGAAACAGATTTGTTTACACCTGTAGACAATGGTTGGGACGAGGATTCATTTTCGGGTACATTAGCGTGGGGATAATTCCCCATCGGTGGTGTCTCAGGGGGAATATCGGTAGGCTGTGGAGGAACATTTGAGGCCTCCGACGGAATATTAGTATTGTAAGAAGCAGAATTAATAGCAGTGCTATTTTCGGAGCGGTACATACTTCCGGTACCCAATAAAAGCCAGTCCGGGCTTAAACGTTTATAACGATTTAAAATTTTAACAATGATTTCGTAACTGGGGTAATTTCTGCCGGACAAAATATGAGATATTGCCGATCGTTGAACCCCTATTTCATCGGCAAACTGCGACGGGGATATACCCTCCTGGGTGAGAAATTTTCTTAATCGGTCGCGCATAACATTTTTTACAAAGGTAAACAAAAGATATATTACATTTGTAATATTTTGTATTTTACATTTGTAAAATACCCTATCATGCTTATATTTATGATGTTTTTTGAATTATAAATAGCAATTAGTTCCCTAAGCCAGTAATGACAAACACGAAGTTTATAATGCCCGATGAAACGACCCTATTGATGCAGTAAACACAGCAAACGGGTGAAACGACTATTGAGTTCCGGCTGCTCGAAAGGTATAAAAAAGAAGACAAGTAAACCAAATGGTGATCACTAACTTATAAAATTATTTACGGATGAAGATTATGGTATTAACCGCAAGAACGCAAAGATATACGCAGAGGGCGCAAAATAATTTTCTTTGCGGTCTTTGCGGTATTCCTCGTCGTCCTCTGCGATTTTTAGACCATAAATTAAATTTATTTTCGCAAAAAACGCTCGTGTTGACGCTGTAAACACAACAAACCGAATGAAACGAACTTGTGAGTTCATCCGGCCGATGGGTTGTTTTAAACTCAAAGGTGAATCCAAAAGGAAGTGGGTTATTTGAATCAAATCCCCGCTAAAAATTTCAACATGCGAGTTTCATCCGGCCGAGAGGCTAATAAAAGTAAGTACAACCAATGACAAGTCGGCAACTTATAAAATTATTTTCGGATAAAAAATATCATATTTAAAAGCTTCATACGGATATTTGTGTTATCCTATATAAATTCCTAAGATTTCGTGTCCCCTGCCCTGTTTATTTCATTAACCTTTATCGCAGTAGTCTGTACCTTGTCGTGTTAAAAATTCTGTCAATTGACCATAAAATTCATGTCTATTGGACCTGTTTAAGTCAGTTAATGAATCATTGCTCAAAATATTCTGAACCGATGTAGATGCCTTACATTTCAACATTTCCGACAGAATAGTTATACGCGACAGGAATGTATTCGTTTCGACATTCAATGTATATGAAGTAAAACATTATATAATTTTTTTAAATATCTGGTTTTTAATATATTATTTTTAAAAACTGCCGTAAAATAGCTGCTGAAAGATATTTTATTTTTTCATTTTTGTAGTAAAACTTTCCATGATATAACATAAAATACTGGTTAACAGATATTTAATAATATTATATTTATACATTTGTAAACTTATTTTAATGGTTACAAATGTAAATTATTAAGTGAGTTTCTTAGTATTTCAATGGGATGAATAGTGACAACTCTGGTGGCATCGAAAATTTGCTGGCGGCAGCTAGTTCCTGGAACAGCTATAAGCTCGTGACTAAGCATACGTACCTGTGGAAATACGCTTAGATCCCCTATCTTCATCGATAGTTCATAGTGTTCGGACTCGTAGCCAAACGATCCAGCCATCCCACAGCAATCGGTCTTAAGTATTTGTACCCGATAATTTTCAGGAATTTCAAGCATCTTAGCAATTAGCTGCGGGTTAGACAAACTTTTCTGATAGCAATGCGCATGTACATAGATGGTTTTTTTGTCCTGGGTAAACTTTTGCCTGATCTCCGGTCGCTCCATGGCCAATTTACCCAAGTATTCTTCAATAAGATAGGCCTGCTGTTTGATATTTTTGGCAAAGTTTTGCTGATCTCCACGAGTCAGATCAACATATTCGTCCCTCAGAGTTAGCAAAGCCGAAGGTTCTATTCCAACTATCGGCTCTCCCCTCCATACTTTCTGAAGTTTCGACAGGTTGTAGCAGATCAGTTTTTGGGACTTTCTGACCATTCCTTTCGACAGATAGGTGCGTCCGCTGACATGGAAAGGCAGGATTTCTACTGTCTCTCCGACCGCTTCAAGTACTTCTATTGCATATTGTGCCAACTGTGGTTCGAGATAATAAGTAAATTCGTCGACAAATATCCAAAGGGTTGGCCGGTTGGTCCGCTTGCGTTGTTTATTCTGTTGCCGGTACCATTTTCCAAAGTTAACTCTTGCCAAGGCCGGCAGCTGTCGCTGAGGAGCAATACCCAGCCAATTAAGTATCCTTCGGGTCAGTTTTGAACCTGATAACTTATTGAAAATCCATGGGTTGATCGATCCTATTTTGTATATTTCTGGAAGATAAGCAAATAACAAAGTCCGTAGGGGTATACCCTTGTGGTCGTAATAATGTTGTAAAAATTCGGCTTTGAGTTTGGTCATATCCACATTCGACGGGCATTCCGACTTACATCCTTTGCACGAAAGGCACTCGCCGAGTATCTCCATAATTTCGGGGCTAGCAAAAGCTTTCTCGTGTCGGGCACGAAAATATTCGCGCATAACATTGGCCCTTGCCCGGGTAGTCAGTTTCTCATTTTTTGTTGCCCGATAGCTGGGGCACATGATTCCGCTGGTACCCGAAAGTTTGCGACAATCGGCCGATCCATTGCATTGTTCGATATGTCGAATCATCCCCAGTGTGTCGGAAAAATCGAAATAGGTTTTGATTTCGGGAGTTATTTCACCTGGCGCGTAACGCAGATGCTCGTCCATTCTTACAGGATCGGTGATTTTCCCCGGATTAAATATATGGTTGGGATCCCATGTATTTTTTAACATTTTGCATAAGCGGTAGTTATCTTCCCCAATAACAATAGGAATAAATTCGCTCCGAAGGCGACCGTCGCCATGTTCACCGCTGATGGAACCCCGATATTTTTTTACCAATCGTGCAGTTTCAGTACCCACTTTTCGGAACAGTTTCTGTCCTTCGAGGGTTTTCAGGTTTATTACCGGTCGGGTGTGCAGTTCTCCGGTAGCTATGTGCGCATGAAATACGCAATCGAGATTATATTGTTTAAGTAAAGCTTTAAACTCTGCTATGTAATCCTGAAGATTTTGAACAGGAACGGCATTATCTTCGACCAGGGATACTGGTTTGGCATCGCCGGGGATATTGGTCAGCAATCCAAGAGCCGCCCTGCGCAATTCCCAAATCCTCGATATCTCCGGAGGAAAGAACAAGGGATAAGCATACCCCAGATTTTCCTGCTGTAATTTTTCCACCAGTGCATCGCAGCGGTGTTTTATGGCCTCGCGGGAATAGTCCGAAAATTCAATAAGCAGAATAGCCCCCGGATCGCCATGGATGAAAAACCGGTTTCGTTGCTGCTCAATATTATTTTTGGTACAGCTCACGATGGTATGGTCGATGAGTTCGATAGCATCGGGGCGAAATTGTAGAGCAATAAGATTGGCCTGTATGGCCTGCTCGAGGGTATCGAAATGAGCACAAAGTAATCCTACTTCCTTATCCTCGAGGGGAAGTAAATTCAGCTTGATACGGGTTACAAACATAAGGGTACCCTCCGACCCGGCAATGAGTTTACAGAAATTAAATGGTTCGTCGCCATGGCCAAAGACCGTATTGTATAGCAGTTGGTCTATAGCATAACCCGTATTTCGTCGCTTGAGAGCAGGATCGGGATAGTTATCGAGGATTTGCTTTTGTATCAGGGGTTGAGACAGCTGTTCATAAAGTTGTTTATAAATTTTTCCTTCCAGATCCGGAAGTTTCATTTTTTGGTTAAATTCTTCCAAGTTAAGTGGCTTAAAATGAACATAGCTACCGTCGCTGAGGTAACCTTTGACTTCGATCAGGTGATCGCGGGTTGATCCATAAATAAGTGAATGGGCTCCGCAGGCATTATTCCCCACCATACCACCGATAGTGCATCGGTTGGCCGTCGAAGTTTCCGGAGCAAAAAACAAACGAAATTTTTTAAGGTACTGATTTAGCTGGTCGAGTACAACGCCAGGTTCCACCCAAACATATCGTTCAGCAGGATTAACCTCAAGGATAGCATCCATGTAGCGCGAGATATCAACAACAATTCCCTGTCCTACGACCTGACCGGCCAGCGAGGTACCTGCTCCCCTGGCAATGATTGGTACGTTGTTTTGGCTTGCCCAATGAATCAGGAGTTCAATGTCCTTTTCGTTTCGGGGGTAAGCTACTGCCATGGGGCGTTGGCTGTAAGCCGAAGCATCTGTCTGATAGGCCACTAATGAATTATCATCCACCAGAATATCTCCGGAAAAATCTTGTTGTAGCTGATGCAGATTCATGGAAGTGAGTTTTTATCTTGTTCGAAAAATATGTTTGGGATCACTCAGGATCGCGTTGATCACTATCGCCGCAATTATTCACATTAGAACAACGGGGAAATATATCCCCACTTTTGTCAAAAATAAAAAAAGTGTTGCTTACGCTATGTAAACAACACCTCCAAATTTTTTGTAATTACAGTTTATCCTTTTACTCTTTTAAACATTCTTTCCCAGCGGATTTTTTTCAGGAATGTTTCGTGTTCGTTAAGCGACAGCCAAATAAAGATAGGTTTACCAATGATATGGTCTTCGGGCACCATACCCCAGAATCGAGAATCGAGTGAATTGTGCCGGTTGTCGCCCATCATAAAGTAGTAATTCATCTTGAACACGTAATATTTTGCAGGTTTGCCATTGATGTAGATGGTATCATTTTTTACCTTCAGGTCGTTTTTTTCGTAACAGGCAATAATACGCTGGTAGAGCGGTAAATTGTCGAGGGTAATTCGCAAAGAATCTCCTTTTTTGGGGATGTAGAGTGGGCCAAAATTATCCTGATTCCATCGATATTTGGGGTTTTTAGGGAATACCCGGGGGTCGTATTTATCTTTTGGCATAAAAATAGGTTCAATGTCAATCACATTGGTAAATCGTTTGATCCGATCGTAGTTTTCAGCGGTCAGGGGCATATAAACGCCGTCACCGTCGTAGGTCAGATCGCTGTCATAGATGCCCATTTCACGCAACACTTTTGAGTTGAGTGGGGTACCATTGGTACGGACGTAATATACGAACTGCTTGCCGGGAATAGGTTTCTGATGCTTGCCGTTAACATATACTTCACCGTCGATTACCTGCAGTGTGTCTCCTCCAATGGCTACACAGCGTTTCACATAGTTGTCGGTTTTATCGACGGGTCGCCATACCACGGTATAATGGTCGAAAACTTCCTTACGGGCCTGGGCATAGTACTGTTCGTAGGTTTTGAGCTTTCCGTAGGTCGACGAATCCATCGATTTCAGTTCGTTGATACGGCTGTTGATAAATTCGTAATAACTAAGGTTGCCAGGAAATTCAAGGACAACCGTATCGCCCTCGGGATAATTGAATACCACAATATCGTCGCGTTTAACTTCCCCAAAGCCTGCTAAACGTTTATAGGGCCATTGAATCCATGTAAGATACGAGGGTATTTTGCCAAAAAGTATGTTCTGGGTAAAGGGAATAGAAAGAGGAGTATTGGGAAGACGGGGGCCATAGCTTACTTTGCTCACATACAGATGGTCGCCGATCATCAGCGTGCGCTCCATGGATCCCGTAGGAATTTTATAATTCTGAAACAGGAAAATATTGATGATGGTTACCGCTACAACCGCAAAAATGATTGCATCGATCCATTCAATCAGCTTGGAATTTTGCCCATGACGTTTTTTCCAAGGAGTCCAGTTGACTTTTTTGCTTATATAGATATCGTAAATAATAGGAATCCCCAGTAGAAACCAATAGTTTCCCAGCCAAATGACCCACAGAATGTAAATTAAAGTCGCAAATCCAAACCTGAAATACTTGTTTTGTAAAATTTCCTGTATCTTTTTCATTTGCATAGAATTTTATAAGTTATTGATTTTATTGGTTTACAAATCCCAAATTTGCTAAATAATGGTGCTAAGAACCAAAGATAAATCCCTTTTGCGTCCTTTATTACGTTAATGTGTTCTTTACGGTTAATCATCTGTTAATTTTCTTTTGTTGTAAATGAATAATCGATATATTCCAGTTAATCCTATAATATTTAAAACATCAGACGGTTTGGTTTGTTGTGCTTATTATTTCACGTTGGTATTACAAAACTTATAGAACAGTCCATATACTCGCTTTAATTGCTTGTTTGTCACTAAGGGATCAAATATTGTCTCTGTTCAGTCATTGCAGCATACTGGCCTGTTTGATTCTCTTTCTCTTTAAAATATCATCGAGGCAAATCAAAAGTAATAACATTCATGGAATTAAATGCTTAAAAATACATAAAATCTTACGTTCAGAGACCGAGGACATCGTCCATAGTAAATATTCCTTTTTTGCCATTAATAAATTCGGCCGCAATAACTGCACCTAAGGCAAACCCTTCGCGATTTTTGGCAATATGGGTTATCTGTATGGTATCGGCCGGAGATTGATATTGGATCATGTGGGTTCCCGGCACTTCCCCTTCACGGATAGCATTAATTTTCAATGCATTTTCGGGATGGGAATTTTCAAGTGTCCAGTGGGTGTAGCGGGGAATACATTTAAGAATATCCTCGGCCAGCGTAATAGCGGTACCACTGGGAGCATCCTTTTTGTGGATATGATGTATTTCTTCCATTTCGGCTTTGTACTGGGGGTAATTGTTCATTAGACGTGCCAGATACTGGTTGAGTTTAAAAAAAAGATTGACCCCGATGCTGAAATTAGATGTCCACAAAAATCCAACCTCATGTTTGAGGGCGAGTTGCTGAATATCGGGCAGTTGATTTTTCCAGCCTGTGGTACCACATACCACGTTTACCCCTTGCATAATAAGGGTGGATAGGTTATCCACAGCGCTTTCGGGGGTTGTAAATTCAATCGCCACGTCGGTATTTTCGGGAGAAATAGAGTAGATATCATCATGATTGTCGATATCAATCTTCCATGATATCTGGTGGTTCCTTTGCAGAGCAGACTTTTCAATCATTTTGCCCATTTTGCCATAACCAATGAGTGCGATTTTCATACGATTGGATTTAAATTAGTATTCGATTTTGGCGTTAATGCAAATATTTGGTTTTAAACTATGTTTTTTTGTAAAAATAAAAAGGAAGTCACTTATCAGCGACTTCCTTTTATGTAATTTTTAGTGATTCATTTTACTTTACAGCATTCACTACGGCTTCAAAGGCTTTGGGATGGTTCATAGCCAGGTCGGCCAATACCTTTCGGTTGAGTTGAATGCCTTTTTTGTTAAGTAATCCAATGAACTGGGAATAATTAAGTCCATAATTACGCACACCAGCATTAATACGTTGGATCCACAGTGCGCGGAATTCACTTTTCTTTTTGCGGCGGTCGCGGTAGGCATACTGCTGACCTTTTTCCCATGTGTTTTTAGCAACCGTCCAAACATTGGCTCTTGCCCCAAAATTACCTTTGGTCAGTGCCAGAATTTTCTTTCTTCTTGCTCTTGATGCAACTGAATTTACACTACGTGGCATGGTTTTAACAATTTGTGGAAAATAGCGTTCTGCATGAGCAGAAACTTCAGGCTAGTTTCCGGTTACACTTAAATTACTTTAATGCAAGCAACAGCTTGACATTTTTCAAATCGGGTTTACTTACCATAGCATAGTAACCCAGATTTCTTTTTTGTTTTTTGCTCTTTTTGGTCAAAATATGACGCTTGTAAGCATGTTTGCGTCTGATTTTTCCCGTTCCGGTAAGCGAAAAGCGCTTTGAGGCACCGGAATTTGTCTTCATCTTTGGCATTGTGTATATTATTTTAAATGGTTAACACTATTTTTTACCCTTAGGCGACAGCAGGATGCTCATTTTCTTTCCTTCGAGCTTAGGAAGCTGTTCTACCTTTGCAATATCTTCAAGGTCGTTGGCCAGGCGAAGCAATAGTATTTCGCCTTGTTCTTTATAAAGGATCGAACGACCCTTGAATAAAACAAAAGCTCTTACCTTGGCTCCCTCGTTAATGAAGTTTTGGGCGTGTTTTAATTTAAAATTGTAGTCATGTTCGTCGGTATTGGGGCCGAATCGAATTTCTTTGACCACAATTTTGGCCGCCTTGGCCTTCATTTCCTTTTGCTTCTTCTTTTGCTGATACAGGAACTTCTGGTAATCAATTATCTTACAAACCGGCGGATTGGCTTGCGGTGAAATTTCAACCAAATCAAGTCCCATTTCATCAGCAAGCTGAAGAGCCTCCTGAAGGCTCATAATACCTTGCTTTTCAAGGTCTTCTCCTACGACACGTACTTCCTTAGCACGAATTTCTTGATTAATCCGATGCTGTTTTTCGTTACCTTTTTGAGGCTGATTACTACGTGTCCTCTGTTGTTGAAAATTCTCTGCTATAGCTTTGTCCTCCAATACTTTAGTTAAACTTATTTTTTACGACAGCTGTTGCTGTATCTCGTTTTGCAAATAGCTAACAAATTCTTCAATTTTCACAACTCCCTTATCCCCTTCTCCCTGTCGGCGAACTGCAACAGTTCCACTGGCAGCTTCTTTTTCGCCCACTACCAGGATATAAGGTATTTTCTTCAATTCGTTATCACGAATTTTTTTGCCAATTTTTTCGTTGCGTTCATCAATCAGGGTGCGAATATCGTAATTATTTAGGAAATTTAAAACATTTTGAGCATAATCGTAATATTTTTCACTGACGGGTACAATTACCACTTGGTCTGGAGCGAGCCAGAGTGGGAATTTTCCAGCTGTATGTTCGATAAGTACAGCCACAAAACGTTCGAGCGATCCAAAGGGTGCTCGGTGGATCATAACAGGCCGATAGCGTTTATCGTCGCTGCCGATGTACTCGAGTTCGAAACGTTCGGGCAGGTTATAATCGACTTGTATGGTTCCCAGTTGCCATTTACGGCCAATAGCATCGCGTACCATAAAGTCGAGCTTAGGTCCGTAGAAGGCAGCTTCGCCCTCTACTACAATAGTTTTCAGTCCTTTTTCCTGAGCGGCTTCAATAATAGCACTTTCGGCTTTTTCCCAGTTTTCGTCGCTGCCTATATATTTTTCTTTATTGTTTTTATCGCGCAATGACACCTGTGCGGTATAGTCGTTGAAATCAAGAATTCTGAAGATATAAAGTATAATATCGATAACCTTGCAGAATTCGTCTTTGAGCTGATCGGGGCGGCAGAAGATGTGGGCATCGTCTTGGGTAAAACCACGGACACGAGTTAAACCGTGCAGCTCGCCGCTTTGTTCGTAGCGATAAACGGTACCAAATTCGGCCAACCGCAGGGGCAGATCCTTGTATGAACGTGGTTTTGATTTGTAGATTTCGCAATGATGGGGACAATTCATGGGCTTGAGCAGGAATTCCTCACCTTCGGCGGGGGTATGAATGGGTTGAAAGGAATCTTTGCCGTATTTGGCATAGTGTCCCGAGGTCACATATAATTCTTTTTGTCCGATGTGCGGGGTAATCACCTGCTGATAGCCATGCTGTTTTTGGATTTTACGCAGGAAGGTTTCGAGTCGTTCGCGGAGTTGCGCACCGCGGGGCAGCCAGATGGGTAGGCCTTGACCTACTTTTTCGGAAAACATGAACAATTCGAGTTCCTTGCCTATTTTACGGTGGTCGCGGAGCTTAGCCTGTTCGAGCATCTGCAGATACTCGTCGAGCATGCTCTGCTTAGGGAAAGTGATGCCGTAAATACGGGTGAGTTGCTTGTTTTTTTCGTCACCACGCCAATAGGCACCGGCAATAGCTGTAAGTTTTACAGCCTTAATGAATCCGGTATTGGGCAGGTGTGGTCCGCGACAAAGATCAACAAAATTCCCCTGCTGGTAGAATGATATGGTACCATCCTCGAGTTCGTTGATTAGCTCAACTTTATATGGGTCGCCTTTTTGGGAAAAATATTCAAGTGCTTCTTTTTTGGATACCTCTTTGCGGATGTAGGGATTTTTCTGGCGGGCCAGTTCGAGCATTTTTTGCTCGATTTTAGGTAAATCTTCGTCGGAAATTGAATATCCGTTCAGATCGACATCGTAGTAAAAACCATTCTCGAGTGCTGGACCAATGCCAAATTTAACACCGGGGTAAAGGGCTTCGAGTGCTTCGGCCATCAGATGAGCAGAAGAATGCCAGAAGGCATGCTTACCCTCTTCGTCATCAAATTTATGCAACTTAAGGGTGGCATCGGTAGTAATGGGTCGTGTAACATCCCATACCTTGCCGTTTACTGTAGCAGCTATGACTTCGTTAGCCAGTGACGAACTGATACTTTTGGCAATTTCAAGCGCCGTAATTCCTTCGGGGTATTCCCTCACCGAATTATCTGGAAATGTAATCCTGATCATTGTGAAAAATTAAAGAAGCGCAAAAGTAATTTGTTCTGATGAATATAACAAAATTTTCAAATCTCTTTTATTTTATCCGTAAACATTTTTAAGTTGCTGGCTACCTTTTTTTTACTTACCTCACATACAGAGGCATTCACTTGTAAAATTTTTCAGCCGACGCGTTAATCGTTGGACAAACATTATTAGGATTGCCCTTTGTGACCAAAATAATCCATCGACCGGCTGGAACTCACATTGTTTGTTTTGTTTACGCTTAGCTATGCACATTTCTGACTCTTATTCCAAATATGTATATCCATAAAGTCCCGATCGGTAATTTGATAGGAACTCTTTGCCCTCTTCGGCCGAAAGGATACCGGCTTTAACAGAAGAGGTAACCCATGTTTCGACGGCACGAACCATTTTTTTGGGGTTGTACTGAACATAATCGAGCACTTCGGCAACTGATTCGCCATCGATTATCTGGTCTATTTCGTATCCATCTTCATTGACGGTAACATGAACAGCATTGGTATCGCCAAAGAGGTTATGCAGGTCTCCAAGAATTTCTTGATAAGCTCCCACCAGAAATACGCCCATGTAATAGGTTTCTCTGGGTTTAATCGTGTGTACGGGAAGGTAAAAAGAGAAGTTCTTGGTAGAGATGAAATTATCGATTTTACCATCGGAGTCGCAAGTGATATCCTGAATAGTAGCCGATCGGTCAGGTTTTTCGTCGAGGCGTTGCAGCGGCATAATCGGGAAGACCTGATCGATAGCCCATGCATCGGGGAGCGACTGGAACAAGGAGAAGTTGCAGAAATATTTATCGGACAACAGCTTAGGCAGAAGTCTGAGTTCGTCGGGAACATGTTTTATTTCGGAGGTCATGAAATGAATTTCGCGGGCAATAGTCCAAAAAAGTTTTTCGACCAGTGCACGGGTTTTTAGGTCGATAAGCCCAAGGCTAAATCTTTCGAGGGCTTCCTCGCGGATTTGTTGGGCATCGTGCCATGTTTCAATCATGCGGGTTTGGTTGAGATTGTCCCACAGATTATAAATTTCCTTGACAAGTTCGTGGTCGTTTTCGCTGATTTTGTCGTTTTCGTCCCAAGAAGGTAGGCTGGTAGTTTCGAGCACCTGAAAGACAAGGACAGAATGGTGAGCCGTGAGCGATCTTCCCGACTCGGTAATAATATTGGGATGCGGGATCCCATTCTTGTCACTTACGTCGACAAAGGTAGATACCGAATCGTTGACATACTCCTGAATACTGTAGTTGACGCTGCTTTCGCTATAGGATGAGCGTGTTCCGTCGTAGTCGACACCGAGGCCACCGCCAATATCGACAAATTCGATATTGAAACCTTGTTTGTAAAGTTGGACAAAGAACTGGGAAGCTTCACGAAGGGCAATTTTAATGCGACGTATTTTGGTTACCTGGCTGCCGATATGGAAATGAATAAGGCGGAGGCAGTCCTTCATTTTATTTTTTTCGAGAAAATCCATTGCCTCGAGCAGTTCGCTGGAGGTGAGTCCAAATTTGCTCACGTCGCCACCCGATTCTTCCCATTTGCCACTGCCGGTGCTGGCCAGTTTAATACGAACGCCCAGATTGGGTTTAATTTTTAGCCGTTTAGCAATAGAAGCGATGAGTTTAAGTTCGTTGAGTTTTTCGACAACGATAAAAATGCGTTTACCCATTTTCTGGGCGAGCAAAGCAAGTTCTATGTAGTCTTCATCTTTGTAGCCATTACAGATGATAAGCGAATCGCTATCGGTATTGATAGCAATAACAGCGTGCAATTCGGGTTTAGATCCGGCTTCAAGACCAATATTGAATTTTTTGCCGTGATTAACGATTTCTTCAACCACAGGGCGCATTTGGTTGACCTTAATTGGGTAAATGATAAAATTCTGCGCCTTGTAATTATATTCCTCAGCGGCTATTTTAAAGCAGTTGGCCATTTTCTCAATCCGGTTATCGAGAATATCGGGGAACCGGATAAGAATGGGAGCTGAAACATCGCGTAAGGCCAATTCATCGACCAGTTCGCGCAAATCTACTGCCACTCCGTTTTTTTTAGGAGTAACAACGACGTGACCTTTTTCGTTGATTGAAAAATAGTTGATACCCCAACCTGCAATGTTATACAATTCTGCAGAATCCTCAATTCGCCATTTTCTCATCTTTACTCTGTCCGGTATAGTTGTTTAAAAAATTTGGGCGAATTTAATGATTGTATGGGATATTATTCAATATTTTTTTATTAAATATTTTGTTAGGATAACTTTTGTTTAAAGCGGATGATAGATTTTTTGACCCGTAATGAGAGTTCTTCGGGGCTGAAGGGTTTGGTGATATAATCATCGGCCCCCAGTTCAAAAGCTGCGAGCACTGTTTCTTCGAGCCCCACACGGGTGACCATGATAATGGGCATATTGGATTTAAGCTCGTTACGTACGAAACGAATCAAATCGAGACCGCTAAAATTGGGCATATGCAAATCGGTAAGCAATACGTCAAAATTTCCGGTTTTAAGGATTTCAACGGCCTGCTTGCCGTCGTTGGCCGAGAAGACGTCGTAGCCATCGAGTCGCATACGATGCTCGAGTGCCTTACGCGTCATATTATCATCTTCAACAACGAGTACTCTCATAGTATGGGGTTTATTGGTTAAAGTCCTGCTTTAATTTTTCAATTATGGCGAAGACATCGGTCCTGGCCTGTTCGAAACAGGCTTTAATAATGTTGATTTCGGACCTGGCCTTGGCATATTGTTCGATATCTCTGAATTTACGCACTAATTCACTTACACCCATGAATTCGAGTGTTGGAATAAAGCGGTGTACGAGTTGATAAATCTGGGCATGATCGGTGGTACTGATCGCCTCGGCTATTTGTGTTAGCGTGTCGGGAGTTTGTTCAATGAAATCCGACACCATCGACAACAAAAACTCTTTGTCACCGGCAGCAAGTTCTTCGAGATATTCGAGGTTATATTCGATCATATAAAATTTTAGTTTCAAGCAATTCCAACAAAGTTTATGCTAATTTTGCCATAAAGTTACATATATTTTAATTTGAAGAACGAGACGCAATGCAGTTTTTATAATTTTAATTTTGCAATACAATAATAAGAATTTAGTGTGTAAAAACGAAAAAAAATATTAATACTTAAATTGTAGTTAGCTTTCATCCAAAAAAACTCACAATGCAAAGCATAGGACAGCCTTTAGCCGAGCGGATGCGTCCACGGTCGTTGGATGAATTTCTGGGGCAGGAGCATTTGCTTGACCGGAATGCGCCGTTGCGCAAAATAATTGAGTCAGGAAATATTCCGTCGATGATATTTTGGGGACCGCCGGGGGTAGGAAAAACTACGTTAGCCCAGCTTATTGCGTCGGTAAGTGATCGGGCATTTTTTACGCTGAGTGCGGTACATTCGGGTGTAAAAGATGTACGGGAAGCTATCGAGAAAGCAGAGAAGCAACGTTTTTTCGGAGGGGCACCTATATTATTTATCGACGAAATCCATCGTTTTAGTAAATCACAACAGGACAGTTTGTTGCATGCTGTAGAAAAGGGGATAGTGGTATTGATTGGGGCAACTACCGAAAATCCATCGTTTGAAGTAATAGCCCCGTTGCTGTCGCGCTGTCAGGTTTTCATTTTAAATCCATTAAAGGACAAGGAGCTGGAGGTACTTTTACAACGGGCAATTGAGAACGATCTGATATTGAAGCGAATGAAGATACAACTGCGAGAAACAAATGCTTTACTGCGTATTTCCGGGGGAGATGCTCGCAAGTTGCTCAATGCACTGGAAATTGTAATTCAGGCGGGAGGGGGTGATGAGATTGTCATTACCGATGCTCTTGTGCAGGAAACCATACAAAAGAATATCGCCCTATATGATAAGCAGGGCGAACAGCATTACAATATTATTTCGGCATTTATCAAGTCGGTACGCGGAAGCGATCCCAATGCAGCTGTATATTACCTGGCACGGATGCTGGCGGCGGGAGAGGATATTGAATTTATAGCCCGTCGGTTGATTATTCTGGCTGCAGAAGATATTGGGCTTGCTAATCCCAATGCACTAATGCTGGCTAACAATTGTTTTCAGGCAATACATAACATAGGAATGCCCGAAGCCCGCATAATTCTTTCGGAGACTACTATATATCTGGCAGCCTCACCCAAAAGCAATAGCGCTTATCTGGCCATTGATGCGGCACTTGAAAAAGTCGAAAAAACAGGCGATCTGCCGGTTCCCCTTCATTTGCGCAACGCCCCCACCCCGCTTATGAAACAGTTGGGGTACGGGAAAAATTATGCCTATGCACACGATTATGACGACAATTTTGTGAATCAGGAATATATGCCCGAGGCACTTGCGGGTAGTTGTTTTTATACGCCCGGGAACAATACAAGGGAGAATGAAATGCGTAACTTTTTAAAGAACCGATGGAAAAATAAGTACGGTTACTAACAATCATTCCACCTGTTCAGAGGCTGCTGGCCGAGGGGATACAACCATGTTCCGGGTAATATCTTCGGCAGCCACCAGAGCTACTCCCCTCCTCGGTCCTATTACCAGAAAACGAATCCATTTATTCAACAAAGTAGAATAGCAATAAAAATACGAAGTAGAATAAAACTCGCCTGCGTGCCCGAGCACAATTGACCAGTCGAAACGAGACGTACCCTCCTCGTATGGAAAAATGGACTCATAACGAAAATCAGCTAAATCTGAGATAGAAAAGATCCGCCGGAAGAGTTCATTAGCCTCGGTGCATTGATAGGTAAATGTTTTAGTATCGCGATGAAACTGTACCCGGTGCAACGCTAATCCTGACGCATGCGGGTTGTAAAACAAACCAAGTCGCTTGAATTCTTCCTCAATGATAGGCACATATTCCTGTATGCTATCCTCCATATCCGGCACTAAATTTTTCAGAAAGATAGTGTAATTTCAGAAATTGTTAAAAATTTTTACGTCAATTTTTGAAAACAAAAAGCATTGTTGCATACATCGTACTGGAATAATATTGATAATCAATCAAAAGTAAAAAATGGATTCTGCGATCATATCAAAAAATTTAGATATGTTTTTTTAACAAAATTATTAGAATCGATTTAACAGTCATGCTTATTTTTGTCAAAAACACAAAAGTATCGGAAAGTATAGCTTACATATCGGTGTGAGTTGGGTACTATTTGTTGTACCTTTTCTTTTGCTTGGGCAGAAGCAGGAGTTAAAATACAATATAGTGCCCATAAAGAAAGGGCAACGACTGATTTCTGAGGGCAGGGTAATAGAACCTCTGCAGGATACGATTGTACAAATACCTGTATATGAGGACTATGTAATTCAAAAGACAAAAAGCGACAGCAATTTTTTCGATTATCTGCGGGCAAAAGCCTACCGCAGGAAATGGACGAAGGAAATACACAACATAATAATTAAAGAGCCTTCGCAAACTATAGATTACATGCCTGTTTTGCAAATGAAAAATGCTGAAGCCCAATATTTGCATTATGATCAAGCGGTTATCCGAAAGATTAAAATTAAAAAAATAAAGGTATTTGGGGCAACGCTCGAAGATCCCGACCGAGACCCCCCCTATTTTTTGGGGAGACTGGGAAATCGTATACATATTCATACCCGTGATTGGGTGATACGGAGATTTTTTCTCTTCGGAGAAGGAGAAAAATTAGATCCGTATCAGATTGCAGAAACAGAGAGAATTTTGCGGGCAGAACCGTATATCGAAGACGTAAGGATAAATGTATATCCGGTTGATTCATTAATGGACAGTGTTGATTTGGAGATTGTAGTCAAAGACAACTGGGCAAAAGGTATAGCAGTCAGTACGGCCAATCTGGAGGACATGTACCTGAATGTGTGGGACAACAACATGCTGGGAACCGGACAAACATTTGACAATGAATATTTTAAAGATGATAAAATTCTGCCTCAATCGGGTATCAATGGGTTCTACAATTTAAACAACGTTTTGGGGAGTTTTGTAAATTGTCGTATCTCGTACGAAGCTTTTGGAAATCAGAGTTATGGTATTCGTCTATGGCGCGATTTTTTCACCCAAACCACCCGTTATGCTGGAGAGCTACTGTACGAGGATAAAAATTTGTATTACTCGCGACTGTTCAATGACACCTTGCAAAGCTGGATATATTATCCACTACGATATCGGCAATTCAATACATGGGTAGGACGTGCGTTTTCTTTCTCACCCGGAATATTTACCACGCATTCCAACTTATCGTATGCAGCAGGATTGTATTACCGACGTTTCTACCAACGCCCCTATGTAAATCAACAGTATCGTTATCAACTGCATAACCGTACATTTTTTCTCAACAGTATTACCTTTTCCTCGTTGGGCCATTATAAATCGAATCTCATATACAGCTATGGAAGGACCGAAGACATTCCTTACGGAATCTTAATTAACTATACCACCGGTATTGAATACAACGAGTTCAAACGCCGTTTTTATCATAGCCTTTCTACCGTTATGGGCAACAATGTTGGACAATTGGGATTCGGATACATCAATGCCGCCATTGGAGGCTTTGTAAGGCAAGATAAATGGGAACAAAGTGTACTAAAGCTAAACCTATATTTTTTCTCGAATTTGCTTGTCGCCGGACGCTATAAGGCAAGAAATTTTGTTAACCTGTCGTTTGTAAAAGGTTTTAACCGTAATTATGATGAGCGGCTTAATATTAACAATTTTTCGGGCGTAAGGGGTTATTTCAATGATACAGCCATGGGAAACAAAAAATTAACGATAAATTTTGAATCTGTGCTTTTTACACCTATAAGAATAAATGACTTCCGTGTTGCATTTTTTGGCTTTGTGGATTTGGCATGGATAGACTACCTACATGCAAGACTTCTGGAAAATCCTATGTTCAGTGGCATTGGGGTAGGTTTAAGAATACGCAACGAGCGACTTGTCATTAAAACCTTCCAGCTGCGTTTGGTATATTATCCTAATCGCCAAGCCACTACTTTAGGAGATTTATTTGTTGTTTCGCCCGAATGGCGCTTTCACACGCCGGATATGAACATTAAATCACCACAGATTATAGAATATCAATAACTTAAATTTTTCACAGCACTTACCCCATTGAACATCAAAAACTTAACAGGATGAAGATCATATGTTTAGCCAACAATTTCAGGGATCATGCAAAGGAAATCAATCACCCGGTTCCGACGGTTCCTGTCTTTTTTCTCAAACCTGATACGGCCTTATTGCGAAACAATCATCCATTTTTTCTGCCCGACTTTTCGGATGAAGTTCATTACGAAGTTGAACTGGTTCTCAAAATTTCACGGCTTGGGAAGAGCATTCAGGAGAAATTTGCCCATCGTTACTATTCCTCTATTGGGATAGGCATTGATTTTACTGCCCGTGATCGGCAACGCGAGTGCGTGCAAAAAGGACTGCCATGGGAAATAGCAAAAGCTTTTGATTATTCGGCTGCCGTAAGCCCAACATTTATTCCAATGGATAAATTACCCGACAAGCACAATATTCATTTTCGTCTCGATATCAACGGGCAAACCGTTCAAAGGGGTTGTTCGTCCGACCTGATTTTTTCCTTTGATGCAGCTATTGCTTATATTTCAAGATTTATGACCTTTCGTACGGGCGATCTGCTTTTCATGGGAACGCCACCGGGAGTAGGAAAGGTAAATGTAGGCGACCGATTGCAAGCCTATCTCGAGGATCAGTTGATGCTCGATTTTCTGATAAAATAATCCTCAAATTCTCAAGCGTAGCCAACTTGTTTTCGCCTGAGTGATTGATTAAATTATAAAAAAAGTTAACCGGCTAATCCTTTATTCTCTCGTTGGCGATTATCAGTTAGTTCATTTTTGTATCATTCTCAAATTTTTTTTAATCAGTAAGCTACATTTCAAATAAACAAAACTTGAACAGATAACAAGTTGTCAATAATATTTTATTATTTTTGCCACAAAAAAAGACTTTGTTTAAGAAAATTAGGGCTAAAATAGGTGAAAGCATCCTGAAAAGAAAAATCAGGTTGCGTAAGCGTAATCGGTGCATGCATGATTTTCATAGTGCACAGGTTATTGGTGTATTATTTAAAACCAATAGTTACAATGAGTTCCAGCTAGTAAAAAATTTTCTCCATTATCTCAAAGAACTCGACAGCAAGATTATAGCCCTCGGATATATTGATTCCAAAAAAGTTCCAGATTATTATCTGTTGGTCAAAGGCATAAATTTTTTTACCCGAAAATCGGTTAATTTCTTATACATTCCTAAGCACGAAGCGGTAAATGATTTTATCGAACAGCCGCTGGATATGCTAATTGATTTAACCACTGAAGATATATTTGCCATTAAATATATTGGTGCATTGTCGAATGCCAAATTCAAGATCGGGATGCGACAGAAGCGGATGGAAAAGTATTACGACTTAATGATTGATATAGAAAAAGACCGAACGCTGGTCAACTTGATTGAGAGTATAAAGCATTATATTCCTATTTTTGCAGGTAGTGAAAAACAGATGTAAAGAAAAAAATTGAACAGTAATGGCAAGCAATACCTTTAAATTTACTGGGACAGGAGTAGCAATAGTTACCCCCTTCAGGTATGATGACAGTATCGATTTTACAGCATTGCGAAATCTGGTTGAATTTCAGATCCAAAATAAGGTTGAATATCTTGTAGTACTGGGAACTACCGGTGAATCGGTTACCCTTACGTCGGATGAGAAACGGGCAGTAGTTGACACAGTTCTGGAGACAGTAAATGGCCGAATACCTGTAGTAGTTGGTATAGGTGGCAATAACACTCAGGATATCATCAACAAAATCAAGCATTTCGATTTTACTGGCATTGACGGCATATTGTCGGTCTCACCCTATTACAATAAACCCAACCAAAGTGGTTTGTACGAGCATTACAAAGCAATAGCCGCGGCGAGTCCGGTACCAGTAATATTGTACAATATACCCGGACGCACAGGGATGAACATTTGTGCCGAAACCACCCTGCGTCTTGCCAGTGATTTCAAAAATATTATTGCTATTAAGGAAGCCTCGGGAAATCTGAGCCAGATCATGGAAATTATCAAAGGCAAACCTGATCATTTTGAGGTTATTTCGGGGGATGATTTGCTGGCACTACCCATTGTAGCTTTGGGAGGAAAAGGGGTTATTTCGGTTGTAGCCAATGCCTATCCACTTCAGATGTCGGAACTGGTACGTCTGGCTTTAGCCGAAAAAATTGAAGAAGCCCGCAAGATTCATTATTCGTTGCAACACCTTATTAATCTGCTGTTTGTAGAAGGCAATCCTGCAGGAATAAAAGCAACACTCGAAATAAAGAAACTAACCACAGCACATGTACGATTGCCTTTAGTAAAGGTAAGTCAGAACACTTATGAAAAAATTGGAGAACAGGTAAAAATTCTGAAGTAGAAATTTTGCATCCTTAATTCCATAGGATGGAATAGGAAAATGATAAAAAATATATTAACTTTGCAAAGGGCTAAATAAATATTGAGCAATGAAAAACCATCGTCACGTTATCGGACATCATGCAAGTATTGCGATATAAGGATATGCAGAATTAATACACCAATATTTCAAAAGGTTTGCAAAATTCTGCAAACCTTTTTTAGTTTTGAAACCCACAATAATTAAAAAAGATGGAAAAATTAAGAGTAGCCTTACAAAAATCGGGGCGGTTAAGCGAAAAATCGATAGAACTGCTGGAAGAATGCGGAGTTACCCTTGATGGAGGTTCGGGTCGACTGTTGGTAAGTTCACCGGATTTTCCAGTCGAAGTTTTGTACCTCCGCGACGATGACATCCCCCAATATGTTGCCGATGGTGTTACCGATGTAGGAATTGTAGGTGAAAATGTTTTTGTAGAGAAAGAAAAACCTGTTTATATAGCCGAACGGCTTGGATTTTCGCGTTGCCGACTATCGTTGGCTGTTCCCAAGTCGGTCGATTATGATAATATTCGGTTTTTTAACAATAAAAAAATAGCGACCAGCTATCCCAACATACTAACCCGTTTTCTGCGGGAAAATAATATCAATGCGGAAATACATGAAATCAGCGGCTCGGTTGAAATAGCTCCAGGAATTGGACTTGCCGATGCCATATTCGACATCGTAAGTTCGGGCAGTACCCTATTTAGTAACAATCTTAAGGAAGTGGAAGTGGTTATGAAATCGGAGGCAGTACTTATTGCCCATCACAACCTGGTGCCTGAAAAACAAAATATTCTGGATGAACTTATTTTCCGTATCCGGAGTGTTCAAAAGGCGAAGAAACACAAGTACATCTTGCTCAATGCCCCGAACGATAAGATACAGGAAATCATTGAACTTATTCCCGGCATGAAAAGTCCTTCGATAGTACCTTTGGCAAAGGAAGGCTGGAGTTCTCTGCATTCGGTTGTTCCTGAGAAGGACTTCTGGCAGATTATTGGTAAGCTCAAAGAAAAAGGAGCACAAGGCATATTGGTAATTCCTATTGAGAAAATGATTGTATAAAAATATGGAAAAGATTCTATACCCTGAAAAAAAGAACTGGCCTGAATTGCTGAAAAGGCCTGATATTGACTACAGCAGTGTAGAGAGAAAGGTTGAGGAAATAATACAACAGGTCCGCGACAGAGGAGATGCTGCTATTTTTGAATTAACGCAGCAGATTGAAGGTATAGAATTAGATTCATTAAAAGTAAGTCTTGAAGAATTTGAAGAGGCCCAACAAAAAGTTGACAAAAATTTAAAGAAGGCTATTGCCCAGGCCAAGGCTAATATTGAGAAATTTCATAATTATCAGAAGGTACAGAGCAAGATAATAGAAACTACACCGGGAGTCAGGTGTTGGCAAAAAAGCGTAGCTATTGAAAAGGTAGGCTTGTACATTCCGGGAGGTTCGGCACCATTATTTTCAACAGTGCTCATGCTTGGGGTTCCGGCCACAATAGCCGGATGTAAGGAAATAGTACTATGCACTCCACCCGACAAGCAAGGTAAAATACATCCAGCCATTCTTTATACGGCTCAAACGATTGGCATACAGCATGTATATAAAGTCGGAGGAGCTCAGGCCATAGCAGCAATGGCGTTTGGAACAGAATCCATACCCAAAGTGTACAAAATATTTGGGCCGGGAAATCTGTACGTTACCCTTGCCAAGCAGAAAGTTATGTATTTTGGGACAGCCATCGACATGCCGGCGGGACCATCGGAGGTGCTTGTAATGGCCGACGATTCGGCTATTCCGGCATTTGTAGCTTCTGATTTGCTCTCACAAGCCGAGCATGGACCCGATAGTCAGGTATTGCTGGTAACCTACCAAGAAAACATAATCCCCGCAATTGAAGCAGAACTTAAGCAGCAACTCGAGCAGTTGCCCCGCAAGGAAATTGCCACCAAAGCCCTTAGCCACAGCAAAATCATTGTTGTCCGCAATGAAGAGGAAATGGTGGAACTGGTAAATGAGTATGCTCCCGAGCATCTGATTATTGCTACCCAAAATGCAATGGCAATTGCTGAAAAAATCACCAATGCCGGATCGGTATTCATTGGTAATCTTACACCCGAAAGCGCCGGCGACTATGCTTCGGGAACCAATCATACCCTGCCGACCCATGGATATGCCAAGATATATAGCGGTGTCAATCTCGACAGTTTTGTCAAAAAAATTACCTTCCAGCACATATCCGACTATGGCATATTCAACTTAGGATCGACGATTAAATTAATGGCTGAACATGAACAGTTACATGCTCACAGGAATGCGGTATCGCTGCGTCTTAAATATGTGGTTAACAAATATTGTCATGATAAACTTGGATAAACTGGTACGTAAAAATATACTAACGCTGACCCCCTACTCCAGTGCCCGCGATGAATTTAAGGGCGAAGCCGAGGTGTATCTCGATGCTAATGAAAATCCCTATAATGATCCTTACAATCGTTACCCCGATCCTTTGCAGATTAAGCTGAAGGAAAAAATATCGGCGCTAAAAAATATACCCGTCGAAAATATTTTTCTGGGCAATGGCAGTGATGAGCCCATAGACCTGGTTATTCGTATATTTTGTGATCCAGGTATAGACAACATTGTTGCCATTGATCCCACCTATGGCATGTACAAGGTAGCCGCCCAGATTAATAATGTGGAATATAAGCCGGTAGCCCTGTCGGAAGACTTTGAACTCGAACCCGATCGACTGCTGAATGCCTGCAATACATTCACCAAACTGATATTCCTGTGTTCCCCCAATAACCCTACCGCCAATTACTTGGATGAAGCTGCCATACGGCATATTATCGAAAATTTTCAGGGTATAGTTGTTCTCGATGAAGCCTATATTGATTTTTCGGCACATCGGGGCTTTTTGCCGGAATTGCATAGCTACCCCAATCTGATTATTTTGCAGACTTTTTCAAAAGCATGGGGACTGGCCGGAGTACGATTGGGAATGGCTTTTGCCCATTCATCTATTATTGAATTAATGAATAAGGTAAAATATCCTTACAACGTCAACATTCTTACCCAGCAAAAAGTGATGGAAGCCATTGAAAACCTTGCGCAAAAGGATGCATGGGTAAAAATTATACTGCAGAACCGTCAATGGCTTACCGAACAGCTGACCACCATTGAGGGAGTAGAAAAAATCTACCCCAGCGATGCTAACTTTATTCTGGTAAAAATACAGCAGGCCAATCAGGTATATCAATATTTGGTTGATCAGAAAATCATTGTTCGTAACCGGTCGAATGTTCGACTGTGCAACAACTGTTTGCGCATAACCGTAGGAACGGCCGAAGAGAATATGCAACTGATAACTGCCTTGAAAAAGCTCAAAACACCTGTAAAAGCAGCAATTTAAATAGCACTATTGCTGTTTTTTAAAAACAAAAAAAGTAAAAATGAGAAAGAAAGTATTATTCATCGACCGTGACGGAACCATCATAGTTGAACCCCCGGAAACCCAGCAGGTAGATAGTCTGGAACAGCTTGAATTTCTGCCTCATGTTATCCGAACGCTTTACCAGATTCGCAACAATCTTAATTTTGAATTGGTAATGGTAAGCAATCAGGACGGATTAGGTACCGCCTCCTATCCCGAAGAAAATTTCAATCGAGTGCAGGATAAGTTATTGACCATTCTACGGAACGAGGACATATGGTTCGATGCCATATATATTGATCGTTCAAGACCGGAGGAAAAGAAACCCACCCGAAAGCCGGGTACAGCCATGTTGACTCGATATTTCACAGAAAATTATGATTTACAGGGGAGCTATGTAATCGGCGACCGCATTACCGACGTACAACTGGCCAAAAATCTTGGATGCAAGGCGATACTTATTGGCGAGGATGATTTGTGGGAAACGTTGAGAATGAGTGGACTTGATCAAGTATGCACCCTTATCACCACTGACTGGGAAGAGATATACAGCCATCTATCTCTTCCTCAGCGAATGATAAGCGTGCACCGGAAGACCCACGAAACAGAGGTAACCGTTAAGATCAACCTCGATGGCAGGGGGTTTGTGGATATTTCAACAGGTCTGAAATTTCTGGATCATATGATAGCTCAGATTGGGCGGCATGCTGGAATAGATCTGTCGGTTGAGACTACCGGGGACCTGGAAGTTGATGAACATCACACCATTGAGGATACAGCACTTGCCTTGGGCGAAGCCTTTGCCAAAGCGATTGGTAATAAGGCGGGTATGCAACGTTATGGTTTTTGTCTGCCGATGGATGACTGCCTGGCACAGGTAGCCATCGATTTTGGAGGTCGGCCATGGCTGGTCTGGAACGCCAGTTTTAAAAGGGAACGAATTGGCGACGTCCCTACCGAAATGTTTTATCATTTTTTCAAATCATTTTCCGACACAGCCCAGTGCAACCTGAATATTAAGGCCGAAGGTGAAAATGAGCACCATAAAATTGAATCCATTTTCAAGGCTTTTGCCCGGGCCATACGTATGGCTATTCGTCGCGACCCTTTTAATAATGAGATACCTTCAACCAAAGGAAAGTTATAACTGCTGTCTATGACACCATCGAGTGCTATATTGTTGATGACCTGTAAAGATCAACCGGGTATTGTTGCGTACATTACCCATTTTCTAAGCCAGAACCATGGCAATATAATTGAATTGCAGCAGCATGTCGATCGCGAAGAAAATATTTTCTGCATGCGGCTTGAATGGGATCTGAGTCAATTTTCGGTACCGGCTTCTGAACTGGCCGTATACTTTAGCAAGCATATTGCACCGTTGTACAAGGACATTTCATGGAATATTTACTTTAGCAATTACCGTCACAGGATAGCTATTTTTGTTTCCCGACTTTCGCACTGCCTGTATGACTTGCTGGCCCGATATAAGTCGGGGGATCTGAATATTGAAACACCGATAATTATTAGCAATCATAAAGATCTGGAACAGGTCTGTCATGCTTTTCAATTGCCTTTTTACTATTTTCCCATTACCCCTGAAAATAAGCAGAAACAGGAAGAAGCAGAGTTACAACTGTTGGAATCGCACGATGTTCATTTGATTGTGCTGGCCCGGTACATGCAAATCCTTTCGGAAAGGTTTGTAAATGCTTATCCCAACAGGATAATCAATATTCATCACAGTTTTTTGCCCGCCTTTCCCGGTGCACGTCCCTATCATTCGGCTTACCGACGTGGAGTAAAAATTATTGGAGCTACCAGCCATTATGTAACTACCGAATTGGATGAAGGTCCTATTATCGAGCAGGACGTAATCCGGGTTACTCACGAAGATACCATCGACGATCTGATACAAAAGGGGAAGGATCTTGAAAAAATTGTCTTGTCGCGTGCCGTAAAATATCATTTACAACATCGTATTCTCGTTTACAACAATAAAACAGCAGTTTTTGACTGATATAAATATGTCTGGAAGCAAATAATAATTATTAACAAATGAAGGTTGTCATCATAAAATACAATGCCGGCAACATCAGGTCAGTAGAATTTGCCTTACAGCGGTTGGGGGTATCGTGCGAGATAACTGATGACCAGGAAACGATTCGGTCGGCCGATAAGGTAATATTCCCCGGAGTTGGGTCGGCAGGAGTAACCATGCAATACCTGCGCGAACGAAAACTCGACGCACTCATCCGAAGTCTGAAGCAGCCTGTATTGGGGATATGCCTGGGTCAGCAGTTGCTTTGCAGCTATTCAGAGGAAGATAACACGCCCTGCATAGGTATTTTTCAGCAGAAGGTCAAAAAATTTGAGCCTAGGCTTAAAGTTCCCCACATGGGTTGGAATGCCATCCGCAACCTACGGGGTCCTTTGTTCTCGCCCGAACTTGAAAATCAGTATGTTTATTTTGTCCATAGCTACTATGTGGAAACATGTGAATATACTGCTGCCACTACCGACTACATTGTACCTTTCAGTGCAGCCATGCATTACCGAAATTTTTACGCAACTCAGTTTCATCCCGAGAAGAGTGGATCTGTAGGTGAAATAATTCTGAAAAACTTTTTACTCAATACCTGAAAAATCTTTTCGTATATTTGAACTAATTATATTACACACAATGATTACTATAATACCCGCAATTGATATTATTGATGGAAAATGCGTAAGGCTTTCGCAGGGGGATTATGCGCAAAAGAAAGTTTATAACGACGATCCGCTTGAGGTAGCGAAACAATTTGAGGACTATGGATTTAAACGCCTGCATGTAGTTGACCTGGATGGCGCCAAAGCCAAGCATGTAGTAAACATCCGTATTCTTGAAAAAATAGCCTCCAAAACCGATTTATTGGTTGACTTCGGTGGTGGGATAAAAACGGATGATGACCTTCAGCAGGTATTCGATGCTGGTGCTCATCAGGCGACCATAGGAAGTGTTGCTGTACAAAACAGAGAACTATTTGCACATTGGATCGAGGAACACGGAGCCGAGAAATTTATTCTTGCTGCCGATTTTATTGATGAGAAAATTGCTATTGGGGGCTGGCAGAATGTAACCGATATTTCCCTGGATGATTTTATTGCCGATTACGAAAGCAAAGGCATACAATACGTAATGTGCACCGACATCAGCAAAGATGGTATGCTACAAGGTTCATCCATAGAAATTTACCGACGGTTGCATCACGACTTCCCCCGGCTCAACATTATTGCCAGCGGTGGAATTACTTTTCTCCATGAGATTGAAGAGCTCGATCGATCGGGGATATATGGTGTCATCATTGGTAAAGCCATTTACGAGGGTCGAATCCATCTGGACGATCTGGCCAAGTTCATCTTAGAATAAATCAGATAAACATGGATACAAACAACCCTTTAGACCTAAGCGGAAAAAAAATCCTGGTAGTTGAAGACGACTACATTTGTTTTCAACTGCTTAAGGAAATTCTTAACGAAACTCACGTAACTGTTTTACATGCAGAAAATTCGGCACAAGCCATGTCGTTATTGGGCAAGGAGGCTCCTGTGGACTTGATTTTTATGGACATACAGCTACCCGATATGAGTGGTTTACAGGCCTCTGCAGCTATTCGAAAACGATATCCTGATGTCCCCATTATCATTCAAACGGCTTTTGCATTTGAATCGTATCAGAAGAAGAGCCAGGAGATTGGATGTACCGACTTTATAGTCAAACCTCTTGAACCCGAAAAAGTTTTGAGTGTAGTTGCCAAATACATTCAATGAGTTGTATGGATAAGATTTCTTCGGCCTATCACGGACAGAAAGAACTTTACCAGATTCTCGAACAGCTGCAAATACAATTTGATTATTACGAACATCCGCCAGCTCCTACCATTGAGGAAGCCAGAAAATACTGGAAAGACATTGAGGCTATACATTGTAAAAACCTATTTTTTCGAAATCATAAAGGCAACCGTCACTATCTGGTAGTTTTCGACCACCGGTACGAACTCAACATTCATGCACTCGAACAACGACTGCGACAAGGCAAGCTATCGTTTGCCTCCGAGACACGTATGGAAAAGTATCTGGGGGTAAAGCCCGGCTCTGTCTCTCCCCTCGCCCTTATCAATGACACAGAAAAACATGTGCATCTGTTTCTTGATGAGAATCTTCAACAGGCACACAAGATAAGTTTTCACCCCAATGACAATACGGCATCTATAGTTATTTCCTTTACGGATTTCATAAAATTTCTCAATTTTGTCGGGAATAATTATGAATTTATCAGTCTATATCAGGTAGCTTATCCTAATTAAATATTATGTCCCGATCATTCAAATCAAGGTACAATCTCTGGTTTCATGTAATAGCAAGTACATTAAACCGATTGCCTGTCATCTTGCCCGAGAACGAAAAACGTATCTTTCAGTTGGTGAGGGAATGTTTTCACAATCAAGGATTTCGTGTCGAGGCCATAAACGGTGTAAAAGATCATATTCATTTATTGGTACAGTCGCCGGCCGATATTTTGCTTGCTGATGCAATTGAAAAATCGTTACAGGAAAGTGAGTTGCTAATAAATGCTGAACTTTATCCTGCCGGTTCGTTTGGTTGGCATAGCGAATATGCGATTTTCAGTGTCAGCCAGTCGCAGGCTGTACGCGTGCGCGACTACATCAGTCAACAAAAAACAATCCACGTGCAGAAAACATTTTTGACGGAGTGGAAAGAATTTTTGGAAGTACACGGTATTTAAACTTCTGATAGCCTATCGTAAAAGCAAAATTTTCCCATGGATCAGTTGCGGGAACAATGTCATAGGGTTCTGAAAAAGTACTGGGGTTTCAATCAGTTCCGGCCATTGCAGTATGAAATCATTGAATCGGTATTACAAAAGAGAGATACACTTGCTCTTCTACCCACCGGTGGTGGAAAATCTTTAACGTATCAGGTTCCATCGCTGATAAACGAGGGTATATGCATAGTGGTAACTCCTCTCATAGCTTTGATGAAAGATCAGGTAGAAAAGTTAAAACAAAAGCAAATCAAAGCCATTGCCATATATTCGGGCATGAGTCGGGAAGAAATTGACATTGCTCTTGACAATTGTATTTATGGTGATTTTAAATTTTTGTACTGTTCGCCCGAACGATTGGGGACGGATATTTTCCGTAGTCGTGTTCAACTGATGAAGGTAAATCTCATTGCAGTTGACGAAGCGCACTGCATATCGATGTGGGGATATGATTTTCGGCCGTCATATCTCAAAATTGCTCAGTTGCGCGAACTGCATCCCGAAGTACCTGTATTGGCACTCACAGCCACCGCTACTCCGCAGGTAGTGGAAGATATAATGGAATCGCTCAGATTCAGGGAGAAAAATGTCCTTCGGAAAAGTTTTGAACGAAAAAACCTGGTTTACGTTGTACGTGAAGCTGAGGATAAAAAAACGCAACTGATCAAAATTTTTCAGGCCATCAAGGGCAGCGGCATTGTATATGTACGCAACCGGAACAAAACTGCAGAGTTGGCAGAGTTATTAAGGAAAAACGGAATAACAGCCGACTATTATCATGCTGGTTTACCCATTGCCGAACGCGACAAAAAACAAGATGCATGGCAGCGCAACCGTATCCGCATAATGGTAGCTACCAATGCATTTGGTATGGGTATCGATAAGCCCGATGTACGCATAGTAGCCCATTACGATCTGCCCGATTCTATTGAAAGTTATTACCAAGAGGCGGGTCGGGCCGGCAGGGATGAAAACAAGGCTTATGCCGTATTGCTGTACAACAAAAACGATCGCCTGAACGTCGAAAAACGCATTGAGGCCAATTTTCCCGATATCAAGATCATTAAAAACGTGTACAACGCTCTGGGAAACTACCTGCAGATACCCTATGGGGCCGGAAAATATATGGCATACGATTTCGACCTGTACGATTTTGCTTCAACCTACCGTCTGAATCTGCAAACTGCATACAGCAGCCTGAAAATACTCGAACAACAAGGCTATATCGAACTCAGCGATGAACTTAACACTCCATCAAAAATTCACTTTCTCCTCAGCCGGGATGATCTTTACAAGTTTCAGGTAGCTAATATCCGCTTTGATGGATTCATCAAACTGTTGCTACGATCGTACGAGGGATTATTTACGACATATGTAGGGATAAGCGAGGAAACTCTGGCCAAACGGGCCAATATTAGCGTCGATCATGTATATACATACCTGAACAAGCTAAAGACAGCTGGTATTATCAACTATATTCCGCGAAAAACAAATCCTGTTGTTGTTTATACCGAGGAACGACTTGAGGATAAAGCCCTGCATATTGGCTATGAACAGTACATGCAACGTAAAAAGGTATACACCGAAAAGATAGAAGCAATGCTGCATTATGCCGAATCCACTCTGCACTGTCGCAGCGAGATTCTATTGCATTATTTTGGAGAAAAAGATACAACACGTTGTGGCCAGTGCGATATTTGTCTCAGTCGTAACGAATTGGACATGAGCAAGTATGAATTTGACCTGATGATTGAAGATCTTAAGAAAATTTTGCAGCATCAATCGCTTACGCTGGAAAATCTTGTACAGCAATTGCAGCCACGTTTTTCCTCTGATAAAATTATACGTCTTGTGCGTTGGCTGCTCGATAATGGCAAAATCATCCGACAAACAGATGAAACCCTAAGCTGGCACAAGGCTATGGAGAATTAACTTCCAAACGTTTCGATACCGGAGTATCGGATAATATTCTACCCTTGAACCAAATCCTGCAAAAAAACGTGCGATCCCCGGAATACATGAACCTTCAAAATCAATCAGTACAGTAGTGCCAGCATAACGACGGATATAATCGTTAACCAGAAAAAAACTGGCCTGCAGGGATTTACCTTCGCTGCTGGACAGGGAGTACAGATAGATATGCCGGTAGCGATACTTCAGCCAAAAAATAGCCGAAACAATTTCACCACTCGAATTTACCGCCACCTGCCATTCACCAGCACCTTTTTCGCAGGCTATGGAGGACAGCTGAGTCAGCAGCGAAATGCGGCCATGAAAGGAGTCGTTTGCATGGATGAAAGCCTCGATCTGTTCCGGTGGCGCTTCGGTTGTAACGGACAGCTGCCTACCCTGAAGTACTTTACGAATATTACGTCGATGATTTTCTGCAAAGTTACTTCGCAACTCATTGTAATCACGATGCAAATCCAGTACATAATTGGGAAACAGGTCGGTAAAACCCGGAGACACGTTGGAATAGTTAAACTGTAAAATTACATAGCCAAAGCGGGATATCAGCTCCCTGCAAAAAAGCTGCACGGTCTTGCTATCTGTCATCTGTGAAGAAAAGATGCCCAGCTGCTGGACAAAATTGGGTTGAATTACATAGCGAAGCCCATATTTGCGTTTCACCGGAACTGGCATAATGATTTGGTAATCATCGTCGATGATAGCATCCCAGCCTGGAGAAACCACATCGAGATACCAAGAAAGGGCGTAAGGCATACCACCGATGGATAATTCCACTGCCCTATCCCATTTATGCTTATCAATATCAGCGTGATGAATATAATGTACCACAGGCTATTCGGCTTTGCTCATCACCAGTTTTCCGTGGATTATTCCCTTGCGGCTAAGAATAAGGTCGGCAAGTTCCTGAAGCAGACGCGCTCTGCCTTTGACGGCGATAATTTCCAGACAGGTATCATGGTCGAGATGAAAATGTTGCGACGATAAGATCATCTCGTGGTAATCGTGTTGTATTTCGTTGAGTTTAACAAGGATATCGGATTTGTGATGATCGTAAAGAATAACGATAGCGCCGGCCACCACCTCGTTCTTTTGCCACTTGTTATCGACAATGTATTGTTCGACCAATGAACGGATAGCCTGCGAACGGTTGGCAAAGTTATTTTCCCTAACATAACGATCGAGGGTTGCCAGCACCTCTTCATCAATGCTCACCCCAAAACGCTTTATTGCCATTGCATTACTTTTTCTCGGCTGTAATAACTACACTTTCGGTGTAGTACCCGCCATTACCCCCGACCAGATTACCGGAATTGACCGGAATAATCTGACGAACAACATATCCTTCTTTTTCCAGCAGGTTGCACTGAAACTCTATTTCCACCCCCAGATCGTCGGAGTCAACCTCAATTTCATCGTGGGTTTCACGACTGCTCCAAAACGAACTACGGGTATGAATGGTTATAGTTTTTATCATCTTTTTGTTTTTTTCTCAAAGATAGCAGTTTTTGTTTTTTGTCGATTATGGGGTCAAAAAATAATTTCTATTGAACTATAATTTTTCGGTAAATCGTTTCCCTGTCGGAGCGGAGCTGTAAGATATAAACTCCTTTTGGCCATTGAGTTACATTCAGCCTGAATTCTTGGTACAAGGTTCCATTAAGATTTTTCACGAAAACAGGTTTTCCCTGAAGGTTGCTAATGGTAATCTGCTTGAGCATCATGCCACGAACTTTGATGTCGAGGTATTCACTGGCAGGATTGGGAAATACGTCACAGAAGAGTGTTCTGATATGAATATTATTGGGCTTGACATAGGATGAATCATCATCGGCAAATGGCGATCCATAGAGGTATATAGATTGTCGCCAGTAGGCAGAATTATTGGGATTGCCCGAAGGCATCGGGTCGACAGGTACCAGTGAATGTCCGGGGTACAAAACAGGCCAGCCTTCGTTGGGTTTATAAAGCACATCGATTAGCGTTTGTCCGCTTTCGTCGGCGAGTATAAGACGCTCACCTTCGTTAGCCAGATTTCCCGAGAATCGTCCTGTTGGTGTGGTAAAATAAAGACTTTCGAAAGCACTGATATCGGCAGCTATTACAACAAAGCGGTGTGGAGGGATAAGCGTAGGTGAAGGGAACACGTACTTTACAGCACTGTCGATACGACAGCCACCGATATCCACCCATACATCGGCAGTATTTTTAAATTCGATATATTCGAGCGACTTGTCGCCATATCCGCCAGCGGCGATGGGCATGTATTGTATCTCGGTAATTTTAATTTTATCTCTGTTGGCTTTATTAGTAAATATTACCTCACGCAATGCGCTCCATTTATTGTTCAGAAACACACGAGCCTTAACAATGGTAGGTGAAGCTAGGGTAATAGTCGTAAAAGAGGTTGCCGTAGTAGCCGAAGGAGCCACGCTATTATCGAACAGCCGAGGATCGGAACCATCGGTAGTATAGTATATCGTACCACTGCTATTGGGATTGGAAAAACTAACGCTGATTGATTTTGTCAGATTTACAATGTTGGCAGTCACCTCCGAAGCATCGGCATATATTTTCGGAAAATCTACCTGTGGTAGTAAACCTGCCGCTTTAAGCTGATTAATTACGATAGGGGTACGCTTTTTAATGAATTGGTTGACCGTATTGTTTACTGCCGGGATCCAATCATCGTCGCGGGTACGGAGGGTACGGTCGAGCGATCCGCCCCAGCGGGCCGATTCCCCGATAATAGCCAGATTAATTTGCGAAGTCCGATTGCGAAATACCTTCTCAACCTCACCGGCTGTAAGCAGACCGTTGTTATACAGATATTTAACCGCTCTATCGGCAAAACGAAGGCGATAATTAGCATTTTCGGTGAGCCGTTGGTGCAGCCATTGGGGATGAAAATAATTAAAAGTAGGTTTTGTCATCCCATCGTTTATCAGATTCACCCTGTTTTCATTCACCCCTTGGTTGTTACCCTCTTCGCTTCCCGGAATATAATTAAAGGTATGTTCAGCATCATGAATAATAAAAAAGAATCCTTCGCGCCGTGCATTGCGATTTTTAAGGGCATAAAAATTATTGGGGCCATTATTTCCCATAAATTCGCTTACCGGAGAATCAAAATTACCAGAATAAAAGATATTCAGCATATAATCGATCAGGTTATCGATATCCACCAGTTTTTCGAGCGAAGTATCGATGTATCCCTGTGCATTGAGCCCTTGTAAGCGCAAATAGTTGTCATCGGAAGCAAAACCGGCGTTGCAGGCATTGTATACCTGACGCCATTTGTCAAACGTTCCGTCGGTAGCTTCGATATTATAATTATTATCAATAGCCACCTTTATTACATCATAGTCATTTGCATCACCCCCACGATAGCTTTCGGCAAAGTTGGCTTCGGGACGTTCCTGAAACTCGTACAATCCCCAATACATACCATTGAGAAACAGATGGCAATATCGGCTGCGTGAATAGGGTTGCCCCATGAGTCCCTGCAAATCACGACAAGTTTCATCCTGAGCATAAGTCATTACAGGGTTGTTGTAGAAACTCCAGGAATAATTCTGAGCACAACGCAGATCAACCTTTTTAAATTCCTGAGCTGCATCACTTCCGAAGATTGGATATTTGAGTTTTTTCTTTCCATAGTCATTACTAAAAAACAGCCGGAAAGCATGTTTAGGGTTCCATGCGTTACGGCTGTAGCCTCCTCGAATCCGCAGACCAGCATTTACCGAGAAGACCATGGTGTTATTGGTTTCGATCATTTCGACCGAGGCCGGACGTTCCCATGCTTCGCCATGTTGTAAGGCATTCATATATATGCCCGTTGCAGGATCAAATAAGTTGACATTATCGGTAACCACAGACACAGTCGGAATAGATGAAAAAACCTGAGGAATTAGATCCTTATATCGAGTATCATTGATTACCCGAGAATCTACACGGTAGTCGATATACTGTCTACTATTATCCCACTTATTTTCGGCCGGCCAATTACCCCCGGGTACTCCCTGGGTTTTTACCTTATCTAAGAAAATATAGGTACGGGTTTCGGGATTGGCCGACTGGTAGCCGCGTTTAACCATTACAGCCCGTACTATAACTGCAGGCGTTGCAGGACGGTTTGTAGTGTCTTCGGGGTCTATGTTCACATTCAATGGCGATTGACCGGTAATAGCTGTTGTTGAGGTACGAGGGTCGGAATAGTCGAGGGTATAGCGAATGGTATCGCCGGGAGCCTGACCGGTAAGTGTAAGGGTGAAAGGATTACTGTAATATCCACCAGGATGGCTGAAGGTCACATCGGGAGTTTTGGGTAGTTTTTGCGACAGTGTAAGTTGCATGTCGAAATAAATGTCGGAACTGCTCAGACTAACGTTGAACACCAATATGCAAATGGTATTCATCCCTTTTACCAGTTCAACTTTACTTGAAGAAATAGAGTCTGTCACAGGCGCCGAAACCATATTTTGTGCAGCAGGGGCTACAGCATCGTATGTATTGGCAGTGGGAGCATTACGTTCAAAAGCCAGTTGACCATTGATCCAAACCCTGAAGCCATCGTCGTATTTGAAGGTTGCCACCAGATTGCCCATAAGACTGTCGGGAGTAGTAACTTCGAACTTCTTCCGAAGAAACACAGTAGTATAACTGTTCTGCATATCGGTCAGCTGCGTTCCACCCGATCCCGATCCGTACCAAAACGGCGCGTTTCCATATAACCAGCTGTTATCGTTATAGTCGGGCATCGTCCATGTGCTGGAAATTGCCGATTTTCCTTTATAATATCTCCAAGCGCTTTCATAAGGAATAAGTACCTGTCCACCGGCAATACGGGAAACCAGTATCAGCAACATCAGCCATGCTGTAAGATGTATAAAATAACACTTTGAGTGATGATTCGAATACATGGGTTGAAAATTTTGATTTTATCTTTTATTAGCTGGTATAAAAAATTTTCGTATATCGATTGGACGACCTTGAATTAAGCTTGCAGTGGTTTTAACCATGATCCTTTTCTTTTACTCTTGCACAAACATGATTTTCAGGCACTCAGTCTGATGCGAGGATCGAGTATAGCATACGCAATATCTGTTAAAATGTTCACCACAATAAAGATGATTGCAATCACCAACACACCACCCATGACCACTGGCAGGTCAAACTCTTGCAGGGCATTTACAAGCAGATACCCCATTCCCTTCCATGAAAAAATATATTCGATAAACACTACGCCCGCCAGCATGGAAGCAAACCAGCTACTCAGTGAGGTTACCACAGGATTAAGGGCATTTCGTAGGGCATGACGGAAAATAACCTGTATTTCGGTGAGTCCCTTTGCCCGGGCGGTAGTAATGTATTCCTGCGACATGATTTCGATCAAGGAATTACGCATCAGTTGCATTACTACAGCAAGGGGACGAATACCTAGGGTCAAAGCGGGCAGGATGACATTTTGCAGTGCCAGATAGCGTCCGTTGCCCCAGTCGTCCCATTCGTACAGGCTACCGGTAAGGGGTAGATGGGTAACCGATCCCAGCACAAAAGCAAACAGCCATGCAAAGAGTATAGCGACAAAGAAAGATGGCATGGCAATACCCAGCGAAGAAAGCGTTAGCATAGTCCTGTCGATCCATGTATTGTGTTTCCATGCAGCCAGAATACCCAACGAAATGCCCAAGAGACTGGCCAGGATTATTGAAAAGAAGGCCAGCACAACAGTTGCTGGCAAGGCTGCTAAAATCATTTCAGAAACATTACGTTGCTGTTGATACGAACGACGCAGGTAGGGAAACTTGCATACTACCACCCGATCGCCTATGGTGATAAGACGACAAAAAGGCTGGTAGGCGTGTGGATCAAGGTAAAAAAAACTTTTGCGGTTGGTGTTGAGGTGTATCGATATGGGCGACAGATCGTTAAGATACTTGGCATATTGCAACCACAAAGGCCGGTCGAGACCAAGGTCACTACGTACTGCAGCCAGCGAAGCGCTGTCGGAACGCTGGCCCAGTGTCATCCGGGCCGGATCACCGGGTATAACATTGAAAATGATAAAAACGAGCGTTGCTACCCCCCAAAGAATACTTAACGAATACCCAATTTTAGCTGCTATATACCTAAACAACAACACCTTATTGAAATTTTATACCTTTTTAGCCACAAATTTTTGGAATATTACCAAATTTATTGATAATAAAAAGGCTAAAATAAGAATAAAACTGAGGGTAACAAATTTTTCCCTTAACATTCTTTGCTGTACAGTCACCTGCTTAAGTACATCGGTGTCGTTGTAGTTCCATGAAAATTGAGCATAATGCCATTTTTTCAGGATAGTTCCTTTATACAACAACAATATTCCCGGGTTTGACCGAATCATGGTTTTTAACATGGTTTCATCGGCTGTAATGAAGGGATAGGAAAGCTGCAAATTCTCAGTAATTCGTTGTATTGCACCGACGGGTGAAGCTGTAACGGCATAAAAACGAATATTGGAAGAGGACATAGCAAACTGAGCCAGGGTATCGAGTCGTTTTAATGCTTCAGGACATGCTTTTTCGATATTATAGGCAACCAGTAGAAATACGAATGCATCGCTTTTCAAGATACTGTCGGTTAGGTTGTTACCCTCGTGATTATAAAGTGCAAAGTCGTGAATAGGAGGCGTATAGCCTTTTTTTACCAGCACACTTTTGGTTTCTACCCATTGCCAGTTAGCTGTATCCTGCCATGGATAATTGGTCATATCAAAAGTTTTAACCTCGCCGGTATGCTTGTTTTTATAAAGCAGTCGGGTAGCATATTCATCGGTTGGCGCGCCCGGAGGTATGGTGCTTTTTTCAATGATATTACTTCCTTCGCTAAAAGGCATAAAATCGATGATAGGCAGGTGCCTAAATGAATATAGGGACACAAAAGTATAAACTCCTACCCCGATAACCACAACCGCCCATGCATATCCTGCAGTAAGCGGTGATGACATTTTTTTTCGAAAATAAAAGAGACTGATGACAATAGCCAAAAGAATGACATTTTTAAAAAATGTTTCCCAGTTGGTCAGCTTTACAGCATCGCCAAAGCAGCCACAGTCGGAAATAGGGTTAAATACAGCCAGCAGGAGGGTGACAATGGTAAAGAATACCATAAAAATCAAAGCCATCCAGGTAGTAAATCGAGGCCATATCCCAGTCAGCAGGGCAATGCCAATCATAAATTCTGCTCCACTAAGGAGGAATGAAAGATAAAGTGAGAGCTGGTCCATGCGTGGCAAATGCATGGCCGTAAAGTAGTCGCTGAACTTATAGGCTGTTCCCAGTAAGTCAATTCCCTTTACAAAACCTGAAAAGATAAAGACCAGGGCTATCAGCAGACGTAGACCCGTGAGCAAATAGGATATATGTTTTTTCATCCGAAAATAAATTTAATTAATTAACTTACTATCAATTTGTTACATATATATTCCTACTCTCTGACTCGGCCCCCCCTGAAATTTTCATTGGTTTGTTGTGAGGCAACGCATCATGGGGGTTTCATCCGAAAATAAATTTAATTAATCAACTTACTATCAATTCGTTACATACATGTTCCTATCTCTGACTCAGCCCCATGGAATTTTCCTTGGGTTTGTTGTGAGGCAACGCATCATGGGGGTTTTATCCGAAAATAAATTTAATTTATGGTGAAAAACCGCTGAAGACACCAAGGAATAGCGCAAAGAACGCAAAGAAAAATTCTTTTGCGCCCTCTGCGTATATCTTTGCGTTCTTTGCGGTTAGTACCATATCTTCATCCGAAAATAAATTTAATTAATAAACTTACTATCAATTTGTTACATACATATTCATATCTCTGACTCGACCCCCCCTGAAATTTTCATTTTGTTTGTTGTGATACAAAGCTTCATGGGGTTTCTTCATGCAACATCAGGATGATGGGTATTACAATCCAATCTCATTTTTTAATCTATGAAAAACTTTTTCGGCTGGGAGCATTTCGTTTTTGTCGTAACATGGAATAACACGCATAGTAGGTTCACTTTGGACGATCCAGAGGTAAGTATCGCGTACTTTTCGCTGAAAATTTAAGTCTTCCTCGTGGATATCGGTATTGCCTTTCAGATAATTGCGGTCGTCGCCGATGCGTGCAGCGCTAAGATTTTTTTCGACAAAATGCATGGGCACATCGAGAAAAATATTCAGGTCGGGAGCCGGAATACCAAAATATTCATATTCGAGTTTCAGAATCCAGTTTTTCAGGTCATTTTTCAGATGAATATCATCAATCTTAGCACATTGATAGGCTATATTAGAAAAAACATAGCGATCGGCAACTACCATTTTTCCTTCTTTCAGCCATTGGCGAATGGTTGGAGCAGCATCGCGCCGGTCGCCGGCATAAAGCAGTGCTACAAGGTAGGGATCGACCGTATCGTTGGAACCCAGATCACCCCGTAAAAATCGAGCTATCAATTCTCCAAAAAAAGGTGAATCGGTTCGCGGAAAATGTACATATTCATAGGGAATATTCCGGCTCTGCAGATATTCTCTAAGCATCTGCAATTGTGTAGATTTTCCGCTTCCGTCGAGTCCCTCGATTACAATAAACATTTTTTAATACTTATTTCTGTTAAACTTAATTATTTTTGACACGGGCTAAGATAGAATATATTGACCAATTAAACAATCGACACAAGTTAAAAAGTTGTAAATGAGCCATTGGATAAATATTCGGGGTAATTTATATGATTTGTCGATTCCCCGGGTAATGGGGATAATCAACGTCACGCCCGACTCTTTTTATGAGGGCAGCCGATATTCCGATGTTGATGATCTCATGCGGGCTGTAGAAAAGATGGTTTCCGAAGGAGCAGATATCATTGATATTGGGGCATTTTCGTCGCGTCCCGGGGCTGCTTTGGTAAGCGAAAGTGAAGAAAAAAACCGGTTGACCCGAGCGCTGGAAGTCATACGTAAACATTTTCCCAAAATCATCCTGTCGGTCGATACCTGCCGCGCCTCGATAGCCGAGTGGGTGGTGCTGCAGTATGGGGTCGACATCATCAACGATATATCCGGCGGCCGTGCCGATGAAAAAATGTATGCTACCATAGCCCGATTGCAGGTACCCTACATCATTATGCACATGCGCGGCACCCCTGCAGATATGCAGCAATATGCAAATTATCGCAACGTTACTCAGGAAGTGATATACGAACTTTCGGAATGTCTCTATCACGCACGATATGCAGGTATTAACGATATTATCATTGACCCGGGGTTTGGATTTGCCAAAACCCTTGAACAAAACTACGAATTGCTGGCCAATCTGGAAACATTTCGGGTGATGGGACTGCCCCTATTGATTGGCATTTCACGCAAATCAATGGTATACAAACTTTTGAATATTCAGCCCGAACAGGCTTTAAACGGGACTACCGCTGCCCATATGGTAGCCCTGATGAAAGGGGCAGCTATCCTGAGGGTACATGATGTATGGGCCGCTAAGGAGGCAATAAAAATTTTTGAAGCAATAAGAAATGCAAAGTCATTAAATCAAAGATAATTCTTAGAATGCAATAATTAAAAAATAAAGGGAATGAATAAGCTTACGAAAAATTTTCTTTCCTGGCTTAAAATACAGATACCCCTGCTGAAATTTGCAGCATTGTCGACCCTATGCTATGGGGTATTGGTTGTATCGCTTAACTATGCTCATTTTCCTATTGGCCGTTTTATCGACATATTTCCGGTACTTGCCCATTGGTTACTCATCACAATAAGTGCGGGAGTTATCATTTACCTATTGGCTCTGAACAGGTGGGTGTACACATTGTTGTTTCCGGTATTCATGATTGCAACCGGTATCATTGGCTATTACATTTTTCAGTACGATATTACCATCAATACAGCGGTTATAGAATCGACATTCAATACCAACAACAGCGAGGTAATGAGTCAGATCTCGCTGCGACTTACCCTGTATGTGGTAATCTTGACAATGGTAAGTGTATGGCTGGTGCGTCGAAGAAAAAAAATCGCCACTCCTCCATGGATAATAGGGCATCTACCCGTTATTTTGCTGGGATTTTTTCTGATCAGCACTATCAACCAATTGCGTTTTAACACTATCTATCAACGTAATCCATTCTGTATTTATCTTGGGTTTAAAAATTATTTTGCTGAACAAACGGAACTTAAAAAAGAAAGAAAAGATATAACCGATGGGGCTGAATGTCGTATCGATACCTTAACGGTGGTAGTGGTTATTGGTGAGGCCCTCAGAGCCGATCACGTAAGCCTAAACGGTTATCCCCGCGAAACTTTTCCGCATCTTGCGCAGGAAAATGTGATTTCATTCAAAAACATTTATTCGGAATGGACCCACACGCTCAAAAGCATTCCGCATATACTTACACGTGCCGATAGCGCCAATCACGCGCCGTCAACAGACGAACATTCGTTTATTTCTATTTTTAAAGCCTGTAATTTTACTGCATGGTGGTTGGGCAATCAGGATCTGAATAAAGTTTTTAAACCCTTTGCCCTTGAATGTGATACCTTTATTATCAATCAACCCTTTAAATCGGATTATAATTTTACTGGCAAATATGATGAAGAACTCCTGCCCTACCTCGACAAGGCACTGCAACTTCCTAATCCCCGTAAACTGATTATCTTTCATCAGGTGGGTAGTCACTGGTATTATCCGTCCTATTATCCGCCTTCGTTTGAATATTTTAAGCCGGTATTGAAAAGTAAATCGTTCAATCTATCGGATAAAGATAAGATCATCAATGCTTATGATAACTCGGCCCGTTACACCGACTACGTGCTTTGGCAGATAATTGAAAGACTTCGGAATCGCAAGTCGGTAATGATATATCTTTCCGATCACGGGGAACTGTTGGGAGAAGAAGGAAAGTGGATACATGCTCAGGATACAAAGTATGAAAAAAATCCGGCCTGTATGGTTTGGTTTTCGGACAGCTATCGCAAAATATACCCCGACAAAGTACAGGCAGCTGAACAAAATAAGAACAAACGTTTTCGAAGCGATTTTCTATTCCATTCAGTGCTTGACGCCGCAGAAATACAATCGCCCTATCGGCAAGATAAATTAAGCATTTTTCAAAACTAATAAACGCTTTGCATTTTAAAAATGCAAAGCGTCACTCATTTAGCGGAGAAAGAGGGATTCGAACCCCCGGTCCGGTCACCCGGACAACGGTTTTCAAGACCGCCGCATTAGACCACTCTGCCATTTCTCCGAGCGCAAAGGTAATATTTTCGTCACACTTGAAAAAATCTAATGAATTTTTTTTGCGGGTAAATGTTGACCATTGGTTAATCAATCTATTTCATGTAAAAAATTGATTATTAAAATGTTAATAGGATGTTTTAGTAAAATCTTTTACAAGATTTTGTAAATTAGAGCCATAAGCCATGAATTTTTTTAAAATAGCAACTAAGATGAAAGATCAAAAACAGGAAAGTGTATTTTTCTCAATGAATATTTCGGTAATATTGACCCCCTGATAGGTTTATTTCAAAGAATAGATTTCAGCTTGAAAATTTTACCGAATATTCATACGCTTAGCATCTGACAGGTGCTAAGCGTTTATGGTCCTCCTCCTTTGCTTCCTCTCAGCTCAGCCTGGTACGTCAGCCGGGGCAGGTAACTGTCACGGTCACCGGTGTTAGTGGCAAGCGTCGGCAGCTGCTGCTGACGGGAGGCATAGCCGGGAGCGACGAACGTATCGAAGCCCGTTACACCCTCAGGGATACCT
>Ga0078972_1000987_pt2 | contig 79064 bp, 80 predicted proteins | sample YelNatPaOPGAMG01_FD_67568 | JGI IMG/M metagenome (GOLD analysis project Ga0078972, IMG submission 67568) | Hot spring thermophilic microbial communities from Obsidian Pool, Yellowstone National Park, USA - OP-RAMG-01 (SPADES assembly) (version 2) | ecosystem: Environmental > Aquatic > Thermal...
AGCCTGAGAGGATCGTTCCATTTCCTAGGTTCCATGAGAATGCCATCTGAGCATAGTTGTCAGTCTGTAGCACTGGGTCATAAGGTACCTGGCTAGCGTTAATACTTACCATTTTGCCGGATGGGACAACTAGGGTAAAATTTTTGGCAGAACTGTTCATGATTGTCGACTCAAAGTGCCCAGGCCAGTATGCATTTATGTTCGACAGGTCAAGGGTTGGGTTTTCCTGTTTTTCAATCGTAAAGTTGATGAAACCATTAAATGTGCTGTTTGAAATTGTGACAACTCCAGAATATCCAGATACATTTGCCACGTTACTGCCAATTATATTGGCCCTCTGGTAAGGTGAAGGGATTCCAACCTGGTAAACATAGTCAATGGATGATGTAGTGACTGTATTCCTGCTGGCATAGACCTGAAGTGTACTCACATTCTGAAGTTTGACAAGCGACTGGGAGTAAAGAGCGGTGAAGTTGAAGTAGAAGAGAACTCCGCTTGCGCTAGAAACTGAGAGTGATGAGCTGAAGCTCTGAAGGTTGTAAGAATAGTTGTTGAAGATGAGGGTATTAACACTTGTCAGGGGAATTGAGTAATTCATTATCTGCCACAGATCTCCCCTGCTCAGTCCAAGAAGTTTCATCTGGTTATAGAGTGAACCGGAATCGGAATATGGGAGAGTAAAAAGTACAGTGGAATTTGTTAAAGTAATGCTACTTGAAACAGTGAAATTCTGGAATGTTGATCCAAGGGTGAACACTTCACTCTGTATGAGATTCGATGGCCTCAGTGATACCGATAAATACTCTGGGGTAGTTCCAACTGTAACTGGCTCTGATACAGGCAGATATCCTGGCGCTGTGACAACAAGGTTGTAACTGCCAGCGGGAAGTGTCACGAAATAATAACCGTTTGAAAACCTGTCGTAGCCGAGCAATTGTCCATCCTGATAAATGGATATTTCAACATTCGAAACTGGTAAGCCTGAGGTGGATGTAACGCTACCTGCAACGCTTCCCGTGCTCGTGACATTGACTGTCATGTTGTGTGATCCTGGTGACACTGTTATCCTTGCCGAATACACAGCGGGCGATCCGTAATAGTAACGGACATTCAGAGTCTGGACACCAGATACCGTAGAGACAGTGTACGGCGAACTAGGATTGGAAGCGTTTGTTAACGTTGCATTAAGAATCAAAGAGTTAGAAAGGGTCAGGTATACAGAATAAATCTTGGAAGCACCCGTAACTGTAACCAAGAGATTTGCATTGCTTTTCGTAAAACTGACATTGGCTTCTGTGAATTTAACTCCGCTACTGTATAAATTACCATTTTGAGAGAGATTCACAAAATAGTGACTTGAATTGTATACGTCACCCGAAACGTACTGGCTAGGTATATTTATAACGTAATTCCCCGGGTATGCAGTAAATGATACTGAGGGATTTGATATATTACTTGCCAGCACTTGTCCGAGCTCGTTTTCCAGTTGAACATTTATTCCACTTGCTGGAATCTGTCCATTTCCCAGCACAATAAAACTAAAAGACTCCTTGCTAGTTCCCTGTACTTGACCGTAGGCTGCCCCAACTAAACCTCCAACGACCATCAAAGCGATGGCAATTAGGGCAACGCTCTTTGCTGTGTTTTTATGCATCTTGCTATAACCCCCTAGATGAGATGCACTGGTAATTGTAATTACTATTAAACTATTGTTATGATTTTTCCACATTGTAGAATTTATATCTAAATCAAATTATCTTTATACGATACCTTGCATGAGGAAAAATAAAGTCATTGGTTGAGAGGATGCAATTTTAGCCTAGACGAAAGATTGAGTTTCGTATGGCACAGATAGATGTTACGATATCAGTGATACCTCGTCGACGTCTACTTCTCCTATGCCTGGTAATGAGCGTATCTGCTCCTCTATCCTGTCGGCGAATCCTCCCTGGTCTTCAACTATAACTATTATCTTCAATACTTTTATCCCGAATGCAAGCTCTTCAACACTGCTCTGCCCCAGAACATAATGCCCTGAAAGTTCGGCGACGAGTTTTTGCCTTATCTCATCGATATTCTTTGATTCATCAGAGGGCATGACCTTAAAGGAGATCGCAACCTTCCCCAATTTTACGGCCCCCTGAATCCACATTTAGGGCACACATAAGTAACAGAAAGTTCTCTGCAGTTATTGCACCTGCTAATCGTTTCCTGCCCACAAGAAGGGCATTTGAACGATGTTGCCCCCCTATCCATCAAACCTCTTCCGCAAGACGTGCAGAATTCCACCGAATTTGTTTCCATTCGGCATGGGTATAATTCCACAGATAAAAACTCTCTTGATACTCACCAGTCACTATGTTCCCCAAAATGGATTATCCTTCTTCCTGATATTTCTTATCTCATCCATAATTATGTTCTCATCAACGTTCAGGTTTTCTTCCTTGAGGGCCCTGTAGTCCCTTTCATTTATGTCTGAATACAGTATGTCCCCCTCCTTCAATTGCCTGCCGATTGTGATCTCATCTATTGACACGGCGACCTCCTCCCCCTGTTTTGCCTCAGAAAGCGATTTCTCCCCTGTCCGTATGCTCTTTATGCTTCCGAGGCTCTTTCCATCCTGTCTCATGACACCTGCCTTTGTTCTCAGTGTTCCTCCCAGGACCCTGACACCGAAAATCGCAGGCTTTGAAATCCTGAATATATTACCTGGCATTACGAGGAGTTTGAACGGAAACGTAATCTCCTTTCTTTTCGACTCCTGCTCCCCCCTCAGTATCTCTTCCCTTGTTCTTATCAGTTCGTCCTTTATTGAATATATTATCTTACTTTCTATTACTCTTGCAGTGGATTCATATGAGATCACCGGAACATTGAACGCTATTATTATCCTATCTTCCGGTCGGGTGCTTGTCTCCGCATCGGTGAAATCCCTCTTTGACACACCACCGACCTCTGCTTTCTTTATGGGTATGTTTAGCCTACCCAGTTCGTAGACGAGAGCTTCAAGACCACCAACCGTGTCTGCCTTTACAACTATACCCTCCTGGGAAAGTTTGTAAGAGCCCTTGATTGCCTCCTCTATTGATTGCTTCAGATTGACAAGGTCGCCTGAAGCCTCCTTGAAAGGACTTCCCGGTATAATCCCTCCTTCCCCCTGGAAAAGGATCCTGATTCCAGAAGCTGCCTTGACATCCTCCACAGTCTGGAATCTGTCTCTGGGATCCCTTATCTCATCAAGTGGCTTAGGCTTGAACATTCCCTTTACCTTAAGTGCCTTGGTACCATTGACCGTGCCGAGGAATACGGTGTCTCCCTTCCTGAGTATGCCTTTGTAGAGTATCGCGTCTGCAACCTCCCCCATTCCCTTTTCTTCCCTCACTTCCAGTATCGTGCCTTCAGGTGTTTCGTCCTGGTTCTCAAGCTGGCTCTCGAGGAAAGTTTGCGCGAGTCCGGAAAGGACCATCAGAAGGTCTGGGACACCGAATCCTGTTTTGGCGGATACCGGGACAATTGCAACATTCTTTGTGAAATCTGATATCCTGTCATATCTGTCTGCACTGAATCCTTCTCTGTAAAGCTGGGATGATAGATTGAATACCTTGTTATCCAGCTCTTCCAATTTCGATTGTTTCACGGAATTCAAAGAACCTATGAAACTTCCTTTTAGACCGGAGAATCCCTCCAACAGATCTACCTTATTTGCTGCAACAACGAATGGCGTCTTGAATCTTTTCAGCACCTCGAGGGATTCCCTTGTCTGGGGCATTATTCCCTCTCTTATGTCTATGACGAGGACTGCAATGTCTGCTATTGACCCTCCCCTCAGCCTGAGACTTGAAAATGATTCATGTCCGGGTGTGTCTATGAAAAGGAGCCCTGGAATCTTGAACGTCCTATTCCCCAAAATATCGCTGCATATTCTTCTTATTTCTTCTATAGGGACTTCAGTGGCACCGATATGCTGTGTTATTCCTCCAGCCTCTCTGCTTGCAACGACTCCCCCCCTTATGTTGTCTAGAAGGGATGTCTTGCCATGATCCACATGACCAAGTATGCCTACTATGGGCTGCCTTATCCACATACTCCGTCACAACCAGTCCCTGTCAACCCTTTCGTATGCCACAATTTCTTTCTCATTGAAGAATATTGGAATCTCGTAGTTCGCAGATTCCTCTGAGTCACTTGCGTGTATCAGATTGAAGTCTATGCCTGTAGAAAAATCTCCCCTGATGGTTCCCGGCTCAGCCTTGGCTCCGTTCGTTGCACCGACCAGTTTTCTGACTATCTCAATGCACTCCTTTCCCTCCAGGACCATGGCGACTACAGGGCCGGATGTGATATATGAAAGCAAGGAATTGTAGAATGGCTTCTCTCTGTGAACATGATAATGCCTTTCAGCTGCCTCCCTACTGACATTCAACATCTTCATCGCCACGATCTTCAACCCCTTATCCTCGAACCTCGACACTATTTCCCCTACTTTCCCTCTCAGGACTCCGTCGGGTTTCACAAGAACAAGAGTTCTCAATTTTATTCCCCCTTAGACCACTTTTGTCTGTTCTGTGGACTTTGGCTGCTCCTTTTCTGCTACCGCATTTTCTGTTGCCTTTGGAGGTGTCACGACTTCTTTGGCATACTTGATTCTCTGACTCTTCTCAGCCCTTCCCTCGGACGTCCAGCCCACTCTCCTGGGTTCCCTCTTTAGCTTCAGATAATTCTTCTCACACTTTGAAGAATCAAAATACAGAATGGAGCCATCCCTCCTTATGAACATTTTACCAGACCCTGGTTCGATCTTAGAGCCACAAAAAGAGCAGTGTCTTATCTCCATCAATATCACCTTACTGCGAGCTTCCTGGCTTCCCTGGCTGTCTCCTTGAGCATCAGTATGTCTCCTATCCTGACGGGGCCCATCACGTTTCTCGTGAGAACTCTCCCCTGGTCAGCTCCTTCCAGTACCTTGATCTTAACCTGGGTGGCCTCTCCTGCCATCCCGGTTCTACCGATAATCTCGACGACTTCACAGGGAATGGCATCGCTTTCTGGCATTTGTTATCACTCTTTATTTCTTGATTTCCTTGAACTTGTCAATCAGTTCAGTCAACAGCTGTTTTGCATTTCCGGGTTCCATTATGGCTACGGCTGCTGAGCTCTTCAGCTTTACCTTCTGGCCGAGGTCCTCCTTCTTCTGGACATACACGTACGGTATCCCCTTTTCCTCGCACAGGAGCGGTATGTGGAGGACAACCTCTGGGGGTTGCACCCCTTCAGCAATCACTACGAACTTGGCCTCTCCTCTTTCTATAACCTTTGTCACCTCATTTGTTCCCTTCCTCACCTTTCCAGTTTCGGAAGAAACTTCCACAAGCTGAAGCGCTTTGTTCCTTACGTCATCCGGTGTTGCAAATCTAACATAACTATTTTCTGCCATTTTCTTACCTCCTTCATATCTCAGTCATTGGCTTGAAGATAATGGATAAACATATAAAAAGTTTCACAGTTCTACCATGGCAACAGGGGAATTCGATGGGAAGGGGATGTCTCTAGAATCCAGGACTAATCCTTAATACCAGGAGACAGAGCCAGTTTAAGGGAAAAATCCATTGTGAAGAGTTAACCAAAATGGAATCTTCCATGGTTGCGTTCTTAAGTGTGGGACCTGTAGGTACTCCAGATCCACCTAAATTTTGGATCTCAGCTGGCATCATGTTGGAGATGTTCACTGCATTGCCGTAAAAATGAACTGTGGATGAATAATCCCTGCTAGCGTTGTGCTCAAAGAACGACCAGTCACGCACCTGGGACAGGTTTACAGACTTCACACCGATGTTGGTGAAATTGAACGAAAGGCCCGGAAGGGTCTTGTTGAATCCGTATATTTCTTCATAGACAGTAAGATCGCTGTAGGAAGTTGAATTTATGAGAATATTCGTTGCTTCTATGAAGTAATCTCCACCCGTGAATTCAGTGATTGAAGTTTTATCGAAAATGAATGTCACGTTCCCATCAGATATGCTCATTTCAATTTGATGTTCCCCCTCCTTCACCGAAAACCAGTGATTGTCGAAAATATATTTTATGCTCCCGTTCTTAAGTGTCACTGTGTACGAATAAGTGGAATACAACCTACCGTAAAGGGATGCTATCCCGACCTGGTCATAGCTGTTATTGCTATCCCATGCGGAGAGAACTACGTAATAGACAACGGAATCGAGGTTGTTTTTCCCTCCTATACTCAGGTTGGCATATATTGAATTGACGTCAGCCCTCGTTCCCTTGTAAATCGCGCCTATGTAAGCATGACTTCCCGTTGGAGGCGGCTTAGTATTAATATCATTATAAATGGTAAGTGCGACGAGACCGGCAATAATGATGATCACAATTACAAGGACGGTAGACGATTTCATCCGCATCTCGGAAAGAAACGTTGAATAAAAATTTTGGTAATATTAATTTACAAGATAATGATTGGTCGGGAGTGTCAGGATACGAGAACCTGCAGAAGAACATAAGGAAGCTTGATGTCGGCAAAGTGGATTCCGTCACTTTCCCTTATACGGAGAGGGCAACTATGGTGAGCATAGTCACTGAGGAGTTCACCTCCATCTGTCCAAAGACCGGACTTCCGGACTACGGAAACATAACGATTCATTATCTCCCGGACAGGAAGATCATAGAACTGAAATCACTGAAACTTTACCTGACGAATTACAGGAATGTTGGAATATTCCAGGAAAATGCAGTGAACAAGATACTCGATGATCTGGTGAAATCAGCGTCTCCTAGATTCATGGTTGTGATAGGGGAGTTCAAGGCTAGAGGTGGGCTCAGGACAAGGATAACTGCAAGATACGAAAAGGTTAAGTGACGAGATTGCATTTAAACCCGTTCCCTTTGGAATAGCGCTAGATTAATGATAGACGCTGGACGACGGGGAACTACAGGGATTTTAGGGCCCCTTGATGAGTTATGGCGTGTCGCCGATCTGTGAATTCAAGGCCAGAAAAAATCCCACATCCCCGGACAGGTCAGAGGGGATGATAATGATTCTCCTTGTTAGTTCCGGGGAATATCAAAATTTTGCTCCCCGCAACTCCACGATTCTGAAACCGTAAGAATCGAAGCGAGCCCTTATTTTCGAGAGATCATCATTTCCATAGATTTTCAATCTTGCCCTTATCTTCTGCTTCCCGACTCCTATGTCTTCCCCGAACAGCTCTGTATGCAATTCCTCTATGTTCAGCTTCATTTCTGAGAAGAGCTCTATTGCCTTCTTCATCTCTGAGGGGGTATTGTTTACTATGAAGCTGATGACGAATTCCCTCCCTTTCTCAAGGAGGTTCTTTTCAATTATCTGCGAGAGGAGCGTCATATCAACGTTCCCTCCTGAAATGAGAGCAACAACGTTAGATCCCTTAACATCTATCTTCCCTGATATCAGTGCAGCCACTCCAGCTGCACCTGCAGGCTCTGAAACTATCTTCCCCCTTTCAAGAAGAGTGAACATTGCAGATGATATCTCGTCGTCGCTTACTGTGACAACGCTGTCCACGTACTTCTTGCATATGTTTACAGTAAGCTGGGATGGGGATTTTATTGCAATGCCATCAGCGATGGTAGCAACAGATTCAAGTTTCACGGGCACCCCCTTCTTCAGTGATTCCTGCATGGAAGCTGCCTTCTCTGACTCCACTCCTATTATTTTCCCCTTGTATCCCTTCCCCCTGAGATATGTCGATATCCCGGATATCAATCCTCCACCACCGACGGGAATTATTATAGAGTCGAAATCGTCCATCTGGTCAAGTATCTCCACTCCTATGGTGCCCTGTCCCGCAATGATATAGGGATTATCAAATGCATGGGCAAAAACGGCACCAGTTTCCGCAGCTATCTTCTTCGCCCTGTCCGTCGCCTCATCGAAACTTTCGCCATAGAGGATAACCTCTGCCCCATATTCTTGTGTGGCAGCTACCTTTACCGGGGAGGCGAACTGTGGCATAACGACCAGTGATTTGAGACCGAGCAAGGACGATGCAAGCGCGACACCCTGCGAATGATTGCCAGCACTCGCAGCCACAACGTTCTTTCTCATTCTTGAGAGAAGGTTGTAGGCACCCCTTATCTTGAAGGATCCGGCCCTCTGGAGATTCTCAAGCTTCAGGAATACATTGGCGCCACTGAGTTCACTTATTGAGCCAGACCTCTCAAGTGGGGTATTTTTTATAACTGGCTTTACTACTTCATATGCTTCCTCAACATCCTTGGACGTTATTCCATCAGAGTAATCCGGTGATGTTCCCTTCGTCATCTATGTTTACTTCCTCCGATATCGGGTGTTTTGGAAGTCCTGGCATTGTCATTATGTCTCCGAGTAACGGGACTGCGAATCCCACCCCTGTCAATAGCATGATATCCTGAATTGTGATGACAAAATTCTTTGGCCACCCGAGCTTAGACTGGTCGTCTGAAACTGAGTACTGCGTTTTTGCCATGCACACATCGAGATAGTCCAGGTTCTCTTCCCTGACTCTCTTCATGACACTTAAGGCCTTCTTCGAATATTCAACGGATGCAGCACCATAAACATTCCGTGCGATGCTTTCTATCTTTGTCTTCAGTGGGTCGTCCCTCTTATAGGTGTAATTTATGGATCCTGCCTTCTCATTTGCCTTTTCAAGTTTTTCCAGAACAAGTTTGGCAAGTTCTACAGCTCCGTCCCCTCCTTTCAAGTACCCTTCATTCACGACCATGGCATACCCCCTGCCCTCTATTTCATTTCTCAGGAATTCAACCTCTTCATCCTTGTCCCCTGAAAACTTGTTGAGTGAAATTACGAACGGGAGGCCATATCTCTCCATATTTGCTGTATGGAAATACAGGTTGTCTATCCCCTTCTTGAGGAACTCGATGCCGTCCTGATCTTTCTTCATGCCGCCGTGATGTTTCAGTGCCTTTATTGTGATCACTATGACAACTAGATCAAGATTGATATTTGCCCTTCTTGTTACAATGTCAACGAATTTCTGGGCTCCGAGGTCGGATCCAAAACCCGCCTCTGTAACCACATAGTCTGCCAGTTTTAGGGCGATCTTGTCTGCTATGGTGCTGTTGTGCCCGTGAGCTATGTTACCGAATGGCCCAATGTGAACGAAAGCAGGGACTCCTTCAGTGGTCTGTACCAGGTTGGGTTTTATAGCGTTCTTCAGGAGCGCTGCCATTGCTCCCTGCGCCTTTAGATCCCCTGCTGTGATCCTCTTTCCCTCTCTAGTGTATCCTACTGTTATTCTTGACAGCATTTCCTTTAGAGATGAATAATTCTCAGCGAAGCCCATTATCGCCATTATCTCCGAGGCGGGCGTTATCAGGAACGAGTCTTCCACGAGCGTTCCCCCCTGATCTCCGAGGCCAACAACTATCTGTCTCAGGGAACGGTCATTCATGTCTATTGTCCTTTTCCAGGCGACCTTTCTGGTGTCGAATCCAAGCTCATTTCCCTGGAATATGTGGTTGTTCACAATTGCGGAGAGAAGGTTGTGAGCAGCAGAGATTGCAGGGAAGTCTCCAGTGAAATTCAGATTTATCTCATCAGCTGGAAGAAGCTGGCACTTTCCGCCCCCTGTTCCTCCTCCTTTTACGCCGAAATTTGGGCCAAGCGACGGTTCCCTAATGGTTATCATGACTTTTTTATGCAACAGCCTTAGCCCTTGAGAGAGGCCAATGGTCGTTGTTGTCTTCCCCTCCCCGGCGGAGGTTGGATTCATTGCAGTTACGAGGATCAGCCTTCCGTTTTTTCTGTCCTGCAACCTGTCAAGCACTCTCGGATTCACTTTTGCCATAAATTTTCCGTATAATTCCAATTCGTCATCCGTAATTCCCAATTCTTTTGCAACTTCTGTTATGTATTTCATTAGATCATCTCCTTATTTTTTATTCCACATTTCTTTATTCAGACCATCGATCTTCTGTCCAGTCATCTCAATAAGTCCCATCATCTTATTTCTGTACTCAGCAACAAATTCCGTATCCTTAATAAGATCCAGGTTTATCTTTACGTTCTGCATTGATCCGTATATTGCAGATGAAATGAAGAACGAAGCGCAGTAAACGTCTGAAACAGCGTTTTTGTTTCCCTTCTCAGCCAGGTATGGCAGGTAGTCAAGCATAGTGGATGCCATTCTTCCTGTTTCATACGGTACCTTAGTGGCCTCCTTCAACATCTCCTGGATCCTGCGCGTCCTCTCTTCCTTTTCTTCAGGAGTTCCCTTCGGCATGGAAAGGGCATGCGAAAGATTGTTGTATGCTTCAGTGTCCCTTGAAGATTGAGAGTACAGCTCCCACATGGCTTCCCTTGCCTTTTCCTTCAGTGATACCATTTCTCCTGAAACATCCTCGTAACCCTTCTTCCCGATTGTGAGTCCGGCAACCATCGATATCAGGGCAGCGCCCATCGCCCCCACCATCGCACTTGCAGATCCTCCCCCTGGTGCAGGCTTGTCGCTTGACAGTTCTTCAAGGTAGTTCCTGATTCCGTCCCTGAGGAATATGTCCAGAAGCTTCTTTTCTATTATCTGATCCTGGGAGAAGTCCCTGTTCATCAAGTAGAACCTGTAAACCTCCTCGAGGGCTCCAATCGGAATCATTCCGACCAGTTCAGTTCTGCTCACACTTATTCCCCTTGATTCTGCTTCCCTCTTCACGTACTCGAATACCTGTGGCACCTGTGTTTCCTTGAAGTTCACAAGATTCATGGAAACCTGTGTTTCCTTAGTCTGAGCCAGGTTGAAACCCAGGGCCCTGACGTTCTTGAGACCCCCTGTTTTCTCTCTTGTTCTCTTTGCTATTTCCTTGGCTGCCTTTATGTCCTCGCTTTTCAGGTCAACATTGAAAGCAATCAGGAATTCCCTTGCACCGATTATCGTAGCACCCGCACGTCCCACTTCCCTAGGGCCATAATCTGGAATATAGGATTCATCGCTCCCTATCGCATCCTTCAATTGCTCGTACTGGAACGACTCATTTCTGATGTCCGGTAGATTCTTCCTTTTCTCTGAAGTGGCTGCTTCACCGTACAGAAAAACCGGTATCTTCAGTTCACTCCCAACTCTTTCACCGAGCTTCCTGGCGAGACCTATACAGTATTCTACTGAAGTCCCCAGTATGGGAACAAATGGGACGACATCTGTTGCACCGAACCGGGGGTGTTCACCTACATGTGTCTCGAGATCGATCAGTTCTGCCGCTTTCCTTATAGATGCAAATACAGCCTTGAGAACGTTCTCTCCCTCTCCCACAATAGTGACAACAGATCTGTTATGGTCTGGATTTGTCTCAACATCCAGTATATCTACAGGATACCTCCTTATTTCGTTTAGGATAGCTTCGACCTTCTTCAGGTCCCTTCCTTCGCTGTAGTTAGGTACACATTCCACATAGTTCACTTAAATCCCTTCTATATCAATTTCATTCTTTTTCCAACTTCCTCAAACTTGTCTCCTGCATACTTCAGGTCTTCCCTAGAGTGAACAGCAGACGGCATCAATCTTATCCTTGCGGTTCCCTTCGGAACCGTAGGGTAGACAATTGGAGATGCAAATATTCCCTCATCATAAAGTGTCTTGCTGAAATCCACAGTTTCCTTTTCTCCCCCTATTATCACGGGCGTTATTGGTGTCTTGCTGTTCCCTGTGTTGAAACCGATGCTCTTGAGCTTTTCTTTTATGTATCTTGAATTGCTCCACAGCTTTTGCAGGAGGGAATCGTCCCTCTCCATTATTTCGATGCTCTTCATTATAGCTGCAATCTCTCCTGGATTAAGGGCTGAGCTGAACAGAAAAGGCCTTGCCTTCTGTTTCAGGTAGTCGATGAGCTCATGCTTCCCCGCTACGAAGCCTCCCATCACGCCTATCGCCTTTGAAAAAGTGCCCATTTCTATGTCCACCTTATCTACTATCCCGAAGTGATCAACTATCCCTCTTCCATGATCACCTAGAACCCCTTCTCCGTGGGCATCATCCACGTATACCATCGAATCATACTTTTCCCCGAGTTCTGCTTCTTCTTTCAAAGGTGCGATATCCCCATCCATGCTGAAGACACCATCAGTCACTATGAGCGCCTTCTTTCCCTGGTTCCTCTGACTTTTTAGTTTCTCTTCGAGGTCAGAAAAAGACAGATGGGAAAATACTATCCTTGTGGCTGAACTCAGCCTGACTCCATCAATGATGCTCGCATGGTTAAGTTCCTCACTGAATATCAGATCCTCCTTCCCCACTAATGCTGGAATAGTGCCAAGATTCGCAAGGAGACCCCCCTGGTAAACGAGTGAATCCTCCATGTGTTTGAAATGTGCTATCTTCTCCTCAAGTTTTATGTGTATCTCCATGGTTCCAGCAATGCTGCGGACTGCACCTGCGCCAACGCCATAATAATCTATTGCATCGTGCATCGCCTTCTTCACCTCTGGGTTGTTTGCCAGTCCGAGATAATTGTTTGAGCAGAGATTCAACATCCTCTTTCCATCTATCTTTACCCAGGCCCCCTGAGGAGTCTGGAGAACTCTAATGGGAACGTATCTTCCTGTCTCCTTTAAGACATTGATTTCATCCTGAAGCCAGTCCATCTTCCCCATATCCGGTGATCGCCTTTGCAAAGATATATTTTGCTTTGTGGTTTCCAGCCAATGAAGCCCCGTTTTTTTTCCACGTTCAGATTACGAAATATTTTTTATCGCCGCACAACTGTTCCCTCTGATGACATTCCAGAAGATACTTATTACCGGTGCAGGGGGGCAGATCGGAAGCGAGATGGTTCCTTTTCTTTCTGAGATTTTTGGAAGGGACAGGGTTATACCTTCTGACATTAGGATTGAAGGGGAGGATGATAGATTCATTCATCTTGACGTCACAGACAGGGATTCACTAGATCTTGCAATTGAGAAATATGGAATAGATACTATATTCCATCTTGCCGCCATTCTTTCCGCTTCGGGGGAGAAGAACCCTGAGCTCGCATACAAGGTTAACATTGACGGCCTACACAACATACTGTTGGCCGCGGTCAAGCACAAGATAGGGCTTGTGATGGTACCAAGTTCCATAGGTGTTTTTGGACCTGAAACTCCAAGGGAGGATGTACCGATTGAAACTGTCACACGCCCTGTCACGATTTACGGAGTTTCAAAGCTGATTGCAGAACAGCTGGGGTATTACTATCACAGACGCTACGAACTTGATGTCAGAGGGTTGAGATTCCCAGGTCTCATCAGTTACAAGACACCACCCGGTGGCGGGACAACTGATTATTCAATAGAGATGATCTTTGAGGCGGTCAAAGGGAATCAATACAAATGCTTCCTGAGGGAAGATTCTAAGCTCCCGATGATGTACATGCCTGATGCACTTAAATCGTTCCTCAGGCTTGCAGAAGCAGACAGCTCCAAACTTATCCACAGGACAGATTTCAATGTGAGCTCATTCTCCATGACGCCAAAACAGTTGGAAATTGAGCTGAAAAAATATTTCCCTTATTTCAAAGTGGAGTATGTTCCCGATTTCAGGCAGGAAATAGCAGATTCTTGGCCGGGTTCCCTTGATTCAAGTGCGGCTGTAAGGGAGTGGAACTTTTCTCCTGATTACGATTTCTCTAAAACTGTGGCGGACATGGTTCAGAACCTCAAGCTCAAACCTGGTGTTCCCCTCCCTTCCTGACATTAGGCTGAAATATGCATCATATAAGTCCAGCTAGGAAATAATGTTGGTGCCATGGAAATAGAAAGGGTTGAAGTTGAAAAACTTAAAGAACTGCAGGACTCTGCTAGGTTTCTATTCTTCACTCCAAAGAACATTGAAATTACTGACATTTCTTTCAGGAATGAAGGGAGGAAATGGTCAACGCTTAGATTTGTTTGTGATGTTGGGGGGGAAAGGGCTAGAGTCAAGGAATTCTTCCTTGACTGGTTTTATTCAGGTTTTCCAAAAAGCCTGATGCAATCGTTCGTCTCCTCTTACTCCCCCGTGGAAATGAAAAATATGGGAGAAGGTGTGTATTTTTTTGGAAGGAATTACAAGAACAAGGATGCCAGTTCTTCTTTCTTCCTTGGGACACAGGTAGAGGTGGAGGGGGATTCAATGGACACGGTGAAAAGAGTGACGGATGATCTTCATGCGCCATTCTTGATTGATAAATTCAAACATCTTTCCTTCGTAGATCGGTCATTCTTCGCCAGAGGTGGAAAACCGGAATGGTTCGAGGAGGAGAGGATATCGAGAATGGAATGGCGGAAGCTTGAAGGTGAAACTTTGGGGGATTCATTGCGCACTGATTCTGAAGGCGTACTGCGATGTGATGGGAATGTGGCTGAGAGAATTGTCATAATTTCTGAACCGTATTTTAGGAGGGTAATTTGGGTTGACAGTGCCATCCCGGACAGCCAGGTTGGCAACCTTTTCTATGAGCTCAGGGAAAGCAACGGACTGTTCATAGTCAGGAAAATGGGACATGGGATAATGGCTGATGCTGGCAGGATGGGACCGGCCATTTACCAGGAGAAGAAGGATGGAAATATCACAACTATAACCTTTTCTCCACTTTTCTCTTACTCAGAGATAAATTCACTGCTCCCACAACTGGAATGGAAATTTGGGATGCCTCACAATTTATTTAAGTAAATGTTACATTATCTGCTATGATAATCAATAAACCCGCAGACATCAAGAGAGTACTGGATGATTACAAAACAATCGCTGTAGTAGGCATGTCTCCCAACCCGGAGAGGGATTCAAACAAGGTTGGAAAATACCTTATAGACAAGGGGTATGACGTTATACCAGTCAATCCTCAGGTTCAGGAAATTTATGGCAGAAAGTCGTACCCATCCCTCCTTGACATTCCGAAGAAAATTGATATCGTGGATATCTTCAGGAATCCAGACGCCTCAAAGGAAGTGGTCAAGGAAGCTTCAAAGATAAGCCCAAAGGTAGTGTGGTTGCAACTCGGTGCAGAAAGTGATGAGGTGATAAAGACGGCCCTTTCCCTGAACCTTGATGTCATCTACGGAATATGTATAATGGAGACACACAAGAAGATATCCGGTTCACTTGATTTCATCGCAAAATGATCTAAAAATAATAATTAAAATTTGGAATTTTTCATAAGGTATTTCTTATAAAAACGGAAATTCTCACCGTGGACGGTATTCTAAAAATAGCGCTAACTTTATATATTAAGTGTTCATATTCTAAATATGGTCGGAATAAACGAGATCGCAAGAGACATCGCAAAGAGTTCCGGCGTATCAGTAAAAAGCGCAGAATCAGTAATCAGGGGAACTTTTAAGGAGATTGTTTCGAATATAAACAAGGGACAGAAAGTCAGAATCGCAGGTTTTGGTATCTTCTCCAGGAAGATGACCAAGGCCAGAACAGCAAAGAATCCAAGGACAAAGCAGATGATTCGAGTCCCCGCCAAGAACAAAGTCCACTTCAGCGCGTCTTCAAAAATAAAATACAAGTAAATTTTTTATTTTCTTTTTTTATTCTGTCTTTCATTCTTAAAATATAAAGTACTTTCTTATGTTTCAGAGAAATTGCATTGATGCCTCATAGAACATTATAATTGAAAAAATTATTAGGACTATAACAGAAAATATCTTGAGCGGAGCCTGGTAATTTTTCCCTATTCTATTTATAGCGGTAGGGTAAACTATTATCCATGTAACAATTCCTAAGAAAAACCCGGATACTGAAAGATAGGAGAGACGCTCAATCATGAATAACCCGACGGTAACCCACCAAAGTATCTGGAACGGATTCGTTATCCCCATGGAAAATCCAACAAAATAGTTACCAGTTCTTGATTTCGAAGGCATCCTTGACCTTGCAATTGAAAAGGCAAGATAGATCAGGAAAAATGCACCGAAAATATAGAGATACTTATAAGCCCAAGGAGGAATCGCAACCCTCCCGTAGTAAAGGAGTACAAGGAAAACGAAGTCAGCTGTCATTGCACCTGCCCCGACACTGGCCCCATGAAGCACTGACTTCAGTGATTCGTTCGTTATCACTGCGTTCACAGGCCCAGGCGGAGCCGCGAGTGAAAGCCCTAAGGCGTATCCAAGAAAAATTACATATATTCCGGTTCCACCCAGCACTACTTTCCAATCAGGCTGATTATAAAAATTTTCTCAGTTAATGAATGGAAAAATATTGAGAAAGAGGTATTTTGTCATCAGTGTCATGGGTATTAGAAATAAATATTGGAGAGAATAGGCTAATGAAAATCTATCGATATTGAAAAAGGGTGACTTACTGATTAGGCCGGGACCGGGAATTGAACCCGGGTCCGGGGATCCACAGTCCCCAAGGATAAACCTCTACCCCATCCCGGCCACAATACCTTAATGCATCCTGCTAAAAATATTTGCTAGAGTCTTCGATTAAGTAAGGTGACGAATGACTCAGCAATATTCCTGGACTTCTCCAATACCATAACTACTGTGGAATCAGAAAACGAGGCAATGGACAGATACCTTAGCTTCATAAGGGAAAGATATAATCTCGATGATGGTATTTTCAAGAAATTCAGGGATCTTCGAAGCGAGAAACTGATCCAGAGGGAAAATAAATTCAAGACCTTTATGGAAATAAACATGGAGGTATTGAGAGAACTATACGGTATTCATGATATTTATCCTGAGCGATACTATGAGTACCACGTTAAATTCCTGCGACTGAGACCAGACTTTCATTTATTCGCTACCAGCATAAAGGGGCTCACGAAAATTGTCATGGTGACGGATGCTGACACCGAATACACGGCAAGGACTGTTGCGGCCCTCGGAATATCAGAGATATTCGATGCAATTGTTACAGCTGAACAGGTGAGAATATCGAAGCCCAACCCCGGAATATTCATGGAGGCACTCAGAAGGGCAGGGAACCCGACAAGAGTTGTGTTTGTGGGAGACTCTGAGAGAAGGGATGTGGAAGGTGCAAAGAGGATGAAATTCTTCACTATCCTGATGGGAAACGGAAACGATCACACCTCAGCTGACGCCAGGGTTGTTAATTTTAAGGAAGTACTGGACATATTGGAGAAGATGGAGATCCTATAGCTTTCCCGATTTGAATATTTTACGCGAAAGTGGTACAAATAATACATATCACGCGGAGAGGCAAAATTTTCCTCATTTACCGGTAATATATTAACGTAAAATCATCAGAGAACTACAATCCTTAGACCACTCCACTTTATCCTGTATCCAGCCTCACTAAGAATCTGCAGTGGATCAAGACCCAGGAATTCAATGTAGTCAACCATTGCGACTGAATCTGGATAAAGCTTTTTCAGGTGGTCAAATATTTTTCCTTTCATCTCAGGGGTCAGCGAACTCCGTATAACTGGAATTTCAGCCTCTAAAACTGTTTTCCTTTCCGAGTATTTCGTTTCCATATACTCCCTCACCCTGTCCCAATCAATGGAATCTCTGAAGCAAATCGCTCCTGAAGGACATTTCTCATCTGCGCGAACTATGCAGAATATCTCAGCGGGTAGGCCCTCTCCCCTGATCTCCTTCAACAGAAATGAGTCTTCCTGGTAGAACCTGGGCCTTGTTATAAATATAGATACCTCCTTTTCACCGATCCTGGAATAATAGTCGGGAAGTATCTGACGACCCTTGACACTGACAGGATTGACACACTCTACAAATCCATTTGGAATTTCGTCTGAAATAGGTTCCAAATAATCGAAAACAGAATGATCCAGTGAGTAGATATACTGTGCCTTCTTTCCTCTGTCTTTGAGTGAAACAGAAACGTCCATCTTCCAGTCGTCAAGTTTCATCATATATCTCACTAGGAGAGCAAAATTTACCCCATATCTCTCACTGTGGTCGCTTATTGAAAGGGGCCCAGTTATTTCTATACCCTCCTCATTTTCAAGGTAAAGAAGACCCAGTCTCCTGGCAATCCTGACAATCCTGTTTCTGCTATTCGCTGAGACGATTCTTACAGAAGTTGCCTTTAGCATCACTGTTTCAATCTGCTCTGAGTTGAACCTCTTGGATAACTGCTCCGATGATATATCAGGGACAGACGACAGTATCTGCTCGCTTTCTTTGTCACTGTACATTGCCCTCCTTACATCTGACGCTGTAGCGTTGAGATTCTCTGCAACCTTTTCTAGGATTTCATTCCTCTCTTCTGGTGAAACTGCAGGTATCCTGGCAATGGAAAAAATTCTCTCCCTGACCTCCTGTGGGTTCAGGAATGAAGGCGGCTCAAGCCTGGAAATGCGGAACAGGATTAGCGCAAGGCCCCTGACAATCTTTGGGTTCTGTGTCTTCAGCTCCAGCGTCTTTATAGAATCCTCTATCTCCTCCCTCTTCTTTCCTATCGATGAACGGAATAGTTCAATAACAGAAGAACAGTAATCACTGTTCTCCTCCGTGAGGAAGACAGACCTGACTGTTCCTTTCTTACTCTTCCTTACCATCATCAATTGTGTCGGGAACACCTTTTCTCCTCCTCCTTGATGTACCGTATTCTGAAGTGCCCTTTGCCACTATTTCATAGAGAACCGAATGCTTTCCCTGTGAGGGCCTTAGAAGTCTTCCAAGTCTCTGTCTGAACTGCCTAGTGCTCCCTGATCCACTTAGCACTATTCCTATAGATGCATCCGGCACATCTATTCCTTCGTCTAGGACCCTCGAGGTAGCCAACGCAGTTACATCTCCATTCCTGAACATGTCAAGGTATCTTTTTCTTTCCGGTCCAGGCGTGAGATATGTTATACAGGGTATAAGAAATTCCTTGGAAATCAGATAGGCTGTCGCCGTATCCTCTGAGAATATTATTGTTTTCTCTCCCCTGTGCTTCGAAAGCACATACCTGACAGTATCTATCTTTACCCTTGCGTTGAATGCAATCTTACGTGCTTCCCTCCATGCTATGAGCGCCTCCCTTCCCTCGGGATTCCAGGAAGAGAGTATAAATCTCTCAAAATCCCAAGGACCCCTCATCGTTATCCTGTGTCTCCTAAGGTAGGAGACAAACTTGCTCCTATTCCTCTCATATTCCTCCTCCTCTTCCGGTTCAAGATTGACAGGTATTCTCACTATTTCGTAATTGGATATGAATTCCGATATCTCCTCGTACCCCAGCTCGAAGATTTTTCCCCCCATTGCGTCCTGAAGCTTTTCGTGTAGCATATCCACCCTTTCATAGGTTGCAGTCAATCCCAGCCTGTATGGAGATGCGTACATCTTTGCAATTTCTATGAATCTTTCCGAGGCAAGGTGGTGTACCTCATCGACGAGAAGAAACTGAAATCTGTTACCGAGGTCCTCAGCCATAAGGTACGCCGAATCATATGTTGAAACTGTTACATCTCTGAGATCCTTTTCTCCTCCTCCTATCTGCCCCACCTCAATACCCAACACCCTTGATAGAACATCCTTCCACTGCTGGATTAGCTCAATTGTAGGAGCAACAACTATGGTTGGGACAGAGAGAGTTGCGATGGCATCTATACCTATGTGGGTCTTTCCTGCAGCAGTAGGAAGGACAACCACACCTCTGTGTCCGTTTCCTCTCCAGTAATCCAGGGCTTGTTTCTGGTAACTCCTAAGTTTCTCGCCATGGGAAAGGTTGAGAACCCTGGTCTGGAAGACTGTATCATTTGCATCCGGGTACATTGATTTAATGTCGGCATATTTATAAGCGGGACAACGGTAAGCACCCACTCTGTCGTCATACCTTATGAATTCAGGAACCTTTCCTGTAACATCATCTATCAACAGCGTCCCCCTGCTGTAAGTTATGTTCATTCTATTATGCAATGCGGCCCTTTAATAAATCATTTGGTATGAGAAATGGGCAATATCCTCCATTATTTTTTCAGTTTTTTGCAGATAACTTTCAGTCATTCGTGAGTGGGGTGTGGGACACAATTATTTTTTACCTTTTTTTAAAGAGAATTTCAACTTGTTATCATTGGACATGAATCAAAATACAAATGGACTGGCGGGGATTTGAACCCCGGGCCTCCTCCATGCCAAGGAGGCGATCTTCCACTGATCTACCAGCCCCTTCCACGTTAACGTTAAAGGAATATAAAACGATTCCTTTCTGAAAATACTATGTATTTATTAAGTTTCATTGACTGACCTGGCAATGCACAACTTCGTCAAGGAATTTTTCACAATGACGAAGCCGAGGGTATGGATATTTCTGCTAATTACTGGGATAGCTGGTGAAATCTTCTCCCTCGCAATAAGAAGATATCTTGACATCTGGGGGTTCATTTATGTCACAATTTACATCACGCTCGGCCTTATGGGCGCAGAGGCACTCTCGAACTATTTTGACATTGACATAGATAGGAAGATGTCAAGAACAAGGAACAGAGCCCTACCATCTGGCAGGATGAGGCCGTCAGTGGCTCTTTATGGTAGCATAGTACTGATAGCACTCACCCTCATTCTTGCAATCTTCAGGAATTTTCTATCATTCCTTTTCATGGCAACCGGGATTTTTGATTATGACATAATCTACGCCTTCCTACTCAAGAAAAGAACGTCGTTGAATATTATCCTAGGTGCCTATTCGGGAGGTGCACCCCTATTGGCGGGCTTTTATGCATTCACTTCAAGTTTCAATCTCCTTTCGATCCTTCTGTTTGCTATAATAATCGCGTGGACGCCGCTGCACATATGGGCACTGTCAATAAAGTACAGGGACGACTATGCCAGCGCGGAAGTCCCAATGCTACCAGTAAGGAGGAGTACGAAGCAAACAATGAAAATACTCTTTCCAATATCATTGCTTACCTCCATTATCACGATCATCGCTGGCATAGAATTCCGTTTTTATTTCCCATACTGGATCGGTCTGGGAATAGTTGCAGTTTTTTCCCTCCTGGCAGTTTTCCTTTTCGTCTCATACCTGAGGGCATATATTGACCCGGAGAAACGAATCATGAAACTCTTCGGTGCAACAAACATGTTTGTCGGAATATTTTTTATTCTTGTTGCCATACTTTCAATAGCAATGCCATTTGTTGGTGTTTAAAGATGAAAACGTCACTGATATACCTTGATGACCCCTACATAAGGGAACTGAGCGCGAAGGTTATAGAAATCAGGGAGGGGGCTATACTTGACAGGACTATTTTTTATGCAAGCTCCGGTGGACAGCCGGCTGATCTTGGTTTCATGGCCGGCAAGGACAAATACAATGTGGTTGATGTCATAAAGGAAGACGAGATTATTCATAAGACTGAACCACTCCCAGAGGTAGGGGAGACCGTGAAACTGACCATAGACTGGGAAAGGAGATATTCGCACATGAGACAGCATACCGCCATACATGTAGTTTCATCTATAGCCATGAAGGAATTTAATGCGAGGATAACTGGAAATCAGATATACGACTCATATTCTAGAATAGATTTCAACTTTCCTGAATGGGATAACAAACTTGCAGAGGCGATACAATCCAGAACAAATGAGGAACTGAAAAAGAATCATCCAGTGACGTGGTTCAAAATGAAGAGGGAAGAAATTCTCGGCGTGGAGGGATCTTTGAAGGTAAGGGCGGATCTCCTTCCCCCTGACGAGGTACTGAGGGTAGTCAAGATCGGAGACATTGACATGCAACCAGATGGAGGGACGCATGTGAGGAATACCTCAGAGGTTGGTCAGATAGATATTTATAAGATTGAAAATAAGGGAAAAAACAACAAGAGGATGTATTTTTCACTTCATATGTGAAATTGCGATAGAAATCCCTTTTCGCTTCGAAACTGCTCCAGCAGTTCCCGCTGTTTCCTGTTTATCTTCTTTGGCAGTGTCACCCTTACCTTTAGGATGATGTCAGCGTTGCCCCTTCCATTCTGTTTCTGGATCCCTTCCCCCTTTATCACTATGTTTTCATCAGGCTGCGTTCCTGGGTTGATGGTAACCTCCTTTTCACCCCTTAGCAAGTTTACCTTTACCTTCCCCCCTATAATTGCATCGATGAAATCAACACTGACGTCCTTTATGAGGTCATCCCCCTCCCTCCTGAATTCCTGGTAATCGATGTTGAATTTTATTCGGAGGTCCCCCGTCCCTCCTGGCCTGTAGTTTCCCTTCCCTCTCATAACATAAACCTGCTCCTCGCTTATTCCGGGAGGCGGAGAAATTTCGACACTGTCCTTCTTCCTCACGTAGCCGAGACCCTGGCATTCCTTGCAGACCTTCTCAGGAATCTTCCCTGTTCCGTTGCATCTTCTGCAAACTTCCGTTGTCCTGAAGAATATAAAACCCTGATTCGTGTTCCTCTCCACGTACCCTCTCCCACCACATTCGGGGCAGGTAAGTACCCTTTTCGTTGACGATCCAGTCCCGTTGCATGCTTCACATTTCACTTCCCTGTAATAGAAAATCTGTATCTTTTCGTTCCTCGCAATTCTCCTGATGTCTATGGGAATCTCCACGTAGGAATCGTCACCCCTAATCTCCCTCTGTCTCCTTCCAAACCCTCTTCCCCCTCCGAATCCAAACTGTGAAAATATGTCGCCGAATATATCCTCCACGTCCTGATAATGATGGAACTGGTTCCAGTCAAATCCTCCCTGGAACTTAACCCCCTCCTCTCCATACTGGTCGAACCTGGCCCTCTTCTGGTCATCCATCAGGACCTCGTAGGCCTCAGAGATCTCCTTGAATTTTTCCTCGGCCTCTTTCTTGTTGTCTGGGTTTAGATCTGGATGGTATTTCTTTGCTAGATCCCTGTATGCCTTTTTTATATCTTCTTTGCTTGCATTCCTGTTTACTCCAAGGATCTGGTAATAATCTTTAGGCATTCACACCAGATTTCATTGTTCCTTATTTTCTTTGTCCTCGTGTATCTCCGTTTCACCGGGCGTCTCCTGTGCCTGTCCACTTGTGCTCCCGCCTGTATCTCCACCTGGAGGCGCTTCTGTCTTCACGTTCTTGTACATATATTCCCCTATTTTTTGCGCTTCCTTTGACAGGCTATCCATCTTCTCCTTTATTGCAGGCACGTCCTTCTTCTCAATACTTTCCCTCAGGTCCTTTATCTTGTCGGTGATTCCATTCTTGAGGTCCTGCGGGATCTTGTCTCCGTATTCTGAAATTGTCTTTTCGGTTGAATAAGCGAGCGCCTCCGCAAGATTTACAGTCTCTATCTCTTCCTTCTTCTTCCTGTCTTCCTCTTCAAATTTCTTGGCCTCTTCCTTCATCCTGTTTATCTCTTCCTTGCTAAGTTTCGTACTCGATGTGATAGTTATCCCCTTCTGCTTTCCTGTCGCGAGGTCCTTTGCAGTCACATTGAGTATCCCATTGGAATCTATGTCAAAAGTCACCTCAATCTGCGGCATTCCCCTTGGCGCGGGAGGGATCCCCTCGAGCATGAATCTGCCAAGTGACGTGTTGTCCTTTGCCATGGGCCTTTCTCCCTGGACAACATTTATCTCCACTGCAGTCTGGTTATCTGCTGCAGTCGAGAAAATCTGTGATTTCTTTGTAGGGATGGTAGTATTCGCAGAAATCAGTGGTGTTGCTATTCCGCCAAGGGTCTCTATGCTCAGCGTCAGGGGGGTAACATCTAGAAGCACGATTCCTTTCACTTCACCAGCCAGGATTGCACCCTGTATTGCTGCCCCTATGGCCACGCACTCCATTGGATCGACCCCTCTTTCCAATTTTTTACCCATTATATCCTCTACAAATTGCTGCACAATTGGCATTCTCGTGGGTCCTCCAACAAGGATGACCTTGCTGACGTCATTCGCAGTTAGCTTTGCTCCCTTGAGCGCCTCATCGATCGGCTTCCTTGCCCTATCAATTATGGGTCTCACCAAGTTCTCCAAGTCAGCTCTCGTAATCGTCATCTGCAGGTGAAGGGGACCGGCAGCACCGCTCGTGATGTATGGAAGGTTGACTTCAGTGGAAAGTGATGTGGAGAGCTCAATTTTTGCCCTCTCTGCAGCATCCTTCAGCCTTATGTATGCATTCCTGTCCTTCCGGAGATCTATCCCATTGTCACGCTGGAACTGTGAAGCTATGTGGTTTATCAGAGCTTCATCCATGTCTGTCCCTCCGAGCTTCGTGTCTCCCGAGGTGGAAAGAACTTCATAGACCCCGGAACTGAATTCCATTATTGTAACGTCGAGGGTACCACCACCAAGGTCGAAAACCATTATCCTGTGCTCCCCCTCAGTCTTGTCGAGACCATATGCCAGCGCTGCTGCAGTTGGCTCATTTATTATCCTGACAACATCGAGGCCAGCAATTGCGCCAGCATCCTTGGTTGCCTGTCTCTGGTTGTCATTAAAATAAGCTGGAACGGTTATCACCGCCTTGTTGATCTTCTCACCAAGGTACTTCTCAGCGTCACTCTTTATCTTCTGAAGAAGAAACGCCGAAAGTTGCTGTGGCGTGTATTCCTTATCTCTGATTTTGAACTTGTAACTCTCTCCCATCCTTCTCTTGAATGCATATACAGTTCCTTCAGCGTTTGTTAGGGCCTGCCTCCTCGCAGGTTCCCCGACGAGCAGTTCTCCCGTCTTGGTAAATGCAACGTAGCTTGGAAATGCCTTCCCCCCTATTGTCGTTCCCTCTGAACTCGGAATCACGACCGGTTTTCCTGCAAGAACAACTGCCGCCTGCGAATTACTTGTCCCTAGATCAATCCCAATTATTTTTTCCATTTTAATCACCCTTGTTTAAAATCACCATTTCTGGCCTGATTACTCTGTCTTCAAGCGCATACCCCTTCCTGACTACTTTCTTTATTGTGTTAACTTCTCCACCATCTTCCGCACCTATGGCCTCGTGTCTTGATGGATCAAATGCCTTTCCAGTGTCATCAATTTCCCTCAGCCCTTCCTTCTGGAGGATGTCCATGAGCTGCTTCCTGACCGCGGATGATCCGGCATCCTGAGCATTTTCCAGGCTGTCAAGGACAGGAAGGAGTTCCTTGATTATTCTCTCGGATGAATATTTCATCATTCTTTGAGATTCCTCCTGTATCCTCTTCTGGAAATTGTCAAGGTCTGCTGAGAATCTGAGGTTCTGTTCTTTCAGCTCCTTTATGGTATCATCTCTCATAGTGAGGGCCTTCTCCATCTCCTCCTTCTTCGAAAGGCAATCGGAAAGCGAATTCTTCAATGACCTGTAGTAGGAAGGCGTTGACACTTCCCCTAATTTTGCACTTCTATAATAATATTTCCAGATTAAATTGTGATCAGACAGGGGAAGGAGGCATCCTAGCTTTTGCCTCTGCCACAATGCTTTGCACTCTCTTCTTGAATTCAGGGAATTCCGCGGGGGATCTGGGATAATTGGAATATATGTCATTAAGCTCTTTCATCTTCTGCACGGACCATACAAGGTCCTTGAACGTTCTGAGTGCACTGACTCCCCTGACAAGTTTTCCAATCTTTTTAGTGAGTGAAAGTTCAGGTATGCGGCCATATGTTATTTCCACGGCCTCTTCATACGTTATGAAGCTTCTCATTCCATAATCTATGTCCTGATTTTTCATGGATTGAAGGAAAATACGGAAAATTTCGAGACCAGCCATACTCTTTCCATACTGGTTGTTGTATTCCAAGTTGTAATCCCAAAGAGTTGCTGTGTCAGTCTTACCCTTCTCCACTGCAAGTGCAGCATGCTTCCCGGCAAGTATGCCCCCGATGAGAGCCGGACCAATCCCGCCAGCGCTCAGCGGATTGGCTGACGCCATTGAATCCCCTGCCCCTATGTATCCTGGGAAGACCATCCCCTCCATCTGCCTCCTTACGCTGACACTCCAGTAACCTTCCCCGTTCTTGTATGCATTGTCCAACGTATACTTTTTGAATACGGGGTTCCATTTCACGTACTTTTCTATAAGGGATTTGAGGTTGTCCTTGGAGCCCATCTTAGTATTCCTTATTTCAAGGCTCCTGTGCTGGACTCCCAGCCCCACATTTATTCTTCCATCCTTCTTTGGAAAAACCCATCCATATCCACCAGGCGCCATCTGCTGGTTGAGGTGTATAAGTGCGTTCTTCTCATCATAGTACCTATCGTCGGCGCCATCATTCTCAACCTTGTAAATGAAACGTCCAGTCAATTCAAGATCTTCATAATCTATCTCCCTGTCAATATAGGGGTTATCCGGGAGTTTTCTCCTCAGAAGAGATGCTATTCCAAGAGTGTCGACGACGATCTTCGCCCTTATCCTTTCCTCCTCTCCCTTCTCGTTCTTTCCATACACTCCAGCAACCCTTCCATCTTCAATTACTGGCCCCTCAACGCTGAACTTTCCCCTGAATGTTGCCCCTTCCTTTAATGCCCTGTTGAATAGTACAGAGCCGAAAACCGGTCTTTCCAGACTGTATCCCTCCCCCTCGAATGGGAGTTTATAACTTAGGTCGGGGGAGAGCGCAACAACACCATCTACCTTGAGACCAAGGGCATCATCTGTGAATACTTTTCCTAGGTTCTTTTCAACAAAATTTATATGTGATCTGGCAACTGCGTCCCCGCAGACCCATCCCCATACCGTTTTCTTTCCTGGCTCGTCAGAAGGATTCCTGTCGAGGAGAAGCACGTTTCTGCCCATCTTCGCTGCCATAGCGGCGGCGGTTGAACCAGCGATCCCTGCTCCAGCGACAATGATATCGTATTCATCCATGTTGGCTGAATGATCCTTATTATTTAAATAATGTTTTGTTTAGTCCTGACCTAAAAGGTTGAGTACCTGCTGGGCTGATGGGATGTAGAATATGATGAATGCATCCCATCTATCATTCACAAGAACTATCCCCGACGCAACTCCTGGATTAGAGAATGAAACGTTCAGTGTTATATCGCTGTTCCCTGGGATCGAGAGGAGAGTTGAATTCCCTGAGGAACTGAATGTTTGAGCGGTTAGATGGAATACGGATGACTGGTTGAACTGATACACTGTAAGATTCTGTTCCGCCCCTGTGTTGTTAAGGATTATTGTAAGGTTCTTGGAAGTCGTGATACAGGGGTTAACGCCATTCCCGGTGAGATTCCGATCCAGGTCGACAACGGATATGCTCCGCTCGAAGTTGAATGTCCTGGTCAGTACTGTCACCTTGACAGAGAAATTATAATTTCCTCTGACGGTTGTGTCATTTGTCCATACCGCGACTGGAATCTCCTTCACCTCTGATGATGAAAAATTTTCGTTTATGGGAGGCGTGTACGAAAGAACAGCAGGACCTTTCACATCTACTGAGAGGGAGACGGAATAGCTGTTCTGGTTGTTCACGGTCAGCATCAGGTTGTCTGTTGAATAATTGGCAATTGTTGGTATGATGAAATAGTTTCCGCCAGACAGTGTCACAGAAACATTGTTTGGTGCTATGTGCTCAACTATAGGTTGCGGCGAGAAGCATAGAAGGACGAGAGCTATCGCTACAACACCCACCATCATCTCTTTCTTTCCTGGCTTCGATACATCATTCAGAGGAGGCGGATGACTGAGGCCCAGGATGATTATTATTACGGCAAAAAGTATCCAGGAGATATCATATATTCCGAGTATGACAAGAATTACTATGAAAGCGTAGCTGAAGTACCTGGCGTTGTTCCCCATCAGTCCCCTTGCAATGTGGCCACCGTCAAGCTGACCGATCGGGAAAAGATTAATTGCAGTGACAAGAAAGCCCACCCAGGCGGCGAATGCTACAGGGTGCACGTTCTTTGCAAGTATGGGCGGAATGAGACTGTATATTATTGGGAGGGATATCTGGTATGATACCTGTGAACTGGTGACAGCGACAGGTTTCTGCACCATGCCGAGGTACGCCCCTATTATCGCAACGACGATACTCATCACGAATCCCACGAGCGGACCGGCAGCCCCGACCTTTATGAGTGTTTTTCTATCCGGCAGGGGGTCCCTTAATGATATAAAGGCACCAAGTGTTCCAAGAATTGTCGGGGCAGGAATAAAAAAAGGAAGGGAAGCAGCGACCCCGTTTCTTCTGGCTACAAAATAATGGCCGAGTTCATGTGAACCAAGTATGAACAGCAGCGGGGCCGAAAAATAGATGAAACCGTCCACATACAGAAACCAGGAAAATTTGGTTATGTTGAAATAACCTGCATAGAGCTGCTCCCCAACGTAGATGGTTGATATTAGAGTCGCGATAAGCAGAACTATGTTCACCCATATTCCGAATCCCTTTGATTTCCTTTTCCTTATCACTGAAATTGTATAATCTGATCCCGGTTCCTTAGGCTTTGCTATCACAGGAATGAGACCAATTTCCTTCATATCTGCCACTAGGTGCTTGAAATCCCCCTCCAGGGACCCGGAGACTATCACCCTGAATTCGTAAAGACCGTCCTGTACCTCTTTTGCATCAACGACTGTGAAATACTTGCGTATCAGGTTCTTTATGGTGGCAATTTCATTTTCTTTTATCTGCTATCGCCTCTTTTAATTCTTTCAAACTCAAATTCCCCTTTAATAGTTTACCCTGAGCGTATGAATCATTTCCCCCTCCCTTGGCGATGCCCTCTTTTTCCAATCTTTCTATGACGAGCCTTGCTGAGATGAGATTTGGGGGTGATGAGACCCTTACCTTCTCCTCTGAAAGTACAACACCGGGAGAGACAAGCCCCTTGGATACCTCGTCAGCTATTGCCTCCTTCACCTTTATCAGCTGTATTTCTCTTCCCCCGAATGATGCCACGGCAGACTCGTAGCCCGATTCGATTGCCCTTTTGATTGCCTCGAGGGTACTGTTAAGTGATTCAAAAACATTCAGAGGTTCATCCCCCATCTTTTCCTTGATGCCTGCAAGCTCCCTTGCCTGAGAATTCACAAATTCAACTGCTGATTTTCCCGCAGCGAAACTGAATCTTATGATCCCGTCCTGTATCTTCTCCACCTTCACTATCTTGATGAAACCAACCTCCCCAGTTCGATCCACATGCGTTCCCCCGCATCCCTCGGCATCTATACCTGGGATCTCGACAAGCCTCAGCTTATTTCCCTCCGGAATCCCCCCCTGGTAGAGGGTGAATCCGTATTTCATTTCAGCATCGTTCCTGTTCACAAACTCCTTGTGCAGTGGAAGATCGAGCCTTATGATCTCATTAGCCCTCTCCTCTATCCTGGTAATTTCTTCTTTCGATACATCCCTGTAATGGGTCACATCAAGCCTGCTAATTTTTGGATCCTTCTGCGCCCCTGCCTGCCATATATGGTATCCCAGCACTTCTCTGATCGATGAGAGGAGAATATGGGTTGCAGTATGGTTCTTCATTAGCCTGTCCCTCCTGTCCTTGTCAACTATGCAGTGAACTGAGTCCCCCACCCTGGCCCCTGCAGCAGTGTCAGTCATATGAACAATCACTCCATCGCTCAGCTGTACATCGTTCACTGCAATTACATTTCCAGAGTCCATTATCACACCCTTGTCTGCCGGCTGTCCCCCTCCCTCAGGATAGAAATAAGTATTTTCCAGGATTATTGATCCTCTCTCTATCCCTACGATCCTGCTGTTGAAATCCGTGATCCTCTCATTTTCGTAATATGATCTCTGAGTTTCAGGATAAGAATGCTCAACCAATTTCTCCTTCTTTTTTGGCTCCTTCCTGACATTCGTGAATCCTCTGTTTCTCTGGAGGTTTTCGGGAAATTTTATGTTGAGCGCAGAACATCTTTCCCTGATGTACTCTATAGGAAGGCCATTTGATTCAAAGAGCGTGATTACCTTCTCTGCAGGTATACTTCCCCCTTTTGAATTTTTCATGATCAGGCCATCCCCCTTCTGCAGCAATTCCCTGAAACGCTCTTCCTCAAGTTTCACTATCTCCATCGCAGAGTCCCTGAGTTTCATGTCAAGAATATCACTGAACCTGTTCTGCTGTATATCTATCAAGTCCCAAAGGCCTGTCCTGATGCCAAGTCTTTCCCTGGCGAGTATCGCCCTTCTTATGAGCATTCTTAGGACGTAACCAGCCTTGGTATTTGATGGGACGAGTCCATCGTAAAGGAGGAATGTTATTGCCCTCGAGTGGTCTGAAAGTACATATATCAGCGACAGTTTCTCTAGATTTGTCCTTTCCTTCTTAGGAAGGGAAGCAAGGAATTTTTCTTCGGACCCGTCTTCCATCGAGGAGAAATGGATGAATTCCTTCAGGAATTCTGGCCTGGTGACACCTGCCTCGACTGACAGCTCATACACCATGTCAGGATAGAGAGACTCGTAAACTGTTTCAGTTCCCTGCGACAACCACGTAAGGCGTTCTATCCCGTACCCTGTATCAACTATCCTGTTCCCCATCTTCTTGTAAATAGTCCCGTCTATCTCCGTATCCCCCTCCGGATCCTCCACCATATCCATAAAAACGAGCGTTGCAACCTCAAGCCCCCTTACCATGACCTCCACGGATGACCCGGCATTACCCCCTCCCGCCCATGGTTTCTCCTTGAACACTATCTCCTCCCTCTTAACCCCAAGATGCTCCAGAAACTTTACTGCGAGCTCAATTGCAGTGCTCTTCCAGTACACTTCCTTTCCAGGGAAATTGAATGATTTTGCCCCTCCCATCTCAAATACGGAGAGATGCCTTCCCGTCTTCCCAACATTATCGAGGTCCACGGTCCTTATGCATGGCTGCGATATTACCAGAGGATTACCTGGAGGTGGAACCTTTCCTGATGTTACGTGTGGCTGGAAATCGTATATGCTCGCATTGACCAGGTAGACGTCATCTCTCCATCTCGCAACGATGGGATATCTTCTCACCCTGAAGTGCCCTCTCTCCTCGAAGAATGACAGGAATTCTTCCCTCATCTCCTCCAGCGTGTACCTCCTGTTTATCGGTGAATTTCCTATGAATGAATAAGGATCGCATGGTGGTTCCCCGCACGTTTTCCTCTTACTGTCTATCGTCCAGAATGCCCTGCCACATTTCTCACATCTCTTCCTTTCATAACCATTCTCGACAAAATAATCTATAGATTCTTCCTGAACAGACACCATACTGCAAGAAAACCTATATTAAATTCTTTTTTCTGTACCTTTGTGCTGGTCACGCTTTACAACAGGGAGGAAATGCATGCGTTCTCCAATAGGGCAGGTGTCATGTATATTAATGGCCTCGGGAACATTGATACGGGGATGTTTGAAACCAGCACTCCTCATTATGAGATCGGATCGAGGAGATTCAGGGTCAGAAGATCCACTCTTATGGATGTGGCAGAATCCATTGAGAGGTCCCCTCAGGTTGTTCTGGCCAAAGATGCCCTATCAATTGGTTTGGAACTTGATCTTCCCTTCATCGAAAGGATGCTGGAGATAGGTGGAGGAAACGGTGGCTTCTCTATCATTTCATCAATCGCATTCAAGGTCAAAATAAAATCTTACGAATCCAGTGCAGAGAATTTCAAACTATTGTTGAAGAACCTCAGGAGATTCGAGGCCGAGGAGATGGTCGAAGCAGTTAACGCAGACGGGAGAGAGGCGGATGTTGATGCATTTGAAAGCATATTCATAGACCATCCGGAGCCCTGGATATTCCTTGATTGTGAGCTTCATCCTCCGAAGAAAGTTGCATCCGTCCTTCCAACATACTCTCAGGCCGAAAAGTTTTCGCGTTTTCTATTAAAAAAGGATTTTTTAGTAAATACGCATCAACTGATTGAGATTCCACATAAACTTAGCAAAATTGGGATGAGACCGGAAACCATGGTGATGTATCATACTGGTTTCATTGTTTCCGGAAAAAAATGGTGATTCGATTGGATCAGATGAGAAAGAAAGCACTTGAAAAACAGGGATACAAGCTAGTAGGAGAGCATTCCGCCGTGAAACTGTGCCACTGGATGAGGCAGTCCCTTTACTACGACAGACCTTGCTACAAACAGACATTCTACGGGATTGAAAGCCACAGATGTGTTCAGATGACTCCCGCAGTCGATTGGTGTTCAGAGAACTGCACCTTCTGCTGGAGGGCACAGGGGTGGCAGGGGGACAAGATTCCGCAGGAGGATGAAGCGGCAGATATACTAGAGGGTTCAATAACTGCACAGAGAGAGCTGTTGACTGGTTTCAAGGGAGATAGCAGGACCGACATGAAGAAGTGGCTGGATGCCCAACAGCCCAAGCATATGGCTATATCCCTGACAGGTGAACCAACGCTTTACGGTAAGCTTGATGATCTGCTCGCTGAAGCAAAGAAGAGGAAGATCAGCACATTCGTGGTTACAAATGGCACAAATCCCGAAGCTCTTGAGAAGCTCACTGTTCTTCCGACTCAACTTTACGTTACAGTAGCTGCTCCCAATGAAAAATTATTCAATGAAATATTGAATCCTATTTACAAAGATGGATGGGAGAGGTTGAACAGAACACTTGAAATGCTTCCATCCCTTGATACAAGGACAGTTATCAGGCACACACTTGTCAAGAACTTCAACCTTGGTTACGTGGAAGAATATTATAGGCTTGACAGGAAGGCTGATCCAGACTTCATAGAGAACAAGGGGTATGTACACGTCGGGGGTTCGAAGAACAGGTTGTCTATTACTGACATGCCTTCCCATGAGGAGATCAGGGATTTCTCATTCAGGCTGAACGGGTACCTGAACTATGATTTTGGGGGGGAAAGAGTTGACTCCAGGATAGTACTGTTAAGCAAAGATAGAAGGAAAAATATGATTGATTTCTCTGCACTGTGATTTCTGCTATTTTGTTTCTGAGCTGTTCTAAGCTTGGTTTAATTTCTTAAACATACTAAAAAAATTTATATTGAAACGTCCAATTGACCTTAGACGAAAGACTGCAGATGATCTATATGGATGAGAAATACACTACTCATGAAACCGACGTTCTCATAATTGGGGCAGGAGGTGCAGGAATGAGGGCAGCTATTTCTGCCTTTGATCATGGATCAACGGTGACTGTGCTCTCAAAGTCCCTGCTCGGCAAGGCGCATACTGTGATGGCAGAGGGAGGGATCGCAGCAGCGATGGCAAACGTTGACTCAAAGGACAGCTGGGAGGTTCATTTTGCCGATACAATTGAGGAAGGTGTATACATTTCAAATTACAGAATGGCAGAAATACTCGCAAAGGAGGCCCCAGACAGGGTGAGGGAGCTGGAAGAGTACGGGGCCCTGTTTGATAGAACCCCCGATGGAAGGATAATGCAGAGGGCTTTTGGAGCACATACCTACAGGAGACTCTGCCATGTTGGAGACAGAACGGGACTGGAAATAATCAGGACGCTTGAAGACCAACTCCTTCACAGAGGTATAATTTTCTTTGACGAGTTCTATGTCACCAAGCTGTTAAAGGAGGGGCAGAGGGTCATTGGCGCGATGGGTCTGAAACTCAACACAGGGGAATTTCATGTATTCAATTCCAAAGCCGTGATAATTGCAACAGGTGGCTGTGGAAGGATATACAAGGTTACATCCAACTCATGGGAATCAACAGGTGATGGTCTTGGACTGGCATATGATGCAGGAGCAGAACTCATGGATATGGAGATGATCCAGTTCCATCCCACGGGCATGGTATATCCTCCTGGAGTAAAGGGGCTCCTTGTAACAGAGGGGGTCAGGGGGGAAGGAGGAATACTGCTCAATGCACAGGGAGAAAGGTTCATGAAGAGGTATTCCCCCAAAAAGATGGAGCTAGATGCAAGGGACGTAGTTGCAAGGGCAAACTACGCTGAGATAATGGCAGGGAGAGGTTCACCCCATGGTGGGGTCTATCTGGACATCACCCACAAAGGACCGGACTACATTAAGAGGAAACTCCCGAGCATGTACAAGCAGTTCATGGACTTTGCTGGAGTTGACATAACAAAGGAAAAGATGGAGGTTGCACCAACTGTTCATTACCAGATGGGAGGCATAAGGGTCGACCCAGAAACTACAGCCACAAACGTGGAAGGCCTCTTTGCAGCAGGGGAAGTGGCGAGTGGACTGCATGGGGCCAACAGACTTGGCGGAAATTCACTTGCAGACATTCTTGTTTTTGGGAAGAGAAGCGGAGAAGGTGCCTCGTCGTTCGCCCGCCAGGCCTCGTTCGGAAAAATAAATGGTTCGGAGGTTGAGGCTGAGATAGGAAGAGTCCAATCATTCATTCGGGATTCAGCGATTAATCCGTACGACGTCGCGGATAAATTGGCGGAAACTATGAGTACCAATGTTGGAATAATTCGTGACGAAAAAGGACTGAAAGATGCTCTGGCCGTATTGCAAAAATTGAGGGAGCAATCATTGCTAGCTGGCGTTAGTGGCGGACTAAAATATAACAAGGGGCTCCTACAGTGTCTGGAACTACCATTCATGCTGACTGTTGCTGAAGCAATAGTGAGAGGGGCGATTGAGAGAAAGGAGAGCCGGGGGGCACATGCCAGGAGTGACTACCCTAAAAAAGATCCGGCGATGAAGAAGAATATAATTTTCAGAAGGGAGGGAGATAAGATGAATCTAGAGTGGAGAAGTGTCCCGGAGATGCCAGAGCATTTGAGGAAACTGGTCAAGGAGGAGGAATACTGATGGAAAAGGTAACTGTAAGCGTATTCAGGCGTGACCCAGAAGTGGACAGTGAGGGCAGGTTTGTAGACTATGAGATTCCGGTCGAAGAAGGAATGGTTGTCCTCGATGCAGTGAAGTACATAGAGAGGCATGTAGATCCCACCCTGTCTATCAGGTGGAACTGCATGGCCGGAAAATGCGGTTCCTGTTCTGCGGAAATAAACAACAGGCCATCCCTTATGTGCAAGACAAGAATTGATTCAATAAAGGGGGGAAAGATAAAGGTCTCCCCTATGGCAGCTTACCCCCTTATAAAGGACCTGGTTACAGACGTATCGGAGAATTGGGAACTGTTGAGGAAGATCCCTCCATTCACTCCCAGGGAGGGTATTGATAAACCATGGAGAATTTCTCAAGTTGACATTGAACGATCAAAGGAATTCAAGAAATGTATTGAATGTTTCCTATGCCAGGACGTTTGCCACGTTATAAGAGAGCATCATTCTGGATACTTTGGACCAAGGCACATAGTCAAGGCAGCATCGCTTGACATGCATCCTCTGGACAGTTTGGACAGGTCTGAATTTCTGAACAAAGATGCTGGGATGGGATACTGCAACATTACAAAGTGCTGCACTGAGGTCTGCCCTGAGGAGATACGGATAACGGATAATGCTATCATTCCAGAGAAGGAGCGGGTGGCCAATATATCGTATGACCCTCTTGCGATGCTGATCAGGTCTTTAAAAAAAGGGAGGCGGGAAAAATGAGGGAGACACAAGATGTCCCCATTCGGCATCTCATACCTGTGGAATTCCTTGAACCAAACTGGAGATTCTGGTCATTTGTATTCATTTCCATACTTGGTTCTATCCTGATAGCTGAATACAGGGTTCCGGTATATGACGGCCTAACGGACCCATTCTATACCCCAACAGTATTGATTCTGCCACTGGTAGTCCTGTTCAGGTTGACATGCTATGCCTACAGAAAGGATTATCACAGGCATCTATTCTACCATCCCAACAGCTGTCCGTCTGACAAGAGGATTGACAATGCAGGCAGGATATATACAGGAGAAACTGGATTTTTCAGAATTGAAAATATACACAGATATTTCATGTACACCGCCTGGGCGATTCTGCCTTTTTTTTATTATGACATCTATTATTCCACTGTCTATTCCGGATCATTGACCGTGACCCTTGGAACAATAATACTGACGATTAATGCAGTTGCAGTCACATTCTACACATTCTCTTGCCACTCCGTCAGGCACCTTATTGGAGGGTACCGTGATTGTACAAATTGCCCGGTTAACAAGAACAGCAAGAATCTTATATACAGATTTCAATCAAAACTTAATTCTCATCATGAAGCGATTGCATGGACAAGTCTAATAATGTTTGTATTCGTTGACCTTTTCATCAGGGGAATGGTTGCTGGAATTGTGCCAAACATAATATTGATTCATAGGGGGTTCTGATCCGATGCTCAAAATACTTCCTTCTCGCTACAGATATCCCCTTTTCTTCGTCGGTATCCTCCTGATGGAAATTGCCGGTGTGCTTTTCAAGCTTGTCAGCCTTTCTGAGGAGGGAATAGAGGCAATTGTGATAATAGGATTTCTTGTATTCGCATTTTCAATTATTGCCACCTGAGTGTTCAGAAGTTTACTGTTCCTTCGTATATTTTCCATTTTAAGGTAATTTTAGTGTACTAAATTTTATTTATCGAACGAGCCGAGAATTTATTTATAGGGTCATGCACTTCATGTATGGCGATCTATTTGGTGGAAGTCCTTGATTACGATTTGGTTATCATAGGTTCTGGACTTGCAGGTCTGAGGGCTGCAATTGAGGCTTCACGAGAGGGGAAGGGAAAACTCAGAATAGCGATAATAGCAAAGAACCAGCTGATGAGGGCACACTCAATTGCAGCAGAGGGGGGTTCCGCGGCTGTCCTGTACACAGACGAGGGAGACTCATTCGACCTTCACGCATATGACACAATTAAGGGTTCAGATTATCTTGCTGACCAGGACATGGTTGAGTTTTTTGTGAGGCAATGTCCAGTAGACATACTTGAGCTTGAACACTGGGGCCTGCCTTGGGCAAGAAGAGATGACGGCAGGATAGCCCAGAGACCATTTGGAGGCCACTCATTTCCAAGGGCAACTTATGCTTCAGACAGAACTGGATTCTACGAAGTTCACACACTCTATGACACCCTCCTGAAATATGGAAACATAGACAAGTTCAATGAGCAGTTTGCCTATGATTTCCTGATAGACAATGGGAAATTCCGTGGCGTTCTTGCTATAGATATGGAAACGGGACAGATAAGAATATTCAAAGCTAAAGCGGGAATAGTAGCCACAGGCGGTCTTGGTAGACTTTACGGGTATACAACTTATTCCCATCTTGTTACTGGTGACGGGCTTGCGATTGCTCTGAGAAAGGGAATCAGGCTTAAGGATCTTGAATTTGTTCAATTCCATCCTACTGGCCTTGTCCCTTCTGGGATTCTTATAACTGAGGGGGTCAGGGGGGACGGTGGCATATTGAAAAATGCAAAAGGAGAAAGATTCATGGAGAAATATGCTCCGATAAAGAAAGATCTCGCTCCTAGGGATATCGTGTCAAGGAGCATGATGACGGAAATCCTGGAAGGAAGAGGATTCAAGGGACCAAATGGGCTTGATTACCTTCTTCTTGATTTCTCCCCGATCGGTGCAGAGAAGATAAAAGAAAAACTTGCGCAGATGAGGGACATAGGAGAGCATTACGTTGGAATAGATCCCCTTGAGGCCCCCCTGCCTGTGAGACCTTCTGCGCATTACACCATGGGTGGGATAGAAGTTTCACATACAGGTTTTACCGGTATCACTGGCCTCTGGGCGGCCGGAGAGGTTTCATGCGTCTCAATTCACGGTGCCAACAGGCTGGGATCTAATTCCACTAGCGAATGTGTTGTATTTGGAAAGGTCACCGGTGGGGAAGCAGCCAGATGGCTACTCAACAGCAATCCCACTGTAAACCTTGAACAGGGAGACAGGGAATATGCAGAAAACTTCATTGCTGAACAGTACAAGGACAAAGGGGAAAACGATCCATACGAAATCAAGAGGGAACTCTGGGCTATCATGGACAGGGATGTTTACGTATTCAGGAACGAAGAAGGTCTCCAAGATGCACTTAGGAAGATCCGTGAGCTGAAGGAAAGAAGTAATCTTATAACAATTAAGGAAAAGGGGAATGTCTACAACCAGAATCTGGTTGGCGCGCTGGAGATGAAGAACCTCGTTGAACTGGCAGAAGTTGTTGCAACCGGTGCCCTTGAGAGGAGAGAGAGTAGGGGATCCCACTTCAGGACGGACTTCCCGAAGAGGGATGACGAAAATTATCTGAAGCATACAATAGCCAGAAGAGTCAACAACACAATTGAGATATCGTACGTCCCAGTTTCAGTGACAAAATGGAAACCTGAACCGAGGGTTTATTGAGGTGTATTAAAGTGACCATAGATAATAAGAAAGGATGGATTTCCTGGTTCAATCCGATAAAATACGGATCGGACAGGTGGATGTATTCACTTCACAGACTGACCGGAATTGCCCTGGGGCTCTACCTGATTGCTCATGTATTCGAGACTTCCAACATACTTAAAGGACCTCTAACATGGAACAACGTGATGATCTTCCTGGATTATCCTTTTGGCGTTCATTTCGGTCCGGAGATACTTTCGCTGATACTGATTGCCGCTGTCTATCATGCCCTCAATGGAATCAGGCTCACGATAACGGAAAACGGACTAATGCTTCCCAAGCCGTACAGACCGGAGTATCCTTATAAGCCAAGGTCACTGAAAGGATTGAACAATTTCCTGAAGATACTCCTAGGCATCTTCATGATAATAATAAGCGTATTTGGAATAATATACATATTCACCGGGTGGCTGCCATGAGGGAATCAAAGGTTATGTTTCTTCAGTACATGACTGGACTCCTTATCCTGGTGTTTGGATCCTTCCATGTACTCCTCATCAGTTTCCTTGCCCCCACACCCGATAAAATTCTCTACCAGTACGCCAACATTGCAGGAGGGCACACCCTTATAGGGGGAACACTCTTCTATTCAACTGTTAAGGCAGTTTATTCCAATCTCCTGTGGGGTTCTTTCTTTGAGCTTCTCCTTACTTTCCTGATATACCATATATTCAACGGTTTCAGGATAATATTGTCTGAACAGTTCCCGGGTTCCAAGTCTGAGAAGGTAATCACATATTCAATGCTTATAATTGGTCTTATTATCTATATTTACGGTTCCAGAACAATTGTATTGATGTTAACCGGAGGAGGTTTGTGATATCATGGATGTAGCTTTGAAGGGATTTGGTGAAGTTGTAAAAACTGTTACCCTGAGGGTTAGAAGATATGACCCAGAGAAGGAGAGCCTTCCCACTTACATGGAATACAAGGTCCCGGTTCAGAAAGGAATGACTGTTCTCGACGGGATACTTTACGTCAAGGAACATATTGATCCATCCCTTTCTGCGAGGTATTCATGCAGGATGGGAATATGTGGATCGTGCGGAATGATAATAGATGGAAAGGAGAGACTGGCTTGTCAGACCCAGATACTCGAACTGAAAAAGGACCTGATAAAGGTTGACCCGATGGGTAACTACAAGATAGTCAAGGATCTCGTCCCTGATCTTTCAAAACTTTTCAGGAACCATGAGGCAGTGAAACCCTACATAGTAAGAGAGGAGGAGAAACCAACTGCAGAGTACCTCCAGACCCCGGAGCAGAGGGAAAAGTATGGTATGTTCACAGATTGTATTCTGTGCGGTGCCTGCCTTTCAGCATGCCCTACATCTGCGGCGGACGAACTCTATTTGGGGCCGCAGGCGCTTGCGCAGGCATTCAGATACATTTCAGACAGCAGGGATACTGGTTTCTACGAGAGACTTAATGTTCTTGACTCCAAGCATGGGGTATGGAGGTGCCATTTCTCAGGAGCCTGCTCAGAAGTCTGCCCGAAGGGAGTTGATCCTGCCCTTGGAATACAACTCCTGAAGGAGGTACTCACAAAGAATATTTTTGTGAAATACAAGCAGGTGCCTTCACCTGTCGGACCAGAGAGAAAATCAGTAGTGGAAACTTCGTAGAGCCCGTGATTTATTACAATTTTCTTATTCCCCTCTGGGCACTGGGACAGAAGCCCTCTAACAATGCAGAAGCATAAAATATGAATCAGTCTTCTTGCAGAATTCTGACTCCGATGCGTCACTCTTGAAGTAATCCCCCAGATAGTTCATCGGGTCATCCATGAAACAACTTATTGTTTCCCTCAATTTACTTCCACCTCTCATCCCGGAGTTGCTCTTCGGGATTAGGAATATTATATTTCAATGAAGTCTTCGAGTATACTCTGACCTGAGTAATACTTGTCTAGCCTGACTCTCTTGACATCAATGCGCATCTCCCCTATCATTTCTGGAGCTTTGCGATATGCATCCATTTATATTTTTACAGAAAACCCGTATTCAAATACATACCTGTGCCCACTTCCATCAGTGCCAATGAGCAGACAAACCTGCCTTCCTTCGCTATCTCGCCATTCTTCTCCCTTACTGAGCGTTAGTGCTTTGTGAGTATTAGGGAATAACCGGTATACTGCATCCAGATAAACAACGGAAGAGATGCGTTTTATATGAATAAATTGAGGAACAAGTTGTTAGAAATCATGATGACCGGTGGATCGAAATATAGTCTTTCTGCAGTCTTGTAACTGATGCCCTTCTCAACACCGGTAGGGAGCAGAAGGTACGTGGCCTTCCTGATCATAAAGAAGGACTAAGATTGGTCACTTATGTCCCAAAGTCTCCCCTCTGGCAAATTATAAATTTCAATAAGCACTATAGGAAAGATGAGCTTGACCCCTGATCTGGCTGCCTTGGCTCTGGCAGTCGTGGTAGTACCTACAATAGTCGCAATTCTGCTAGCTACAGCACATCACTTTTCCCCTAAGAGTTACGGGAAGTACACTCACGACAACTATGAATGCGGAGAGGTGCCCATAGGAGATTTCAAGGCACCCCTGCCTCTACAGTATTATTTCTTCGTCATGGCTTTCGTGATATTCGATGTTGATTTCCTCCTCCTTCTCCCCTGGGCCGGTTCGGTGAAGGCACTTGGAATAGGCGTTTTTGTGGACGTTATTCTCTTCATAGCAATCATGCTCTCTGGACTTTTTTACGCGGTCAGGAAGGGGTACATGAGGTGGTTGAATGTCTGACAGTATTCTAATGACGACTCTGGATGAAGCGATGAACTGGGGAACCGGGAAATCGCTGTGGCCATTCACTTTCGGTCTAGCATGTTGCGCAATTGAGATGATGTCTGCAATGGGATCGGACTACGACTGGGCAAGATTTGGCTCAGACGTTTTCAGGGATTCGCCCCGCCATTCCGATCTAATGATCGTTTCCGGCACAGTGACAAAGAAGATGGCCCCCAGAATAAGGAGGCTTTATGACCAGATGGCATTCCCAAAATTTGTTATTTCAATGGGAGCCTGTGCATCTGCAGGAGGGCCGTATGTCAGAGGATATTCTGTGGTTGATGGAGTAGACCAGGTTGTTCCTGTCGATGTTTATGTCTACGGGTGTCCTCCAAGGCCAGAGGCCCTTATTCAGGCCCTTAAACAACTTCAAGACAGGATAGTTGCAGGGAAGGTGAAACATTGATCCAAGTTGAGAGTGAATCAGTGGGGAAAGACGGAACCAAGATTGTATATGTCCCCAAGGAGAATCTTCTTGAGTTCATGAAAGAAAAGAAGGAGGAAGGTTTCGACATGCTCCTGATGGTAACAGGCGTAGACTATAGGGACCATCTTGAGGTCGTATACCACCTTCTTTCCACCTCAACCGGCAACAGAATTGTTGTGAAGACAAAGACGGAGGGAGAGGTTGACTCTGTTACGTCGCTCTGGAAGGGAGCAGACTGGCACGAAAGAGAGACATGGGATCTCGTTGGGATAAAGTTCAGGGGACACCCAAATCTGAAGAGGATTCTTCTCGCCGAGGGATGGGTAGGACACCCTCTCAGGAAAGATTATCCAATGGACAAGAAGCAGTATGTGAACCTGGCAGAAGATGGCGAGGATACTGTTTCATTTGATCCTTCAGAGGGGTATTGACATGGAAGACAAGGTCATAGAGGTCAACTTCGGTCCTCAGCATCCTTCCACACACGGTGTCCTAAGGATCAAGGTCAAGCTTGACGGAGAGATAATAGTAGATGCACAGCCTGTAATAGGATACCTGCACAGGAATGCAGAGAAATTATCTGAGATGGGTTCATACCCCAAGGCCACTATATACATGGACAGACTTGATTATGTGTCTGCCCTCAACATGGAACTTGGGTACGTACTTACAGTTGAAAAATTGATGGATGCACAGGTCCCAGAGAGGGCTCTGTGGATAAGAATGATGTTAGTGGAGCTGAACAGGATTGCTTCACACCTTATCTGGCTGGGTACGCATGGCCTTGATATGGGAATGCTTACCCCATTCTTTTACTGCTTCAGAGAGAGGGAGAGAATACTCAGGATATTTGATGAAATCTCCGGTAGCCGTCTCCTCTACAACTATTTCGCCATAGGAGGGGTCTATTCCGATATAACACCGAAATCAATCTCGATGATAAAGGAGTTTGTTGACGATTATGAAAAGAAGCTCGAGGAGATACAGTCAATATTCGCAAAGAGCTACATTTATGTGAAGAGGACAAAGGATGTTGGAAAACTCAGCATGGAGGACTCAATTTCATACGGGGTGACTGGCCCGATACTGAGGGCATCAGGAAAGAAATGGGATCTGAGAAAAAATCAGCCCTACCTGTTCTACGACAAGGTAAATTTTGATGTACCTACAAGGCAGGAGGGGGATGTGTATGCGAGGTTCCTTGTCAGGATAGAGGAGATGAGACAGAGCGTCAAAATAGTAAGGCAGGTACTGGATAAGATTCCAGATGGTGAATTCTACAACAAAAAATTTTCAAAACCAATGCTAGTAAGGCTCAAGGCAACTGGGGAGTCCTATATCCCAACAGAGAGCCCCAAAGGGGAATTCGGAGTATATGTTATTGGTGACGGTTCCACAATTCCATACAGGGTCAGGATAAGGAGCCCCAGTTTCGCCAACCTGTCATCTGTTCCGGCCATGCTGAAGGGATATAAGATTGCAGACCTGACAGCGACAGTTAGTTCAATTGATCCTGTTTTCGGGGAGGTTGACAGATGAACCTTTTCTTCTTCCTCATGAGTATACTGTACGGCATCCTCAAATTCCTGCACATAAATTTTGTGCCTTTCGTTTATGATGGTTACCCAATTGGACTCTGGATAGCATATGCTATAGTGGCAGTTGTTGAGGTTGTCCTCGTATTTGCCCTCTCAATGATTGCAGTGGTAATCATAGTGTACGTCTTCAGGAAATACATGGCTGACGTCCAGAACAGGATAGGCCCTAACAGAGTAGGGATATGGGGGACACTCCAGCTCATAGCGGACGTCTTCAAGCTTATACAGAAACAAGACCTGATTCCATCAAATGCGGACAGTTTTGGTTTCAAGATAGCTCCCTACATAGTATTCACTCCAGTTGCCATAGGTTTCATACTCATTCCGTTCGGGAATGTATCCATCCTGAACCTCATGGTTACAAATTTCAATTACACTGTTCTCTTTCTGATTGGAGTTATGATTGTTGCACCGTTGGGAGAGATAATAGGTGGACTATCATCAAACAACAAATTCTCCCTTTACGGGGCCCTGAGGTCTGCAGCCCAGGATATGGGATATGAAGTGCCGATGATAATTTCCCTTGTATCAGTTATAATTCTTGCGGGGAGCTACAGTGCTGATGGGATAGTTTATGCACAGAGGCATATACCTTTCATAGTACCTGAGTTCATTGGGTTCATAGTCTTCTTCCTGGCGATGATAGCAAAGCAGTCTGTTCCGCCGTTTGATCTACCTGAGAGCGGGAGCGAACTCGTAAGCGGATTCTCGACTGAATACAGCGGAATGCGGTATGGTATTTTTTACATGGCAAATTTTGGATTCATGGCACTTGCATCTTTCGTGATAGCTGTACTGTACCTTGGCGGGTGGGAGGGACCCATCTTCCCTGGAACAATCTGGCTGGTTATAAAAGGTGCGGTCTTCATCATGATATTCCTTCTTACCTGGGTATCCCTTGGAAGGGTAAGGGTGGACCAGTTTCTCAACATGGGGTGGAAATATCTCCTCCCATTAAGTATCATAAATCTACTCATAAGCAGTGGCCTTGCACTCTATCTAGGAGGTGTTTTCTAGGATGACAGATTCACAGAAGGTTCCGGGTCCACTGGAAGGTCTTCCAGGAATAATAAAGGGGATGTGGACAGTATTCATAGAGGGTTTCAAGCCGAAGGTTACGAAGCAAGTTCCGGAAGAAAAACTTGAATACACAGCAAGAACAACCGGAAGGGTATTTCTGAATGTTGAGACGTGCATTGGATGCACACTCTGTGAACAGATCTGCCCCAACGGTACCATAAAGATGGTAGACATGAGTTACCAGAAGAAGGAGGAGTTTGAGAAAAAGTACCCGAACAAGAGACATATCTACCCGAGTGTTGATGTGTCAATCTGCACCCACTGCAACCTCTGCGAGGAAATCTGTCCTACTGGGGCGATAACCCTGGAGCAGGAGGTTGAGGAAGTGCATTTTGAACGGAAGAGCACCAGGTATACGCCTCTGGAGCTCGGAAAGAGAGAGAACGAGATCTCGCAGGAGGCAAAACAATGATAATATTCTACATACTCGCGGCGATTGCACTGGGAACAGCGATTCTGGCTGCAACAACCAGGAACTTGCTGCATTCAGCCCTGTGGCTGACCTTCCTTGTTGCCGATGTTGCGGGAATATTCTTCTACCTGGAAAATTACTTCATATCCGCGATAGAGATACTTGTCTATGCCGGTGCAATAATCACGCTTATTCTCACTTCGGTAATGATGAGCAGGAGGTACCAGGATGAAGAATAAATTGGCCATAATTCTTGCCATCTTGCTGTTCGTGGTCATGACCACGTTCATCCAGCCATCCGCGTTCCCCAACGGCGTAATTTCGATAAACGCTGGTTCGGTAGGCAACGGTGCGATAACACACCTGATGTTCACCACATACATACTTCCATTTGAGATAATCACATTCCTGCTGCTTGCTGCCATGCTCGGCGCAATGTACCTTGGGGAGAGGGAGGGAGATAAATGAGCGCTTACGGTATCATTTCAGGTCCAATGAACATCGGCGCGATAGAATTCCTTTCCATAGCGATACTCAGCATAGGTATATACTCATTCCTTAGCTCAAAAACCATCATAAAGGCGTTGATAAGCGTTGAAATAATGATAAATTCTGGGCTCCTGAACCTCGTTGGAGCGTCAAGCTACTATGGGAACGCTGCAGGAGCTGACATGACGCTGTTCGTGCTTGTCATAGCTGCAGCGGAAACTGTGGTTGCCATATCACTTTTCATTGCTGTGTTCAGGAAAAAAGGCTCCGCCGGGTTGGACGTCATGAAACTATTGAAGGGGTGAATAAATGACAACAGATCTAATTCTGACATTCCTTATATTCGGGCTTCCCCTGATCGGATTTCCATTCGTGATAGGGATAGGATACATCAAGAAGAATTATTCGATGTACCTTGGCACAACGCTTATCCTGATCTCTTTCCTCCTTGCCATATACATATTCTTCACAAATACAGTCAACGGTACTGTCATTCAGTACAGTTTCAACTGGCTTCCATCCCTCCCTGCAATAATCCCACTGGGCATCTATGCTGACAATCTTTCAATGATAATGGCCCTTATGGTTTCATTTGTTGGATTCCTTATCATACTGTTCTCAGTCGGCTATATGCGCGATGATCCAAACAGGCATATCTTCTTCGGCGAAATGGTCCTTTTCACATCCTCAATGCTTGGACTTGTTTTGGCATCATCACTCATCATGCTCTTCATATTCTGGGAACTTGTTGGACTGTGTTCCTACCTTCTTATAGGTTTCTGGTATCACAAACCAAATGCAGCGTCCGCCGCAAAAAAGGCCTTCATAGTAACGAGGGTCGGGGACGTTTTCTTCATCGCAGGGATAGGAGCTGCAATTCTCTACTCATCGGGGCAGGCTCTTTCTGTCACAGGACTTGGTTCTATACACCTTGTTTGGCAGAAAACGATAGTCTCGCTCCTCTTATTCGGTGGCGCGATTGGAAAGAGCGCACAGTTTCCTTTGCACGTGTGGATACCCGATGCAATGGAAGGACCTACCACAGTGTCTGCGCTCATTCATGCAGCCACAATGGTTACTGCAGGTGTTTACCTGATTGCTAGAACATACACATTATTCACTCCCACATCCCTTTCTGTTGTCCTGTACATCGGAATATTCACAATAATACTTTCAGGGCTGATAGGCATAGTTGTGAATGACATAAAGCGAATATTGGCATACTCCACCATAAGCCAGATAGGGTACATGATTGCGGCCCTCGGGCTGGGACTCGGAGCGACAAGCATAGGACTGTCGATCTATCAACTGGAATCACATGCATTCTTCAAGGCACTCCTCTTCCTGACCGCTGGATCAATACTTCACGCTATCCTGAATGTCAGGGACATAAACAAAATGGGAGGTCTGTGGAGGAAGATGCCGATAACAATCACTGCAATGTTCATAGGTGTACTTGCTCTTTCCGGTTTTCCGTACACAGCTGGATTCTTCAGCAAGGACAGCATAATATCAGCCAGTTTCAATGTTTCATTGATTGCCTGGATACTCTTGGCCACGGGCGGTTTCCTCACTGCACTTTACTCATTCAGGATGTTCTTCAAGGTTGCCCTTGGAAAACCGAAGAGCAATGCAGCGGAGCATGCGCATGAGTCAGGCTGGCTGATGCTGATTCCGATCCTTGTGCTTGCAGTTTTCAGTCTGATATTTGGTGTTTTCCAGGGAGGATTTTATTCATTCCTGGGGGCAAAGGTCTCTGGACTCACCTCACTCGACGCCGTACCTGTTGTACTAATGTTCGCCGGAATGGGCATTGCCTACTATGCTTACGGAAGGGAATCAAGTATACCGACAAGGATCGCAAAGGGAAGTGGAGCACTTTATACTCTCGTGAAGAACAAGTTCTACATTGATGTTTTTTACACAAATGTTATAGCAGAGAGAGCAGTACTTGGATTTTCATTCCTGATGGATGGGTTTGAGAGGAGAGTTCTAGACGGCCTTGTTAATCTTTTTGGAAATCTGTTTGAGAATTCAGGTACTACGCTCCGTAAGATACAGACTGGATTGGCAAGACAGTATGCAGCCATTATACTTATTGGACTAATTCTGGCACTGATCCTTCTCAGGGTACTGATGCTGGCGGGGGTGATCCATTGATGTTCCCGATCTCGTATCTTCTGCTCCTTCTAGTAATCTATATTGCCATCTCTGTTGCCGCACGGGGGAAGATTGCAAAATACATCACCATCCTGTTTTCTCTCACCGTCTTTGCATTCGTTGTATCCAACAACATGACAATATCTAACTTCAACTACGGTTCCTTCTCCATTCTAACGCTTCAGTTCCAGCTGAACTTTGTAAGCTCTGTACTGCTTCTCCTCATTTCATTCATAGGTATATTCATCCCCCTGAGATTCAAAAGTAAGCCCGGATTCTTTGTACTGCTCCAATTCCTCCTGTTCTCCCTGGTAGGACTATTCACAACAAGGGATTTCATCATATTTTACATATTCTGGGAAATGGTGCTAATTCCTACATTCTTTGTGATAGGACTGTGGGGGGGTGCAAAGAAGGACTACGCAGCGATGAAATTCTTCATTTACACCCATATAGGCTCTGTTTTCATGCTGCTCGGAATATTTACGATGTATTTCACCGAAGGGGCAAAGACTTTTGCCATGAACTCCCTCATCGCAGGAATGTCAAGCATTCCCGTGTCCTATCAGGCATTCATACTGTTCGGTTTCCTCTTCGCATTCCTTATAAAGATGCCTTCAGTGCCGTTACACTCATGGCTTCCAGATGCATACGTTCAGGCACCATCTGAGGGAACTGTCTTCATCTCATCCCTTCTTTCAAAGATGGGAGCATTCGGTCTTCTTGTGATATTCGTACCAATCTTCCTCCAGTCATCATTTGACGGTAATATCGTTATCCCCGTAATACTGATAATACTGGGCATCTTCTCCCTGATATATTCCGCCCTGGTTGCAATGTACCAGAAGGATATGAAAAGGATGATGAGCTACACAAGCATAGGACACATGTCATTTGTGACATTGGCTGTTGGTGGATTCCTATTCCTCAACGGCACAAATGCACTGGATTCCCAGCTTCTCTATTACGGGGCTGTATTCCAGCTGATCTCACACGGCGTGATAATTGCCATGATCTTTTCTCTTGTGGACACGATGGAAAATGCTACCGGAACCAGAAATATAGCCTCCCTTGGTGGACTGGCACGCCAGCTTCCCGGACTCTCTTTCCTCATCCTTGCATCATTTCTCGCATCTGTAGCTATCCCGGGATTTTCAGGTTTCGTGGGGGAGATATCAATCCTGCTGGGTTCATTTGCAGTGCTGAAATATTACCTGATATTCGTCCTCGTAGGAGTAGTGCTTACGGCCTCATATCACATGCTTGCACTACAGAAGACTATATTCGGTCCATACAATGAGCTTCTCGGAAAGATAACTGCAAGAAGGAGCGACCTGTTCTCGTCTATATTCCCGCTAACAGTTATACTTCTGATAGGTATATATCCCGCACTGATTTTCCACTTTTTCAATATACATGCCTTGTCCCTCTTTGGGGTGATGCCATAATGTTCGATCTAGGAAATTACAACTATCTGTGGAACATATTCATACTGTTCATAGGTGCCATTTTAGTCCTCATGACAAGCCTTCTCACTGAAAGGAAATCTGTACTCCTCACAATAGGGGGGGCAACTATAGTGGTAGCGTTCCTCATAACTGTCGTGGAGACATTCAACGGGATAGGTGTTGGGTCCGTATCATCGGCGGGAACATCTCCAATATACCTTTCTGGGTACACAAAACTGTTCTCAATAGCTGTCCTTGTGCCCGCGATCATGTCACTCGTTGGCCTGGCAAGGGCCCCGTTCACCAAGAAGCCTGGACTTATGATTGCGATATTCATGATCTCCCTTGCCTTCATGCTCCTTGCCCTTTCCTCGTACAACCTGCTGTTCATATTCGTTGCGTTCGAAGGAGTTTCTATACCCACCTATGTCCTTGCTGCATACGGGAAGTCTGATTCTGAACTTGAGGCTGCAGTGAAATATTTCATCATAGGAGCATTTTCCACCGGGCTAATAATATTCGGCATATCCCTGTATTACCTTTCAACCGGGAGCCTCTCCCTTGGAATGGCCCCGCATTTCACCAACCTCTACTATCTTGCCCTTGGCCTCCTGATTTTCGGTTTCGGATTCAAGCTGGCAGTTTTCCCCCTCCATGGATGGGCAATAGATACCTACACAGGCACATCAAACCCGATTTCATCCTACCTGAGCACAAGCTCAAAGATAATGACACTGGCGGTGATGGTTAACATATTCCTTTCATCCACTGTATTCTTCACTTACCTGAAGATAATATTCGCAATCATTGCAGTCATAACGATGACTTTCGGAAATATAGTTGCAATATCGGAAAACAACGTCAAGAGGATGCTCGCCTACTCATCCATCGCCCAGGCAGGTTACCTTGCGACAGTGTTCCTCGTTGCAGGTACAAGTGCAATTCCGTTGGCTCTTGTAAGCCTGTTTCTCTATGTGCTCGCATATGGCCTTATGAAGGGAGGCTCTTTCCTCGCACTCAATAGCATGGGAAGCTATGACCTTGACAAATTTGGAGGAATGTGGAAGAAGAGCCCGGCATTCGCCGTCTCTTTTTCTATACTGCTCCTGTCCCTTGCGGGATTTCCGGGAACGCTGGGATTTATCGGAAAGTATTTCCTTTTCCTGTCAGTCCTGTCCACTGGAACATCAGTTGCTTATTTTGTGGTGATAGTTTCAGTCATAAACTCAGTGGCCTCATTCTACTACTACGGCAGGGTAATCATGTACATGTTCTGGAGAAAGGGCGATGGTGAAAATGTGGATAGAAATTACACACTCTATGCATCTGCATTTCTCACTGTTCTCCTTGGAGTCCTCTATTTCCTGCTTTTCTCCTATGCACAGCATGTCATTGGAAATATCCCTGGTATACTTACTGGAGGAATGATATAAATGATGGAAGATCTCTATTTCAGACTTTACGAGATTGAGATGATCTCTGGGGAAGTGAAGAGAGGAATCCACTTCCTGGAAAAGGCGTCAAAGGGGAATGGGTTCTATTCCAAGATCTCCTCCATTCTCCTTGATTCCATAAAGAACCACCGCCCACCGGAACTCGCCGAGGATGAGATCATGAAGGTTGAAGGGGATGAAGGAGAGAAGAGGGCAATATATTTCCGCTATCTCTATTCTTACAACAGGTATGACATCGATTTCCCAAAATACGATGCAAAGAGGTGCGATGATTCATGAACGAGGACTTCAACTTTCTGCGCGAACTTAAGAGGAGGGGGGAAGAGATCATCTTCTCCGAAAAGAAAGGTAGGATGATGTTACTGAGTGAACTATGGGATCGGTCCAATTCTGAAATTATGCAGAAGATCAGCAGTGAATACGGCATAGATTCTAGGGAGAAATTCAACGCATTCAAGGAAAAGTACAATCTTACTGACTACTGAATGAGTCCAGGGGTCTCACACACTCACACGCCCTGACCCTTTTGGTTTCTTCCATACTTTCGCTTATCCAAGAGTCAAGGTCATAATCTGTCTTCAGTCTTATCCTCCTCATTTCCCATTTGCAATCGTTACAGTAAAGGCCTGACACAATTGGAGCACCACAGATAAGACAGTGAGGACCACTCATAGGTTGAGAAATGTTTGTGATTAATAAGTTTTTTTGCAGTCGTTCATTCATTCTTCAGCACGATATTAAAAATGTTCATGACACTTACGATGAATCATTCCCCCCACCTTTTGATGAGATCATTGTCCACCCCCAGAATGTCCAGAACTCTAGATGTCACGAAATTAAAAAGATCGTCGAGAGTCTTTGGGGAGTGATACAGACCCGGAGAGGCGGGAAGTATGAAAGCCCCCGCCTGTGAGAGAGTCAGCAGATTGCTTAGGTGAATGGAGCTCAGTGGCATTTCCCTGAACACCACTATGAGCTTCCTCCTTTCCTTTAGCGCTATCGATGCAACACGCGTCACAAGATTATCAGATATGCCAGAAGCAATCTTGCCTACAGTGTTCATAGATGCAGGTGCTACTATGCATGCGTCGAACCTGTGGGAACCAGAGGCGACAGGAGCTGTGAAATCATCCTCCATGTAATAGGCATCTGCCGACTTCTTCACATCTTCAATCCCTATATCCCGCCCCAGTTCATATCTCGCGACATCTATCGCACCTTTTGACAGAACAAGCACCTTCCTACTTGGTAGGTGATTTAAAATGTGAATTCCGTAGGCTGTACCGGATGCCCCGGTTATTGCTACCACATATTCCATATTTCTATTATAACTATGTCCCTATAGATACTTTCTCAATTCTGATGAATCAAAGTATGTCATTATCGTCTTCCTGATAGAGTCTGTTTTCTCGAATTCTGAGAGTTTCTTGAGTGCCTTGGAAACGTAGTTTGACATGAGGTCTATTGCAGCTTCAGTTGCTTCCCTCCTCTCCTTGCCTTCAAGTTGAAGTACGGATACTATGTTTGGCCTGTTGAATTTGATGTCATCTTTCCCGGGTCTCTTTCCAAGTTCAACTGAACCTATTGAATTTATTATATCATCCCTCACCTGGAATGCTATACCTAGGTCCTCCCCGGCACTGGAAAGTTTCTCCACTGCACTCTGACATATTTTCTCATGAATAGCTGCGATGCTCAGTGATGTAGATATGAGGGAAGCCGTCTTCTTCTCTGCTATGATCATGTAATTCTTAAGATTTATAGAAACTGATTTGTTCTGAACCCCGTAGTCAAGGGATTCACCATCGCACATTACAAATGCTGTTTCGGATATTCTCCTCATCACCCCTTCCCCGTAAGGAGAGGATGTGAATACTGCCCGGGCAATCAGCGCATCTCCGGCGAGAAGTGCATTCTCGAGGCCATATTTTACGTGAACTGCGTCCGTTCCCCTTCTTACTGTATCATGATCAACTATGTCATCATGTATGAGGGAGGATATATGGAGGTACTCAATTGCAACTGCAAGGTCCACATATTTCATGGAGTTCAAGCCTACAGCTTCCGCCCCTATGAATACCAGTGTGGGCCTGAGCATCTTGCCACTGAAATCAAGGAGATGAAATGTTGAACCTTTGAGTTCTGGACTGGAGAACTTCCAGTCAAATTTTCCCTTGAGGCCAAGTTCTACCTCCCTTAGGGCTAACGATGTATTTTCACTAATATTCAATATATTCATGATCACTCCATAATAACAATAAAATAGTTAAATGTTGTCAGTTTTTCGGATCAATCTGTGTAAATGACTCTTGAAATGAAAAGACTGGAAGGATGGTTCGAGAAGCAGAAGCTTATGAAATTCCTTAAGGGGGAATATGACAATTTCTATCTCCTCTTCGACCTTGACAATTTTAACTTCCTTCTGGGAAACAGTGCATTCCACTATGCAAGGGATGAAAATTCAATAAGGGGGGTCATACTAAATTATTATCATTCAACGGGAATAAAGGATATATGGACATATGGCGACAATGAATCCACTGAGCTCCTCCTCAGATACATAGACAGGAACTTATCAGTCATCCATCTGAGGTCAAACAACAACACGGATATGTTCAAAGATTCGTCGAACATATACTATGAGTACTGCATGGTAAACGAGTCACCATCTGGTATCCCTGACAGGAATGTGAGGCTCGTGACACCTGATATGTTCCAGGAATATGGGGATCTGATATCACAGTGGGATCATACACGATTCGTGGAGATGGAGCCTGAGCAGTTCAGGAATCTTCTGAACTACAGCACAGTCTACGGTTATTTCGATGATGGGAAACTAATGAGCGTGGCCACACTCGGGGCGGTATGGAAAGACTGGTTCATGATTTCATCAGTCTTCACTGATCCTGCTGGAAGAAATAAGGGGTATGCACAGAAGTTGATTTCTTCGATGCTGAACAGATATGATCACATGGGAAAGGCTATCCTTTTTGTCAACAAGGAGAATCTTCCAGCGATAAAGGCATACTCAAACATAGGTTTCAGGAAGTATTCAGAGAACCTCTGGGTAGACTACGGCACTGGCCTGGTTCCCTGATTTTTGACGGCGAATTCAGTTATCACTCCATCCTCGTGCCTGAAGAAATATTCTATCTTTTCTTCTCCGCTAGTGGCAACACAGTTTCTTCCCCTCGAGTAATTCCCCTCTATATGAACAGAATCAACCTTTTCCCACCCTGTTACATCCTTCACCTTCTTAATCATGTTTTCAAAAGCATCAGCACATACGTTGCAGCAGAAGAACATGTTCTCTCCTTCGACTTCCCTCCAGTAATCACCCCACGTGGCATCGCACAATGCACATCCCTCATAATTCCTTTTCATACATCTTCCCCCTTTCACTCCTCGATTCGAGATATCTGTAAAATTGCTCAGACGACTTGAGGAAATATGACTGAACTTCCCTTTCCATGTTATAGATGCGTGCATATTTCTCAACTAAATTCAACGCATCTGAAGAATGGTACTGGTCTGCATCATAACCTGCTCTCAGGAACTGCTTGACATCTTCGGGAAGGTTGCTGTCGAAAACAGATGGGTTGAAATAAGAATATACCGCACCGTAATTCTTCACGTTCCTGTCAGCAATCAGTTCCAGGGAGTGCATGGAAGCCATTGCATCCAGCCAGTGCCCATTCCTGCTCAGGTTGTCCCAGAATTCTATTGCTTCCTTTGTCTTTCTCAGAGGCTCAGACTCCAGCACCTTTTTTCTGGGGAGACCAAGTGATTCACCCATCCTAAGGAGAAGTTCAACGTGTGGCGGAGTCCCCCCTTCTCCGAAATATTCCTCCTTAATATTGTCCAGTTCATATTTCTGGACATCGTAGTGGTCAGTCTTTGCGATGATGAATGCACATGATTTCACCCATTGCTTGAGGAAATGATAATGCTCTGTCACATATCCCATCAGAGTATACCTGGTTGGATTCTGCATCTCCAGAACGAAAGGGTTTGGGTCAGAGGAAAAGAATTTCATAACAAATCTCTTTCTTATCCAGTCTGAAAGGCCATGACTGGAATAATCGTAAAAATTTTCGAAAAGGCGAGAGAGTTCCTCGCCTGAAGTCCTTGATTTTGATATGTTGCCATTGAGCCACATTATATGAGAGGAATCACTCTTCCTTTCCATTTCAATGAAGTGAGAAGATAGTGAGGGGAATGAGCCGCCATCAATCTTTTCCTCGCATACGGGACAGATAATCATTGTTTTTTTGAACAGTAGTAAAATTATAAATTTGTTGTCTCTTCCAGAAATAAACCAAGGAAATCAAAATATACAATGGCAAGATTCAAGTCGGGCGGAGGTTGCCGAGCCAGGTCAAAGGTGACAGATTTAGGGTCTGTTCCCGCAGGGGTTCGCCGGTTCGAATCCGGCCCTCCGCATTCAAAATTAAGCATAACATAGGTTTTCCATAGAATTGATGAAAGCTAAAAAGATTGATTTAGTGATCCGGCTGCCACAATTAGTTTATATATAAAATTTTCATTGTATGGAACATGTCGATAGATGATGAGCTTACGTCAACAATCATTGCGTCACGAAAGAAGTCAGATGATGGTTCTCTTGTAATTTACAATTTAACGAAAGGCATTGACTTTTCAAATCCAAAGAGTGTTGCAAATTCCCTAGCCAAGGTTTTTTTTGAGAAAGATGCGGTTAACTGGTTCAAAGTTGATAGAGATAACATTGAATTCAACCCGACTTACAAAGTCAGAATTTTGCTAGCGGCAGAGCACAATGACCTTCTCGGAAAAACGGTGGATGATTTTTTAGAGGATTTTAAGAAGGAAGAAATAAACAAAAGATTTGTCAGGCAGATAGATGATATATCGACAAATGAAGAGAAGATCAGGACTTCTGTGGGATTAGGAGCTTTAGGAGCCTTGCTCAACAAGCCGTTCGCACGGAGGGACGACAAAACGGAAGTTGAAGATCTCATGTTTACGGAGATCCTGGAAGCACTGGAAATCAGAACACCAGATAACAGCGATCTTATAAATTGGGAGAAACTACCAATCTGATCGATAGCATCTCATCGATAAAACAGTGAAATGGCAAGAAGATGAAACAGGTAAGTGGACCCAGGAAGATTCAGGTGAGAATCTTAGTCTTCAAAACGTCAGTGCCAGTTTCATTGTCTTTGAACTGATGGATAATGCTATATTTCCTTGTGAAACTGCGACAGGCGCTATAATGAAGGGATAGGACCTAATCGGACTGGAATTGGACACATTCATAGAGATTGTGGCATTAAAGTGGAAATCCTGACAATTACTTCCTCACCATCCTTTACTTTTTTGTCCATTGCAAGGAGTAGTTTGATGTGAAAGCAATGCTAAAAGACATTAGTTTCCTCCTATATCTATGTGCATTAGGAAATATCTTTCAGGAATGGTTTTCACCTCTGTTGATACCACGCATTGGTTTCAGCAAGGGCAGGACTTAAACAAGATTTATTAAAAAAGAGCGTTTAACTGTAACAAATGGAAACTGCCAATATTGTCATCATAGGAGGGGGCATAGTGGGCCTGGCAGTTGCTTCGCGTATTTCGAAGAATAATGAGTCGGTATATGTTTTTGAAAAAAATAAGATGCTTGGGCAGGACTCAAGCAGCCACAACAGTGGAGTGATCCATTCGGGGATCCATTATCCTAAAGGTTCTCTCAAAGCATCTCTCTCTGTGAGAGGGAATTCCATGATTTATGAGATATGCAAAAAATACGGAATACAGCATAAAAGACTTGGGAAACTTACGGTTGCAAATGGCGATGTTGAAATCAAGGAGATAGAAAAAATGATGAAGACGGGCGAGGATAATGGAATACAAGGTTTAAAAATTCTCGAAAGGAATGAGATTAAAGCCATGGAACAAAATGTTGAAGCTGAAATGGCTCTTTTTACTCCAACCACAGGCATAGTCGAACCATTTGAACTCCTGAATTTTTTCTATGCACAGTGCAAAATCAACGGGGCAATAGTGGCAACAGAGACAGAAGTGACATCATTGGAAAAGAAGGAAGGAGGATATGAAATAAGAGGTGTGAGCGCTGGTGAAAAATTCACTGTCCTCGCTAAAACAGTGATAAATTGCGCTGGTCTATATTCTGACAGGATTGCAGAAATGGTTGGTCTGGATGTTGATAGGCTTGGATACAGGTTGAGATACTACAAGGGGGATTATTTCAGAGTCATGGGGAATGCCCCGGTACAAATGCTGATATACCCTGTCCCGAGCGGAGCTGGGCTTGGAATCCATCTAACACCGGATCTGTCTGGATCAGTAAGGTTGGGACCAAACGCATATCATGTCAACAGGATAGATTACAGAGTTGAATCGAAAGAACAGGACTTCCGCGAATCCGTTAGAAGGTTCCTTCCCATTATTGACAAATATAGCATAAACGAAGATTCGTCAGGTATACGACCCAAGCTAGCCGGATCAGAATCATCATTCAAAGATTTCATTATAAAGCATGAAAGCGATAATGGCTTCTTCGGCTTCATTGATCTGATCGGAATAGAATCTCCGGGCTTAACTGCATCTCCAGCAATTGGCGATTTCGTTTCTGAACTGTATGAGAACGAAATAAGGACTTAGAGATACTGAGCCACTGGGATCATTAACATTAAAGGTTCCAGCATTTGGTTACCCCATTCACAGGGCATTGAATTTATTTCAGCATGGCAGGCATTTATGCATAGGTCATAAAGCTACCAAAATTATTTTAAGTGATACTTAATCTGAATTACATGAGACAGATTATTCATGAAAGGACAGAACCGTATAGGATAAAACTGAAGGATATCCCAGGTGTGGACAAGATCCAGGACAGAGATAAACTTATGGAATTCGAGGTCCATATATGTGGCTGCGGACTCTCACATGACAAACCGTTCTGTGATGGTAGCCATAAAATAACAAGGGATGAAGACCCGTCCTTAATCTACACTTATAGTGAAAGCAAGGAGAGGCTCATAGCTGGAAAGTATTACAGCAAGGATAAGAAAATATAGGATCATGGAGCAGAAATTGGTTAAGCCCCTGGCAATATTCAGAGGCAATGAAGTCAGGGATGGGGCTGGAGTCAAAATTCGCCGTATCTTTGGATCTGCAGAGACTTATCACCTTACAGACCCCTTCCTGCTTCTTGATTTTTTTGGTTCCACCAATCCTGAGGAATATCTATCCGGGTTCCCGTGGCACCCCCACAGAGGAATAGAGACACTAACATATCTTCTTCATGGAAAGGTCGAACATGAGGACAGCTTGGGGAACACTGGAACATTGCGCGCAGGAGAAATACAGTGGATGACTGCAGGAAGTGGAATATTCCATCAGGAAATGCCAGAACAGGATGGAGAAAACCCGGAAATGAAAGGCTTTCAGCTCTGGATCAACCTGGAACGGAATATGAAATTTGCCAAGCCAACATACAGATACATCGATGTGAAAAAATTAAAAATGCACAGGGATGGAATGACTGATATCAAGGTAATCTCCAGCGGCTCTACCAGCTACGGTGGGTCTGCTGTCTTAGACAACCGGCAGGCGGTCACATACCTTGATATAACTTCAGATTCGGAGGTATTTCAACTCAGGAAGGAGGAAAATTTTACCTCGATAATCATTCCTCTTGAAGGGAAGATTGACGTAAATGGCATACAGGTAGCTCCTCTTGAAACACTGATCCTAGACAAGAAGGATGGCTTCTTGAACATCAAATCCATACAAAAGTCCAGGTATCTCTACTTATCCGGAAGAAGGATAAACGAGCAGATAGCATGGTATGGACCTGTTGTCATGAATACCTGGGACGAGATACGCGACACATTCAGAGAACTGGAGAATGGAACGTTTGTTCGGGATTCCAGTCCATTGTTCATTTGAGCAAAGTGATGAGCGGAAATGGAAAACAAATTATGAATTTTTCGAAAAGAATGATATTCCATCACTTGATTGATACGCATGGAGACTCTTGTCACATTTCCAGTGAGTGAAAGGCACAAGAAGATAGGCAATTCAATTATAGGCGGAGAGAACATTATTTGGTTTCCTGAAACAGGACCTGCAGAAATCCTCCTTGTCAAGAATATCAGTTTCACATTTGATCACAAGCCAAAGTTTATCCAGGTGATTTACGCAGGAACTGATCACATAGACATGAATAGAATCCCTGAAGGCACGAAAATTGCAAGCAATGCAGGTGCCTATTCAATACCTGTCGCGGAACATGCATTCGCTTTGCTATTGGAGAGGACAAAGAAGATATCAAAATTCAAGTTTGAAACATCAATGGGCATTTTCAAGCCCGAGGAAACAAGACTTCTCTACGGCAAACGTTTGGGAATAATTGGCTATGGAGGAATAGGAAGCAAAATCGCATCTTTTGCCAAGGCATTTGGAATGGACGTGTCAGCAGTTGCCAGAGGATATACAGATCATAATGCTGACAGATTCTATTCTTTGGAAAACCTTGATAAGCTCCTCACTGAGTCTGATATCGTCGTAATTTCCATCCCTCTGACTAAAAGGACACTGAATCTGATAGGAGAAAAAGAACTGAACCTTCTTAAGAAGGACGCTATATTGATAAATATTGCAAGATCGGAAATAATAAAGAAGGATGACATGATAAATTTTCTTAAGCGCAATACTGGCGTTTCGTACCTCTCAGACGTATGGTGGGGAGAACCAGAACTGAAGGATGCTGGACTGGAAAATATAGTTGTAACACCACATGTGGCGGGAGGTCTATCTGATGACGTGATGGATTTAGTTTTCGAGACTGCCTTCAAGAACATTAAGAGGTTCATCGATGGTGAGCCCTTACGTAATCTGGTGAATATTGAAGAATCTTATTTTGTCGGTAGAGAGAAGTGAACTTCAGGCATTTTTACAGAAAAACCTTTTTAGCCAATAATCGTCATGGACTGGATGCCACCCAGCGACATTTCTAAGGTTAAAAGACACGCCGAGAGAGCCTCATATGAAAAAGAAGAACTTGAGAGTATAATGGATAATGGCTACGTTTGCCAGGTAGGATTCCAGATCAGTGGTCAGCCATTCATAATACCAATGATGTATTACAACGATTCAGATTTCATTTATATCCATGGGAGCCCGGGCGCCAGGATAATAAATCATTTAAGGGAGGGTAATAGAGTTGTAATCGCCATTCTTGAAATAAATGGTCTCGTCCTTGCCAAGAGGCTCGCGAACAACTCTATGAACTACAGATCTGCAATAATATACGGAAACGCAGAAGAGGTAGATGCAAAGAATGAAAAATACGAGATGTTTAAAAGATGGATAGATAAGATGATGCCCGGGAGATCTTTTGAAACACTGTTGCCATCAGATCAGGAACTGAAAGGAGTTTCAGTCTTCAGGGTAAAAATTGAGGAGTTTTCAGTGAAAATAAGGAGGGGAGGACCAATCGATGAAGGGAATGAAGGAGAAATATGGTCAGGTGTGATCCCATTCTTCGTTGAGTTTGGCCAACCGAAATATTCCTCAACTCAATTCATACCTCAATACGTTACAAAATTCGTGGAGCAGAATAATTCAAGGAACAGGAAGTGATGGCATAAAACGGGATTTATCTATCTGTCCAGATACATTCCATAGCTTTACTTCCTGAATGATCCTAAAAAAATGCCAGTGCCAATGAAGAGGCAGAGGGAAACTACCATCCTGGGAAGTGCTAAATTGTTGTCCTTGAGCTTTAATGCAACTGCAAACATAATATTTCTTTCTGTACTGTAACCTTAGACTGCAATCTTTAAGGAATTTATATTTAGCACCTTACATCTGGAACTAGTAGCATTGAATAATGTGTATTGACAATATACATCGATTGCTTATTTGCCTAGATATTGATTAGGAATTCCATTTTTGTGAAATATGGATTCCTAGATGATTGCCCTAGTGTCGAGATATGAAGGAATAGTACCACGTGCACGGAAAACGTAAATATACCTTCAACTTAAATGATTGGAATGGAATTCGGTATCAGGACAATCAAGGGGAAAATGAGAGATAAAGATGAGGATTCCGTCCTTATTATCACATACAATATGATTGGGGCTGATTCAGGGGAGCAATCCTCAGTAATTTGTGCAATTGCTGATGGAATGGGAGGGCTAAATGGGGGAGAAGTAGCGAGCAATATTGCCATCAGTGTCGTAAGAGAGATGCATTCGTGTTTGATTGAGGCCAAGAATGAAGCAGCCAAAGATGAGTGCCTGAGAGATATTTCCCGAGTGGCCAACTCCAGAATCCTTAATTTTTCGAGGGAAAACGGCCCTACGGAAATGGGAACAACCCTTGACGTGTGTTTCCTCGAGAGAGGAATTCTCTATGCATCGAATATTGGAGACTCGAGGGTATATCTGTTTAAGAAGAATGGTGAGATCATTCACACGAAAGATCATTCATATGTTCAGGAACTTGTTGATTCAGGAGCTATAGGAGAAAGTGAGGTAAATAGCCATCCCCAAAGGAATATTTTAACCAGGGCGGTAGGTCTTCAAAGTAATGTTGAAGCAGATATATACAGGTGGAATGTTGAAAAAGGAGATGTTATTCTTCTATGTTGCGATGGCCTCTGGAGTTCATTGGATCGCGACAGGATTAAGCACTTTATCAGCAGAAAGAAGAACGCTCAGGAAATTGTTGATGAACTGGTGAAAGAAGCGAACGAATCTGATGGAAGTGATAATATATCCGCAGTACTAGTGAAATTGTAACTATTAGGTTAACATCAGCAATTTCTCATTCAATCATAGGAGATTCTATTAATCTAGGGTATCCTTTCCGGAACTGAAGGATTTTGGCATCCTAATCTGTTTTTGCTTGTGTCCAAAAAGAATATGACTTCGTCATTACTGTGGTTGAGAAACTAATGCAGCGGGTTATTGATAGAAACTTGGCCAATATCATCTCTGCACGGGTGTTATTGAGCTTCAGTTACGGGTTCCTTAACATTCTGTTGAGCCTGTACCTGCATTTCCTCGGTTACTCTCTTGTAGAGATAGGATTTATACTGGCTGGAGCAATTTTAATAAACGCAGTGATGGCATTTCTGCTTGGAATGGTTGCAGACCACTTTGGCAGGAAGTATACACTAGTACTTCTATTCATCATTTTTTCCATATCCTCGCTGCTATTCCTTAGCACAAGGGACGTATTTTTCTTGGTTTTAATGAGCGGTGGTGGAGGATTTACAGGTTCAGGAGGAGGCCCGATAGGCTCAGGCGGACCCTTCGGCGCCGTACAGACCGCTCTGGTGACAGAATTTACAAAAAGAGAAAAATTCTCAGAAATCCTCTCTATTGCATCAATTTTCGGAATAATTGCATCCAGCGGTGGATCCTTTCTCCTCTATTTCATTGAGGGGAGGGGAATGGATGTTTATTCTCTTTTCTATCTTGCAGGAATCCTTGGAATTGCGAGTGCAGCCATAACTTCCATGCTGAAGGATAATAAGATCAGGAGTGCACACTTTCTTCCCCGGATATCCTGGAAAAATATCATAAAGCTGTCATTGCCAACAATACCGAATGGAATTGGTGCGGGATTCATTTCGCCAATATTCTCATTGTGGTTTCACTTGAGATTCGGCCTGACGTCAGGGCAGATAGGCATAATATTTGGATTATCTAACCTCTTTATAGTAGCAGTAATGTTGATTCTTCCGCGTATGGTTAACCCTGAGAGAGAGCTACGTGCAATCATAGGGACCAGACTGATTTCATCGCTTTTACTAATAGGATTGGCACTCAGCCCGTTTTTGATATTTACTGCATCCCTTTATATCATAAGGCAGGGAATGCAGATGGGGGCTGTACCGATAAGGCAATCTTTCTCACTCGGAATAGTGCATGAATCTGAGAGGGCAACTTCTTCTGGGGCAACATCGATGGCAAGAACTGGTTTCTCATCAGTTTCTCCTCCTGTTGCTGGGAGTCTCCTTTCATTTAGCACTGCATACCCTCCATTAATAGCTGGAATCGTAACAATCGCTGATCCATTCTTATATTACTTTCTGTTTAAGAAGAATTTCAGGAAGAAAGGATGATCCATACCTTCCGTGATCTGGCTCGCTTCTCTTTCAGTTTTGTCTTTATAGATTTTTCGCTTTATAGGCAAATTGTCACCAGGTAAATTTTTAAGGGGACTATCTTTTTATAATGGACAAAGAGTTGAGGACAGATTGAAAAATTAATTGCAATTTACTACGGTTTCACGTATAAAGTGATTGTCCTTGCAGTCCACTGGCAAAGGCTGGCAAATAAGAAACTATAAATAAAGCCAGTCGCATAACGACTTACATGGGCATTAGAGCCATATTTGACCTTAGTGTGACCCTTGAGACCTATATGCCTGCATGGCCCACGAACCCTCTGGTTAACATAGTACCTATTGGAACGGCAGCAAGAGACGGGTATAATGTAGAATCTTATTCTTCCCTCACCCATTCGGGAACACATGTGGATGCACCTTATCATATGCTTGAAAACGGAACGACAGTGGATAACATCAACCTTACGCAGCTGGTTGGGGACGGCTATTGTATTAAACTGAATCCCAAAAGTGAAGAGATAAAACTCAGCGACATAAGAAGAAAATGGAAGAAGGAATATGACGGAAAAATAATTCTCCTGAACACAGGATGGTATAAGAAAAGGGGTTACAATAAAGAGTTTCAGTTCAAATTCCCTGGGTTGGCTGATGATACTGTTGAATTTTTTATCGAACACAAGCCAAAGGTAATTGGAATTGACACTCTTGGAATCGAGCCCTATAGTCATTCGGACTTCAAGGTTCATAAAGCACTTCTCCCTCACGGAATAGTATTCATTGAGGATCTTACGAACTTGGACCAATTGACTGAAGGGAAGAAATACCTGATAGTAGCTCTGCCTCTGAAGATTCGAAACGGAAGCGGCGCTATGGCTCGAGTAATCGCAATAGATATTTGATGAGGTGAAAAAAATTGGTAAATGAAAGTGGTAGTTATAAGAAGGAATTAGGTTTCTGGCATGTTGTATTCCTAACGCTAGGGGCGATACTTGGACCTGCGGTTGCATTTGTTCCAGTAACTGTGCTTGCACTTGGCGGGCCGGGAGGCTTGCTATCGTGGCCAATTGCAATGTTACTGATCATACCTGTGGCTCTTGTATACGTCGAACTTGGAGCAATGTGGCCACGTGCAGGAGGAGTCGCTTATTACCCGGCTAAAAGCCATGGTGCAATTGTAGGTACATTGAACGGATGGTCAGCGTTTGTGGGTTACTCCCTTGCAATGCCTGCAGTAGTAGCCGCAATCGTGGAGTATGGAAGCTACTTCTACAGCGGTTTTTACAGAAACGGGGTACTGACGCCACTGGGTATAGGTACGGCCATTATAGCCACCATACTGATATTTGTGATAAATACCAGAAGGATACGTTTCATGGGGAATATGAATAATGCGTTTACAATATTGAAAATGGCACTTGTAATGATTGTCAGTATAGCCCTTCTATTCTTCTTTAACCCGAAGAATCTCAGTGGGTTTGGAGGATTTGCGCCTCTAGGGGCAGGAGGGGTATTTTTGGCTATTTCCGCGACCATATTTGCATATGCAGGTTTCAGGCAGCCTATCGATTATGCAGAGGAAGTTCATAATCCGGGAAAGTTCCTTCCAAGGGCAATAATCGTGTCTCTTGTAGTAGTAATGGTATTTTATCTAATAGAAAGCCTGGCGTTCCTTGGCACCATAAACTGGTCGAGCCTATCGATCCCCACAGGAGGTTGGGCAAGCCTTTCAGCGTTGCCTTATCCTTATGCATCAGCATCTTTGACCGTTGGTCTTGTTGCCTTTGCAATTATCGCAATAGCCGGAGTTATTATTGCATCTTTTAGTGATGGCATAATATACTATGGAGGAGCTGCGAGGGTATCCAACACTCTTTCAAGGTACGATAGCTATTTCCCAAACATATTCGGTAAGATAGATAAAAAAGGTATCCCGATATATTCCGTAATACTGGTTCTCGTCATAGCGGTAGTCTATCTCATTCTGCTACCTTCATTCTCTTCCATCCTGGGTGTCTTTGTAGATGCAGTAGTTTTCTCATATGCACCAGCTGCAATCAGCCTTGCCGTCTTTAGGAAGAAATTCCCGGACGAAAAGAGGCCGTACAGATTGCCTGCTTTCCAAGTTCTGGCGCCACTCTCCTTCGCAATAGGCGGCTTGCTGATATATTGGTCGGGTTATACGGCTGTTTCCATATCTATAATATCAGTGTTCGTGGGGCTTATATTGCTCCTGTACGTTGCAAGGCGAAAGGAATTTAAAATGACAGATTTCAAGGCTGGGATTTGGCTTCCCATCTATATGGTCATAATTCTTGTACTGTCATACCTTGGAAGCTTTGGAGGGAAGAATATAATACCTTTCCCATACGACTCAGTTGTTTTCATAGTGATAACCCTAGTATTCTATTACATAGGTTACTATTCTGGCCTATCATATACAGGCAGGGGAGTAAGAGAGCAGCCACAGTAGAGGATGGTTGGGTAAATGAATGACCTTAAGGAATTCAGGAGGGAGCTTGGGATATCATCAAATCTACTTGCTCCCCTAATTTCAATTGCCGACCCTTCTGTAACGGAACTCCTGACATTTTCGAATCCCGATTTTTTTATCGTTGATATGGAACATTCTGTGATCGATATTTCTGTATTACAACAGATAATTGTATCTGCAAGGCCATATCCTGTCATTGCTAGGATAAGAGGAGCAGAAAAGAATGAAATAAAGAAGGTTCTTGATACGGGAGCTGCGGGTATAATTGTTCCTGGGATTGAGTCATCGGAAGAGGTGAGGCAGGTGATTTCTTATTCCAGAGTTCCTCCAGAGGGAATTAGAGGAATTGGCCCCGGGAGAGCGTCTGGCTATGGTGCCGTTTTCAAATCTTACGCGAGCAACGCGAACGATTCAGTAGTGATAGTTCAGATAGAGACAGAAAAGGCTTTCTTAAATGTAGAAGAAATATTCAACGTCAAGGGACTTGATGGGTACTTTATTGGACCAGTTGATCTTTCCGCCGCACTGAACATTGATTTTTCATGGGAGAACAGGAAATTCGTTGAAATCATTGATAAGATAATCAGTGCTTCAGCGGGGAAAAAGCTGATCAATGGTATTTATTCGCCTTTGTCTAATAAATATTTCGACCAGATATTAATGAGAAAATTCAATTTCATCATGCTAGGAACGGACAGAGAGGCCATGTTAAGTAGGTATACTGATACGATAAAAATGATAAGAGAAATGAATCACTGATTTTCCTCGAGGAATTCCTCTACAGCATTGAGGCCTGCCTCAATAGTGTCCACGGAGGATGAAAAAGATATTCGTATCTTCCCTTCACCCGCTGGTCCAAATGCTGTTCCCGGCAGGACAGCTACATTATATTTTTCTAGTAGTTTTTTGCTGAAATCAACAGACTTCATGTTTATGTCATATCGGGGAAACGCATAAAATGCCCCCTCTATATTGTTGGAGACGAGGTTATGAATTGATGCCAGTCTTTTCTGTACCAGGTCTCTTTTCTGTTTGAATTCCCGCTTGAATTTTTCTATAAATTTTTCCCCATGAATGAGGGCATAGGCAGATGCCTTCTGTATAAACGGGGGGTAGCATGTGAAAGTATGTTCGAGGACCTTTGCAATATCGCTGATCACTCCTCTGTCAGCCACCGTATATCCTGCCCTCCAGCCCGTCATCGAGTAACTTTTAGATAGACTGAAGATTGAAACAATGTCATCTGGAACATCTTCAAGAGAACCTATAGAGAATATCTCTTTGTCATAAATGAGATCCTCATAGGCCTCATCGCTTACTATCTTTATTTTTTTGTCCTTGCATATTTCGAAAAGACTTTTCAGTTCCTCTTTTGACATGACTTTTCCAGTAGGGTTGGCCGGGGAGTTTATCACTATTGCGGATGTTCTGTTTCCGATTTTGGAATGTATATCATCAATGTCAAGCGAATAATTCTCCGTTAAATTGTAATAAATGGGTTTCATGCCTGCCAAAATTGCAGGTTCGGAGTAGAAATAGCCAGGGTTTGGTACCAATATCTCATCCTTTTTTCCAGCGAGTGATACCATAACAGCGAATATGGATTGCTTGGCCGAAATGAATATTACATTTTCGAGTGAACTGTGGATTCCATTTTTCTTATTCGTTTTCTGAACTGCTGCTTCCCTAAACCCCATTGTGCCATAAGAAGAAGTATAGTGCGTCTCCCCATTCTTCATTCCTTCATAAGCAATGTCAATGATTTCTTTTGGAGTATCGTAGGCCGGTTCCCCTATTGCCAGGCTGATTACCTTCTCTCCCCTAGACTGCTTCTGAAGCACTAAATTCACAACTTCAAGGGATGGCGAGCCTTCCAGATCTTTTAGGGACATGGAAGTTCAATCTTTACACAAAGATTAAGATTTCCAATAGCAGTTGCAATAGAGTGTTAGAATATCCCATCACAGAGACCGTAAGTATTAATCAATTTTATAAAAGAAATTCAGATTTTCGATTGATTGTGAAATCTATAACATTCCTAATTTTACTGGTATTCTGGCCAGTCCTGGAGCATTGAGCCAGAAAAGTTAATTAAATCGCAGCATCTCTTGAATTATTATGACTGTAAAAAATTGCAATATAATGATCGTTGGATTTGGCACGGTTGGTCAGGGATTTTATGAACTATTCAATTCGAAGAAAGGGATGTTGGGTTTGGAAAACTGCAGAATCTCTGAGATAATTGATATCAAATTCGGGCATATATTAAATCCCCAAGGAAATACTGCAGACAAAGTCATTGGAGGAAACGGGACAAAGCTGTCTAACGAGGACATACTGAGGGCTATAAGGGAATCTTCTGCCGATATTATGTGTGAATTTACCTGGGTAAACTATGATAATGCTGAACCAGCATTCTCTTATATCAAGACAGCCCTTGAAAATGGAAAGGATGTCATAACCACAAATAAAGGGCCCATTGCGGTGAGATTCAATGAATTACGGGATGTGGCAATGAAAAATGGCAAAAAAATTCTATTCAAGGGAACCGTCATGGCTGGAACACCTTCATTCAATATCCTTAAGCTCCTGCCTGGAGCTCAACCTATAAGGGTCAGGGGGATAATGAACGGAACCACAAACTATATTCTTACAAAGATGACCGAAGGAATCCCTTATTCAGATGCACTCAAGGAAGCTCAGGCAAAGGGATATGCAGAGGCAGATCCTACAAACGATGTGGATGGATTTGATGCCGCAGCAAAGGCATCCATAATTTCAAGCGTATTCGGATGGAATCATCCCATGAAGGACATAAAGGTAAAGGGCATAAGAGACGTTACAAAGGAGGAAGCCGCCTCTGGTGTAAAACTTTTGGTAACGGTTGATAAGAAGGAAGCACGTGTCGGACCTGAAAAACTTGCGGATGATGAAATATTGAGGGAGGTAAGAGGAGTAATGAACGCAATTGAAATAGAAACAGATACGCTTGGTAAAATATATGTTATGGGACCTGGAGCGGGAAAGGTTGTCACAGCCCAGGCTGCGCTATCAGACCTAATGGATATAATTGAGAAAAGGTAAGAGGTAAACAGCAAACAAAATAATACAAATTATATTCTTACTCTCAAATCTGTACCGCCCGATCATTTCAAGAGAATTTGATCAGTGCTGTTTTTACCTCCTGAATATTGCTAATTTTATTTCTGTCATTTCCTCTATTGCGAATTTTATTCCTTCCCTTCCCAATCCACTTTTCTTCATTCCACCAAATGGCATGGTATCGACCCTGAAATCAGACGTATCATTCACCAAAACCGTCCCATAATCGAGAGAATCTATCATTTTTATCGCCGTATCGATGTTCGAGGTAAAAACCCCAGCTTGAAGACCATATGGTACATCATTTGCTATTTCTACTGCCTCTTTAATAGATTCAAACGGTATTATAAGCGTGACGGGCCCAAATACTTCATTCCTCCATATGGTTGAAGATCTAGGAACATTTTCAAGGATTGTCGGGTAGTATACGCTTTCCTCTCTCCTTCCTCCAATCAGTACCTTTCCTCCTCGACTTCTAGCATCATCTACCCACGTTTCAACTCTTTTTGCTTCTCCTTCACTTATCATAGGACCTATATCCGTGGACTCGTCCAATGGATTCCCTACTTTAAGTTTCTCTGTTGATTTTACAATGGCATCAGTGAATTCCTTTATGTGACTCTTGTGGACTATTAAACGCTGGGCGTGAATGCAATTTTGTCCCTGTGATTCAAATGCCGCATCGACGATAGAATCTACAGATCCACGCCAGTCTCCGTCCTCGCATACTATCACAGGAGAATTACTCCCCAGTTCCATAGAATATTTCTTAGGCCCTGCATTCCTCACCATTTTTTCTGCTGCCTCCGTACCTCCAGTGAATGTCACCTTTTTCATGGTATCAGAATTGAGGAAGAATTTTGTCACTTCTGATTCTCCTCCTGCAATTATATTCTGGTATGAGTACTCGGGAAGGTCTGTTTCCCTGAAAATTTCCTCAAGTTTCAGTGATGATAATGGGGTAAGGGTGGTAGGCTTATTAACTATGGAGTTTCCAGCTGCTATTGCAGGACCAACTTTGTGTGCAACGAGATTTAATGGATCGTTGAAAGGGGTAATAGAGAAAACCGGGCCAATTGGCACACGAGTGTAGTATGCAAACCTTCTCTCCCCTCTTGGTTCAACATCGAAGGGTACGGTTTCACCATGAATTCGCTTTGCTTCTTCTCCTGAACTCTTTGTGGTAAATGCCGCTCTCTTGACCTCTTTCCTGGAATACTTTATTGGTTTCCCTGCTTCCATGGCAATTGTTCTTGCCATTTCTTCCAAATTCTTCGTTATTCTATCGGAAGCATCCAGAAGTGACTCGCTCCTTTTGTATGCAGGGAGTTCAGAAATTTTCTTGAACGCATTTATTGAATTCTTGAGAACCTTTTCAGCCTCTTCCTTTCCAGTCTCCTTCAGTTCAGCTATCACTTCACCTGTAAATTTGTTCTTAACAAAAAGCATGAGATCAAACCCCATGTAGTGAGGGTTTTGGTGTATAAATTTTTTCGCTCCAGCACTAGATCCTCACGAGTTTAATTTCTTCATAGGGTCCGGAAACAGCAAAATCTGGATTAGACAGGGAGCTCTTCTGAGAAAAGATGCTTGAGGTTACATTTCCTAACGAGTTGATTTGACTTTAAGATGGCTCGAGGTTGTGAAATTTAGAAATTCAATTGGGTGTATTTTAGCCACGTTCATCTTCATATTTCTTGTTTCCACCCCGCAAAAACAAATGATACAGTTGTTGCTATTTGAAGCAGCCTGAATGCCATTTACAGGTTTATTAGCAAGAAAGCTCAGGTCTTCGGAGAGTATATCTGTTGGAAATGAATCATTAGATGCCGGGTCGTTGTGTAATCAATGATTAAGACGCTCAAAGTGTGTTTGTATCTAATGATTGAAATGTAGTTCAAGTAGGAAAGCACTTACGATAATGCAGGTTTGTACAGAACCATTTCATATGAGCCTGGAACGTTCTGTCCTTGTGTAAAGGAAAGTGTTTATTACCCGCGAATCATTGTAAATCATAGGATGCTAAAAACTCCTAATGTATCATAGCTCTTGCAATTTTTTGTGTTTTTAACTCTTAAGGCCAGTAGTAAGACCTAGGATTCAATCATAGCCATGGCCACAATATATGACCTCTAATTCCGAGGAATACTCGCGCCCACACAGGCCACATTGATATTTCATTTCCATCGATTTATTAGTTTTCATTTTTCTCTGAGGGTTAATGATCTTTCATGTTTAAAAAGTTGTCGATATTTACATACGTTGATTGTTGATAGGAACTGATCATAAGACAGTAAAATTGAATGTTTTTCTGCCTAGTTAGTGATGATTTACCTGTCTAATTCCGGTAATTTTAATGATTGATTTGATGAAGCTTTGTATATATTAGCACAACTTTGAACAGTTTTTTTCAAAGTATTTTTTTAAAGTAATAACAAATAGCAGAATGATAATTTAAGTAACCTTTAAAAATGCAAAGACTTTTACCCATTTTTCTTCTAATCATATTGGTAATCAAGATGATAGGTGGTTTCACTGGCAAAATATTGAGAGTTGATCTTTCTAAGGGTGATCTGAAGACGGAAGTAACAAACATGGAATGGGCAAGGCAGTTCATAGGTGGACAGGGCCTTGCAACAAGGTATTATGTCGAAGAAGTTGATGCAGAGATAGATCCCTACTCTCCTGAAAATGAATTAATTATAGCGCCTGGGCCACTCACTGGAACAAATTCACCAACAGCAGCCAGATACATGGCAGTTACGAAGAGTCCATTAACTGGGACAATAACGAGGAGCAATTCTGGTGGATATTTCGGTGCAAAGCTCAAACATTCCGGGTTCGATATGATAATACTTAGAGGAAAATCAGAAAAGCCTGTGTATCTTTTCATTGACAACGGCAAAGCTGAACTTAGGGACGCATCAGATCTCTGGGGGAAGGACGTTTTTGAAACCACCGATATCCTGTCAAAAAGAGCAGGGAAAAATGTCAGTGTGGCCTGTATAGGTCCTGCAGGGGAGAATCTTGTAAAATTTTCATCAATAATGAATGACAAACATAGGGCAGCAGGAAGAAATGGCGTGGGCGCTGTGATGGGTTCAAAGAATTTGAAGGCAATAGTTGTGGGGGGAGGGAGCTTCCCGAAGATAGGGAATCCAGATAAATACAAGGACGTCCTGGCTAAGATGCTGGAAAAAATAAGGGAAAATCCGGTGACATCCCAGGGTCTTACGCAGTTCGGTACAGAAGTTCTTGTGAACATAATAAACAAGTCAGGAATATATTCCAGTAAGAATTCGACTGACTCCGGAGACGATCCACTTGCAGATGATGTTAGTGGAGAAACACTTGCGGAAACGTACCTTCTTCATAACCAACCTTGCTTTGCTTGCCCTATAAGATGCGGGCGGGTTGTAAAATACAACGAAAGGGAAAGTGAAGGTCCGGAATATGAAAGCACATGGGCATTTGGACCAAGCACAGGGGTTTATGATCTTTATACGATAATAGCAGCTAACGATAATGCAGATAGACTTGGATATGATACTATCTCCGGGGGACTCACAATCTCAGCCGCAATGGAACTTTACGAAAAGGGAAAGATTCCTGATAATGAAGTGGGCCCGACAAAACCGAGGTTTGGTAACTCAAGCGCTGTTCTGGAATTGAGCTCCAAGATTGCGTACAGGAAGGATTTTGGTAACGTGCTCGCGGAAGGTTCAAGAAGGATGGCAGAAAAATATGGAGAACCAGGGGCATCAATTTCTGTCAAAGGACAGGAACTTGCTGCATACGATCCACGGGGCGTGTGGGGAATGGCGCTTGAATATGCAACAAGTAACATAGGTGGATCCCACATGAGAGCATACACAATATCTAATGAAATCCTAGGAGTACAACCCACATCCGACCCAACGAAACTTGAAGGAAAGGCAGACCTAGTAAAATATGTGCAGGATTTCACTGAAGTGATGGATTGTTCTGGGCTATGCCAATTCCCGTCCTTTGCCCTAAATTTCGATGATTACATGGAACTTATAAATGCGGTAACAGGATTCAATTACACAAAGGAGGAACTAATGGAGGCAGCAGAAAGAAACTGGAACCTTGAGAGACTTTTCAATCTCAAGGCCGGAATAAAGCCTGCACAGGATACTCTCCCAGAAAGATTTCTGACTCAGGGAATACCGAAGGGGCCAAAGAAGGGAACCACTGTTCCATTGAAATCCTTATTGGCCGATTATTACGGAGCCAGGGGCTGGAACAAGGATGGTTACCCGACAGATGAAAAGATTAAAAGTCTGGGACTGGACTTCTACAAACTGTGAGATTCGTTATCCGCCTGCTACCGGCGGGAAGATGTCAACTTCTTCCCCTTCTTTCAGTTTTGTCTTTAACCCGGAGAGATAGTTTATATTCTTGCCATTAACGAGAATTATGACATTACCATAGAGAGTGCCCCCTTTGTAAATCATTCCTCTGAACCCGCTCCCATATTTTCTGACCAAGAATTCAAGAAGAGTTTCGATCTCGTCTACTCCTGCCACTTCTTCCTCCTTTTTCTTTGTAATAAATCTCAGGTTTGCATAGAATTTTACCATCACCATCTCAATTTAACCCCACGTCCATCAACATATGACTCAGTACAATAAATATTTACATTCTGTTTTGGTTTAAAGTTCTCTCAATATTTTTGTCAAAATGGCAACAATGTGAATTTGCAATTCAAGAGTACAATTTTAGCGCACCTAATGCAATATCGTTCTGGGCCTCATTGAAAAAAGGTAATATACGATGCTTAATTAAAATGTCATGAGTGAAAAACTTTTATTTCCGTCTGAAGAATGGATCAAGGAATATTGCACAAGACTTTCTAATTCTGGCGAATACAACAGATCAGGCCAGGGGTGGAAAGACCCAATACAGTTTAAAATAACAGACATAGACAGTATAAATATGAAATTAGACTTCAAATCATTCATTCTTAACCTGAAAGATGGTAAGTGCATGGGGTATCAACTGGTAAAAGAGAATAAGGATGATGCACCTTTCGTTTTGAACGCCACATATTCCAACTGGAAGAGAATACTTGAGGGAAAGGTAAATCCGACTCAGGCAATGTTGAGTGGAATACTTAAGGTCAAAGGAAATGTTGCAGTACTCCTGAGGTATGCCGCTGCAGCAACTGAGATGGTAAAGGCTGGCCAAGGAATTGATACAGAATTTACGGCCTGAATATGCCCTTGATAACATTCCCAAGGAAACTGGTAGTTCAGAGAGATTTCTTGGAAAGTCTGGGAGATTTTTTAATAAATGAGGGTTTAACTAAGGTACTTCTGATCTCTGACAAAAATGTCTATGCGATCCAAGGCGAAAGGATAAAGAAAGGTTTAGAGGGAATTGAAACTCAGCTATTTGTTGATGTCAGTCCGGAACCGACAATTGAAGCGATTGAAGATGCATTTGAGAAATTAAGGAATTTGAATGTGGATGGGATAGTCGCATTTGGTGGAGGAAGTGTAATAGATTTTGCTAAATCCGTTGCAGTCAAACTTTCAGACCCGGCAAAAAATTTGCGGGAAATAAGTCCATTCGAGTACATAAAATTGAGATTTCCTCTCATAGCAATTCCAACTACGGGAAGCGGAAGTGACGCATCATTTGCAACAGTCCTGACGGACGGAACAAGGAAGTTTCCTACGGGAAACTATTCGTTAGTCCCAATGTTCGATATCCTTGATTCTTCCGTGTTTGCAGAGAACAGCGATCTCATAAGGAACACCGGCGTGGATGCCATTGTGACAGCGATTGAGGCTGTGGTATCAAATACCAGCAATATAATGACAGATGCGATTGCGGAAAAGTCTCTTCCTATATTATTTGAAAATCTAGAAATGACCATGAAAGGGAACAAGGATAATGTTGATGATGTGCAACTGGCAATGACAATGGCAGGAATCGCTTTTTCAAATAGTGGATCAGGACTTGTCCACTGTCTTGGTCACAGCTTTGGATCGACATTTCATATTGCTCACGGAAAATCTGTGGGAATTTTTCTTCCATATGTTATCGAATTTCTATCTAGCGATGCAACTACTAGGTCGAAGTATGAATATCTTGCCTCGTTGATATCAAAAGGGAATAGCAAGTCTCTCATTGATCTTCTAAAGGAATTTTACAAGAAAATTGGCCAACCACTGACAGTAAGGGATGCAGGAATAACAAAGAAAGATTATGAGGAGAGGATGGGGGAACTTGTGGAAAAGGCCATGGAAGACAGCGAGTTGGCATTCAATCCCATCTTTGTTTCAAACGAAGACATGAAGAATCTATTTGAAATTGCCTATGACGGGGATCAGCCCCTCTAGCTGTTTTCTTTTGCCACCTGCTCGATATCCTTTCCCACAGCCTTTGGCGGAGAATCACATCCTTCCAGCCATATAGAAGCCAGTGTCTGGAAGTCTGGGGGTATAACCTCTTTATTTATTTCACAGTCTAGTACGGCTGGTAAATTTGATTTCTTTGCTCTTTTAAGTGCATCAGTAATGTCTTCCGGTCTCTTTATCCTCTCCCCGAAACAACCCATGGCTTTAGCTATTTCCGCGTAATTTATATCTTCGAAATCTACTCCAATATGATTGCCATTATAGTAAAGTGTCTGACCTGACTTTATCATTCCCCACGCTGAATCGTTTAATACAATGAATGTAACCTGCAAGCCTGTCCTCTTGGCTGTTTCAAGATCACCAATATGCATGCTGAAAGCGCCATCTCCGGTTATACAGTAAACGTCCTTATCTGGTCTAGCTATTTTGGCTCCAATTGAAAAACCGATCGCGCTTCCTAGATGCCCTGAATCCCCTGAAGTGGTACTGAGAAATGAATTAGGCTTGTATATCCTGTTTGCATAATGGGCCCATACCGCAGTATTACCACCATCGACAACAGATATGGAATCTCTCGCGTAGAATTTTCTTACTTCACTTATAACCCTCAGAGGATGCATTGGAACTTCATTACTTCTTGACTGCTCACTAAATTGATCCAACCACTGCCTTTCGTACTCCTTATAGAAATCATTTCTCTCTCTTTTGCTCACAGGGGGATATTTCGACCTGATAACCTCAGATAATGAATTTAAAGTCTCTCTAGCATCAGCTTCAATGCCTATCTGAACTGGCCTATTGAGGCCAATATTTTCTGGCAACGTATCAACTTGTATAAATTTCTGTTTGTCGAATTCACCCCATATAGGAGGTCTTCCAAAGAAATCCAGATCGCCGAGTTTTGATCCGATAACAAGAACAACATCTGCTTCCGTTTGGGCTGCAAGAGCGCCATAGCTGTTTGGAATAAGTGAAAGGGGAGAGTCCTCCGGCAATGCACCTCTTCCAGAAATGGAAGTAACTACAGGAATCTGCAGGTATTCGGATATTATTTCCAATTCCTCTGATCCACCTGACCGCATCACCCCACCACCGGGATGTATCAGGGGCCTTTCAGATGTTGCTAAAATTTGTGCTATCTTTTCAATGGATTTCATCGGAGGGGATGGCCTACCTATTGATTCAAGTACACTCCCTTCTGGAATGATCAAATCGGCCTCATCTATGTTTTTATGGAGGATGTCGGAAGGAATGTCGACTTGAACCGGGCCAGGTCTACCGGAGTATGCAACCGAAATTGCTCTCCTCATGATCTCAATGACTCTATCCCAGCTATAAATCACTGCATTCCATTTCGTTACTGCCTTGAAAAGGGAATACTGGTCCAGCGCCTGCATTGATCCCTTATCTGGATAAGATCTGTTGACTTGATTCTGGGCAGTCAAGACTAGCATGGGAATTCCTTCGGCAAATGCAGGATAAACACCTCCTATAAGATTGGCAGCACCTGGTCCTACGGTTCCGAGAACGACCCCAATTTCTCCCGTAACTCTTGCATATGCATCTGCAGCATGAGCAGCGGTTGCTTCGTGATGAAATGTTATAAAATTTATGTTACTACCGTAAAAGGCATTTAGCAGCGGGTAGGGTTGGTCTCCCGGAACACCGAAAACATATTTAATTCCCTCCTTTTCAAGAACTCTCTTTATAACTTCACCGATAGTTATAACGGACATTCTTTACCACTTCTGCAATTCATAAGTTGATCTTATATAATTGTAACCCGTCTTTAACCGCTCCTAAACTAATTCTGCTGCAAAATTTTATTCTTGAACCTCTAATATATATCATGACAATCATCCGACAGGGAAGCATCTCAACGGGCATAGAATATACCGTTGCACGAAGAATTTAATTTATCCTGAAAGAACATTTATATTTTAGGTAAATTATATCTTTACGACCGAACGAAAATTATAATAAATGTTATTTACAAGTCTTATGATTTGCTGCTTCTTCTACACAATCCGTAAAATACATTTAAATTTAATCCTTCCATGATCCAATGTGATGACAGTGAACTCTGATCAGTTTGAATCGACGCTAATGTTTAAAGAAATTAACGAGGAGCCGGGTACAATTTTGAACACTTACAAAAACGTCAAGGACAGTATTAAAGAGGCAACTCAAATCTTAAAAACTTCAAAGATGGTCTTTATTGTGGGAAGTGGAACTAGTTATCACGCTGGAATCGTTTTACAGATTGGACTACTAAGAAGAGGAATACCTGCCGTGGCAGTTAGAGCGCCTGAATTTTCACATTACATGTCCGAGGATCCTGACGGAATATGTGCAGTCTTGATAAGTCAATCGGGAGAGAGCAGAGAAGTTCTTCAGTCCCTAGAACTTTGCATAATGAAACGGATAAATACTATTGCTGTTACAAACAATGGCGAAAGCCCACTTGCAAAAAAGTCTACTTATAGTCTGATTACAGATGCTGGGAAGGAGGAATCCTTGGCAGCAACAAAGAGCCATGTAGCACAGCTCGTTGTAAATTATATGCTTATAAATAATCTGTCTACTAATAAAAATGAATCAAGCGAAATTGATAACATTCAAATTCTTGCAAAAATGGTAGAGGAAATCCTAGGACAGAAAGAGCTTTTTAAGCAAATTTCAACTAATTTGATCGGAAGACTTGTATTCCTTGGGAATGGACTTCTACATGCTACTGCAATGGAGGGTGCTTTGAAATTTGAGGAAACAGCAAATCTAGTTACAGAGGCATTTCCAATGGGCGAGTATTTTCACGGACCAATACAGGTTCTGAAGTACAACGACAGCGTAATCATTCTGAAGGGCGATGAGAAATTTGAATTTGAAAGAATTCGTTCAAGAGTGAAGGAGTATACAAAGAATATTCTAGTAATTGGCTCTGATGAGAATTGTGACATAATTATTCCAAAATCCGTTACTGATATGTTTTATCCAATTCTCTATGTAATCCCTCTACAGATGCTGGCAAATTTTAAAACTATTCTAACTGGTTTATCGCCTGATAAGCCTACCCGTCTTAACAAAATTGTAAGATGACATTAAAAACAGGCTAGGAGAAATGCGATGTTTTCAGCCATTAATTACATGATTTTCACTGAGAGATAATATGGTAAAACAGAAAGAATTTCTTCTGAGAAAGTTGGAAAAACCTATTTTTGAAAAGGTACCTCCACATTGAAATTTGATGAAATTTTTAAACGATATTAAAGTGTTCCAGAATAATCTGGCAACAGACTTATGGATTGTTCTTGTCCTGTAAATCCAACGTTCCGGACTCGGCGACCATGTAATTAACTGTACTCTCTCCTATCTCACCCTTTCTGCTTTTATAAATTGTATAAACAATCACACCTACTATGATTACAAGTGCCATTATTACGAATGCCAAATATGGCTCTACAAGATCGCTGACTATTCCGAGATAAAAAGTGTATACAAAGAGGGCTCCTCCACCAATCGGAATTATAAGCCCGGAGACATATCTTCTCGCTTTGGAGAATTTTATCTCCTTGTGCTTACCAAGGAAGGTAAAGAGTCCAAATTCTGGAACAAAATGATGGAAATACCACAATATAGTGGAGGCAGTACCAGCCACGAAAAAGCAATCAGCTACAGTATCTGCGTTGTATCCATAAAAACGTGCCATTAAAACTCCCACTAAAAGGACAGTAACTCCAGCCAGAACTGCGTCAAATAGTGCAGCATTCGAGGGCGTTTGTCTATTCTCGTGAACCTTGTTCAGCCAATTGCTTTTGATAAATTTGTCCCTTGTCATTGCCCACATTAATCTGGCCTGAGATCCTCCACCTGCGCCGAACGCAATTAGTGAAACGATCAATATTATCATATTCAAGGCAAGTAATGCAGGTGCGGGAATATAATAAATCCACGTTGCAAGTTGCGGTATAGACGATTGACCCACATTTGAAAGGTCACCAAAAGGAACAGCTGCCACTTCCGAATAAGCTGCCAGTGCAATAACAAAGGCTGATATGGTAAGTCCTATGTAAACTGCTTTCCACATATTTTTCCTAGATTGCACTCCTTCTTCTGCATAGAAAAGAGCAGCCCCGTATCCAGTAAAGAGGTAGAAACCTAGAACGGCGGTGGCCAGGGCAATTCCACCAAAGCCACCATAGCTGTTGAGTGGATTGAGATAATAAGTTGAGTTATAGGGGGTACGAAGTATTACATAGATAATATAACTAACAACTACAACCAAGGTTATCAGAATAGCATAAAGAATGACTCTGCTGAGATTCTTTGCTTTCTGTATGGTCATTGCGTATGTCACAATTATTGTAATGAATGCAATAGCGAACCAAGACCATATAGGTAGCAGAACTCCATATAGAATGTATATTGTATCAACTGCTAACCACGCTATGAAGAAGGCATTTGCAGTCTGCCAAAAATTATAAAATGCATAATTGGCAAGAGACGTAAATTTACCAAATGACTTTCCAAATCCTAATTCTGCAAGCCCATAGTATCCACCAGCAAAAGGCGCTATTCTGGTATATTCTAGGATGGGAAATGAAACCAGAACAAATAAGACGTACCCCAAAATAATTGGCCAAATTGCAGCAGGGCCAGTATCCCCAATAAAAGCAGCAATTTCAATAGGACCTATTATAGCTAGAACACCTGCAAGTGTTAACCCGAGAAGACCGAGGAAGCTAACCGATCCTTTCCTTAACTGATTGCTGGATTTATTTGAATTATCAGCCATTAATGCAAATACAATATTTCAATACTCTTAAATGTTTCGTGTATATCAGGGAATATAACGCTCAAAATACGCCCCGAACGGGATTTGAACCCGTGTCACGAGCTCGACAGGCTCGTATGATAGGCCACTACACTATCGGGGCTTCGCGTCGTATTGTCATACTTTATTTAATTCTTTTTATGAAGCAC
>Ga0078972_1000349_pt3 | contig 79056 bp, 62 predicted proteins | sample YelNatPaOPGAMG01_FD_67568 | JGI IMG/M metagenome (GOLD analysis project Ga0078972, IMG submission 67568) | Hot spring thermophilic microbial communities from Obsidian Pool, Yellowstone National Park, USA - OP-RAMG-01 (SPADES assembly) (version 2) | ecosystem: Environmental > Aquatic > Thermal...
CTGTTGACGGACAGTTAGTGGTTACCAGCGCTCAGGCAGGGGGTAAAATTTTATGCGATATTAAACTTCCGGATGGCAAAGGGATAATTGGGATTCTTTCCGGCTCATTCCCGCCGGATGCCGGCAAGATTCAGAAACAACCCGTTATTACAGAAATTCCAAAACCAGAAGTCAAAACCGGGATTCGGTTTAAATCATTAATAGAACCTAAAGCAGGGGACATTGATATTACGCGGATGGACGTGCTGGTATCTGTGGGACGCGGAATCCAGACTCCGGATAACATCCCGCTTGCCGAAGAGCTTGCCAACGCGCTTGGCGGAGCGGTAAGCGCCTCGCGTCCAGTGGTAGATCAGGGCTGGCTGCCGTTGACGCGTCAGGTTGGAAAATCTGGAATGACAGTGTCGCCAAAACTTTATCTTGCGCTTGGAATTAGCGGCGCCCCTGAACATTACGAGGGAATGAAAGGCTCTAAACTCATTGTTGCAATAAATACCGACCCGAAGGCGCCAATTTTCGATTTCGCCCATTATGGAGCGGTTGTCGATTGTCTCGAACTAATCGAACCGCTCAAAGAAGAGATACTTAAACGAAAAAAGTAGACCTGAACCACAGGTAAAAAATTTATTTGTATAGTTCGGGGAAAGGCTTTATGACGCCTATACGTCCATTATTCTACAATATACATGAAAACTATAGATGGGCAGAGGTTCTCGCATACCTGCTTGGCGGGCTGGCGGTTATCCTCTTTTTAATAGGGGTATATAAACATTTCAAAAGATGGCGTTCTGGCAGAAGCGAGCCGTTCCCCGTTTTCACCGCCGAAAGATTAAAATCGTTTATAAAATATGCATTCTTTCAGGGCAGACTTGCCACAGATGGTTATGCTATAGTGATGCATCTCTGCATTTTCTTCGGAATGTGCGTATTATTCGCCGGAACTGCGCTCGCCACCATTGATCAGGATGTCGCCCATCTGATTTTCAAAAACCAGTTTTTAAAAGGCAGTTTTTATTTAGGTTATAAATTGTTTCTTGATATCTTCGGTATTGCCTTAATTGCAGGTCTTCTCCTTGCGTTTTACAGACGTTACATCATAAAACCCGAAAGACTTAAAAACCTTGTTTTCCCGACTTTTCCGCTGGATTCGTTCTACCTTCTGGCGATGCTGTTGTTTATAGCCTTAAGCGGATTTTTTGTGGAGGCGCTGCGGCTGGCTGAGACAAAGGTGCCGTGGGCTCATTATTCGCCAATCGGAAGTTCGCTTGCTGTGCTGTTTAATACAATGGATAAACAGTCGTTGCTGAGTCTTCACTTTGTTGTCTGGAGCCTCCACGGGCTGGCTGCACTTACTTTTATTGCGTTAATACCTCATTCAAAGGCTTTCCACATGTTCACCTCTGCAGCAAGCATTTATCTGCGCAATATGGGACCTGCCGGCGCGCTTCCAGCCGGCGAGCCGTCCGGTGTAAGCAAAATAACAGATTTTACATGGCGTCAACTTCTGCAGTTTGATTCCTGCACATGGTGTGGGCGGTGTCAGGAACTTTGTCCCGCTCATATCAGCGGTTCAAAACTCTCGCCTAAAAACGTGATTTTAAAACTTAACGATGCGATGTTGAAATATTCTCCTGCAAATGGCACTCCGTCCGCAGCAGGACAGACAGGCGAAAACCCGGATGCAGTTAATAAAGAGAAAACCCTTCAGGATACAGTATTTGAACCTTCTGAACTCTGGGGTTGTACTACATGCCGTGCCTGCGAGGAGGTTTGTCCGGTATTTATTGAACACCCGCGGACAATAATCGAATTACGTCGTTATTTAGTCGGACAGGGCGTCATGGATAAAACCCTGCAGGATGCGCTGAATAATTTAAACCGATACGGGAATTCGTTCGGAAAATCCGACCGTATGCGGGCAAAATGGACACAAGGCTTGCCATTCAAGGTAAAAGATGCTCGCAAGGAACCGGTTGACTGTGTGTGGTTTGTGGGAGATTACGCTAGTTTTGACCCGCGCCTTCAAACCATCACACAGGCAACAGCCAAAGTGCTTCAAGAGGCAGGAGTAGATTTCGGAATCCTCTATGAAGGCGAAAGAAATTCCGGCAACGATGTCAGAAGGATTGGCGAAGAGGGTTTATTTGAGGTGTTAAGGGATAAAAATCTCGATGCCTTTTCAAAGGTTCAGTGGAAGAATGGTAAAAAGGTGATTATCACAACCGACCCGCATTCATATAACACACTGAAAAATGAGTATAACTGGGATGGCGCAAATGTCGAAATCAGGCATTACACAGAATTTCTGAATCAACTTGTTAAAGACGGGAAAATCCAATTTAAGAAGCAACTTTCAGGCAAAGTAACCTATCACGATCCGTGTTATCTTGGTAGATACAATGGAGTGTATGAAGAACCGCGTTTTTTGATCCGGTCACTTGGTCTTGATCTCATTGAAATGCCCCGCAATAGGTCAAAGAGTCACTGCTGCGGAGCCGGAGGCGGGAGAATGTGGATGGAAGATACTGCCGAGATAAAAGAACGTCCCGCTGAAAACCGGGTCAAAGAAGCCGCATCGTTGAATGGTGTTCAGATGATTGTTGTTGCTTGCCCGAAAGACCTTGCGATGTTCAGGGATGCGGTTAAGACCACAGGAAACGAAGGGAAGTTAGTTGTCAAGGATATTGCCGAATTAATCGCAGAGGCAATGGAAATTCAGTAGCGATTTTAATCCGTTCTTTTAAACCAGTCGCCGCAAGGCGCGCAAAAAAGGTGTTAAAACTATGATAACCACAGTTGAACATTTAGACCAGACAGTATGCAGGCTGGGCACGAACCTCGATAACCTGCTTCAGCAACCCGAAGGACAGAAAATCCTGACTTGTATCCAGTGCGGATTATGTTCAGGCACATGTCCTTATGGAGAATATATGGAATATCCGCCCCGTAAAATAATCGCAATGCTAAAACGGGGGTTGATTGATGAAGTCCTTCAAACAGACAGCATGCTCAAGTGCGTCGCCTGTTATTCGTGTATGATAAAATGTCCGCGCGGGATACGGCTTTCAGATGTATTGTTGCCGCTTGTTAAAGAGCAGACGCTTATCCGGGCAACCGAAATGCCTGCCGAACTGCAACGTTCTCTGCAGAACACACTCCGTTATGGAAATCCGATGGGCGAAAGTTCAAGAAAACGGGCGGCATGGGTTGCAACGTCAAAATATCCCGTCCCCATAATGTCCGAAATCAAACGACCGGTGGACGTCCTTTGGTTTGTTGAATGTTATACGTCGTATTATGCAAGGGGACAGGATAACAGCCGCGCTGTGGCAAAAATATTTAATAAACTTGGAATTGATTTTGCCATTCTCGGAAATGAAGAGAAATGCGCTGGCGACTGCGGACAACTTACTTGGGAATCCGGTCTTTTCGAAACGCTCACAGACTACAACATGGAAATCTTCCGGAAATACAAATTCAACCGTATTGTTACCGGAGACCCCCATGCATTCAATGCGTTCAGAATCCGGTATCCGATGTATGGATTTGATTACGAAGTCCACCACACAACGCCGTTTATCGCCATGTATCTGGACAAATTAAAACCGCTTCTTAAAAAACCACTGAATATAACTGTTACATACCACGATTCATGCTGTGTAGGACGGCGAGCCGGATTTTTTGAAGAAGGCAGAATGCTCCTGAAAGCTATACCGGGCGTAAAGCTGGTTGAGATGGTACATAACCGTATGAACTCGCTTTGCTGCGGCGGTGGCGGCGGAGGAATGTGGCTTGACACTTACTTCAAACAAAAGGGTATGGAACGACTCTCGGAGCGGCGAATAAAAGAGGCAATTGCTACAGGCGCAGACGTTCTGGCGGTCTCGTGTCCGTATGAAATTTACCGGTTCGAGGACGCCCTGAAGACCGTTCCACATGAAAAACCAATGGTCGTTCGGGATGTGGTCGAACTTCTGGCTGAATCCATGGAAGACTGATTTAAACAATCAACCGGAGAGTGTGAAGTTATGATTATGCAGAAAAATAACGATTCAATCCGCATAGGCTTCTACATCTGCCATTGCGGTACAAACATTGCGGGAGTTATTGACGTCGAAGCAGTCGCAAAATACATAGCAAAACTGCCGAATGTCGTCGTCTCACGCACCTATAAATACATGTGTTCAGACCCCGGACAGAAACTGATTCAGGACGACATCAGGGAAAACAACCTGAACAGGATTGTTGTAGCCGCATGTTCGCCGCTTTTACACGAAGCCACATTCAGAAATGCAGTTAAAAAAGCAGGGTTAAACCCTTACTTCTTCCAGATGGTTAATGTTCGGGAGCACGACGCATGGGTGCATCAGGACAAAGTCGAGGCGACTCGGAAAGCGATTGCGCTATCCAGAGCGGCTGTTCAGAGAGTTCCTCTGCACAAGCCTTTGGACATCAAAAAGATCCCAATTAACCAGAGCGTGCTAATTGTCGGTGGCGGAATAGCAGGCATCCATGCTGCGCTTGTCCTCGCCAATGCCGGCAAGCATGTGTATCTTGTCGAACGCGAGCCTACCATCGGCGGACACATGGCAAAATTTGATAAAACATTCCCTACGCTTGACTGCGCCGCATGTGTTCTGACGCCGAAGATGGCGGCGGTGGGTAAACATCCGAATATAACACTCTGGACATATTCCGATGTAATAAAAGTGGATGGTTATGTCGGGAATTATAAAATTACTGTGCGGCGGCGTCCAAGATATGTTCACGAAGACCTTTGCACAGGATGTCTGGAATGTATAGACGCATGCATTTATAAAGAACCAAAGTTCCCCGATGAGTTTAATCTTGGTCTCGGCAAGCGAAAACCTGTTTATCTACCGTTTGCTCAGGCAATACCGTCTGTGGTAACTATTGACCCCAACACATGCATAGAACTTAAAACCGGCAAGTGTAAGAAAACGTGTGTTGAAGCCTGCGGAGACAGAAATGCCATTGATTTCAGCCAGAAGGAGGAAATTAAGGAAGTTACCGTTGGAACAATAATAATTGCCACAGGCTTTAAGACATTCGACCCGAGAAAGATTCTTTATTATGGCTACGGCATATACCCGAATGTGATTACATCGCTTGAGGCAGAGAGATTGCTGAATGCTGCAGGTCCTACGGGTGGAGAGTTCGTCACAAAAGAGGGTCGAAAACCAGTGCGCGTTGGAATAATTCACTGTGTTGGGTCGCGGGATGAAAATACGAACCGGTGGTGTTCGCGTGTTTGTTGTTTGTATTCTTTAAAACTTGCACATCTCATTCACGAACGCACTGGCGCCGAGGTGTTTAACTTTTACATTGATATGCGAACCCCCGGCAAGAGTATGGAAGAATTCTATGTTCGTGTTGCCGAGGAAGGAATAAACTTCGTTAGGGGGAAGGTTGCGGATATTTATCCGGAAAAACTGGATGGTTCAACCGGCAGATTGGTTGTTCAGGCAGAAGATACGCTGCTTGGCAGGGTTTTAAAAGTCCCGGTTGATATGGTAGTGCTATCCGTGGGGCTCGAACCCGATCCAGAAGCGGAAAACATACGAAAGATGTTTAACCTCAGTTGCAGCGCCGAGGGATGGTTCCTTGAAAGACATCCCAAACTTGCGCCAGTCAGTTCGTTTAACGACGGAATTTTTATCGCTGGGTGCTGTCAGGGACCAAAGGATATTCCCGATACAGTCGCTCAAGCAGGCGCAGCAGCAGCAGAGGCATTTAGTCTGCTTGACCTTGGATATATTGAAATGGAACCAAATACGGCGTATATCATCGAAGAGGAATGCTCCGGCTGCAAATCATGCATCTCTCTTTGCCCGTATTCTGCGATTTCATTTGACCCTGTGAAGAAGAAATCCGTCATCAACGAGGCTTTGTGCAAAGGATGCGGAACGTGTGTTGCATCTTGCCCATCTGGCTCAATTGTGCAAAACTTATTTGACGATAGTGAAATTATTAGCGAAATTAATGGACTATTGCAACCATTACAGGTATAATCGGTATTTATATAATAAGGATTACCATGGCAAACGAGAATTATAGTGCTGGAAATAACGGGAATTGGTCGCCACGGATAGTGGCATTTTTCTGCAATTGGTGCACATATACGGCGGCAGACCTTGCAGGTGTGTCCCGTATGAAATATGCGCCGAACATACGGGTGATTCGTCTGATGTGTTCAGGACGGGTTGACCCTCAGTTTGTGCTTGAGGCGCTTGCCCGAGGAGCAGATGGTGTGTTAATTGGCGGTTGTCACCCTGGCGATTGTCACTATTCCGAAGGAAATTATAAATGCCTGAGGCGTTTCAGGATGTTAAAACGCGTCCTCGCCGATATGGGGATTGAAGATAAACGGGTACGCCTTGAATGGATCAGCGCAGCCGAAGGCGAAAAGGTTAAACGCGTCGTTAACGAAATGGTTAACGAAATTCAAGAACTGGGACCACTCGGGATTCCGAAGAAGTTCGAAGAATGGGACAAAGAAATTGAACATCTGAAACAACATATTGAAAGTCAGGAATTTAAACAGGAAGAAGTTAAAAAATAGTTATTTGAAAGGGATTTGTTATGGCAAAACCTAAAATTGCAATTTACTGGTGCGCTTCTTGCGGCGGTTGCGAAGAGGCAGTTGTTGACCTTGCCGAAGACATTCTCGGCGTGGTTGAAAAGGTGGACATTGTCCTCTGGCCTGTGGCGATGGATTTCAAGCGAAAAGATGTTGAGGCAATGCCCGATAAATCCATCGTCGCCACGTTGCTAAACGGCGCTATTCGGACATCCGAGCAGGAAGAAATGGCGCATCTGCTCAGGCAAAAAAGCGTCTATATGATTGCTTACGGTGCCTGCTCCCATCTTGGCGGGATTCCGTCTTTGGCAAACCAATTCTCAAAAGAGCATATCTTAAAATTCGTGTACGAAGATGGTCCAACGGATGTGAATCCCGAAAAAGTGCGTCCGATGCCGCATTCCAAAGTGAACGGGCACGAGCTGGAACTTCCTGAATTCAGAAACGTAGTTCGTTCGCTTGATCAGGTGGTTGATGTTGACTACTATATTCCGGGTTGTCCGCCAACTCCGGAGATTACCAAAACTGCCATTGCGGCTCTGCTTGAAGGTAAACTGCCGCCAAAAGGTAGTGTGCTTGCCCCGGATGTTGCCCTTTGCGATGAATGTCCTCGCAAAGAGACAAAACCGCCTGAATTCAGTTTCAAGGAATTCTTCCGTCCGCATCAGAAACCGATTGACCCGGATTTGTGTTTGCTTGCGCAAGGATTTGTTTGTATGGGACCTGCCACACGTGCTGGTTGTGGCGCTCTTTGCCCAAAAGGGAGTATGCCTTGCACTGGCTGTTTTGGTCCAACCTCGCGCGTAAAGGATCAGGGGGCAAAGATGTTATCGTCAATTTGCGCAAATGTTGAGCCGAAGACCGAGGAGGAAATTGACAAGGTGCTTCAGGGGATTCCTGACCCTGTCGGGACATTTTACCGTTACGGATTGGCGCGTAGCATTCTGCGCCGTAGAATTGACCTCCCTATAAACGGAGGGAAAAAATAAAACCAGTAAACGTTAAACAAAAACCTTTAAACTATTTGGATTTACTATGGATAAAGCGGTAGAACAAGTTTGGAATCAGGCAAACCAACGGGCAAACGCTGCGTATATGCAGTCAAGACGTCGCGCAATTATTGACCCGATAACGCGTCTTGAAGGACACGGCAAGATTGACATCTTTCTGGATGAGAAAGGCGATGTTGAACGCGCATATTTGCAGATACCGGAGTTGCGCGGTTTTGAGGTCTTTTCCATCGGCAGACCAGCGGAAGATATGCCGCAGATTACAAGCCGTATCTGCGGAGTATGTCCGACAGCCCACCACATGGCTGCAACAAAGGCGCTCGATGACCTGTATAAAGTCCAGCCGACGCCGACAGCCCGTAAGCTCCGCGAACTCGTTTATAACGCGTTTATGTTTGAAGACCACACCTTGCACGTCTATATCCTGGGCGGACCGGACTTCATCGTCGGACCCGAAGCCCCTGCCGCGGAGCGCAACGTCGTGGGAGTCATCAATAAGGTCGGGCTTGAAGTCGGAAAGAAAGTCATCGGCATCCGCAAACGCGTCCGCCAGATGATGACCGAACTTGCCGGCAAGGTTATTCACCCGGTCTTTGGTTTACCGGGCGGCGTCTCAAAACCGATGGACCCGGCAAAACTGCCTGAATACAAAGAAATTGCCAAAGACGCGCTTGACTTTGCGTTGTTTACACTTCAGGTCTTCAAGGATATCGTCCTAAAAAATCAGGACTACGTGAAACTCATCACTTCCGACGCCTTCACGCACAAGACCTATTATATGGGGCTTGTTGACGAGAAGAACAAAGTGAACTTTTACGATGGTCAATTGCGCGTAGTTGACCCCAACGGCAAAGAGTATGCCAAATTCCCCGTTCAGAAATACCGCGACTTCGTTGCCGAGCATACCGAACCATGGAGTTATATTAAGTTCTGCTACCTGAAACCAGTAGGCTGGAAAGGCTTCGAAGAAGGCGAGCAGAGTGGGGTTTACGCGGTTGCGCCGCTTGCGCGCCTTAACGCAGCCGACGGTATGGCAACACCGCAGGCGCAGAAGGCATACGAAGAGTTCTTTAACACATTCGGCGGGAAGAAACCTGTTCATCACACGCTTGCGACGCATTATGCTCGCGTGGTTGAAATCATTCAGGCGGCGGAATCAATGGTTCAGTTAGTAAACGACCCTGAAATCACGGGCAAAGACGTTCGCAACATCCCGACCGAAAAACCGACGGTTGGCTATGGCGTTGTTGAAGCTCCGCGTGGAACCTTATTCCACCATTACGAAACCGACGAACGCGGGCTTATAAAGATGGCAAACCTGATTGTCGCTACACAAAACAACGCCGCGCGCATAGCGATGAGCGTTGACAAAGCAGCCAAAGGATTAATCAAAGGCGGGAAAGTGAGCGAAGGCTTGCTTAACAAGATTGAGATGGCATTCCGCGCTTATGACCCGTGCTTTGGTTGCGCAACGCACTCGCTGCCCGGCAGCACACCACTCCGGGCTAAGGAAGCTGGTCGCCGCATTTCCTGCCTGAATAACCTCAAACAACTTGGTCTTGCCCATAGATTGTATGTTGATGATAACAATGGTTTTTGCTGTCCGAGAACCCTGAATCCCGCATGGATGACAAAATTGTATGAATATTACAAGGATGCCCGGCTTTTGCATTGTCCAAGCGATGTCCCAGAACCGAACAGATTCAGAAGCGACCCGGCATATCCAATTGACAATTCCCCATACAGTTATTTGATTAACGCATGGAACGACTATTTCCTTTCGATTCTGACCCCTGCCCAATTCCAACTTTACTTGTCTTCGAGGACAAACATAGCGATGCCCGAATCCGTTGTCAGATATCCGTCCGATACAATTTTGTTCGGCGAAAAAGAATCAACATCAACGCATATTTACATGGACTTTGCTCAGGGCAACGGCAATGACCTTGAGGAAATTGAGCAGAGCCGTCATGGAGCAAAGTCAGGTTCCGGCGGTGGCGGTTCCAATTTTGCCTTTGTTGATGGCAGCGTCCGTTACCTGCGCGCATGGCGGTCTGTTGTTCCTATCAATCTGTGGGCGGTAACTGACCTTTGGCGGACTAACACAATTGCTGTCCCTAAATAAAAGTTCCTTCACAATTATTGCGCTGTATTTTTAATTAGATCCAGATTCGCCGAAACGAATTTTTAAGGCTGGTTTATTATTTATTGTAGGGTATAATAAATTAGAGATGGATTTTAAAAAGTGGCGCATATTTGCGGCGGGATTATTTATGTTGGTTACCGCTGCATCGGTTTTTGCGGTTACTGAAACTGACCGCTATAGCGCCATTGTTCGTCGCAATGCATTTAACCTTCGCGAACCTGAACCCCCAAAACCGCCTCCCGAACCGCCTCCGACTATAAAAGTTAATTTGACCGGTATCACAACGTTGTTATCCAATAAACGCGTTTTTCTGTTAATTCAGGAGCAGGGGAAACAGCCTGAATCCAAGATGTTAAGCGAGGGAGAACGGGATGGACAGATTGAGGTTCTTGCCATAAACGAAATAGAGGGTTCAGTAAAAATTAAAATCGGGGATAAAGAATCCGTTTTAACCTTTGAAAAAGATGGTATTAAGCCGCCGACGACACCTGTAAGTTCCCCGGGAGCGCCGGGCGCTCCTCCGGGAGTGCCGCCTGTTCCTGGTGTGCCATCTGTGCCAAGAAATGTTCCGCCGGGTTCTCCGGTTACAACAGGTATTACACCAGCGGGAGGGGGGGCTGTTACAGGAGCAACATTTAACCAATCCGGCAGTGTAAACACTTTGGCTGCGGCTGGGGGGACAACACTGCCAACGCGTCCAATCAGGTCTGATTCTGCAGTTGGCACGACAACCTCAATTTCTGGCTTATCAGGTGTGCCAGCTGGGAACGCTGCGGTAACAGTCTCCACGCCGGGCGGACAGGGAGTAACCTTGCGCATGGGCGGAACACCATCCCAGCCTAAACTCCAACCTAACTGGCCTCCAGAAAATCCGCCTGCAACATTGGAGGAGGCAATCATCCTTCACGAGGCGTTGCGGATTAAACACGAGAAAGAAATTGAGGCAGGCTTAATGCCGCCATTGCCGGGTGGGCTGTGAGATTAACAATTTGGTTGTGTTTCATTTATTCTTAAATCATGGACAAAGGATTTTACCCGCATTTTATTGATTTACATTTCCTTATTATTAAGAGAAATTCTGATTAATGAGTGTGCCGTGGTTAGTGTATTTTCTTTCACTGATTGCCGCCGCAATTTCAACCGCGGCAACCATGCCATTGTGGCGGCGATGGTGTCAGAAAACCGGATTAATGGATGAACCGGGACACAGAAAAATCCATAGTGAACCAATTGCACTTGCAGGCGGACTCGCTGTATTCACCGGAATTCTTATTCCACTCCTTGCTGCTTATGTTATCTTATCTTTTGAATTTCCGGATGCCTCAGTTTCAGAAAAATTTCATTACGGTTTTGGTAAAAGATTTGACCAGTTGACGGCGATTTGCGGTGGCGCGCTCGGGATGTTGATCCTCGGCTGGCTTGACGATAAACACGAACTTAAACCATTGTTAAAATTTGGCGGTCAGTTGCTAATTGCATCTGCCACGGCGTTTGCAGGAATAAGAATAACCCTTTTTGTCGAAAGTTCTATATTTAGTTATGCAATCACTATTCTTTGGATTCTTACTATTGTGAACGCAATGAATTTTCTTGATAATATGAATGGTCTATGCGCAGGTCTGACCGCGATTGCTGCAGCAGCATTCGGCGCCATTGCTGCATTGCGCGACCAATATCTGGTAAGTTCATTTTGCTGGCTCATCAGCGGCGCATTTCTCGGATTCATCCCGTATAATTACCCGAAGGCAAGCGCCTTTTTAGGCGATGCTGGAAGCCACCTTGCCGGTTACCTGCTTGCGGTTATTGCAATACTTCCTCATTTTTATTCAGCATCGCATCCTAAAAAATGGGCTGTTCTGACGCCTGTTATTATCCTTGCTGTTCCGCTGTTTGACATTACACAGGTCGTTTTACGACGCATTAAAAACCGCAAGCCAATTTATGTTGGCGATAATAACCATATTTCTCACCTGCTTGTAAAAAGAGGCTTCTCGAAACCGGTGGCAACAGCATTAATCTGGTGCATTGCGCTGCTTTCTGGACTCCTTGGTCTTATTTTGAACATTATCTAAAAAACAAATATCATCCGATAGAAAAGTTTTTTAATCCACGCCTGTTTAATTGTTCAATCTGGTCTCAATATCGGACAATGATGTCATATATTACTCTTTATTAACAAGCTTGTTACATCGTGTGGCATAAAATTTGCTAATACATAACCAGCTAAAACATAAACTGGAAATAATAAAAATAATCGGTCTATGAAATTAGTAAGTAAAAATACCGGAAAAATAAGCGGGTTTACGCTTATTGAATTGCTGGTCGTAATAGCAATTATAGCGATTCTTGCCGGACTTTTACTGCCGGCGCTTGCAAAAGCAAAACAGAAGGCGCAACGCGCTAACTGTGTTAACAACCTGAAGCAGATTGGATTAGCCTTCAGGATGTTCGCAAACGATAATAACGGAAAGTTCCCGTGGAAAGTGCCTGTTACAGATGGCGGTTCCCAGGATCCTAATAATCAAAGGACCTTTGTGCATTTTATGGCTGTAACCAATGAAATTGGAACGCCCAAAGTGCTTGCCTGCCCGAGTGATCCGCAGAAATCACCAGTAACAGACTGGGCTCTATTTAATGGCAATAATAATCATTGTAGTTATTTTGTGGGATACGAGGCCGATGAAACATTGCCGCAGAGTATGCTCTCCGGCGACCGCAATATAAGAGGTGTTGCTAATAATCAAACTTGCAGTGCATGGAAAGGCGCGATGGGCGGTTCAATCACACCCACCAGTGAATGGGACGAAACCATGCATCAGAACGCTGGAAATATCTGCCTTGGCGACGGAAGCGTTCAGATGCTTAATACAGCAAGTCTTAGAAAACAAGCCAGGGCATCAGACCTCGATAACGGGAATAATCATTCGAGATTCCCGATTGACTGAGGTTGAATGGAGGGTTGGGAGGACTAAGTATAGGGTAGCCGAAAGGCTACCCTTTATTTTTTAAGCCAAATCCGCAGATGTAGTATGTATGAAATTAACGCAATTTGCGTGAAATTCTTACAGTTTATTGATTAGTAACTTTTGCTTAAGAATTTTTAAGTATTTAAGAAAAAATTTAGTTGAAGTTTGAACAATAAAAAGCGCAATGCCGGTTCTGTAACAGTTTATTCAAAAATTATTTTTTATCATTTTCTTTGACGTACAACAAATTGCCTTCACAATCCCGGTATTCAATTTCTCTGTCGGTCTTTTTCTGCACAGCAAGGTTTTCGAGGTAATACAAGGTTGGTTCGGCGATGTGCTGGTTATTTAGGAATGGCTCTGTGTATTGAATTGCCCCGTATTCCTCTTGTTTTATATGGTGTTGTTTCCCAACATGATTGTTCCAATCCACGCCTTCGGTAAGGAAGCCATGCTCTCCATAATGATGCTTTGCAATAGCGCGGAGGATTGTCAGTCCATCCAGTTCATACTTGCGGCTTTTCTGTGGCTCTGAATTTTTACTGTCAACCGCCGCCTCAAAGTAGGCGAGGGCGGCTTCGGCATTTTCCCAGAGATACGCAGTATCCCACGACTTTTCCATGTAAAGCAGACCTTTTGTTGCCACGCCGTTTCGGTCTTCACGCATTTTAAATTGATCAAGACCGTTCAGACATTTTTCGTACGCAAACATGCGCAGATTTTCGTCTTTAAAGAGTTTTGAAATCTGAAGCAAAGTCCGAAAAGCCACAGAATACGCCACATTCTCATTCGGGTCGTAAGTGTCGTGGTTAATGCTTCCGAAAATTCCACCGAGATTTGTGAAAACCTGTGTTTTAATTTTTATCACAGTAGAATAGTCGGCAAGTTTTTGCTGATATAATTCTGCCTGAAGTTGAAGTATAAAAAGACCGTCCGCAGAGGTCTGCCAGAAGGGGTCATTGCTGCCCTCTGGCGATTTTTTATAAACCTTTCCGTCCGGCAGTGTTCGTCTTGGGAACCATCCATTGGGAACAGATTCCACATTTTTATCTATCCAACGGGCTAAATTTACCGCTGCTTTTCGCATGCGTTCGGCGCGAGGGTCTTTTCCGAGGTCATTTGCAAACCTCAGGAGTTGATACCCAATCTTTGCCATTGAACCAGGGCAAAACCAGTCCGAATTATGCTTGTAATTCAGACAGAACTTTCCCGTTGTGGTTTCCCTATAGCCTTTTATAAAGCCTGTCTCCCAATCAATAAATCCGCAATCAAGGACATGGTCGAGGATTTTCAGCGCGTCGGACATCATTTTTTCGTTTCCCGTGAATTTGCCGAGCCAGTAAATTTCCCACGCCCCACCTACAGCGTTAGCCGCCCAGCCGGGTCCTTCAAGATTCCCAAAATCGTGCCAGCCCATCACATTTCCGTCAGGGTCAACAAAGCTTGAAATAGAAACAAGATGACCTTTTGCGTCATTGGTCAGCGTTTTCGTCAGAGTAAATCGGATGGAATCCTTCACAGAATCGAAAATTGTATAAGACGGATTTTCCGGAAGGTAAAATCCGTTTTCGGCTGCTTTGACCCATGTGCCATTGTAGAAACACACTGCGCAAAATATCAAAAAGGGATAACGAAATTTGAATATGTTTTTCATATCCTTAACCTTCAAACAAAACAGATGTTATATATCAGAAATCCGATATTCCTACGGTTTTTAAGCCTTTTTGCCAACACTCGTCTGTTTTACCGGAGTTAATTTTTTCGTCGGATAATTTTTGACATCAACGCCCTTCGCGCGCAACGAATCCGCAATTGCGTATTTAAATTCTTCGTCTGCGGTTTTTAGAGCGTCTTCCAGCGCCTTTAAGGCTTTTCTTGATGGAATCCTTTGGAGTGAACAACGGGCGTCGTCACGCAAATCCTTATCCTTTAAAAATTCAGCAATTACAGGGATAGAATCGTCGTCGCCGATTTCCGATAACATCCACAGAATTTCTCTTTTGAGAGAGGTGGACGCAGTTTTAAGCGAAGTAGTTAGTTCGGAGCAGACAGATTTTCTGAACTTATCTTCTCCGGGCGCGCTGCAATAACGGACGATTTTCCATAAACATCTTTTTGCCATGCGCGCTGTTTCGAAACCCGGTTTATCACTTGTTTCGACAAGCGGTCTGATTGCTGCGGCTCCGTACTTTACGCACTCATCGAGAGCCGATACCCGGATTTTCTCATCGGCATTGTTGAGTTTTGCCAATAAATCGTCAATCTTAATCTGCGTGTTTTCCATGGTTTAAATTCATAATACGAACTGGATTATTTCTTACAAGAATAATCAGATAAAAATTATTTAACCTTCACGCATACTGGGTTTTTGCGATCCTGATATAGAAATTTTCTAAATCTTTCTACCTGACATTAAAATAAGTCTTTCAAGCATTGTTAAATGCAAGCGTAACTTCCACAATATGCGGTACAGGGTTGGGCTTCGAAATTTTGCTGGAGCAAATCCAATCAATAGATTCAGATTAACCCTGTCTGCGTAAAAATATTATGATGCAAGGATATTTTGTTTTTATTAACATAATAAATTATGAATCCGGAGCAAAAAGGGCAGAACCAATCGGGAAAATCTGCAGTATTTTTGAAAAGGCTTGCAAGCACAATAACGTTGTGGACAGTTGTGCTTGCGGCTTTGTTTGCGCCGTGGAAGGTTATAAGTCTGAGCGCATTTTTCATAATCATTGTTGTATTAACTGTTACTGGATTGCTTGAGTTTTACGGATTTATAGAAAAGAAAAATCTTCCGGTTTATAAAATCTGCGGAATCCTCGCAGGGGTAGTCTACACAGCCGTAGTATTTTGTTTGCACGCCTTCTTGCATCAGGATTTTTTAAAATTGCAGATTATTTCCTTCGCAGTTTTTTCGCTGTTAACGGTTTTAATATTTTCCAGACGTTTAATTTCTCCGGTAAATAGCGATGGTTTTATTGCTGCTGGCAACACATTCGAGGGCTTTTTATATATTCCTTTTCTTCTGGGATTTGTTCAGTTCATATATTTCTCATTCGGACCTTACGTTCTGTTTTTCTTTATGTTGATTACCAAATTCAGTGATTCCGGTGCTTACATATTCGGTTCGCTTTTCGGGAAACATAAGATGGCGCCTTCGATAAGTCCCGGTAAAACTTGGGAGGGTTTTGCCGGGGCAATTATAGTGCCTGTGGCTGTAGGTTTCCTTACGCGTTACATATTTCCAACGCAACTTGCGCAGTTCTCAGCGCTCGAAATTGTCGCACTTGGTGTATTTCTTGGAATTTCGGCAGTTATCGGCGACCTTATCGAATCCGTGTTTAAACGTGAATGCGGGGTCAAAGATAGCGGGAATTATTTCCCCGGTGTCGGCGGAATTTTAGATGTTCTTGACAGTATTTTATTTAACGCGCCGATAATGTATTTTTATCTGGTTATTAAAAATGTTTTTTAGGTAGTTAAAAATTATTTTATGAAAAACGTAGTTTTATTAGGAAGCACCGGTTCAATCGGCACAAGTACGATAAAAGTTGTAAAAGATTTGAAAGACAGGCTAAGGCTCGTAGGGCTTGCCGCCGGTTCCAATATTGCGTTGCTTTCCGAACAGATCCGGGAATTAAAACCAAAAGCGGTCTCGGTAAGAGATGCTCAGGATGCTGCTAAACTGCGGGAAACATTTGGTGGCACTGTCGAGGTTTACCACGGGGTAGAGGGTCTGGTTAAACTGGCAACGATGCCAGAGGCTGATGTGGTGCTGATAGCGATTGTCGGGACAGTCGGATTGCATCCTGCCCTTGCCGCATTGCGCGCTGGCAAAGATATTGCAGTGGCTTCAAAGGAAATCCTTGTAATGGCTGGCGAAACCGTAATGGCAGAGGCAAAACGCTGCGGACGCCGTATCCTTGCCGTGGACAGCGAGCATTCAGCAATATTCCAGTGTATTGATGGACATCCGCAAAAATTCATCAGAAAATTATGGCTCACTGCATCCGGCGGTCCATTCAGAAAAACACCGCTTGAAAAGTTCCCTGAAATCACCGTCGAACAAGCTCTGAATCATCCTTCGTGGAAGATGGGGAAAAAGATTACCATTGATTCTGCAACGTTGTTCAACAAGGGACTCGAGATGATTGAGGCGCGCTGGCTCTTTGATGTGGATATAGACAGAGTCGGCGTCCTTGTTCATCCACAGAGCATTATACACTCGATGGTTGAATTTATTGACGGTTCAATAATCGCCCAACTTTCAACGCCAGACATGTGCCTGCCGATTCAATACGCGCTGACATATCCGGAAAGGGTCGAAAGTCACCGCGTGCAGACAAACCTTGCAAAAATCGGTTCACTAAGTTTCGAGGAACCTGACGAAAAACGGTTTCCCGCGCTATCTCTTGCCAGACAAGCGGCAAAGATTGGTGGCACAATGCCAGCGGTTCTCAACGCAGCAAATGAAGTCGCGGTCGAATCATTCTGTCAGGGGAAAATCAGATTTAACGAGATTGCCGAGATTGTGGCAGAAACCATGGAATCTCACACCCCGATTAAATCCCCGCGGCTCGAGGAAGTTCTGGATGCCGACTCCTGGGCTCGCAACAAAGCCAGAGAAATTACTAACCAACTGAAAAAATAAAACGATAATAGATTTGAGATTAGAGAAAGATTCAGGATTATAGAATTATAAAGTGATATTTCTAAATCCACTTTACATACACTCCTATCCCTTATTCTCCTGCAATTTTTTATTATTTTATTGCTGCGGAGAGAGGGGGTTGGTTAGTGATTTGTGTGGGTGATTGAACAAGAGTATGGAGGAACGCAGCAAGTGCTTTGATTTCATCTTCTTTCCCAACCAAAGGCGGCATGTATTTCTTATATGGCGAATCGTCTTTGTTTTCGTGAAGAACTTTCAGGATGTTCATGATGCCCTGTTCATCACGTCCTGCAAGAAGTCTTTTCATTGAGCGATAGCCATCGGTGGTATGACAGGATGCGCATTGTCCGAGGAACATGGTTTTGCCTTTTACGATAACCGAGTTTGTGTCAGTTCCGGCAAACCATTTAGATGAATTCAAGTAGCCATTTGAATTAAGTTCTGTGACCTTATTAACCCGGACGCCGTTTGAATACATGTAGCCGGAAATTACAAACGGTTTACGAAGCATTTCACGCGCGTATTCGCCTGACGCAGTGGCAAATAACGCAAGGATAACAACAGCGACAGCCCCTGAGAATTTAAAACTCTCCGCAGAACGATACGCAAGGAAGTAGACAACGCCGGCAATTAACACCGAACTTGCTACCAATGTAACCACTGTTCGGGTCAATTGAGTGAACATGCCCTGACCAATTGAGGAGGCGCCAAGTGTTAGTAATACCCTGTGCTGCTCAGGCACCTGATAGAGATACCAGATGAAGAAGAACGGGATTGCAACAAATGCCCCAAAGACCCATTTTGAACTCCAGCGGATTACTTCTGTCCGTAGTGCTTTTTGTTTTTCATCCTCAGCGGGAAGCCGGCTTGCTGTGACAAGCGCCCAGACACCTGCAAGCGCAGCGCAAACCGCAGTCCTCAAAAACAGACTCGGCAGAAATGTGGGGTTGAAGAATGCCTGGAAGAATTTTGACGGTTCAGTTCCGCTACCTGCAACTCCCAACCAAGCCCCTCCCGGTGTAAGCATGAATGTAAGAATGCCGTTTATGATGAAAAGCGTCATAATGGAGGCTATGGCATAGAGCCATCCGACTTTCAGGTGCAGTTCGTCGGAAATCCTATTCCACGAGTAATAGTAAACGGCGATTGTCGAAAGTTCCACAAGGAAGAACACCCACTCTGTTGCCCACGCAAAGACAAAGTTATGAATAAGCGCGCTTGTTGCTTCCGGATGAGCAAGTCCGATTGCAAACCAGATTCCAACGCCCGACACTGCTCCGAAAACACCGGTCAGAATCAGAAAGAATTTGGCGTGTTTTCTTAGAACCTCGAGCCAGTCGCGTCTGCCTTCGCGCAGCGCTTTTTGTTCGGCAAGCGGCAAGTAAAATCCGCCGCCCACAGCAAAATGGGATATCATCACGTGAAATATTGCGATGATCCCGATTACCCAACCGCTTCCAATATGTGGTACTTCCCAGACCGGATAGTTCATAATCTCAAATTCCTTTTATTTTAAAGCCAGATAACCCCAGATTGTTGTTAGAACCAGAACAGCGAGCGTGAAAAGCCCGAACCATGTTGCACGTCGGGCGCGTAACCCGCTCTGATTTGTATTGTCGTAAAACGGAATTAATATCCACAGGATTAATCCTGCCGTAAAAATTACGATGCCAAGAATTTCACCAGTTACGCCGGGGAACCATGTGCCAAGCGCTTTTAAGACCTGAAATGAGCTCATGAAATACCACTCAGGGTGAATACCTGCCGGCGCGGGTTTGAGCGAGTCTGCCGGCTGTCCCAAATCCCACGGAAACATTGCCGCAAGCAGGATTAACACGTTGAGCGCAATCAGCCACATTGCAAGGTCGCGCATGAAGAAATTCGGGAAAAACGGAACCGATTTTCTCTCAGAGGGCGGTTTGGCTTCTTCAGAGGGTGGCAACGCGTTTCCGTGTTTCTGAACAAGCCAGAGATGAAATCCAAGAATCCCAAGGAAGATAGCCGGCAGGATTATTACGTGCAGTGTAAAGAACCGTTGTACTGTGTATTCATTGACTTCCACACCGCCGCGGATTAATGAGGACAATTCAGTGCCGATTGTTTTTAACCATTCGGCTTTAATACCTACAGCGCCAAGCGCGCTGGCAATCAAACCGCCTACTGCATCCGCAGGAGCGGCGGGAATTTCCAACCCAACCTTTGTCGCAAAGTAAGCAAGTTCATCCATTGGCAATAAATAACCGCTGAACCCAAAAATCATCGCAATTCCAAGCAAGGCAATACCGCTTAGCCATCCAAGTTCGCGTGGTCTGCGGTATGCCTTCATGAAAAATACAGAGAACATATGAATAAATACCGCCAGTATCATCAGATTCGCCGCCCACGAGTGAATCGAGCGGATAAGCCATCCGAACTGAATTTCGTATGTAATCTGGCGGACAGATTCATACGCCTCCGTACCAGGCCGGTAATAGATTAACAGCAATGCACCAGTGAAAGCCTGAATTATAAAGAATAACAGAGAAATACCGCCCCAGTAATACCAGAAGGTATGTTTGTGTTCAGGAACGGTTTTTTTCTTCGCAAATTCAACAAGTTCGTTCAGTCCAATCCGTTCGTCCAGCCAGTTATATATCTTTTCAACTACAGGTTTCATTTTTGAGGAACCTTTTTAGTTTAAAACTTTTATGCACGTGAAATAACAACGCCTTCGTCTGTTACCTTTACCGCATATTGCCGTAGCGGTTTTGGCGGTGGACCGGCGATATTTTTGCCTGTAACAGGGTCGTAAACACCACCGTGACATTCGCAGAAAATCCGCTTGTTTTGCGCCTCGTATTTAACAGTGCAACCTAGGTGAGTGCACACCGCATCTAATGCAGTCCATGAGCCGTCTGCATGATGAATTAGCCACGCGGGTCTTGAGCCGAATTTAAAGATCATGCCGCTCCCCGGCGGTAATTTATGGGCATCTTTTAACAGGATTTCCTTAACTGCCGCCTCTTTTTTAGCCTTTTCCACAGGAGTGGCTAAATACCTGTAAATTGGATAGCCAATCATGGCAAGATAGCACAAGCCTGCGGCGCCGAACGCAATCTTCCCAAAAAGGCGACGCGGAACCGCCTGATGATTTTCAGCCTGCGATGTATTAATTTTTTCGATTTTTTCCTGTTGTCCCATGTTTCCGAATTCTCCTGCCGAGTTAAAAATTTTTCCGAATTATTTCTGACCTACCGGTTTTGCTTTCATCATGACTGAAATGAGCCAGCCAACGCCGATTAATCCGCCAACAAACGCAATCAGGAATATCCCAACTACGTACCAGTTTGTATAAACTGTCCTCGCCATTACATTGAATCCTTTCTGCATCAATGTTGTATCACGGACAATGTCGCGGCAAACAACAGCGCTAAGCATCCCTACAAAAATTAAAACAAGACCGATAAACCGCGAAGGCTTTCCGCCTGTGGCGCGCCAAAGACTGAATATCAGGATTCCAATCATTGCCGCTGTCCAAACAACCGAAGAGATTTTGAAAAGTGCGTTTGTCCCGAGTGCGGTATATACCGAAGCCGGCTGCGCCTTGATTGCCCAGATGCCTATAATTGAATGGAGAATTACACCAACGGCGGCGATTTTTCCACCTATACCCGAAAGATACGGTTTTATTTTTTCTTCCACATTCTTTGAACCTGTCAACCAGATCATCCACAGTCCACCGGCAACTAATCCCCCGCTTATCATGAACAGCCAACGTGGGAGCAAGGTAGGGTCAGAGGGAGGCAATTTTATACCGGTCGTAGATGTGGCGTACATTTTCTGCCATACTTCCGGACGTAACATAAGGGTCATAACAGTCGAATAAATTTTTGCAATTGCGATGATTAGGATAAATGCAATGAGTGCCTTCCACCATGAAATTTTTTCGATCGCAAAATCGCCCGAATACCGATATATGTGAAAATAAGCCCCCATCAAAAGCAAAATTACTGCAATCCAATAGACCCCGATAAGCACGCTGCTTGTATAAAACGGACGACCATACAGAACTTGCAGAAACAACAGGGGCGGAACCCCGAAATTAATCAGGTATGTCATCACTACCGGTAATCTTGTTGCCAGAGCCTCTGCTGCGGATTTTCTTAATTGTCCGGATTCGCCGTCGGTCGAACGGGCAATAAACCCCAAGAATATCGAAATCAGTAATCCGCCGATGACCATCTGAACAGCAATGAAATGGAGAGATAAAGTGAGGTTATGTAGTATTTTAAAAAGTTCAACTGGCGCCGGCAATGGTATCGGGTCAACTGCTGGAAACGCATTCATAATTCCGTTAATTATATTACTATATGCTTAATAATTCAACTAACCGCTAAAACAAAATCGCAACTGCACACTAACCAAGCTCGACAGGATTTTATCTCCCGCCGGAACAATCTATCTGTTCAGCCGCGATTTCTGTTACTCTGCAAAAGAGCAACAATAAAATTTTTTTATTATAACACATGAAATGTCATTTTTTCAAATTTTTTTGAAAATTTTTCCGCTTATCATACATCAAAGTAGCGGGGAAATGCTTCGAAATAGCAGGGGAATGTTCAACAATCCAAACTTTTAATCCTGTGCCTAAATCTTGAAAAAACCGGGCTGGTAAAGAAATTCTGAATTTCATTTGAAAACTTTTCACTAAGACATCACTGTGAGAGTAATATGAATATTATTCAATATACTTTACACATGAAACCCCTATTTAGCACATACTAAATGACAAAAATCTCATCTTAAAAAAATTGGGGTCGAAAAGTTTCTCTTTCTTATATTAAAAATGCGTAATAAAATATTATGAATGATTAATGACAGGATGAAATGATTGAAAATATTTACATGGCATTTAACAGAGAGTTTAGGGCTTCATCATGTTTAGCACTAAACTCAGACGCCGCTATATTTGACTTTAAATGTGCTCAGCCATTATGTGAAATTCGGTTGGGCAATTGTAATTCTGAAAGAAGGCTTAAAAATTTTGGAATTTTTTCTCCATAAAGGTGAAAAACGTCATGACGAACAAAACGCAAAATTCAAAAGGCGAGAGAATGATTCAAAGAGCCGAGGAATTAGACTCTTTTTGGGCATATAGTGCCAAGGAATTACCGCAGGATAAACAATTGCTCCTTCTTGATAATGTTCAATTTATATATGAATTAGCATTAGCCCAACTTGAATTAAAATCCCTCGGGGTAAATTTTGAAGTGACCAACGGACTAAGAGAGTTCAAATTACTGGAAATCAAAGATGAAGAATTGCTAAGAAGGAAATTGGCATATTTTAAATTCGTAAAAGGTAAACCAACAGACTATTTCCTGATTATCCAAAAGAATAGAACTCGATCAGTTAATCAATACCTTACTCATTGGATTTATCCTTATAAAGGAAAGTTCCATCCCCAAATGATAAGGGCTCTTATGAACATCATTGGGCTGAAGCAGGGTGATACTGTTCTCGATCCATTTATCGGAAGCGGTACAACCGCTGTTGAGGCTCAACTCTTAGGAATTAATTGCGTTGGCGTAGATGTCTCTCCTTTATGTGTGCTTCAAAGCAAAGTAAAAACAGAGTCAATAGATGTTTTACCACAGATTTTAGAATGGAAAGAAGAAATAATAAATAGAATCAAACCTTCTCTGTTCAATCTTGAGGGTAAGACAATTGATGATGTTATTAATTTAATTCCTAATGAGAAGGTAAAAAATTTCTATAGAATGGCTAAACTTGTCGCTATAAGCGATAATGCAAGAAGAGGAAGAGAGTTTTCCAATGCATTCTTAAAAAATTTAGAATTGATGATTTCTTCGGTCTCGGATTATGTGGAAATAGTGAGAAAACTTAATTTGAGATTGGGCGAGATAAATATTAAGGCTGGGGATTCGAGGGCATTACCTTTAAAAAATGATAGTATTGATGGTATAGTTACTTCTCCTCCTTACTCGATCGCTTTAGATTATGTTTCAAATGATGCTCATGCTCTGGAAGAGTTAGGATACGACATTTCACAAATTAGAGAGGAGTTTGTTGGTGTTCGAGGTAAGGGGCAAAAAAGAATTGAGTTATACAACGAAGATATGAAAAAAAGTATAAATGAAATGTTTAGAGTTCTTAAATCCCAAAAGTATGCGGTCATAATTATCGGAAATGCAACCTATATGGGAGAGGAAGTAAAAACCGTTGAATTCATCATAGATTACGCAGAAAAAATAGGTTTCAGATTAGTTAAAAACGTTGATAAAATTATCTTTGGACTATTTAACGTTATGCAAAAGGAAAACATACTAATTTTTATAAAAGAATAGAGGAAATTTAAGGAAAATATCGATGAATAGGGAACCAAATGGTAAACTTGTATGGGATATAACAGAAATTGCACGGGCACTGAAAATTAGTGAAAATGATGTGCGTGAATATTTTACTGATGGTCGTCGAGTATCATTCATTTTGTAGAGAAGGATTGCTTTTGAAGTTCTGAAAGGTAAACTTTCCCCAACTGAAGGGGCTGGGTTTGATATAATAGATTCAAATGGTGGGAAATGGGAGGTGTGAAGTATATCAAGGGATGGAATATATTTTTGCCCAAGTTACATGGTCGGTTCTGGACGCCATTTTCAAGAAGATGGTTTTTTAAGTAAACTTACCGAGATCAAAGGATATATTATTGCTGATATAGAGTCCTTCCCCAATATTCCATTTTGGATAATCTCTTCCGAGCAAGTCCGAAGGTGGTGGAAAGAAGGGGAGTTGGGGACAACAACAAAGATTTCGCGTAAAAAAGCATTAGACCTGATCGCTAAGACGAGAAAAGAATAAAAATTTTTTAAGTTCACAGGCTTTAGACAACATTCAATTTTTCACTCTGAACTTCATACACACTCAAATATTATTTGCTCGCCGTCCCACAAAAATACTTGGGGACAATTTAGCAAAGTTTAGTACAGCGGGTGAGTATAAGTTTTTTGTTTTTTGAAAAGCCGGTAAATACAAAATTACTCCGATTGGTGAAATTAATTAAAGAAATCAATTTAAGGATTTCCTCAACTGTGAAAACTAATACAACAATATTTCAACCGGAGAAATTAATACAAGATTGCCATAGATTGAGGAATTAATTCCAGATGCGGAAATATATATAAAATCAACCCGAAATGTGGAAATAAAATTACCCCTGATAAAGACTTTATTACAAACCACGCAAACCGCTCGGTAATTGCAAATTTTTAATCACAATTCTTCGAGACATTGACGCTGCAAGGTATTTTCACAATTTGTTTTCCATAAGGCGGGGTCGTTGCGCAAGGGGATGGATTGCGCCAAATTTTTCGTTAATGATTTTCAGGATGTCTGATTGTTTTTTGTAAAAGATTTCTTTAGTTACCGTGAGGTTGTTTGTCGCGATAACCTCCTTATCAGCCTTGAAGCTAAATGTAAAGGCAAAATTATTGCTTACCGAATTGCCGAATGCCTGATTTTTCTTTTGACCGAGCATAATCCACGGTTTTGCCTTTCCCTCCCATCGGCTGTAGCAAACGTTGCCTACTATTGACGAGTGCTGGGCATCACCGAGCGTGATTCCATGCCAGTGATTTACGCAAACAACGTTATCCTGAATCTTGAAATTTACCAGCGGACCATCAAAGAATCCAATTCCCTGCATTTGGTTCGGAAATGGAATGTCGTCTCTTTCGCGTTCAATTATTATATTGCCGATGACCGAGACGTCTCTTATTGTGCCTGTGCCAACATTAAATAGAAAAGCCTGAATACCGTCGTCATGGTTATCGTCTCCGTCCTTTGCACTGACAAATACATTTTTCACAACATTATAACGAACAATCTGACCGTCTTTTGTTACACGGATGCCGTCTGCGGAAAAGTTCTCGACCACATTGCCTTCGCAAATGGCGTTCGTGGCACAGAGCGCAATCCCGAAGCGTGTGTTTAAAACGTAATTGTTGCGGGCAATGTGTCCGGAACCATGGCGCCCAAGCCAGATACCTTCTCGCGCGTTAATCCAATCTTTCGCTGACCATTTTGATGAATCCAACTCCGTAAAAATAAAACAATCCTCAACGACGAGATTCGAACTCTGATCGCCACCGCCTTCGCCAAGCATGACGAGGCATCGCGGTATGCGTTGCAGCGGCTGAGGGGCAAGCGACGGCGAGACCATCAGACCTTTTACTATCCAGTTCTTGCCTTCGCCGATTTCAACCCATCCGACTGCTGGCTTATGACCCTGCTCGGCAGCGATAACAATCGGCTCTTCATTGTACCCGACCCGTATCCTGATGACACCATGCCATCCGGAACGTAGCAGGATTGTATCGCCCGGTTTAACAGGAGCGTTTGTATTAAGAATTTTTCCCTGAGAATCCGTAAACTGAATCAGACGTGAGGAAATTACATCTTCGATTTTTCCCCATGGTTTTTCTCTGCTCCCGTCTCCCTGCATTGTACCGTTTGCCGGGTCGCAATAAAAAATTTTACCATGCAGAAATGCACCGCTTAAAAAGACAAATACAAGAATAGCACGTATGATTTTCATAGATGTCAGATTAAACATCTTATGAATATTTCGTCAAAGGACAAATTTAAGGTCTAAGAATAATTATGAAATGAAATTTCGCAAAATGTGTGTTGTTTCTTTCAGGAATTGACAGGTTATAAAGAGACGATATGAGCCTTAATCTATTGGGCTGTCGGTAATTTTGATTGTTATAGTGTCGGTGATTTTGATTATTATAGAGTTACTGGCAATCTTACAGGAATGCCACACTTTGCAAGATATTCTTTGACCTGACCAACAGTGTATTCGCCAAAATGGAATATACTTGCGGCGAGCACAGCGTCTGCCTTTCCTTCAATTAATACCTCAGCCATGTGTTCGAGTTTGCCGGCTCCGCCGCTTGCAACAACCGGAACATTGACAGATTCGCTGATTAGGCGAGTAATTGCGATATCAAAACCGGCTTTCGTGCCGTCCGCGTCTATACTATTTAAAACAATTTCACCGGCGCCAAGTTCCACAACTCTTTTTGCCCATTCAAGGGCGTCCAGACCCGTCGCCTTTCTTCCGCCATGCGAAAAGACTTCCCATTTCCCGGGCGCCACCCGTTTAACGTCCATTGAAACAACAATACACTGACTGCCGAATTTTTCTGCGCCGGCGCGAATAAGGTCAGGATTTGCAATTGCCGCAGTATTGATACTTACCTTGTCTGCGCCGGCTTTTAGCATAACATTCATATCCTCGACTGTTCGGATGCCACCGCCAACTGTCAAGGGCATGAAACAATGCGTTGCGCTCCGTTCGATTACGTCAACCATCGTTGCTCTGCCGTGCGCGCTGGCTGTAATGTCAAAAAAGACCATCTCATCGGCGCCCTGTTCGTTATATCTAATTGCCAGTTCAACAGGGTCACCGACGTTTCGGAGTTCGCCAGCTTCGGCGCGACCAAACTTTACGCCCCGAGTGACTTTACCGTCGTGCACATCGAGGCAAGGTATTACACGTTTTGCAAGCATACAAATTTACAAGAGTAATATACATCAAAGATACGCGTCTGTGTCCAATAAAAAACCCGCGTCTCTTTTGCGGCAAATAAATCAGGCAAAGAAGATCATAATACCGGACTATATCAAATTGTGTCTGAGTGTGAATTGTCTGACGGTTTTATTTGCAAAATCTATTATGCGCAATATCAGAAATAGAATTTGTTGTGGTTCACTTCATTTTAACGATTTTCCCATCCGGATAGACGATGATTTCTTTTGAATTTTCGGGTATGTGGTATTCGCGGATTACATTTCCCTGCCATTGAACCTGAATAATCCCGTTAACTGGTGGCGACTGCAATATCTGAACAGTGGAATCCTGCGAATACCATCCTGAACCTGCATGAATTTCCCGCGCCGGACCGAACACCCTGCCTGAGCCAACACGAATTTTCGCGCCAATACCGTTTCTGTTTCCATGCTGATCTTCCAGACGAATCCGCAGACCCGGTTTGCCGAGGACATTTTTATAAAGTTTCGTGGCGTTGGCGTTCTGGGTTACTACAATATCTGGTCTTCCATCAGAATTAAAATCCGATACAGCGGCTCCCCTTTGCTCGCCATAAACGCGAATGCCACTTATCTGCCCGGGGACTGCTTCAAATTCTCCATTGCCTTTGCCTTTAAGGAGGAGTCCGCGTCCTGCATCATAGCGCGAGGTTTCAACCGACACGGCGAAAAAGTTCTGACTGATGAAAAGATCTTCGTTCCCGTCGCCGTCAAAGTCAGACACACACAGCGCAAAAACAGGGGACATTTGGGCTTCGGCTGGCAGCGGATGAACTTCGAAATAATCGCCACGGTTCAGAAACACGCACGATTCAAGGCAGACCGCCTCGAGCGATTTTAGTTTTGTGTTCAGAGAATCTCCGTAAATATCCTGCAGACTGGAACGCGCGTAGGCTTCGAAAGTTCCGATTTTAGTTCTCAATACAGGAATTGCCGAACCTACGAGATTAAAGGGCTGAAACGGAACCCAACGTCCGGATGGAACGTCATAAATTGCTTCAATGACGTCAATCATGCCATTGTCATCAAAGTCGCCGTAATAAAGTTTCAACGGATAAGAGCGAAAACTTTCCCATTTTGTATTTTTCCCCCAATTACCGGCAACAATATCCATTCTGCCGTCGCCATCGAAATCGCCTGTGGTTACACCTGTCCACCAGCCTGTTAACTGACTCAGATACGCCGGTTGTTTCGGAAGATTAAAACCAGCCGGCAATTTAATCTTCCAGTCTGTGGCAGAAAACGCCCCTTTGTCATTTCTGAAAATCCTTATTGGTCCCCATTCGCAGGTAAGGATAAGGTCCTGATCTCCGTCATTATCAATGTCTGTGAACACAGCGCTGTTGACCATGCCGATTTGCTTAAATTTATCGGTGTTCGGTTTGTCCAATATCCACTGGTTGTTTTTATAAAGAAAAAGCATAGAAGAAGCAGGGTAGGGATAGGCGCCGGGGATTACGCGTCCTGCTATGAACAAATCCAGCCATCCATCATTGTCAACGTCTGCCATAGCAAGATGTCCCACTGCGGAATCGTTTCCCGGGAAATCTTCCGATACAATTTTTGCCGAGGGATTTATCGAGAGTATCACACTATGTGCAAGGTCGCCATCTTCATAACTTGAATATCCGGTTAAGATTATGGGCTGCATCTGCGCATTTTTGAAACAGACAATCCCTGTTTGGTCGCGCGGTAAAATCTCTTTCAAGTATGTTTCATTTATCCTTAAGAAATTGCCGCTTTGAACGTTCATGTAAATGGCGGTTGTTCCACCTCTGCCTGAACCAATTACGAGGTCGTCGTTGCCGTCATTGTTAATATCAAACCATGCAACGCCCGGCCCCATCTGACTTAATTTGTTCAACAGCATTTTCTGTCTTGCGAAGTCGTCGAAAGGTTCTTCAACGTGCATGTGATTCAGCAATATGCTTACATCTTCAAAAATCGTCTGCGAAATTGGTTGCGGAGCAGGTGTGGGAACCAGCGGGCATTTGTTCTCGTCAATCTCGTAAATCCTATTTGGAATCAAATTGGAAATAACTGTGGTATAACCATCGCGCCAGCGGATTTCGGCGGTCAGAGTCTTTGCAGAACCTGCGGCAAATACCCGCATCGGGTTGTCCCCTGCCAGATAACGTCCGCCGTTCACCATCTCCTGACTTTGGACTACAGAGGCGCCTCTGATGATTATCCGCGAACCTATGCCATGTGTGTTTTTTCCTCTTCCGATGAGTTTGATTCCGATGCGTGGCGCTGGCGCGTTATTCACATAAACATGGGCGTTGGTATTGAGGTTGTTGAGGATAACATCAAGGTCTCCGTCGTTATCCAAATCTGCAAAAGCAATAGATTGAGAGATGATCGGTGCGTTAAATCCCCATTGAGCGCCTACTTCCTCGAACTTAAGATTTCCGCAGTTTCTATAAGCAATGTTGGGCGTAGGAAGGCGCGGAAACATTTTCCTCAGACGCAGTAGCTCTATGTTAGTCAGTTTATTTGCCTTTTTAGCCATTTCAATCCGTTGCAGGGCGTCAACATTCATGTTATCCCGCTCAAAGCCATTCGGAATCAAAATGTCCTCATACCCGTCAAGGTCAACATCGATGAAGGCTGGGATCCACGACCACTCGGCACCTTCTACGCCGCACATCTGGGCAATCTCTGCGTAAGTAGTATCACCGCGGTTAAGTTGGAGCATGTTTCGTGGGTATTGCGGACGATTTTCAATTGCCCCGATGGGAAGGATTTCCGGTCGCATGTCTATACGCTGTGTAAAACGACGGAAATGGTCGCGGCTGAGCATATCCAGAGAAAATATATCATCATATCCATCGCGGTTTATATCAGCAAAATCAGCCCCCATGCTTGAGAGACACGTCTGACGGATGGCAGTCCTTGCAATTGCGCGGAATTGTCCCTTTCCGTTATTAATCCAGATTCTGTCGGGCGACCTGAAATCGTTGCAAACGTAGATATCCGGGAATCCATCCTGATTTAAATCGCGTATTATAGCGGTAAGTCCCCAATCATGCGGTGGTGTAGTTAATGGTTTTCCATCTTCATCCAGAAATCTCCCGTCCGTCCACGAAACCGGCGTAAAACACCCGTTCCCGTCGTTCAGACAAAGCAAGTCAGGCTGACCATTTTCCTCAAATGTCATGGTTATACCTGTTTCGGTCGTAACAAAGGTGAATGTAAACCGGTTGGTCAGATCTGGGTCAGTCAGTGGTCTACCGCCGACTCTTTTTACCACTGGTTTACCGCCTTCCATGCTCACAGTTATTGGTGTGTTTGGCTGGTCGCGAAGTGTTACCGGTCGGTAATTTGCGATGTAAAGGTCAAGGTCGCCATCGCCATCGATATCGCCAAGAGCAATTGAAGTTCCGCAATTGCCGACATTTAACCCGGCGTTACACGGCTTTTCCGAGAACACCCCTTTCCCATCATTGAAAAAAATATGGGTGCCATGGATGATGGTATTTACAATCAGATCAAAATCTCCGTCGCCGTCAACATCGGCGAAAACGGCTCCCGTACAATCCCAGCCGGCGCATGCCACCCCAGCCTTTTCGGTTATATCAACAAATTTAAAACCCCCAAGATTTTTGAACAATTTGTTATGTGAATCTAATCCGCAGAAGTAAATATCACATAGGCCGTCGCCATCAATATCCGCGGCAGCGCATCCGGAACCATTCAGTAAAATCTGGTTTGTTAGATGGCGTTCTTCGCTTAACTGGTTTGTAAAAAAGACGCCAGTCTGTTCAGGAATTAACAGAGTAAAACCCGGCTTGGAGTTTGTATTGAAACTTACAGGAAGAAATTTTCCGTATTCAAAAGACTGCCACTCCGCCGCACCACAGGTAATACAGGAAATAATAATTGCTACAATACTTATACTCACCACGTGTATATTACGCATCGCGGCGCTACACACTTTTACAACAGCACATGTCATGGTTTTTGGGAGTTTGAATATTCTTAACCCAAAGCCTGCTAAAAAACCAGAAGAAAATTATTGAAAGTCCACATTTCCTGTTTAGTATGGCGTTATGAAATCTCCAGAGAAAAATTCAGAAGGTATGAATCAGACTTCACGCAGGAATTTTTTGCGTCTAACAGGGGCAGCGATTCCTACAATTGCCCTTGCTGGACTTGAGGTATCCCGTTTTGCGCATGCCGCAGGCAGCGATATTATCCGCGTCGGCATGATTGGCTGCGGAGGTCGGAATTCCGGAGCCGCAGTTCAGGCGTTGCGGGCGGATTCTGGAGCGCGACTCGTCGCAATGTGCGATATTTTTATGGACAGGGTAAAGGCGAAGCGTGAGGAGATCAAAAAGCAGATGCCAGATCAGGTTGTAGTTGACGATGATCATTGTTTTGTTGGACTTGAATCGTATAAACGGGTAATTGAATGCAGCGACGTTGTCCTGATTGCAAATGCGGCAAAATTCCACCCCATTCACATGATGGCTGCTATTGAAGCCGGTAAACACGTGTTTGTTGAAAAACCACATGGTATTGACCCTTACGGCGTTAAACTAACAGCAAAGGCATGCGAACTTGCCCGCAAGAAAAACCTGTGCGTTGTATCAGGGCTTCACAGCCGTCATCATCCCGGTTATGCAGAAACAGTGGAAAAAATCCACGACGGCGCCATTGGCGATGTTATAACAATTGAAGAGAAATTTTTACGCCCGCCATATAACGTAATCCCGCGTAATCCGGCGCTTTCGGAACTTCAATGGCAATTAAGCACGCAATACCATTTTAACTGGTTAAGCGGCGATGACGTTGTGCAATCTCTCGTCCATAATCTTGACCGCGCAACATGGGTGCTGAACGGACAGACGCCTGTCAGGTGTTATGGAATGGGCGGTCGTTCGTCCATGGTTGACCAGATTTACGGCAATGTCTTCGATCATCACGCTGTCGTTTATGAATACGCAAGCGGTGTTAAGATATTTGCGTTCTGCCGGACAACAACCGGTTGTTACGATGAATACTCAAGCATTGTTCACGGCTCAAAAGGCAAGGCTTCAATAATGGGATGCAGAATCTGGGGAGAAACAAATTGGCGCTCTCAGGCAAACGGAGATCCCTACCAAATCGAACATAACAAATTATTTGCAGCCATAAGGTCTGGAACACCGATTAACAACGGCGACTATATGGTCAAAAGCACGATGATTGCTGTAATGGGACAGATTTCCTGCTACACAGGAAAGGCTATTACATGGGAGGAAATCAATAATTCCGATTTCTTCTATCCGCCCAAACCTGAGGACTGCCGCGATGATATGGAACCACCGGTCAAACCAGGTCCGGATGGAACTTACCCGGTTTATATCCCTGGCAAGACAAAACTGATTTGAACAGTTCACCCAGCAGCAGTTGCAGGAATTTAATCCGCAAAAAACTTGTAAATTTTATAAAGCGCCTCAATAAACCGGTCTATTTCTTCGAACGTATTGTAGAAATAGAAACTTGCGCGCGCTGTGGATTCTACACCGAGTTTTTTCATGAGTGGCTGGGTGCAGTGGTGTCCGCCACGCAGTGCAACGCCTAATTTATCCGCCGCAGTTACAATGTCATGGGCGTGGACGTTCTTTAATGTAAAACTGACAAGTCCACCCCTTTCCAGCGGGGGACCAAAGAGACGTATTCCTGGAAAATCTTTAAGGCGTTCATACGCATAACGAGCTAAACGCTGGTCATGTTCGAAAATGTTTTGCCTGCCGATTGCGTCGAGATAATCCACAGCCGCATGGAGTCCGATTGGACCACTGATATCCGGTGTTCCGGCTTCAAATTTATAAGGTGGTTTTTTATACGTTGTTTTATAAAAATCAACGTCAAGAATCATCTCTCCGCCACCCTGCCATGGCGGCATCTGTTCGAGCAGTTTCATCCTGCCATAAAGCACGCCAATGCCTGTTGGACCGCATATTTTGTGTCCAGAAAATGCAAGAAAATCGCAACCAATTTGTCTTACATCAATCGGACAATGCCCGGCGCTCTGCGCAGCATCAACAAGGGTTACAATACCCCTTTCCCTTGCAAGACGACAAAGATCGGAAACCGGATTTATCGTGCCGAGCGAATTCGAAATATGAATCATTGAAAAGATTTTTACCGGCGGTTTTAAAAGGGCGTCAATTTTGTCGAGGTCAAGGTAACCGTCATCGCCTGTGATTGGAACATAAAGAAGTTCGGCGCCGGTCTTTTCCGCTATGAGTTGCCATGGAACAATATTGCTATGGTGTTCCATTTCCGTAAGCAGAATCTTATCCCCGGGTTTCAGAAACTTCCATCCCCATGCGTTTGCCACAAGATTGATGCTCTCTGTTGTGCCGCGTGTAAAGATAATTTCCTCCGGTTTTTCTGCATTGATGAATTTCGCTATGCGTTCACGCGCCTTTTCAAAGGCAATTGTTGAGCGCGTGCTTAATTCATGAATGCCACGGTGAACATTTGCGTTGTCGTTTTCGTAAAATCTCTTTATCGCTTCGATTACCACACGCGGTTTCTGGCTTGTGGCTGCATTGTCGAAATAAATCAGCGGATGTCCGTTTACCTTCTGGTTTAGAATAGGAAAATCTTCGCGTATCTTTTGCCAGTCAATATTTGAAACACGACTGTTTTCGCTCATGGCTCCTTTGCCGACAATACAGGGAGTTTCAATCTTCTGGATTCGTTCGTTCATGGATAACAATAAATTGGTTTAAAGAAGCCCAAGCTGGAGTCTTGCCGCCTCCGTCATCATATCCTGACTCCATGGCGGATCCCACACCAGTTCAACATTGGCTTCTTCCACACCATCAATTGAAATTATCTTGTTCTGGACATCCTGCGCAATCGTTGCCCCCATCGGACAGCCCGGCGCAGTAAGTGTCATTTTAATGTTCACCTGATATCCACCTTCTGGGAGCCGTTCAATTCTGCAATCGTAAATCAGTCCAAGGTCAACCAGATTTACCGGAATTTCCGGGTCGTAACAGTTTTTAAGAGCCTCCCATACTTTGGTCTCGATTTCCTCTTGCGACGGAGTGCCTTCCTTTTTTTCTACTGACTGAGCGGGAGTTTCAACCTTTTGTCCAATGCCGATAGCGTCGGCATTTTTGGCGTCAATCATATAAAGACTGCCCTTTACCATAATTGTGTAATTGCCGCCAAGATCTTGAACAATCCGTGCCTCCTCGCCTTTTGGCAAGACAACGCGGTCGCCAAACGGGACAAGCACTGCGTCCACGTCTCTTTGAATAATCACATTTTTTTCCTCGCCCATACGCCCAGTCCGGGATTAAATCTTGTTATGTTTCGTCGTTCTCGGTCGAAACCGGTTCGTCCTTTCCTTCTATCGCAGCCATCAAAGCGTGCCACGGTAAAATTGCGCATTTTACACGCGACGGATATTTGTGAACACCAGCAAAAACCGCAAGTTTACCCACACCTTCGGGAACATTGCCCGTGGTCACCATTTCATGCACCTTTTCGAATAACTCCCGCGCCTCTTTTATGGTCTTGCCTTTAAGCGCCTCTGTCAGTAACGATGCAGACGCCTTTGAAATGCAGCATCCTGAACCAAGAAAACTTAAATCCTCGATAACATCATTATTCGTGATTAAAAAAAGCCGCAATTGGTCGCCGCAAAGGGGATTATGTCCCTGAGCCGAACATGTGGGATTTCCGAGAGTATGATAATTTCTCGGATGCTTGCAATGGTCTAAAATGACCTGCTGATACAAATCTTCCAATTCATCTATCATAAACAAAATAAAATACCATCTTATCCGATATTAATCCAACAAATTGAATTTTGGATTGACCTATATCAATGTTGCAAAAATCCATCATAGCACGCCAACATAACCTTCCAGCCATTCGTGCAGGATTTTCTCAAGTTCCACGCGGGCAGTAGAAAGCCTCACATGTTCAAGAATTTCTGACGCAAACGCAAAAATTAGCATCTTTCTTGCTCGCGAGTGATCAATCCCGCGACTCCGCAGATAAAATATTGCATTCTGATCGAGTTTTCCGACAGTTGCTCCATGGGTACACTTCACGTCGTCCGCATAAATTTCCAATTGCGGCTGTGAATTAACTGTGGCGTCGTCAGACAATAACAAGTTTTTGTTCGTTTGCTTTGCGTCAGTCTTTATAGCATTCGGATGAACATGGATTTTGCCGTTAAAAATTCCGTGCGATTTATCAGTTAAAATTCCGTTGAAAAACTCATGACTTGCGCAGTTTGGCTGAACATGCTCAACCGTCAGGTGATGGTCAATTATCTGCGAGTCGCGTCCCATGTATATTCCCGAAAATACTGCATCAATGAATTGTCCGTTTAGTCTGGATTTAATTGTATGACGCGCAATCCTACCTCCCAGCGCTATCGAATGCGATCCGAACTTGACTGAATTTCCAAGAATCGAAACCGTTGAGCCGATGTTGTAGGAGTCCTGATTTTCCAGCAGACATCTTATGATTTCTACATTTGCCCCGTCTTCGGCTAAAACCTCTGTAAACGAATTTGTAAAGGCGCTTCCTGAATCAAAACTGATATAGGTTTCAATCACATTCACAGCGGAATCCTTGCCTGCGTGGATAATATTTCGGATATGCGCTGAATTACCAGTTTCTTTCCCCTGCGATATGTGAATAATGTGAACCGGTTTTGAGACATTAACGCCTGGTGGAACTATTATGAGAGCGCCGTCGCTGAACATGGCAAAATTCAACGCTGTGAATGCGTCGCTGATTTCCAGCCTTTTGTCTGCGACAAGTTCCTTCAGAAAGTTTGCGTCTCTGGTGAGAAAATCTGCAAAATTCCCAATGTAAATCCCGTCTTTTTCTTCTGCCTTCGACGACAAAGCGGCGTTGTAGTAACCATTTACAAATACAATGTTAATACAATTCAGACCAACGAACGGAATTTTTAGGAAAATATCGTCTGTAATATCATTCGGCGACGGCTTTTGGAATAACTTTGCATTAAATTTTGCCACAGGTGTCACATTTGTGAACCGCCATTCCTCCTCATCGCTCCCAGGAAAACCAAGTTCAACAAACTGGTCAATTGCGTGTTTCCTGAAATCAGTTAACCACTGCGGCTCGGAAACCTGACGCGGTTCAATGTGCCTTTTATAAAGATCGAGGTAATGACTTATTTCAGTAAAAACCGGTTTTGCAACGACCTCTTTCATTTTTGTCCCTTTGGGTTTATAATCCAGTCGTATCCACGCTGTTCAAGTTCAAGGGCGAGTTCCTTACCGCCGCTTTTAACAATCTGTCCATTAGCCAGAACATGGACATAATCCGGTGTCACATAGTTCAGCAACCTTTGATAGTGCGTTATTACCAACTGTGAACGTTGCGGACTTCGCATCAGGTTTATGCCCTCAGCAACAATTTTCAACGCGTCAATATCCAGACCGGAATCTGTTTCATCAAGTATTGCAAGCGTCGGCTCAAGCAGTATCATCTGAAAAATTTCATTCTTCTTCTTTTCACCGCCGGAAAAACCTTCGTTCACAGGGCGTTTCAGAAAGTCTTCCGGCAAGTCGAGAATCTTCATCTTCTGCTTAACAAGGTTCAAAAATTCAATTGCATCGAGTTCCGGTAAACCGCGGTATTTTCTGACCTCGTTCACCGCTGCCTTCAGAAAATAAGCCGTGTTAACTCCCGGAATTTCCACTGGATACTGAAACGCAAGAAAGATACCTTCGCGCGCGCGTTCTTCCGGCGACATTTCGAGGAGGTTTTTACCCATGTAAATTACCTCGCCTTCGAGAACTTCGTATTCCGGTTTGCCGGCGAGCACGGCAGAAAGTGTGCTTTTGCCGCTGCCGTTCGGTCCCATTATCGCATGGACGTCGCCAGCCCGGATTGTCAGGTTCAAACCTTTCAGTATCCTTTTGCCCTCCACACCCGCGTGAAGGTTCTTTATCTCAAGTATTGGTTTGCTGTCAGGGTTATTATTCATGGATTTGTCGTTTTTGAATATTTATTGCTAAATTCATTAACTGGTAAAATGATTATTATCCAACGCTACCTTCGAGACTTACGCCGAGCAGTTTCTGCGCCTCAACGGCAAATTCCATCGGCAGTTCTTTGAACACCTCTTTGCAGAAGCCATTGACAATCATGTTCACGGCGTCCTGAGTAGATATCCCGCGCTGGTTGCAGTAGAAAATCTGGTCTTCGCCGATTTTTGATGTCGTGGCTTCGTGTTCAACGCTTGCTGTGGGATTTTTTACCTCGATATACGGAAAAGTATGCGCGCCGCATTTGCTGCCAATCAGCAAAGAATCGCATTGCGAAAAATTACGGGCATTGATTGCTGTTTTGGCAATCTTAACCAAACCACGGTAACTGTTCTGTCCGTGACCGGCGGAAATACCCTTCGAAATAATAGTGCTTCGCGTGTTTTTGCCGATATGAATCATCTTTGTGCCGGTGTCTGCCTGCTGATAATTGTTGGTTACAGCCACTGAATAAAATTCGCCAACCGAATTGTCTCCCTGCAAAATTACGCTTGGATATTTCCATGTAATTGCCGAGCCGGTCTCCACCTGTGTCCATGAAATCTTCGAATTCCTTCCTTTGCAAATACCGCGTTTTGTAACGAAATTGTAGATGCCGCCCCGTCCCTGTTCATCTCCGGGATACCAGTTCTGGACTGTCGAATATTTAATCTGCGCGTTTTCAAGCGCAATGAGTTCGACTACTGCCGCGTGCAATTGATTTTCATCACGCATTGGTGCCGTACAACCTTCGAGATAACTCACATACGCGCCTTCATCGGCAACAATAAGTGTTCTTTCAAACTGTCCTATGCTTGAGGCGTTGATTCTGAAATAAGTGGAAAGTTCCATTGGACATCTCACACCCTTTGGAATATAGCAGAAAGAACCGTCGCTGAAAACCGCCGAATTCAGAGCCGCATAGAAATTATCCGTATAAGGAACCACAGTCCCAAGATATTTCCTGACCAAGTCAGGATGTTCCCGCACAGCCTCCGAAAACGAACAGAAAATTATGCCTTTTTCCGCAAGTTTTTCCTTAAATGTTGTTGCAACAGAGGCACTGTCGAAAACCGCATCCACAGCCACACCAGCCAGCCGTTCACGCTCGTGCAGAGGAATACCAAGTTTCTCGTAAGTCTCGAGCAATTTCGGGTCAACTTCATCAAGACTTTTTGGAGCGTCTTTCTTTTTCTTCGGAGCGGCGTAATAAATAATGCTCTGAAAATCTATTGGCGGATATTTTACCTTTGCCCATGTAGGGATCTTCATGGTAAGCCAGTGCCGGTAAGCCTTCAACCGCCATTCGAGCAGCCATTCGGGCTCGTTTTTCTTATGCGAAATGAGACGTATGATATCTTCATTAAGCCCGGGCGGCACCAACTCTTCTTCAACATCGGTGTAGAACCCGTATTTATACTCGGCTTTAACCAGATTTTCTATGGATTCAGTGTTAGCGCTCATATTATGAAATCCTAAAGTTATCCTTTATAATTTAACCGATTTTGCACTTATTGCATTCTCCGCGGATTGAAACCTCTAATTCTTTAATCTCAAACCCGTCAGGCAGTTTTGTTTTTAAAAAATTATTGCACCCCAGTTTTTCAAGAACGTCCATATTAATATCAAATACCCTGCCACAAATCTCGCAAACAAAATGAGCATGCTTCGTCAAATTTAAGCAATAACGGGTTGCAGTTTTGTCAACCTTTACCTGTTTAATTAGTCCGCACCTGACCAGCGCTTCAAGACAGTTATACACGGTCGCAAAGGAAATATCAGGTTGTTTTTTACGCGCGCGGATAAATATCGTGTCGGCGGTGGGATGGTCTGGTTTCTCTTTCAGAATATCATATACAAGTTTCCGCTGGCGGGTTAGTTTTAATCCGCTTTTCTTCAGTTTATCTTTCAGTTGATTTTTCTCAGCATTTTTAACCGCCGTTTGCATCGAGGTAAATTAAATCATTAATGCAATAATGTCAAATTAGAATTATTCTAATTTAAAATTGAAGGGATAAGATAAATTTATGATTTGGATAAGAAATATATATCTTCACCTCTTTTCTGTCAAAATCCTAATCCCGCAGCCGGAAAAAACAATTCCCTCAGAGTTATCAAAATCTCAATACATATTTTAAATATGCGTATGTTCTGCGGTTAATAGGTTATTCCGTCCGGATTTATTTATACATCATTTCACTGACCTTCCGCATGGCTTCAACAAGTTCAACATACGGAGTGTCGCAGACGTCAACAATCCCAATCTGATAATTTTCTTCGTCGTATGCCCTTCCTGTTGTTGGTTGATCCTGATACTGGAACCAGTGGCATCCGACAAATGACGGATGGTCAATCACGCTTTTCACATAGTTTATATAAGCGTTTGCGCGGTCTTGCTGAGACGCCGTCGGAACAAGTCCGGTATGGAACATCCCTCTGTCAAGCGCGCCGAAATGGAATTCACCAATTATCAGCGGAACATCTGCTCCCCCGTTAAATACAAAGTTCCGGACATCTCTGCGGTAGAGATTGTAACTGACAACATCGCAATATTTTGCGGCAGCCGCCGCTGCAAGCGGGTTTACCCACGCAAACCTGCATCCCAGATACAACTGATTCGGGGCAATCTCTTTTATTACCTTTCTTACTGTTTTGAAATACTGCTCGGCAATTGTAGTGTAAAAACTTAACAGGTCGTCTTTTGCCCGATTTTTGTCCGGCGCTGTATTACTTTTAAGCAGTGCGTCCCACGATTCATATTTCGTCCCCCAGACCTTGTTGAGATCTTCTATGTTTGAATATTTTTCCTTCAGCCTGCGGACGAACTCAATCTTTGCCGGTTGCTCAGGCGGGGATTTTAACGTTGCAATCGCAAGCGAATACTCGTCGCCCCACGACATCTCGTTATCTGAAAAATAGCCGATGCACCACGGGTCGCCGGCGCTTCTTCCTCTTTTCGCTTCCATACTACGCCGCACATTTGGTTCAAACGAAGGATCAAAGACATCCGGGAATTTTCCCCAGTAACCTTCGCTTCCCTGAATCGGCGGTGTGCGTCCCGAACCGATGTTATCGGTATATGGCGTTTGGCGCATAAGCCGAACACGTTCATCAGACCAGTTCCCGATCGTGTTCAATCCCCAGCTTCGCAATCGTTTGTGGATGATTTCCACATAAATGTCGCGCCAGTTTGTGCCATATTTACGCGCTAAATTTGCGCCGTTAAACGAAAAAGTCCGCACTGTTTTACCTGTGTAATAACCTTTGATAGGTCTTGCAGAAGATATAAATTCTTGTAACCCCGGCATCTCCCACGGCGGATTTTCGAACCATGACTCGCGTCCTTCAATCACAGTAAACTCTATCATCCGCACGCAGTCCACACCGTGCGAGAAAAACAGGTGCCCATCCGGATCAACAAGCCACCATTTGCCATTCACCTTCTGTGTTCTGAAAAATCCTGTTGCTTCAAGTTTTGGTCCGTCCGCCCAACCGCCCCATTTATCCCATCCCTTTGGCGCGCTGTTCTTTGCCAGCTCCTTTTCCTCCCCCTCGCGTTTTGCCTTTAATTCTTCAATGGACAATGTTTTCCCCTGCCAATTCTTGTGTTTATACTGACCGAACGTGTCTATAAACGGAAAATACGGTGTCTTATCCGTAGTTAGAGCGGTTGGCGGGACATGAACACCACCGGCGGTAATAGACTCGATTTCAAATGTATGCGACTCTGACGGTTTGTTTACGAAAAGTAAAATCTGCGTTACGTTAGAAGGGTTAATAGTTCCGGGACCGCCTGGTCGTTTCGGATAACCACGCATTCCAAACAGTTTCCCGTCCAAATGGTCATCGGTGTAGCGATTCAGACGAACCATAATTGTCCCTGTTTCACCCGGATTAATCTGCGAATGCCCCGTTACGCAGTTGTCTTTGCCGTCAGCGCCCGGATTATCCACGCGGCAATACAACGTGGCACGCGTATTTCCAGTGTTCTTTGCCCGGACTTCGACATACTCATGCTTCGACAAATCCCATGACTTTTTCGGAATTAAACTTGCCCCCGGATAACTCGATTTCGTCCCCGTTTTAATCAAAAGAACCTTTTTGCCGCCGGATGAAACAATTTCCGCTGTCGCATCTGTGGTTGAAATCATGGATTTATCGAATCCGTCATCAAACATTACAAGAGCCGTCTGCGTGAAACCCGGCAAAGCGGAAAATAAAATAACACACATCCACAAGCCGATGCCTTTTAAAATCGTTGTCTTCATAACTTCAAAAGACACAAAAATTCCAGAAAAATCAAGCAGGATAAACAGAACTTTAACAAATTTGGATTCTTCACCACAGAGGACACAGAGAAATTTTTTACCACAGAGGATATAGAGGATAATAAAAAATTAAATTAAACTCTGTGGTTAAAATTTCGTTACAAGGATTCGACATGAACCTATCGGAGTTATGGTAAAATATTCGCCCGAGTTATAAATTCAGAACCTTTTTAATTTCCTCCACGGATGCAGTTCCGGTTGTTCCGAGTTTATGAATTACAATCCATGCTGCGCAGTTTGCCAGAATAAGTGCCTCTTCCATGCTTGCCGCTGCAGCTATTGCGCATGCAAGATTTGCTGTTACAGAATCGCCGGCGCCGACAATGTCAATTTCTCCCGCAGGCGGAATCCCCGGCACGTGCACAACTTCGCCGCGGGGACTGCTCCCGATTATCCCGTTCTCGCCAAGGGTTATAAAAACCTCACGTCCGGTCTTTTGACAAAGCTGCTGTGCGGCAGTCTTTATCTCCCCGATTTTCTCGCCAATATCCCTGCCGAGTAATTTCGCAAGTTCATAGCGATTCATCTTATAAATCAGTGGCGGAAAATCAGAGAGTCCCCGTCTGCTATCGGCAATAATCGGGAGTTCGCGATGTTTTTCAGAGACCTCGCCAATTTTTTTCAAAACGTTTGCGGTAACAACGCCCGTATTTGCCACATCTGTTTGTTCGAGGACAATCATTGCGTCGCAGGTTGAGCAGACATCCTCAATTGCATTTATTATCTCTTTTTCCACAGATGGCGGCGTTGGAGTCCAGTTTTTGGAATCTAACCTGTTCAGTTCGCGGGGCGGTTTGCCCGGTGTTATAATGAGCGGTTTGCAGTAAGTAAACGTCCGCCTCTTATTTGTCTGCAAAAAATACCGCAGGTCAACGTTCGGAAGTTTTGATAACTCCTTTTTTAACTCAAAGCCCTCGCCGTCGTCGCCGCAAAAACCGATTGCGTATATCTTCCCGACACCAAGCGCCACGAGGTTATTAAGGATAGTTCCTGCTCCGCCGGGTTGGGGTCGGACATTGACCACATTATAAACCTCTAAACCGGTTTCGATAGAAGTCTCTTTAAGATTCGGATCGATTTCAAGATAACGGTCGAGGCAAAAATCGCCCACAAGCGCAATTTTTAACCCGCGGTATTTGCCGGTTAACTGATTGAACCTTTCAGGCGTAATTTTCATATTATTTCATTAACTGGTGATACAGGTTGTGAAGGAATAAAATGTTATCGCACTGAATATAATGCATGGCACCGCCCATCCGGGAAAAACTCTTGCAAAATCTGAGGTAATACGCCGGACTATCCTTAGGCGGTTCACCTTTTGTCCAATCCCACTGTCCGCCGTCCTGTAGGTCAACAACGTAGATGCTATGCCCCGAAACAACAGGCTTGCCCTCCTGCAAACGCAGGTTGTTGACGCATGACATTGCCTTTTCGAAGACCTGTGGTGCCATAACCGCCGAGCCGATACACATCACAACGCCATCATCAAGGTTCTCTATTGCTTTGCAAATCAGTCGAAAGTCAACGTATGCAGCCCGTCCCACAACTGCACCGTTGTACATTGGATGAACAGTGATTATATCGTAACCAATTCCCGGATGTACAGAGAACGGGATGTTTTTAAGAAACGCATGCCCCAGAACTGATACATTCCGATACGGATGCGTCACAATGTGGTGTCCAGACTTTATATTAAACCTCTCCATCGCATACAACAAATCCATGCGCGCAGAATTAAGCGGGTCGCATGGATTTTCAGTTAATTTTTTAATCAACTCATCTTTCGGTGGAAGAAACAAGCCGTCCTGCTGGATAAATTTGCCCAGCGATTTACCATAACCGTCTCCGTTTATCCCGCCAGCCAGCAGGGCAAGCATTATGTATTTGCCGGTTTCATCCCATGCCCCGAATGTTCCTGTTGCAACATTTGCCCTGACATCTTCGGTTGATTTTCCGATGTATGAAAATTCCCAGTCGTGGATAGTCCCTGCGCCGTTTGTGGCAATGTGGGTAACAAAGCCGGCATCTACAAGGTGGTTAACAAGCAGTTGACCGCCGTTTTTAATCAGATGCGCACCATACATCAGGATTACCGAAGCCTTTTTTTGTCTGGCTTTCTTAATCTTTTCGGCACACTCAAAAATGCTGTCCATTGTATGGCTTGGACAACGCTCCGGCATGGTCGTAGGTTCGACCAGAATATCCCTTAAAGTGGACTTATGCGCGCGTGTTGCCAGAGGAGAAACTTTCAGTTTAGTAAGGTCTGTTGGTTCAGGATAATTTTGCATAGCAAACCTCCGACAGATAAAGTTTTATGATAAAGAAATTTCTCCCAACACAACTTTAACTACATTCTCGCCGTCGCGGTAATCTGGTATTACCACATCGGCGCCGACAGAAAGCAGTCTTTCCCGTTTCCACTTATCAATATTGCCGGAACCGTTATGGGCTTCGTCGCTCGCCACAGCAATCGCAACACCGCCGACTTCTTTTGTATTCTGAATCTCCACATAACCATCGCCAATCGCAAGTAGGGCATCTCCGCTTATCTTGTTTTCGTTCAGGATCCTTTCAATCACCATTTTTTTAGAATAATTTTTGTAGTCGTCAATTGCGCCGTAAATCCTGTTCTCGAAATATTTTGCAATATCGAGAAGATTTGCCTCCTCATGTACATAAAACTCGTCTGTGCCGCTTGCTAAATAAAGTCTGAAACCCCGCTGGCAAAGAAATTCAAGCATGCGACGCGCGCCATAGACAAGTAAGTCATCCGGCGGAATTTTTCCCGTCCGTAGTTTTTCCTTGCGGTCTGCAATCCGCAAATCAAGTCGCCTCAGATATTCATATTTGTACCAAAGCGGGTCTTTTGGTTCGCCGCCGCGTTCCTTCACCCGCTCCGCAAACTGAATCATCTGGTAGATTGTCTGTTTTCCATTAAGCCGCATGACGTCTTCGGTCATTAACCTGCGGACGTCTTCTTCTGTTTCGCCCGGCAGACGTGGCAACATTTCTACAAACATGGGGATCATTACATCAGGCCAGCCTTCGCGGATTAATGACAGGGTGCCGTCAAAATCAATCAAAACATGTTTTATACCCGGTTTAGGCTTAAACCACGGGCTAAACTCCACATAACCTTTAAAAAGTCCTGAGGTAACAACCATAGTGTATTATTTAATCCAAACCATGGGAGATTAAAAGCATTTTAACCAAAAGATATTGCAGCGCGCTTTTCCGGAATTTTCCGCCGAAAGAAAATAACTCTAAAATCGTTTATTCTGTTACCGTAAATCAGGGAAATTCATAGACTGTCAGTCCGGTATGGTTCCTGATTTTATCCGCTATCTCCCTTAATTCATCTGGATTTAACTTTGTTGCATACGGCTCCGGCGTCGGTCTTGCAACAGTGTAGGCGTGGACTTCCTTTATTTTGCCCCCGGCAGATACAATTTCATTCAACCTCCGGCAATACTCTTCCAGTTCATTTTGCGGCATTATCTGACCATGGACTTTTAAAAACAGACTTTGGATAACAATCGGACGTTCGCGCGCTGTGAGAAGAATATTATCAAGTATTCGGGAGAATTGAATATTCGAGCGGTTCACAAGTTTATAATACTGCTCTGTCCCGGCGTCGAGTTTCGCCCAGATTTCGCCGTTATTTTCATCCATTATCTTTAATCCCCTGCGGACATCCGCTTTATCCAGACCCGCGGCATTTGTAATCAGGACAATTTTGGTTGTAGTAAGATTTTCCTTTTTTCTGACATCGGCGGCAATCTGGACATATCTTGAAAAATCGGGAACCATAGTCGGTTCACCGTCACCGCTAAATGCAAAATCTTTTATTTCCCACCTGTCGCTGCCGGCAAACCGGGAATCTGACGAAAGCCCCCCATTTTTAATGAACCTGACCATTTCCTCCAGCTCAGTCCGCACAACTTCCGCATCAAGATGCCTCACGCGCGGGGGATTTATCCTGTCCACTTCGCAGTAAATACAATCAAAGTTGCATATTTTATCCGGATTCAGATTTATCCCTACGGAAAGTCCACGCGAGCGACGGGATATTACCGGATAAACATACAGAAAATTAAAATAATTTCTTCTGTGGTCTCTGACCGCGGCGGAATGCAGATTGTCGTTATTCAGTTTTTCATCCATTAAATAATAATACACTCAAACCGCATTTTTTACATTCCAATAATCCGTTTTACATACCCATAATCTGATAACCGCAATCGACATAAATTACCTGACCTGTAATTGCCGCAGATCCGTCGCTTGCAAGGAAAACACCCGTAGCGCCAAGTTCCTCCGGCGTAACATTTCTGCGCAAAGGCGAATGTTCTTCATAATGTTTTAGCATCTGCGTAAAACCGGAAATCCCGCGGGCAGCAAGCGTGTTGACCGGACCTGCGCTTATGCAATTAACGCGGATTTTCTTCGGACCAAGGTCGTATGCAAGATACCGAGCGCTTGCTTCAAGTGCCGCCTTTGCCACACCCATCACATTGTAATGCGGGATGACCTTTTCGGCTCCATAGTAACTCATTGCAATAATACTGCCACCGTCTTTCATCAACGGGACAGCAGCGCGGGCAAGCGCCACAAGCGAATACGCGCTCACATCAAGGGCAATCCGAAACGCTTCGCGGGACGTGTCCACGAAATTCCCTTCCAACGCTTCTTTTGGCGCATACGCCACCGAATGTAGAAGCAGATTCAAAACCCCAAACCGTTTCCCAACCTCATCGAAAACAGCCGCAATTTCGTCGTCTTTTGTAACGTCGCACTTAATCAGCGGGACATCTGTCCCGAATGTTTCAACAAGTTCTTCAACATTCTCTTTTACGCGCTCGCCCTGATAAGTAAAAGCGAGTTTTGCGCCTTCTTTTGCCCAAGCCTGAGCAATTGCCCACGCAATGGAGCGTTTGTTTGCAACGCCAAATACAACACCGGTTTTGCCTTCTAATAATCCCATAGTTTTATTTCAGTTTCTAATAATAACCATTCAAAAAAGTGTTTAACAATACATATTTAATGCCACTTATCAAATAAAAACTCATTTTAGATTTTCCAGAATATAAAAAATAGATTTTCCGAAAAATGCAGAAACCGCTTTTTTCTTACGAGGTTATGAAATTTTTTACCGAACGCAACACATTATACGATAAATACTTTATCGTTATAGTAACAAAAATTTTGATAAAAAATTAATTTTTTCTCTTGATTTTTGCATTTTAGTATTTATTTTTAAAATAAGTAAATAGTCGTTTCCTCCTGCCAGGCAAAGAAATGGCAAGAGGGAAAACACAATATATTGTGGTTTTTTCTCTTGCCATTTCATCAATTATTCTATATTTTGTGCTCAGCATGTATTTAAAAAGTCTTACATTGTTAGGGTTTAAGTCGTTTGCGGACAAAACGACGCTTAATTTTTTGCCGGGTGTAACTGCGATTGTAGGACCTAATGGGTGTGGAAAATCAAACATCTCTGATGCCATTCGCTGGGTGCTTGGCGAGCAATCCGCAAAGGCATTGCGCGCTGGCGAGATGGCTGACGTAATCTTTAACGGGACTGATACCCGAAAACCCCTGGCAATGGCGGAAGTCTCCCTCACGATAGGAGACATTGATAAACAGCAACTTAAAGCAGCTGGTGTCGAACTCGAATTTAACGAGGTAACAATCACGCGACGGGTTTTTCGTGATGGCGCAAGTGAATATTTTATCAACAAAATCCCATGCAGACTTCGCGACATCCAGCAACTTTTCATGGGAACCGGCGTCGGCAAAGCAAGTTACAGTATAATCGCACAGGGGGCAATTACCCAGATCCTTTCCAATAAACCTGAAGACCGCAGATTGATTTTCGAAGAAGCAGCTGGCATCACCCGTTATAAATCCCAGAAAAAAGAGGCTCTGAAAAAACTTGAATACACAGACCAGAACCTTTTGCGTGTCTCGGATTTAATCCGCGAAGTAAAACGTCAGATAGGTTCACTGCAAAGGCAGGCGGGGAAAGCCCGGCGTTATAAACAACTTTCAACAGAACTCCAGCATCTGGAAACCCAATACGCGCGTCACCAGTATGACGTTCTTAATTCCGAGATGGCTGCTCTGAATGAAAAGGCGCGTTCTCTGGATGCGGAGATAGAAAAACTGAATCTTGAGGTTCTTCAGCTTGAAGACGAACTTGCGCGCCAGAGACAGGAATTAACTGGTGTCGAAAAACAACTGGCGGAATCAAACCAGCGTTCACTCGAATTAAAAGCCGAAACCGAGCGGCATCAGAACCGTATTAATTACAATACCGAACGGCTAACCGAACTCGAAAGGCAGAATCAAAGCGCCATCAGCGAAATAACTCAGGCTGAAGAAAGACGCGCAGCGGCTGAAAATGAACTTTTGACCTTACAGGCAAACATTGAGAAGAGTAAAGCAGCGCTGGAAGAAAAGAAACGGATATTGAATGAAAAGCGGGCGGCGCTTTCGCAGGTTGAGAAAGAACTGATTGACCTGCAGAATAATCTCAGGAACGCGCAGTCACAGGCGTTTGGTTGCGCGCAGCAATTATCGAGACTCCGGAATGAGATTGTTTCGCTCGAGGCGCGTCAGCAGAGCAATGTGGCTCGGCTCGAAAAATTGCATATCGAAAAATCCCAGATTGAACAGGAACAGGCGCAACTAAAGGAACGGCTCGAAACATTCGCGCAATCCGTTGAACAACAGAAACAGGAAGCTTCCAGCAAACGGCTTTCGGTCGAGGAATGTCAGAAGCGATTGCAGGAGATTCAGGTTCAGGTGCGCGCTGTTACGCAGGAACTCGATAATCTGTCGCGTCAGCAGGCTGCGCAAAGGTCGCGTCTGTCAGTTCTCGAACAACTTGAGCAGGCAAGAGAAGGTTTCAGCGCAGCGGCAGCTGCTGTCTTGCGTCAATCCAAAAATGTTCTCGGTTCACTTGCAGACAGAATCCGCGTCCCTGATGAATATGTAGTGGCGATTGAAAGCGCGCTCGGGGCAAACCTGCAGGTTATTTTAACTGAACATCCGGAAACTGCATTTCAGATTCTCGATGAACTTGCGCAGACAAAGAAGGGAAAGGCAAGCGTTGCGGCGTTAACCCTGCGACCTGTCTGTGAACATATAGAAAAACAGGAGCCTGCTGGCCAACAGACAACGGCAAACACTGAAAATCAGGATACTTCACATCACAATGGCAAGATTCACGCATTAAGCGTTGTGGAATCTGACCCTTCGGTCGCGCACATCCTTAAAGGACTTCTTGGAAAAACTTACATAGTGCCGGATTTAAAGACTGCCGCAAATGCCTTGCAGAATGGTCTTGCAGGATGCGACTTTGTTACTCTCAAAGGCGAACTGCTGAACCGGTATGGCATATTTACCGGCGGTTATTCGAACGGAAACGGTTCAGCGTCAGCCCCAACATCAATCCTCGGCAGGAAAAATCAGATTGCCGTTCTCAAAGAGCAATTAAACAGGTTACAGGCGCAGATTGATGAAACAAGGGCGAAACACACCGCTTTAAATGAAGAACAAAAGGCGATTAATATCGCCATGCAGGATGCGCAAAGGCAGTTGCGTGAGTGCGAAATGTCTATCGCCCAGCGCGAGGGTGAATTCAAGGCGCTTCAAAACGCTCTCCGTTTGCTGACGCAACGCCGCGAAAACCTGAATTTTGAAATTGAATCTATCCAGCAGGACAATGCAAAGGCGCTGGATAGAAAGAATGAACTTATCGCAAAGGTAGCAGAGTTAGAACGGCTTGAACAGGAAGCGACACAGAAAATAGCTGCCCTGAACAATTCAATCGAAGAAACACGACAAAAGCGGGATGCGGCAAATGCGGCGCTCACAGAAGCCAAAGTCGCGCTCGCATCCGAAGAGCAACTTTTCGCAGCATACTGCCGACAGAAAGACCCGTTAGAATCCAGAATTAAAGAACTGACGCAACTTGCCGAGCAGAGGAAAGGCGAAATTTCGAGGATTCTCGAACGCAGGCAGCAATACACAATGGAAATTGAGGAATCGCGGCAGGTTATTGAGCGGCTTTTGCACGAACGCGAACAGGTAAATCAGCAAACCACATCATTGTTTGAATTAAAGACTAAACTTGAATCGGAAATTGCGGAAAGGGAAAACCGATTGAAAGATGCCCGTTCCACACTCGCGGGCTTGCAGCAACAGCGGAACAATGTGGAGATTGAACTCACGCAAAAACGTATGACGATTCAAAATCTGTGCGAACGAATTTTCCAGAAATATCAGGTGCGCGTCGAGGATGTAAGAAGCGAATGCATAACAATTACTATCGCAGATAATGGACCGGCAAAGGTTGAGACATTGACGCCAGAAGAGATGCAGGCGCGAGGACTCTCCACAGACTGGGATGCCGTAGCCAATCAGATTGCGGCATTACAGAAGCGCATTGACGAAATGGGTCCTGTGAATCTGGTCGCAATTGAGGAATACGAAGAAACCGAGCAGCGTTATGAATTCCTCACAAAGCAATACGAAGACCTTCAGAAAGCAAAACAGCAGTTGCTGGAAGTGATTAATAAAATCAATTCGCAGACGCGCGAAATGTTTATTGATACCTTCAACAAGATACGGGAAAACTTCCAGCAGATATTCGTTGAGGTGTTTGAAGGAGGTAAGGCAGACCTGCGTCTGATTGATGAGGGGGACGTTCTTGAAGCCGGAATAGAAATTGTGGCAAGACCGCCTGGAAAACAACTCCAGAGCATCTCGCTTTTAAGTGGTGGTGAACAGGCAATGACCGCCATCTCTCTGCTGTTTGCCATCTATATGGTTAAACCAAGTCCGTTCTGCTTCCTCGATGAGCTGGACGCTCCCCTCGATGAAGGAAACATAAACAGGTTTGCAAAGATGCTTAAACGTTTCATCGATAAATCTCAGTTTATCATCATCACACACAACAAACGGACAATTTCACTGGCGGATGCGGTTTACGGTGTGACCATGCAGGAACGCGGTGTAAGCAAGATAATGAGCGTCAAATTCCGCAATTTCAACACCAATGACCAACCTGTTCAAACAACCGGTGAATCTCAAAAACAAACCGGCGATGAGCAACAACCGCCCGCATCCGGTCAGGAAGAGGAAGTAGTTCTTACCAAATAGCGGTAACAAAGATTTACTGCTGGAGTTCTTTTAATAATTCAAGCGCTGGTTTGTAATCCGGACTGATTTTCAGCGCTCTAAGAACTGCCTGTTTTGCCTCTTCAAGCTTGCCGAGATTGAGCAATATTGTGGCCCGCGCGTAAGGAATCTCAGCTGAATATTCGTTAAGGACTTCGGCGCGGTTCAGAGCTGCCAAAGCATCTTCGTATCTCCCTACTGAATTATAAGCAAGCCCCAGATTATACCATGCCCGCGAAAATTCCGGGTCAAGTTTTACCGTTTCTTCGAGTGTGGAAATTGTTTTACTCCGTAGACCGGCTTCATTGTAGGCAAGGGCAAGTTTGAATTTATATTCTGCTTCATGAGGGTTTAATTGACATGCCTTTTCGAGCATAGCAATTGCCTCTGCGGCTCTGCCCATAACGCTGTAACAAACGGCAAGCGCGTAGTGTAGAGCCGGCGATTTTGGTTCCCATTCAAGCGCCTTTTTTAGAAACTCAAGAGCCTTGTCCGGTTCACCTCTGTCGAAATGGAAAACGCCGAGTTGCAACAATCCCGCAGGCTGGTCGCTGTTGTAGACTATTGAAGCCATGAGTTCCTTCCCAAGAGGTGAATTTGTGTCAATCTGACTTCTTAACGCCCATGCTGCCCGCAGACGCACAGAACGAACATTATCCTGCGACAAACGTTTCAGAACACCTTCGAAAAGTTCATTATTAAGGTCGGCGTAATTTTCAAGCGCGCGCGCCACATTTTCACGAACAAGCGGATGAGGATCATCAGACGCTTGAAGTATAGCGTTCTGGACACGCGGTTCAAACAGCCACCGTTTTAAAAGGTTTACCGCCGCTGCTCGCCACAACGGAATAGGTTCGGTGTTTATTATCTTTATCAAGCCGGAGATTGCCTCGTTTTTGCCTTCACGCGCAATGGCAATTGCGGTTGTTCTCTCACGCGACCATCTGTTCATTTTCTCCCCATACCATTTTTCCACATATTCCTGAGACCATGCTGCTGTCTGATTTGTGTGACACCGGTTGCATGCATTTGGAATGTTGAATTTGATTGTCATCAGTGGATCTGGTATGCCAAAGCCATGGTCGCGTCGCCAATGCCTTTGCATATAAACAGTCTGCGGCATGTGACAGTCTTTGCAGTAAAATCCCGGTGTGTTCGGTTTATGAAAGGCATGTGTATCCTGATCGATTTTCGGGGCTGGAGGAATTGGTGTTCCATGACACCTCAGGCACAATGCGTTGTCCTGAATTATGTTTTTACTTGTATGAGGATCATGACAATCCAGACAACTCACGCCTGCGTTCGCCATCTTGCTTGAGAAAAATGCCGCAAGTTCAAAATCCTCGTCACGCACCTGTCCGTCCGGATAATAAGTGTCCGTTTCATCAGGTATCACAAGTGTGAAATGGTCAAAGAAATTCTGTCCCGGCGCAAATGTGCCTGTAAGGTCTCCCCTTCGCGCATGACACGAGCCGCAGATATGCACCCACTGGTTTGTTGTGAATTTCACAATAGTCGGGTCGCCCTTCCGGTTTGGGTTTTTCTTTTGCCATTTATTGTGTTCAATCATTGCCCCATGGCACGCCTCGCATCCCACGCCCATCTCCGCAATTTTCGTATCATAAGAGTCTGTCTGCGGGTTGTAATTTTTAAAAAGTCTTGTGTTATGACAGACGCCGCACATTGAATTCCAGTTCATCCCCCTGCCTGTCCAGTGTCCCCATTCGCCGGGCTGACGGTCTTCATCGCCATAGACATCGAACCAGTCGTTAGTGCGCGAATCGACAGCCACTTCTGTGAGTTGATATCTCCCGCGATCGAATTTGATGATAAACTGACGCAGCGGAGATACACCAAGCACGCGTTCTGCCACAAACGGTTGTATTTTGCTATCGGGACCTGTCGTTATAATCTCGTATTTGCCATTGTTTATGCGGACTTCTGTAAACTGCGTTCCGTGTTTAAACTTTCTTGGTGGATCAAATGCAGCCTTGTCTATTGCTGGCAGAATCTGACGCTCGGCAAGGGCATGGTGAGAAAATCGCCACTTCTCAAAAGCCTCAATATGACATTCCGCGCAACTTTGCGAACCACCGTAACCAGCATGGATTTTCTGTATGTCAACTTTTGTAAAATCAACGTTTGCATTGTCATTTGCCGGTTGAGAAAACTTTTTTGAAAAATAAATAAAAAGGAAAACGTTGAAAATTACAACTAATGCAACCAGAACTTTCAGGATTAATTTGTATTTTTTGGAAGAATCGGAAACTTTATTGTGCATGGGTATTACTCTGCTTTTACTTTTTCAAGGAAGTTTTTGATATCGAGGTATTGCAACCAGAGTTTCTGATTTAACGAACTTAACTCACCCAGTTCGCCGCGGGAACGAACCCGCCTTGCAAAGGTCTTAAACAATTGTTCGATCGGAGCGGATTCAAAACTCTTTTTAGCCTCTGAAATCCGGTCTTTAAACCGCTCGGGGTCAATCCGACCACGCAACCAGTCGTCGCGTAGCCTCCAAGCCGGCTCAATCGCACGTGTCGTCTGGTCGAGCAGGAGTGTAAATTCGAGATTTGCAATCAGCCAGTCGATATTTTCTTGATGATTTTTAAGAGTGGCTTTTGATTTTAGAGCCTTTAAATCCTCTATATCTTTCTGAATCCTCGAACGCAGGTCGTTTTTTATCAGTCCCCAAACCACTTCGTAAGGATAATATTCCGGCGAATACGCCGCCGGTTGCTGGTTTGTATCATACCACGAAAGAATGTCTGCTATTGTCCGGGCAGATTCCTTCCCGAATTCGCGTTCGCAGAATTTCCTGTAAAAATCGGTTACAGTTGCTGCGTTTTCGGGGTCTTTTGCATATTCGGCAAACGCCTCTAAGTTCGCCTTTGTTTCTTCCGTCCGCCAGTGAATGGCAACGACGCCGTCGAGTTTTTGTTTATTTGCAAGCGTAACCTGGTCGCGCATCAAACTCACTCTCGGTTGCAGATGCCATAAACGCGCATCGCCTTCAAGCCACGGAATTGCCCATACAAGCCGTCTCTTTGCAATGTCTCCCATGATAGGCATCTGCGGTTCCCAGCCCTGATTTGGATTTAAACACGAGAAGACAATATCCAGCGGCAATGCCCTGTCCAGACCAGCAAGAACAGCGGGAAGTTGGTTTTTATTTCCCCAGCCGCTGATAACAATGCGTACCTTAGGCGCTTTTTTGGCTATGTAATCGTGGGCAAGCCTAATATATGCAAGCGCCCACACGCCGGTAAACATCGCTTCTTCCGATTCAGCATCCTGAAAGAATTGCCAGTCGCGTTTGTAAAGCTCGCGGAATTCAGCCGATGCATACGGACGTGTAACGTCCATCGAAAATTCGTGCAACCAGAGCCAAATCCAGTCAACGTCAGGATAGTTTTCAAGGATATTATCAATGGTTTTATAAAGGATCTCGATGTTTGCTGGATGAGTAGGATCAGGTAGCATCACACCGCGAATCCACGAAGATGGCGGCACAACAGATGCAAACTCCGGCGGATGAATCCCAAATTCAAATCCGATACCAACCTGGATTCCCCGTTCATGCGCAAGCGCAATAACCTTCCGCATCAGCGCCTGAGCCCCGGTGTAGCGTTCCTCCTTGTTTTTTGCCAGTAATGCGCAGTCTGCACCGAACGCGTCTGTCTCTCCCACCTTCGGAAACAATTTATCAGTCCCGAACGCAAATTTGCTTACCTGCAAAGGTCGGTATCCCCAGCGCGCAGTTAGTGATGTATCAAAAAAACACTCCGGTACAACATTTCTGTATTCAATCCTGATTAACGGTTCCACATAGGTGGAATAACGTTCGCTTCCGCCAGTGTAACAGTGAAAGGAAATCAAGTTAAGCCCCAGTTCCTTCATCTTGTCGAGGTATCTGACATAGTCTGCCTCGTTCCATGCGCTCGGACCGCTCAAAAAATTATGCCACGGAAGTGTACCCCTGATTCTAAATGGCGACTCTGCAGCATACGATGCCTGCACCATTATTATCAGGATAGAAACCTGCATGATGAATAAAAAGATTCCGTGTCGTATCTTGTTTTTATACATAAAAGATATCCTTTTCATCAATATCCGGAACACCGATTACAAGTACACGCATCTTCCCGACGGCGCCATGAACAACACCGGGCGGAATTTGGACAATTGCGCCTTTATTAATTTTTTCCTTTTTATCGCCAAGGATAATTTCGCCTTCGCCTTCGAGGACGTAATAGAGTTCTGTGGACTTTTTATGATAATGCGGTTTTGCGCCGTCAATATCCACCACATGTGCCCAGACTGCCGCCCCTTCGTCTTCCTTGCTGATTAACCTGAGACGCCAACCGCAGGCGCTACGTTCTTTGGATGCTTCTGATTCGCGTTTTACTATTATCCGATGACCGTTCATTAACACAATCAGGTTAATTTTTCGCCAATGGAAAATGCCTGACCGATAAAATCGCCAACACTGTAATAGGCGTAGCTGTCAGGCATAAATACAAATGGTCTCAGTTTCTTAATATCAACATAACCGTTTTTATCCAGCAAAGAATCTTCAATCAAAGTATTTACCACTTTGCCGATGAACTGCGTATGTGAACCCAGTTCAATTGTGTGTGTAACTACGCATTCAATGACAACAGGGAATTCTGCCGGATACGGCGCATCCACATGAGGACTTTTTACAGGTGTCAGTTTTGTCCGCGAAAATTTATCTGTATCTCTGCCGCTTACTATGCCTGTGTAGTCAGTCTGTTTAATCAAATCCAGCGACGGGATGCTCACGGTAAACGCCTTTTTAAGCATCGCATTATGATATGTATAAGTGGCTTTTCTCAGCGAAACAGCCACACATGGCGGGTCAGAACAACATATTCCCCCCCACGAAAAAGGCGCGATGTCTGGCTTTCCTTGCGCATCATACGTGCCTACCACCATCACCGGTGCGGGATAAATATATGGCTTTGCTCCAACAGGCTTTTTCATACTCTTAATTATTAATAATATTACAGGTTTTTAACAGAAAAAAATCAACCCTCAGAAATCAATACTCCTGCAAATCTTTTACTCATTTCTACTCGCCATAAAATAGAACCAGTTATTAGAAAAAGCCGGCAGTTTGTCTTTTTGCAATCTTTGTCTTTGCGGGGGTAGGGGACTCTCATCTTTTTCTCTTTTTACACTGGATACCAAATAGGTTAAATTTAACATATATGGAAAAAGAGCAGGTTGCGGAAATTTTAAGAGAGATTGGCGTATTGCTTGAACTGAAGGGCGAGAATCCATTCAAAACCCGCGCCTACACCAACGCTGCGCGCGCAATCGAAACCACCACCGAACCGCTGGAAAAACTTATTCAGGAAAATCGTCTCGGCGAATTAAAAGGAATTGGCGAAAGCATTCAGAAAAAAATTATCGAACTGGTTACCACAGGAAGATTGAAATATTACGAAGAATTAAAGGCGACAATACCCGAAGGGCTTCTGGAGATGCTTAAAATTCCGGGGCTTGGTCCGAAAAAAGTAAAGGCGCTGTATGAAAAACTTAATATAACAACGATTGAACAATTGGAAGAGGCGTGCAAACAGGGGAAGGTTGCTACGCTTGACGGCTTCGGCGAAAAAACACAGGAGAAAATCCTCGAAGGAATTGCATTCAGACGCCAGTATGCCTCCAAACATCTGCTTTACGACGCCCTTCTGCGGGCTGAACCAATTCTTGCTGCCCTACGCGAACATCCGGACGTTATTCAATGCAACGTTGCTGGCAGTCTTCGGAGATTTAAGGAAGTTATCGGCGACATCGACTTTCTTGTTTCGGCGAAAAATTCTGAACATGTAATTGATTTTTTTACTAAGCAGCCCGGTGTCATCAGCGTTTCTGCAAAGGGCGACACAAAGGCAAGTGTCATCCTCGATGGCGGCATTCAGGCAGACCTGCGCGTTGTTCACGAGGACGAATACCCGTTCGCGCTGGCTTACTTTACCGGCAGCAAAGAACATAACATCGTCATGCGTCAGCGGGCAATTGCGCGTGGACTCCGTTTAAACGAATACGGACTCTTCCGCTCAAAGGAAGAGACCCGCGACCCTGCACTTCGTATCCCCTGCAAAAGCGAAGAGGAAATATTTGCTCAACTCGGACTGTGCTATATTCCGCCTGAGTTGCGCGAAGACCATGGCGAGTTCGAAGCTGCAGAGAAAAATCAAATACCGCGTCTAATCGAATGGACAGACCTTAAAGGGTCTTTACACAACCATTCAAAATGGAGCGACGGACAAGGAACTCCCGAAGAAATTGCCAGATACATGGACGACCTTGGTTTGAGTTACTGGGCAATAACCGACCACTCAAAATCGTCTTATATCGCGGGCGGACTTGACGAAACCGCTCTTAAAAAACAAATTGCGGAAATTAAAAAGGTAAATAAAAAGCTGGCAGATTCCGGCAGCGACTTCCGCCTATTAACCGGATGCGAAGTCGATATCCTCGCCGAAGACAGACTGGATTTTAGCGACGATGTGCTTGCCCAACTGGATGTTGTCGTCGCCAGTTTGCATCAGGGTTTTTCAAGCGACGAAGCTGAAAACACGCGCCGTCTCATAAGCGCTGCAAAAAATCCTTATGTTCACATGCTCGGCCACATCACCGGACGCCTTTTGCTTGACCGTGAGCCCTACAAAATCAATGTGCAGGCGGTGATAGACGCATGCGCCGAAACTGGCACATGGATTGAACTAAACGCTCATCCGATGCGTTTCGATATGGACTGGCGGTTCTGGCAATACGCAAAAAGCAAAGGTGTCAAATGTGTCATAAACTGCGACGCCCACAGACTCGATCAGGTAAGTTTTCTACGGTTAGGCGCAGGCATAGCCAGAAAAGGCTGGCTTACAAAAGAGGATGTAATTAATACGCTCCCCCTCAAAGAACTGCTTGTCGAGCTAAAAAAGAAACGTTCAAAATGAATAGTCTTTTATAAAATCAGAGGACGAAACACAACATATACATCCTGATACCACAAAAAGCGCTTGAAAAAATATTCCGCACAGAATTTTCAGAACTAACAGGATTTTTTAAGGCATCAATAACCGGTTTTTCTTATTTTAATTCCTGCCTATCCTGTCGCTCCTGTCAGTTTTTGTATCCTATATTTATTACTTAATAACCTCAAACGCAAAGCCTTTAAGGTATTCTGTCTCCGGTATAGATGCGATAATCGGATGGTCAGGAGACTGCGAATATAATTCGATTCTACGCAGCAATACCCGGGCGTCTGTCGCTGCTGAGATTATCACATCATGGAAAAGTTCCATGTCCACATGGTGCGAACAGCAGAATGTAGCAACAACACCGCCTGGTTTGATTAACTTAAACGCCCGCAGATGGATTTCTTTATAACCACGCAGGGCGTCCGGAACAGCCTGACGATTTCGTGTGAATGAAGGCGGGTCAAGGATTATTAAATCATAGACAGGTTCATGTTTTTCTTTCACGACCTTGTTGGCTTCGGCTTTTAGCCAGTCAAACGCATTCACTACTTCCCATGAAATCTTATCCGAAAGATTATTTGCGGCTGCAATTCTCTTTCCTAATTCAACGGCTTCCGGGCTTTGTTCAAGGGCATGAACATGAACTGCGCCGGCATGTGCCGCATGAATCGCAAAACCGCCAAAGAAACTAAAGCAATCCAGTACATTGGCATTTTTGGCAAACTTTGCCACCTTCGTATAGTTAACCTGCTGGTCGAGGTAAAGACCGGTTTTGTGTCCGGCATAAAGGTTAATGGGCAACACGAAGCCGTTGATTTTAACCTCAATATCACCGTTGAAACTCCCATACAACACACCGCTTGAATCTGGCAATCCTTCGAATTTGCGCGCCGAGATATCGTTGCGTTCCACAACCGCTCGCGGTGAAAATATGCGGACAAGGGCTTTTGTGATGATTTCCTTGCGTTTATCCATGCCAAGAGAGGATGTTTGCAGAACAAGAACATCCTCGTATTTATCAATAATCAGACCGCTGAGGAAATCCCCTTCCGCATTAACAACGCGGTAGGAACTTGCATTTGGCAGATGCCTCTTGCGAACTTCCAGCGCCTTGCTAATCCGGTCAACAAAGAAATCCTCGTTGATATCCACGAAGTCCTTTGCAATGACCCGGACAACAATTTTAGATTTTGAATTATAAAATCCGGTTCCGAGCGGACGGTTTTTACCATCCTCAATATAGACAACATCGCCATCGGATGGTTCGCCTTCAATCTTACGGATTGAAGTAGCGTAAATCCACGGATGACCGGCTACTACTCGTTCCGCATCTTTTGGTTTTAAAATAATCTTTGCAACTGCACTCATCTTACACAAATCCTAATACAATTCTTAAAAACAAATCCTTTAAATCCTACTCGTGGGCAATAAAAATGCAAATTTTTAAATAATTTTAAAGAAAAATCTGAAAAATTTTTTTGATGTTGCGGTTTAAATTTTCTTCAATTGTATCCTGCTTTCTCCTTTGGGAAGATTAAAGCAGACGGTAAAACCATCCTTTTCGCGTACCCATGTTCCTGATTGAATGAAACTGACCGACTGGGCTTCCTTAAAGGTTTCTTTTTTGTCCTTATGTTCCAGCACAACCGGGATTTGATTTGCTGTTTTGACTGCAATTGTAAAATCCGGGCACGCAAACGGCGCCTTTATCGCTAACGAATCGCCGTTAACACTAAACGCAGTGAGTTCCTTTGCAGCCATGTATCGAGCTACCTCCGATAACTTCATCCATACAAGATTATCGAACCTGCTTTTTAATCTCCTGACCACTTCCTGAAAGATTTTGAATCCCTTTTCTTCACCGTTCCAGTAAATACCTGTCCAGTGGCAGACCATAAACGCTGGTTCGCCCCTGCGGATGACATCAACCATCCTGCCTGATGAAAGGTCGGGTGTAATAAATTTATCTGCGCCTGCTGGTTCAGAACAATCCCATCCGCCCGTCCAGTCGCCTGTGCAACCAAGAATACTTACCACGCATTCGGGACTTTCGGTGTCCAATCCTTTCGCAAGTTCAACCCTTGGCGAAACGCTGTTGTTGCCGCTCTCGTAAAGGTCGCGGAAATAATGCGGAATTTCTGCCTTAAAAACGCTTCTGACAGCATCGAGTGTTGCCCGGGCAAGTTGCGGTCTTGCTCTGTTGCCGAATCCCCCCGGCGTTGTAATCCCCTCGCAGTAAAGACCAATGTTTTTCAGAATGTTCAAAGCGTAAGCCATATAATCGGCAATTTCTTCAGCGCTCCGACCGGTCGTCCAGTCCCAGTTTTCCATGTATTTCAGCGAAATTTCAGGATACGGATGACCTGTCTTCAAATCAATGACCCTTGTATGAGTTACCATTTCGGGATGTATATCCCAGTTAGGCATCATAAGGTCGCGGACAAGTTTTATACTGTTTTCTAATTCTTCCTGCGTCCAGCCGGGGAGCAACCTGTCAAGCCGTCCGACACATGCCGGATACGGCACAACGCTGTATTTTCCTTTTACACCATTTTCTGCGCACCATTCGCCAAATTTCCTGACAAACGAATCCGGTATCTCCGCAGGCCAACTTCGCCAGTCTTTCTTGTATGCGGGGTTCATCCCCTTGTGTGCGGCATCAAACTGCGGCATGGCAAAACGATTCAGGTTTACTAGACAGGTAGAATCATCAATTATAAGCCCAACAGGCACCCGGCAACGCGGATTTAATACCAAAATTGCTTCCACGCTCTTCGGGCGTTCACCTGCCTCCTGAGAATTAAGAGAATTCAATACCCCAACACTAATTCCTGCGGCAGCGAGGTGTTTAAAAAAAGAACGCCTTGAAACCGGATTGATATTGTTCTTGCCAGTGGTCATAGACCGATTTTATTTCATGCAACCGCAAAAGACAATAGTTTCAGGCAAAACCACGCATTAAAAAATAAAGCCGCCGGATTTATCATCCGACGGCTTCGGAAATTAAAAGTGCTTAAACCTTATTCTTTTTCCCATGGAACAACCCATTTATAAATTGTCCGCGACCAGCCTGTGTCGCCTTCTTTCAGATGGATAACCTCGACTGGTTTTGCGCCACGCATATCAAACTGATGCGATACAATTCTGGTTCCCGGTTTCAGTTTCGCCAGTTTAGGCATCAACTTGACGTTCAAATCCGGCAGAAGATAAAGCGTTACAACTGTAGCATCGCTAAAATCAAAGTCGTCGGCAAAAATATCCGCTTCTTTTATTGTCACCAATTTTTCAACCCCGTTTGTTCTGACGTTCTCCTTTGCCTCTTTGATTCTCTGTGGGTCAATATCCACTCCGATGGCTTTGATTCCGTATTTTTTAGCCGCGGTAACCACAATTCTGCCATCGCCGCAGCCAAGATCGTATAGAATGTCGTCTTTTTTAATCTGGGCTACTTCAAGCATCTTTTCCACAACCTCCATCGGCGTCGGAACATAAATTACGTCCGGCGTTTTCTTTGGTGCCTTGGGAGTTTCATTCTCCGCCGCAATGACGGGAGAGAATACCGTAAGGACTATTGATACTGCTGCTAACGCAGAGACCACCCTTTTAATCAGAATTTGTTTTTTCATATTTGTTGTTCCGGTTGAATTTTTACACTATGGTAAAATTCGACATTCTTTCTATCAAAAATAGACGAATTAATCAACGATAATTATTCATTATGAAAAGTCGCTCCTGAGTCTCACTCTGAAACTAACAATCAGAAAAATCCGCATGAATCAAAAGTTTTCCCACTTGTCATGTTAAAGAACAAATTGACACAGCTTTCCGCAACCACACTGTGAACTGTAGTCAGGCTTATTTGTTCGTTCGCTGCTTCAACGGAGGTTAAGTTTATTTTTTATTCTATCAATCAAACACTTCCATTCCGCTTCCGACCATGGCGAATGTAATACAAAATCAGCAAACTGTTTCTGCGGTTCGACAAATTTGTCATGCATCGGCGACACATGTTTTTTAAATTGCGATATTACAGATTCCCTTGTTCTGCCGCGTTCGTTCACATCACGGGCAATGCGACGTTCGAGCCTGAGTTTTTCAGAGGATTCAACAAATATGGAAAAACTGAATAGTTTTCTTAACCATGCTTCATGAATCAGCCACAAACCTTCGACGATTACAACCGGTGTTGCACGGAACAATAAACGCTCCGGTTTTCTTGTGTGCGTACAAAAATCATATACCGGCAGATAGGCGTCCTTGCCTGATATTATTGTCTCAAACACAGATTTAAATTCAGTCCAGTCTATCGCCGACGGCTCGTCGAAATTCGTCTTTTCACGCTCCGTAAAATCAAGGTGTGAAAGGTCTTTGTAGAAATTGTCCAGTCTGACAATGCTTGCTGAATCGCCGAATTCAGTTGTAAGTTTATTGGCAAGGAAGGTCTTTCCTGCGCCGCTTCCACCAACAATGGCAATTACCTTGCTTAACATGGACAAACCAATTTACTTATCCGCGATGCATCGGAATGAAAGCACAGGTCTGCCGGCGTTGCCAAATTCGCCCTCTATTTTTATGACGCCTATCTCATCAGTTTTTGAAAATGCCGGTCTCAGGTTCAGCACAATATCCTTCTTTTCCATAGGGGCAACCTGTATGTCTGCAGGCAACACAGCTGTCCAACCTTCAGGCGCATGAACAGAAAACTTCCCTTTTACGGTCTTGTCGGAAAAGTTATAGACGGAAATTGGAATCGAAGAGACTGCATTTGTCGGGATTTTATATGCCGAGTTTTTTAAATCGACTTTTCCCTGTGCCCATCTGGCTTGTAAAACTACAGGAGAGATTTTTCCTGTTTTAACTGGTGTTGCTTGTGGCGATTTTTCAAGCGCAAATTTTTGGGATGCACCTTTCGCGAATATGACAAATACCGGAGCAGTGCCAACTTTTAGAAAAGAGAGATTTTTACCTGTGACGACTTCGTTTTTACGCCCTATATGGTCGTAAATCTCAATAGGAGCCGAAGGCAGGCTAATTTCCGTTGTTCCTTTTGATGACCATAAGACCATCGTCTCACGGCTTATGCCGTCTGGTTGGGTGTCAAACATATATGCGTATAGATTTGAGTTTTCAGTCTTCCATCTGCCAAGCGGTCTGGCATCGGCAAGCAGACGACCGCATGCAGCAAGGGCGCAGTAGCCGGCGCGTGGTGTTAAATCTGGTCTTAACAAACCAAACTGAACTTGTCCTTCGACATAATGCGGAAGGAGAAAATAAAACAAAGCCGCTGGATTTTCATTCAGGGCGCAGGCAAATGTTTTAACAAGACGTTCAGACTGAAGTTTAAGATTTTCATCAGAAAGTTCCTTCAAATTCGGGTCGCCCGACCACCGCACAGGCATCGCCGCCTCAGTAACCCACAGCGGCTTTCCGGCGCTTACCATCCTGTGGTCGGCGTAGAGTTTCGGATAGTTTTCGTAGGGCTCGTAATGATGAAAATTGTATGTGTCGAAATAAGGGGCAGTTTCGTTTTCCGCAAGGTCAAGAAGTTGCGGCAAATTGTGAACAGCAAAAACATTTAAACATGCAATTGTCTTTGGATTTCCTTTTTTAATTCCCAGATACGACGCCTTTTGCATGGACGCCATCTCCGCGCCTGTGTGACCGCCAAAATTCGGTATATCTGCTTCATTCCACGGTTCAATTGCCCCAACAGTATTACGCCAGCGCTTTGCCATTTCCATGTAAAAACGATAGGCATCCCGCAGGTCAACAGGAAACCGACGGGTTTGTGGATTTGCCCAGCGCGGACTTATATGGTTAACCTGAAGAACTTGCAAACCGGCTTCGGTTTGTGCCTTAGCTGAATCATCGTATCTGTTCCAGCCGGAAAACTTCCCACGTTCAGGCTCCATCTCTGCCCAGTTGAGTCTGTCGCGAACCCAGTTAACTCCCGCAAGCGCAGCAAGGTTTGCCGCCTGAGACATCTTTTCTTTCGGATAAAACCACGCCATTGCAACATCCAGCGCAATCGGCGATGAAAGCGGGGTAGGGGACTTCAGCGGTTTTAACACAGCCAGCGAAACCCAGTTTGAATCGCCAGTCCGTATTAGCCGATAAAATCCAACCGGTAGCTTGCCAAGTTGCGCAACGCCATTCGTATCTGGATTTACACGGCAGACAACTCTGTCATCATAATTTATAAGCCGCCAGAAACCATCACTCTGCGGCAATTTAACTGCCACATCCTCGCCTTCGAGAAATACATTTCCGGGATGCCCTTCAAGCGGTTTTGGAATCCCCCGTTTCTGGGCAGAACTCAACGGTGTGGAAGCGCAAAAGATTACCAACGCCACGCAAAATAGCAGACTTAATCTATTTTTCATTTTTAATGAATAATAAGTTGAACTTTGTTACTTTATCGTCCCTGTTACAGCAGTTTTAATCGCATAAAGGGATGTCCTTGCAGTAATGAACAGCGTTTTGCCATCCTCGCCGCCAAAGCAAAGATTTGCCGGCGTCTCAGGCACAAGGATTTTACCAATCAATGTGCCGTCAGGAGCAAAAATGTGAACGCCATCGCCTGCGCTCGACCATATATTCCCCTTGCTGTCTGAACGGATGCCATCAGGACCGCCAACATCAATCTTGCAGAAGACTCTTCCGTTTCGAAGTGAGTTATCCGGCGCAACTTCAAACACGCGAATATGTCGCGGTTTACCAGAATCCGCAACATACAGCAATTTTTCATCCGGTGAGAAACAAATGCCGTTCGGTCTGTCAAAATCCGAAGCCACAACTTTAAGGCTCATTTTACGCGGGTCAAAACAGAAAACGTAATTGCCGTCTAACTCCTTCTGCTCGGGTCTAATGCCATAAGGCGGGTCTGTGAACCAGATTGTCCCGTCGGATTTGACTACAATGTCGTTCGGCGAATTGAGTTTCTTGCCCTGATACGAATCAACCACCGTCTTCACAGTGCCGTCTTTTTCCGTTACAGAAACGCGCCTTCCGCTATGTTCGCATGTAAGAAGCCGACCCTGTTTATCTATTGTGTTTCCGTTTGCGTTGTTGCTCGGTTCGCGGAAAGTTGTAAGACCATCTTTCTTTGTCCATTTTTTAAGCTGATTTGCCGGAATATCACTGAATATAAGATATCCGCCATTGGCATTTACCCAAACTGGTCCTTCTGTGAATTTCATCCCGCCTGCCAGTTTTTCCAGTTTCGCATCAGGCGGAATAAGTTTGCGGAATTCTGCTTCATTCTTAATATCGAATTTTGTCTCGACCTCTGTCTCAGCGCCAAATCCGACAAATAATCCTTGCAGGAACAAAACCGCGATTATCTGGTTTTTCAGAATCGTTTTCATGCTTCCATTTATAATAACTCAACAAAAAAGTGCCAGCAAAAAAGATTTGGTTATTTGTGCTGTATCCATTACCTTTGCACTGGCTTAAAAATCAGATTTAACCCATCCAGATGCATTCAACCCACCCAGATTTGCGTTTTTTGCAAACCTGCTATTGATTAATTGTAAAACTAAAATCCACGGATTATAGTAATTAGAAAATTTTCGGGATTTGCCTTGAGAATATTAGTTGGAATAACCGGCGCAAGTGGCGCAATTTACGCCCAGCGGCTTCTGGACAATCTGAATCCGCAGGAACACGATGTTCACATTGTTCTGAGCGGCTTTGCGGAGAGTGTTATCAGGCACGAACTTGAGGGGGGATTAAAATTAAAAAACGGGTTTAAACTCCATTCCGTCAACGATATGAACGTTCCGTATGTAAGCGGAAGCAATCCCTTCGACGCTATGGTTGTAATTCCATGCAGTATGGGAACTCTTGGCAGAATTGCCCATGGTATCAGCGACAACGCCTTGCTTCGTGCTGCCGATGTAATGATTAAGGAAAGACGAAAACTAATACTTGTGCCACGGGAAACGCCAATCAGCCTTGTTCATGTCAGAAACTTTGAATTGCTTCTTCTTGCCGGCGCTCTTCTCATACCTGCAAACCCGTCATTTTACAGAAAACCCAAAACTGTGATTGAGGTCGTTGACACAGTTGTCGCGCGTGTCCTCGACCATATCGGCATTAAACACAATCTTTTACCGCGCTGGATGGAACAGGAGGAATCATGAAAACAAATTCCGAAAACATATTCGGACGTGGCATATCTCTTATTTTGATTTTAGTTGCCACATGTTTATTTGCCGCAGAGCCAGCAGTCAAAACCGGCGATTTAGTTTTCCAATACGATTTTGAGTCCCCCGACGCGATTGATGTCTGGAACAAAGGAAAAAATCCGTCAATCACGATAGACGCCGGGTTTAATTCGGCACATGCGCTGAAAGTTGTTTCGCCGGATAAAAACGGCTCAAGCAATGTTGTGGCAAGATACCGGCTCGATTTAAAGAAATATAAAGATTGCACACTGCTTTGCTCTGCGATGATAAAGGCTCAGGATGTCAGCAAACCGCCAAACCCGTGGAACGGTGTTAAGTTTATGCTCGTAGTTGACACACCTTCGGGGAAAAAGTATCTCCACAGAAATGCCCCGATGGGTTCTTTTGACTGGGAAGCCTATAAGTTCCTTGCGCAGATTCCGCAAGATATACAAGACGCTGAGCTTGTTCTTGGTCTTGAATTGACAAGCGGCGTGGCGTGGTTCGACAACATAAAAATCCAGGTCAGAAGAACCCCAGTTCAGGTGGTTGATTATAAAGCGCCTGCAACAATGTATAAGGGCCACGATTTGCCACGCCTGCGTGGGGCTATGATTGGACGCTTGAATGAGCAGGATTTCATCGAGTTCGGCAATGAGTGGAAGGCTAATCATGTAAGATGGCAACTAACATGGAATGGTTTTCCACATAGCCCGGCAGACAACGGCGACCTTGCAGCCTACGATAAATGGTTAAGCGGCGAACTAGACAGAATCGACCGCATGCTGCCCGTTTGCGAAAAAGCAGGCTTGATGATTGTAATTGATTTGCATACGCCTCCCGGCGGACGAAACAAATCCGCAGAATGCAATATTTTCTACGAGAAACGGTTTCAGGATAATTTCATAAAATGGTGGGAACATATCGCCAGAAGATATAAAGGCAAAAAAATTGTCTGGGGATATGATTTAATGAATGAACCTCTCTGCGGAGCTGAGTTAGGAGATGGCTGCCTTGATTGGAATGAACTCGCCCTTGAAACTGCAAAACGCATCCGCGCTATTGACCCAGACCACGCAATCATTATCGAGCCCGAACCATGGGCTGACCCCGCTTCAATCAAAAACCTTCCGCCATTTCCCATACCGGGAGTTGTTTACAGCGTTCACATGTATAAGCCGCATAAATTTACACATCAGGGTGTTTATGATAACAATTCAGGGATTGAATATCCCGGAGTTATCGACGGCATATACTGGGACAAAGCACAGTTGAAAAAAGAACTGCAACCAGTCCTCGAATTTCAGAAAAAATTCAATGTCCATATTTACATAGGCGAATTCAGCGCAATCCGGTGGGCACCCGGAAAAAGCGCTTATAATTATCTGTCTGATTTGATTGATATTTTTGAGGAATACGGCTGGGACTGGGCATATCATGCTTTTCGCGAGTGGGATGGATGGAGTGTTGAACACGGTCCGGATAAAAAAGTTAGGACAAAGAGTCCTGTGCCAACAGACAGAGAGTTGTTATTAAAATCGTGGTATTCCAAAAACCGTAAGCCGGTATTTTAAACGGTAAAAAATTTAAATAAATCCCTTAAACTCTCCGTCAGATAAGTGAATAATAAAGTAGAAAATTGAATTGACACATAAATAACAAAGGATAGATTGAAAAACATGAAAAAATATTTATTAACACTGGTGGCGTTTGGTTTCCTTTTTTCGTGCATCGGAGCCGAATGGTTAACAGACCTCAACAAGGCGCTTGAAATAGCGAAAAAAGAGAAAAAAATGGTTCTTATTAATTTCACCGGCTCAGACTGGTGCGGCTGGTGCATAAAGTTCAGAAACGAGGTACTGAGCAAAAAAGAATTTCTGGATTATGCTGATAAAAACCTCGTCCTCGTCGAACTTGATTTCCCGGCAAGGAAACAACAGCCACCTGAACTCAAAAAACAGAACACCGCATTGAAAGAAAAATACGATGTAAAGGGCTTCCCTACATTTGTTGTCTTAAATTCGGACGGCAAAGAGATTGGACGGCAGGTTGGTTATTCAGCCGGCGGTCCGGAGGCGTTCATTAAAAAACTGGAAGGATTTAAGAATAAGTAAATCGCTGATTTAAAACATCCACCATAAAATTTAATGGCAACACCGCAACAAGTGTTGCCATTTTTATTTCCACCCTTGTCACAATTAACTTTAAAATCCCATCAGTTTCTGATAACAAGGTTTCATGCATAATCCGTTGATAGTTGCGTTGGATGCGCCGGACAGAGATTCAGCAATGCGGCTGGTTGAACAACTTGCGCCGGTTGCTGGCTATTTTAAAATCGGCAGCGAACTCTTCACCGCAGAAGGTCCAGCAATTGTCCGGGAGGTTCTCCAATCCGGGGGAAAGGTCTTCTTGGATTTGAAATACCACGACATCCCCGTAACCGTTTCCAGAGCGGTCGCTGCTGCAGTAAGACTCGGCGTTAGCATGCTCACAATCCACACATCCGGGGGACTTCAGATGATGATTTCGGCAGAAATGTCTGCTCAAACCACCGCGGCAGAACTTAAACTGCCACCACCGCTCGTCCTTGGAGTGACTGTTCTGACAAGCATGGATGAAGAAGATTTGAACGAAATCGGTGTGAATGCCGCACCACAGGAGCAGGTGATTCGCCTTGCCACGCTTGCGGTAAGAAGCGGATTGCGGGGTATTGTTTGTTCACCTCTGGAACTGGAAACATTAAGGAAAACACTCCCGCAGGAAATTAAGATTGTGACACCGGGAATCCGTTCCCCTGATGACGCTAAAAATGACCAGAAACGAACAATGACACCAAAAGAGGCAATTGCTGCCGGCGCCGATTATATCGTTGTCGGCAGACCAATAACCGCGGCAAAAAATCCTCGCGAAACGGCAGAAAAGATTCTCAATTCAATTACATAAATTTCCTGAAGCCCAAAATTACACCTATATCCTGTCTGGTAAATACATCCGGAAATCATAATCATTCGTATTCATGATAGGATTCGATTCAATATATCAGCATGTAATCCGAATTAATTATTTTAACCACAGAGACCACAGAGAACCACAGAGTTTAGGAATAAGAAACTAAAATATTTTAATTCAGTAGGACTAACATGGCTTTAACAAATATTATTTTTAACAGTTCTCGATTTTTAGTATTATAAATCATGTATTCTATTATTTTTTATTTTACCAATCCTTTCTATCCTGTTTATTTTAAAAACACCAATCCTGTTTACTCCTAAACTTCTATGTCTTCCTCTCTGTGTCCTCTGTGTCCTCTGTGCTTTAATTCTTTTTCAAGCGTGGTTTATTTGTGTTTCGTGAAAAAATTCAGCCTTTTACCGCAATGCACTCCAACAACATCCTGTTCATTGAAAATTGTTTCGACGACATTATTAAAACCTGATAGCCGTTCCATTCAAAATTCCGGTTTGAGATGAGCAGACGGCGGGCGTCATCGGATTTTTCAATCGCTTCTGCAAATGCCTGATTTTGCGATAATACCATATAATTTCCGTTTTCCTGCAAAAGAACATAAAAAGGAACTACATCAAAGCGTGTGGTAGTTGGCGCTGTGACGGGTTGGACAATTTCCTCAGCCTGAATACCTTTTAGTTTTACCATCCGCGCTTTTGCAACCGGTTGTGCTTTATCCATAGATATTTCTACCCAGTCCAGAAGGCGATTACGCACACTTTGGATGTCTTTGAGGTCCTTTATAGATTCAATACCGGATGTCTCCTTAATTGCCTTCGCAAGACCCGACAACTCTTTAAGATAGGTGTTTCGTTGATTATCGGGAACATAATATGTAACCAGTAGATGAACTTTTTTGCCATCTATAGCGCCATACTCAATCCCATCAGGAGACCATCCTATGGCGCAAAAAAGTTCACCTTCGCGCCGGACGCGAACATGCGGACACGCAACCCCATAACCTATGCTGGTATTTGCGGATTTCTCCCGTTCAAGGATTTGTTTTACAATATCTACATCAGAGCCAATATCGGGTATGGCTTCCAACATAAGCGCCATAAATTCAAGCGCTTTTTCCTTTTCATTAACTGGGAGTTCGATTAATCTCCCTTCTTCTAAGGCATCAAGAAATGTTTTCATTTATTAACTCCCATATCTTTTATTAAACCAGGTTTTTACCAAATGGGTTATTATACTGTACGTGATCAGGAAACCGGCAATCCATAGCCAATACACAGCCGGGAGCGGCACTAAACCAAGAATATCTGCTAATGGCGAATAGGGTAGAAATATTGCTACCGCCATTACTGATAATGTGGTGAAAAGCATAAAGTGGCTTGGTCTGCTTTGGAAAAACGGAATTTTATTTGTACGGATAATGTGTACAATCAAAGTTTGAGTAAGCAACGATTCAACAAACCAACCAGTATGGAACAGTTTTTCGTAATACGCCTTAGATTCCGGACTTGTACCCGGTGAACTAAAGAGAATGCAATTGAAAAAATAAAGCATAAGGATAAATGTCGCATAATCAAAAAATGAACTTATCGGTCCGATAAATATCATAAATTTTTTTATAAAAGAAATATCCCACGAACGCGGACGTTCCACGAACTCATTATCAACCTCATCTGAAGGTATCCCGATCTGTGAAACATCATATAGCAAATTGTTAGTGAGAATCTGAATTGGAGTCATTGGCAGAAACGGTAGGAAGTAACTTCCTCCTACAACGCTAAACATATTGCCAAAATTGGAACTGGCACCCATTTTAATGTATTTAATAATGTTCGCAAAAACTTTTCTTCCTTCAATTATACCGTCCTCCAGAACCATTAGGCTTTTTTCCAACAGGATAATATCCGCTGATTCCCGGGCAACATCTACAGCAGTATCGACTGATATTCCCACATCGGCAGCCCTCATCGCAGGGGCATCATTTATTCCATCACCCATAAACCCAACAACATTACCCATTTTCTGTAGTTCTTTAATTATCTGTTCTTTCTGAGCAGGGGTAAGCCGGGCAAAAACGTTAGCGTTCCGCACACAATTTTTAAATTCTTCATCATTCATTTTTGACAATTCTGCGCCAGTGACTACGCCCTTGATTTCGAGTTCAACATCATCGCATACCTTTTTTGTTACGAGTTCGTTGTCCCCTGTTAAAATTTTTACTTCGACACCGGATTTTTTAAGAGCAGCAAGCGCGCCTTTTGCAGAATCCTTTGGCGGATCAAAGAACGCAATATACCCCAGCAAAATAAGGTTTTGTTCATCATTAACGGAAAAGGTTTTTTTATCCCGGTCAAATTCCCGATAAGCAATTGCGAGCACACGGAATCCCTGCGCGCTTAGTTCAGTATAATCTTCCAAAAGCGCATTTTTGACTGCGTCTATGAGAGGAAAAATATCTTCATCAACCTGATATCTGTCACACACACAGTAAATATCTTCCACTGCCCCCTTGCAAATAAGGACGTGTTGGTCGTTGTATTCGATTATAACCGACATTCGCTTTCGGGTAAAATCAAACGGTATCTCATCTATTTTTCGGGCGTTAGGCTCCACTTTGATTTCCTCATGTGCGAGTATAGCCCTGTCAAGGAGATTTCTGAGTCCGGTCTGGAAGTAACTGTTCATGTATGCGTATTCAAGAACGTCCTGAGATTCCCTGCCCGCAACATCAAGGTGTTTTTCAAGCACAATGTTATCCTGTGTAAGGGTGCCAGTTTTATCGGTGCAAAGGATATTCATCGCCCCAAAATTCTGAATTGATTTAAGGTTTTTTACTATGACCTTTTTCTTCGACATCGCAATTGCCCCTTTAGAAAGACAAACCGTCATTATCATAGGAAGCATTTCGGGAGTAAGCCCGACCGCAATCGAAAGGCCAAATAGAAGCGCTTCAGTCCAATTACCCTTTGTTATCCCGACAATCAGAAAAGTAACAGCAACCATAATTGCCATAAACCTTACCATCAGCCATACAAAAGACCTCACACCCTGATCAAAGCTGGTCTCCTCTTTGGTTGTGGAAAGATTTTTTGAAATCGTCCCAAGCATAGTATTCAGACCAGTAGCAAGAACAAGCCCCCTTGCCGAACCACTCACCACAGTTGACCCCTGAAAACATGCATTTTGAAATGACAAGAGGTCTTCTTTATCGGCTGACTCAACCACGGCGAATTTCTCCACAGGCATAGATTCGCCTGTTAAGATTGATTGATTGACGAAAAAGTCTTTTGCCTGCAATATCCTGATGTCCGCCGGTATAATTGAACCAGCAGCAAGAATCACAATATCCCCGGGAACCACTTCTTCAATCGGTATTTGGACTTCCTTGTTCTCGCGCAGAACTATAACGGATGTCTGGACAAGTTTTTGCAGTTTCTCGGAGGCTTTAACCGATCTTTGTTCCTGAATGTATCCAAGAAATACACTCAGAAAAATCATAGCGCTTACAACAATAACCGAACGAAAATCGCCCATTAAAAATGAAACTGCGCAAATAATAAAAAGCAGAATAACAAGAGGATTCCATATTCTTCTGAGGATATCCTTTAAGAAAGTGAACTTTTCTTTTACTGTGGGAATGTTCGGACCAAACTCATTCAGACGTTTTTCTGCCTCTGAAACGGATAACCCATTCAGGGTAGTTCCCATTTTTCTTAAAATTTCCGCTTCAGGGAGAATAAAGTATTCTCGGGAAAGGTTATATGAAGATTTCCCGTTTGTGTTCTTTTTGTTGTTTCCCATATTGTGGCTCTACAATATGCATTTCAAACAGGACAACGGAACTGATTCAAAAATAACCGGCAACGCATCCACCAGTCCCCATAAAAGGCAAACGATAAGATATTTTACCTGTCCCGTTTCCAGAACAATAGATCTTAAATGTGCCTTGTCGTTGTTAATCCCTATCATTCTTTTAACTTTTTTATGCCCACGGATTAAAGGTTTTTTGATTTTACCAATACCTTTTGTAATTAAATTTTTAAATTTCCCACTATGCAGGTTTCTCCAACGGTCTTTGAACACCTTAATTCAATACTTAAACAGATAGTTTCATTAATCATCTGATTCAAGGATAAATTTTAAAAATTTTTGATGCCCGCGGGGCTATTGCAACCAGAGTAATTTTCCGATTTTAACGAGTTTATAAAAACAGTTTTTGCCTGAAAATGAAACGCAGTACCTTTGAATCCATTTTAAATAAAAGTGCGCATTTTGCTACATCCGAAATAGTGCAAAGTTTAACCCAACCATCAGCTTAATTAATCCCAAATGATTAGCAGGATTTTTTAATTTCAAGATTTTCGGCCTTTAAACATATCTATCTTATCCGTTTTTAATTTTTGTCTTCCTCTCTGTGTCCTCTGTGCCTTCTGTGGTTTAATTTTTTTCAATACGGAAATTCCATCCGTGTTTCTCTGTGTCCTCTGTGGTTTAAATTAACTATAACTTTTTCACCTATACTCTTTGTGGTTAAAGTTATGTTTCTTAAATCCCTGTTTTTCAGTCTCTGTCGATTCAGGTTTGCAGTGTTTAAAAAAATCAGAAATAATACTTGACATATTTAGCAAATTAACTAAATATATTAACAATGAAAAAATTCGACAGAACATTATACGATAGGCAGGCGCAGATTTTTAAAGCGCTTGCTCACCCGATAAGGCTTTTTATCGTGGATGAACTTTCGCGCTCGGAAAGGTGCGTCTGCGAGTTAACAGAAATGGTCGGCGTAAAAATGCCCACAATTTCGCGCCATCTTTCCATTTTGCGAAGCGTCGGAATTATTGAAGAAGAGAAAAGGGGCGTTCAAATTTATTACAAACTCGTAACGCCTTGTGTGGTAAATTTCTTTAAGTGCGTTGCGGAGGTCAGACGAAAATCTATACAAAGGGAGACGAAAATTTTAAACCTCAGAAAAGCCGCCGCCGAAAAGGTGCATGCCTAAGCAACACGCGGTGCGTATCGGACAATCCGTAAATTAAAAAGACGAAATGTTCTTTTGAAATAAGGATTGAAAGTTAGAATTGAATAATTAACAATTTAACTAAATAGTAAAATGGCAATTGATTTCAAAAACGAGTGGAAAAAACTTGCGCTTATCGCAATCGGCTTTGCGGTTGCCTATTTTCTGCCCGTAGGAACACCCCGGTTTGACAACGCCGTTAAAGAGTCTTTTGAACTGGTTAAGTGGTATGCAAGGGAGCACGTTATCCTGTGTCTCATTCCCGCGTTTTATATTGCCGGCGCAATCGGTGTTTTTGTCAGCAAGGATTCTGTGATGAAATATCTTGGCGCTGGGGCAAATAAGATTCTCGCATATTCGGTTGCGTCAATTTCGGGGGCAATTCTTGCCGTATGTTCATGCACGGTTTTGCCTTTGTTCGCAGGCATTTGGCGGATGGGCGCTGGTCTCGGTCCTGCAATAGCGTTTTTATATTCAGGTCCCGCCATTAATGTTTTAGCAATTATCCTAACCGCAAGGATTTTAGGCATTGAAATTGGCATAGCGCGCGCTGTCGGGGCAATTGCATTCAGCGTGATTATCGGCTTTTTGATGCATTTAATTTATATTAAAGAAGAGACCGCAAAGGCAGAGGCACAACAGTTCGCCCCTGCGGTGTCAGAACCGAAAAGACCCCTATGGCAAACCGCAATTTATTTTGCCACAATGATTGGAATCCTGGTTTTTGCAAACTGGGGCAAACCAGCTGATGAAAGCGGCTTCTGGTACATCGTCTGGCAGTATAAATGGAAAATCACAGTTTTGTTTGCGTTGGCATTTTGTTTTACGCTTGTCAAATGGATAGGTTTAAAACTTTTACCTGTTTCGGTGGTTGCTGTTTTAACTGCTGTTGTCGCAGTATTGTTTCCTGAACATCCCTCCGCGGCATTCCTTGTCGGTTCAATCGGGCTCGGTGTAATAACTGCCAAAAGCGATGGCGAGGCAGGCGAGTGGTTTGAGTCAACGTGGACATATACAAAACAGATAATGCCTCTGCTTTTACTTGGCGTTCTGGCGGCTGGATTTTTACTGGGCAGACCGGGCAATGAAGGCGTTATCCCTAACCAGTGGATTCAAAGTTTCGTCGGTGGAAATTCATTTTTTGCAAACTTTTTCGCCGCTGTTGTTGGTGCGTTTATGTATTTTGCGACCTTAACAGAAGTGCCGATTATTCAGGGTCTAATGGGTTCCGGTATGGGGAAAGGACCCGCTCTGGCTTTACTTCTTGCAGGACCGGCTTTATCGCTTCCCAGTATGCTCGTGCTCCGAAGCATAATGGGGGCAGGCAAGACAACAGTGTATGTTGCGCTTGTCATTATTTTTTCAACAATAACAGGTTTAATCTACGGAGCGATTTTTTAGAGAGGAAAAAGAAAACTATGGCTGTGCAAATATTAGTAGTCGGACCGGGTTGCGCGAGATGCAAAACCCTTGAACAGTTCACAATTCAGGCGGCAAACGAATTGGGAATTCAGTATGAACTCAACAAAGTTACCGACCTGAAACAAATAATGGCGCTCGGAATTATGATGACACCGGCGCTTGTAGTTAACGGCAACGTCAAGGTTACTGGCAAGGTTCCTTCCATTGCCGAAATCAAACAAATCCTGAAAGAAGCAAGTGAACAATCAAAATAAGAAAGGAGAAAATTATGCACCACAAATCAATAGGTTTCATCGGCGGCGGTCGGATAACACGCATTTTCATTGAAGGTTGGCAGCGGTCGGGCAAATTGCCTGCAAACATAACCGTCAGTGATGCAAATGCTGACGTTTTGGGCAAACTAAAAGCAAAGTTCCCGTCGGTTCAGATTTCCCAGGACAATTCAGAGACAGCGAAGAAAGATATCGTTTTCCTCGCTGTTCATCCGCCTGTGGTTGCGGCGGTCTGCGAACAGATAAAAGCAGGATTAAATCCGAATGCCATTCTAATATCGCTTGTTCCCAAATTTACAATAAACAAATTGAGCGAATTGCTTGGCGGGTTTAGAAGGATTGCCCGGGTAATACCAAACGCCCCTTCAATCATCGGCGCTGGCTACAACCCCTGTGTATTTTCCAGCTCGTTGAATCCGAAGGACAAAAACGAAGTGAAACAACTCCTTGAACCGCTTGGCGAATCTCCGGAAGTAGCTGAGGAAAAGCTCGAAGGATACGCGGTTTTAACTGCAATGGGACCGACATATTTCTGGTTTCAGATGCAGACGCTGCGGGAAATCGCCATCGGTTTTGGTCTCACCCCCGAAGAGGTAAACGCCGGTTTAAAGAGAATGGTTTGCGGCTCTGCTCGGACGCTTGTTGATTCAGGGTTGTCGCCTCAGGAAGTTATGGATTTAGTCCCAGTCAAACCACTCGCAGAGATGGAACCACAGGTTACTGAAGCTTACAAAACAAAATTGCCGGGAATTTACCAGAAAATTAAACCGTAGCCATTATGGAAAAAAACATAAACAAGTGTCCGCTTTGCGGTAATAAAGGGAAACCGGTTTCATCAAAGACAATCAAATCTTTGGTGAAACCGGAGAGACTATCGTCGCTTAAGACTCCTGAGGGATTTTATTTTTGCGGCGCGCCAGAATGCAAAGTCGCTTACTTTAATCCCGGAACCGGCGAACTGATTGAAACGCAGGACGTAAAGGTCGTAATTTACCAGAAAAGCAACGACCCTGAGCGTCCAGTCTGCTATTGCTTCAACCACACAGTCAAGGAAATCATTGAAGATTTCAGAAAGCACGGTCGCTCAACGGTTGTTGAAGATATTAGTTCAAAATGCTCATCCGGCAAAGCGCACTGCGAAGAAACAAACCCTCAGGGTTCCTGTTGTCTGGGAAATATACAAAAACTGCTGAACGATACTTTTAGGACTACGACAAAAATAAAAACAAAATGCTGCTGTTCTGGAACAAGCAGTCAAAACCAGTGTTGTCAGGGGTAAAAATAATATGAAAAAGTTATATAAAATCATTGTGATATTGGTTGTCCTTGTCGCCGCCTTTGGCGCTTATTATCTCAAATCAAAAAATGAGCGCGCTACAACCGCAAACGCTCAGACTGTTCAAAACTCTTCACAGGAAAGCAAACCTCAGGATGCTACCCCTGTTGCTCAGGAAACCAAAAACAAAAAATTGCCAAAGTTAATAGACCTCGGCGCCGGCAAGTGTATCCCCTGCAAAATGATGGCGCCAATTCTGGAAAAACTAAAAAAGGAATACCCGGATAAATTCGAGGTCGTATTCATCGATGTCTGGGAAAATCCGGATGAGGCAAAAAAGTATAATATTCAGGTAATCCCAACTCAAATCTTTTACGACGAAAACGGCAAGGAAGTTTTCCGTCATATCGGATTTTTCAGCGAAGAAGAGATTTTGAAAAAGTGGCAGGAACTTGGTGTAAACGTGGCGAAGTAATTGTATTCGCCCTTTAAAAACTCAACAACGCGGATGATATGAAAATCCTGAGATATTCGGGACTATTACTGGTTTGCCTGGCGGCAGTTCTAATTGCCGCTGTAGCAGGAAACGGAATTGCGCAACAGGACCCAAAAATCGCGGGCTTAAAAGCAAAGCGCGCAGTCGGTGTCTGCCCGCCTTTTAAATTAAAGGACGAACAAGGTAATGTTATCGACCCCGTCAATGGAATAAACGCCAACGTCCCATATTCACCAAGGCAAACCTGCGGAGCAGCCGGATGCCACGATTACAACAAAATCACTCAGGGTTTTCATTTTATGCAGGGCAAGGGCGAGGCAGTCCCGCCAGAGATGGCTGAACGGTATCTCTGGGTTTCATCCCCGGGCAATTATGGCGGCAACTGGTGTTCGCCGGCGCCGCTTTATCGTCAACTTGCCGCAAAGACAAATAAAAACGCTCGCGTCATTGACATGACAAGTTTTGAATTTGTTACTGCCACCTGCGGCAATTGCCACCCGGGTGGCGGACCGCTTGAATTTGACAGAGACGGTAAACGTTACGACCTGTGGATGAAAGACCCAAAGAGCGGTTTGCAGCCGGGCGGCGATAATTTCTTTGACGGCGATTATTACAAAGCCCGTTGGTCTGAAACCGGCGTGATCGAAGCCGATTGTCTGTTGTGTCATTTGCCGGAATACGATTTTAAGAAACGCAACGCACAACTCGCCCTTTTAAATTTTAAATGGGCAGCAACAGAGGCTTCCGGTCTCGGCAAGGTTACAGGCGCTGTTGCAAATGGACAAACACCTACCGTCGAATATGACCTTAAAAAATTTGATACCAACGGAAACGTTGCCGTTCTTCATATCGTACCAGAACCACGGAACGAAACCTGTTTAACCTGCCACGCCAAACCGGACTGGAAAAAACGTGGTACATCGTTTTCGCCAAGAACCGATGTTCATATTGCCGCCGGTCTGCGTTGTGTCGATTGCCACGCCGCCGGAAGCAAAGCCGCAGACCCGCGAATCCGCGAACGCGAAGCCCATCAGTTTGGCAAAGGCGATTGCCCATCCGGCTGGGTCAGAAACGATTTGGATGATACCGTCCGCAACTGTTCCGACTGCCACTTAAAAGGCTGGAACAACGCCCCTCGCGCTAATCATGCGTGGCTTCCGCCGTTGCATCTGGAAAAAATTTCCTGCCAGACCTGCCACATCCCATATCGCTTCGTAAAAAGCGCGCTCGTTCAAGCAAGCGACGCCTTTGTTAACGCGCCATACATTACACCTGCTGGCAAACGAATATGGACTTTCTACGACCAGCAGATGAATTACTGGAACCACTACGGCGAACTGGAAATGTTCACCACTAAAGACCAGCCCACTGACCCAACCCGGCCAACCTTGTTTGTTTACAAAGGAAAAATCTATCCCGGCAACCGCGTCCACAGTATGTGGGTTGGATTCGAAGAAAATGGTAAACCCGGTTTAAACCAGTTGTTTATGAAAGATTTCTTTACAATGTGGAAAACCTTTTTTGATAGCAAAGGCGCCAAATATCCGCAACTTTCTGCAATCAAAGACGACAACGGCGACGGCGCGCTTGAGATCAACAGACCGGAAGAAATCGACGCCCTGTTAGCAGCTGTAAAACAATACCTGACCGACACCGGCTTCCCGCTCGAAGGTAAACGTTTAGTCTGGGTGAGCGACGACAAGGCTTACTATTCTTCAAAGGAATTCAAACTCCTGCCAAAGAAACCTTACGAGGCAACTCCTTATGCTTCGGTGTTTAAATTTTCGCACGATGTCGCGCGCGCAAAAGCGGCTCTCGGCTCAGGCGGTTGCACAGACTGTCATTCGTTTAATTCATCCTTCTTTGAGCGACC
>Ga0078972_1001725_pt1 | contig 79043 bp, 73 predicted proteins | sample YelNatPaOPGAMG01_FD_67568 | JGI IMG/M metagenome (GOLD analysis project Ga0078972, IMG submission 67568) | Hot spring thermophilic microbial communities from Obsidian Pool, Yellowstone National Park, USA - OP-RAMG-01 (SPADES assembly) (version 2) | ecosystem: Environmental > Aquatic > Thermal...
TGATACAAGAAGATGTAAACAGTGTTGAGATTCCAAAACTCAGATACAGAAGACGATATCACAGCCTCAATCATGGGATAGTTTCTGACTCCATAAGTCGAGTTAACACCTCTTGAAGGTTAGAACCTTCGAGTATGTACATGTTCTTGTGGATGATACAAGAAGATGTAAACGGATGTTGAGATTCCAAAACTCACATATAAAAGATGAAAGCACAGCCTTGATCATGGGATATTACTCGACTCCATAAGTCGAGTTAACACCTGTTGAAGGTTAGAACCCTTGAAGATGTACATCTTCTTGTGGAAGATACAAGAAGATGTACATCTTCTTGTGGAAGATACAAGAAGATGTAAACAGTGTTGAGATTCCAAAACTCACATACAGAACACCGAACTACAGCCTTGATCATGGGATAGTTAATGGCTCCATAAGTCGAGTTAACACCTGTTGAGTGCTTCCGCGTTGGATGCTTCGCATCCTACCGAGAAGCCGGACGCAAAGCGTCCAGGTTCTATCCTTCTGCAATCTCGACGCTTCCTATTACGATCGTTTACAATGATAGACGATCGTAATGAGATTACGAGTATGAACCGTTGTCGTCTATAGACCTGTAAACTCTATAAATGTACGTGTATATTTTAACCGATCCCATCTATGCTTCGCATAATCGTTATAAGATAGGTGTTACCTCCAAACAAAGGGAACAACTAACTAGGGACTATCTTCGATATATTCCTGAGGTAGACATTCGTCTGTTTCTTCCATGTCCTCAAGCTCAACGTGTTGAAAAGGAAGTCAAACGTCTACTACGCGACTTCATTGTTGTTAACAGGAACGGTAATGCATCAGAGTGGATTAGTTACAACCTTGCCGATTTAATCCGTTTAGTCAAGAAGCAGATCAAGGCTTATCGTCCGTTAGGAGTGACAGAACTACAAGGCATCTACAAGAAGTTAGGAGGCACACGTAACTTACGAAGCCACAACACTCTGACCAAGGGAATAATAGAGTTAGCTAAGAATAGACCCAACTTCCCTCTTCCTCCTTCTCTAACAGCTTCATAATAGGAGTGATGAAACACATGAGTGAACTCATGTGTTGAATTGAGATAAGCCTACACTTCATGAGTATCGTCTCTTCTGTCGCGAATTCTTCAGTGGAGAATTGGCTATATCGTAGAGATGAGAAATACTACGGCTCATCGGCTCTGTTGAAGATGATTTGACCTCGATTAGACTCCGTATCCTCTTGAAGAACTTTAGCGATAGATAGGCTTAGTCTATGAACCTCTGTAACCTCGGGTATTAGATTAGGGATATCGGTAGTAATGGTCTTCGACCAACTACCATCATTAACAGATATCACGCGATCACCCAGCAATTGAGTGATCGGTTCAACGAATCGATCATTAACCTCAATATTAGTATAACGATACACTTCTCTAAGGACTAGCCTCTTCCCTTGCGTTAACTGGTATAACTTATATCCCATTGTATCCCTCAGGGAATCCAATCGATTGTTTCTCCATTGTAGAGTTGTTAACAGAGTGGACAGACTTTCGATAGGTTCGACACTTGGAGCTAGCAACATAAGGAACTCCTGTAGAGAAGTGTTGACTGTTTCTAGAGGAGATAGATGAATAGGCATGAACACATCGGTGGCAGATATGTCGACTAAAGACTGGAACGGGCTTCGGCTGGTCTTATGGATGATGTCGATGTCTTGGACCAAAGAGTCGCCTGTGAAATAGAACGTGGCATAATCATCACCTTCCTCGATATCTGTTGAGCCTATAGATCTAGCTACCTCGTTCGGATCGACCCCTCTAATACTTAGAGTGTATTCTTCATCGTAGGCATCATAGTCTAAGTTCAGATAAGGAACATCTGCAGTCAATAGATACAGCTTCATAGCAGGAGACCCGATTAGCCTATCGTGAGCTAGTTTGCGCTGTTTAAGTGCTTGAACAATCTGTCCTATATCCAGAGGATCGTATAGTCGGATCTCGTCGATCAATGTGTCCATTTCCAATCCTAGGGAAGAACCCACCATAGCCGCCTCCCGTGGATCGGTGTACAGGAGTATCTTAACTCTGAGCTCCTGAGGAAGAGAGGATATATTCATTTGCTAGCGAGCAAGACAATAATGTCATTGCGGCCGAGTGTGCAAGTTGAACCAGTGATTGAGTAGAATATGTAAGGACATGATACTAGAGGTTCTATAGTATCATCGATAACACATCGCTTGGTTGATATCCCAAGCGGCACGATTGGGTTACAGTGAAGTAGTGACGGAGCTGATCAATACGGAGATCGACAAGAACACATGTCAGTCTAGACATGTGTCGGTAACTCTATTAACTACAATCGGATAGCTATGGAAGCAGCTAATGGAGGTCATCACGATCTGGTGACGGACATGATCAACAGAGGCGCCGATAGCTATGAGAATATAGCCGCCTGGGCAGCCAATGAAGGTCGTGTAGATATCGTGATCGATATAATTAACAGAGGGTCAGCAACTACGATTATATCGCTATGTTTGCAGCTGGGAGAGGTCATTACGACCTGGTGATGGACATGATTAACAGAGGAGCCACAGACTACAATATTATAGCCATAGAGGCGGTTATGAAAGGTCGTTATCATCTGGCGATGGACATGATTAAATTGGGAGCCGATAAGATGGCTATCACTACTCTCATGAAGACCGATTAATAGACACCATAGTCCTCCCACATTCGGACCTAGAAAAATGGAACAGGGACACTTATAGGATATTCCTATCATCGATAAAGAATAAAATTCACTGATCCTCAAATGAGTCTTGACTGGATAGCGAAACAAGCGGCATTGATGGGATATAGAGACATTGTTATGGAGCTGATCAATCGTGGTGTTGATGACTTTGATGGGATAGCTCGGTGTGCAGCCCGTGGAGGTCATCGGGATATTGTTAACGATATGATCCAGACAGGCGCTAGACACTTTAACGGGATAGCCTGGAACGCGGCTAAAGAAGGGTACAGGGACATAGTGGACGACATGATCCACAGAGGCGTCGATAACTATGATTATGTAGCCTATGCTGCAGCCGAAGGAGGACATAAAGGGATAGTGGACGACATGATCCAGCGAGGAGCCAATAACTTCAACCTGATAGCTCGTTGTGCGGCATATGGAGGACACAAGCAGATCGTGGACGACATGATCCAAAGAGGAGCCAATAGCTTCAACGACATAGCCGAGACAGCCGCCAAAGGAGGGTATATGGACATAGTGGACGATATGATCCGAAGAGGAGCCAATAACTTCAATGACATAGCCATAACAGCCGTCAAAGGAGGGCATATGGACATAGTAGACGACATGATCCAAAGAGGAGCCGGTAACTATGAAGAATTCTATGACGACATAGCTGAGGCAGCCGCCGAAGGAGGTCATCTAGGTATCGTTGTTAATATGTTGGAATTGGGAGCTAGGTATTATCAAGCTATAGCCGAGATAGCTGCCGAACATGGTCACCTTGATATCGTCAAGTACATGGTCGAGACATATCCTGAATATGTGGAGCTAAACTCTGTTAAAGATTGGGCTAAGGAGGGAGGTCATCAGCATATCGTTAAATGGTTATCGAAGCTGGAGACAACCACCCTACCATGGCTAGGGGAATATATATATGAGTTCAAGTGAGTAGCAGATACTCACTTGAGCGATGTATCATAGGAATACATGGGCTTCTTGGCTGGGAAGCTTATGTATGTCGATGGTCCAATAATTAGAAGTGGAAGCGATAGGGCTAGGAATTCTCTCTCCGGAGTCATCTGGAGACTGTTATGTTCTTCGAAGCCCATCCGTGTCAGAATGTTAACCATTGAAGGAAGAGGCCAAGGTACTATTAGCTTCCTAATAGTCTTATCCTGTCTAGCTAGTGCAGCCACTCCAGCCATGAGAGAGGAAGCGATACGTGGTGGCTTAGTTCGACATAGGATATCGATAAAGGCTGCCCTTATTCCATACATGGCAATATATGGGAAGCCAGACCTGGTAAAAGCCCATACCTGTCCATGAAAGTTACCGTCTTGATCGGATAGAGCCACGATATACCTCGTTGGACTTCTTAGACTTCTTAGACTTCTTAGCCATCTTGCTCTTATAGTTGCTTCTGTTACATCTGTTGCTTCTGTTACAACTGTTGCTTCTGTCGTATGTCTCTGTTCTAGTAGCCATTGTTGTTCATCTATTCCGAGAGTATCCCCGAAAGTCTCGATGACAGACATGGGGATAACGAACGATTCGGGCTTAAGATCGCACCGATGAGCCAATGGATTGGTATTTAGCTGTGTGACGATGTCCTGGAGTTTATCCTTCATCTCCGCAGCTAACTGCTGTTCGTTCTTAAGTGTGATAATCGGTTGTCCCTCATCGTTAACCATAACGTCACCATATTGGTCATATGTTAGATCACTGTCGCTAATGGCTACATCGAGTAGATGTCTCACATAGGTATCAATGGCGTAGAGAGTTGTAACCAGTTCAAGCCTATCCTTGCCCTTCAGCGATATGTTAGCAGGTTGTCCTTGCGGCGGCGAGATTCTAACTGCGTATATCATCCCTTTCTAAGTGTGTAAACTTTTTGAGCCATAAGTTGCTGTGAACGTAGTTATGCAGGTTGTTCAACATCTAACGTCTAGACTCGTTAGATGCTTCGAGTAGTAAGTCTACAAATTGAAAACAAAAAATAACGATACAGAAAGAAGTATGACATCGAACAAACAAACAATCGATATACAACGAATAGCCATCAACGCAGCCTATGAAGGACGTGAAGATATAGTGAATGATATGATCCGAAGAGGAGCCAATGACTTCAACGATATAGCCATAGCAGCTGCCAAAGGAGGGCATATGGACATAGTAGACGACATGATTCAAAGAGGAGCCGGTAGATATGATGAATTCGATCAAGACATAGCTGAAGCAGCTGCCGAAGGAGGTCATCTAGATATTGTTAAACGCATGTTAGAAACGGGAATTATGAACCATCAAGCTATAGCCGATATAGCTGCCGAACATGGTCACCTTCATATCGTCAAGTACATGGTCAAAACATATCCTGATTATGTGGAATTAAACTCTGTTAAAGATTGGGCTAAGGAGGGAGGTCATCAGCATATCGTTGATTGGCTGTCGACACTGAAGACAACCACTCTAGTATGGCCAAGAGATTATATGCTTTACCAGTGAGTTGAAGTGAGTTCAAGTGAGTAGCAGATACTCACTTGAGCGATGTATCATAGGAATACATGGGCTTCTTGGCTGGGAAGCTTATGTATGTCGATGGTCCAATAATTGGAAGCGAGTGGTGCTGTTGATCCCAGTCCTCGATAGGAACCCGTTCTCCTTGAATAAGTTCCGAACAGAAATTGAAAATAATTAATCTCCCCTAGTTAAATGAACAGATCGATCACACCAGCTTCAGTAAGTAAACTCTTCACCAACTTAAATATTCTAACGGGAGAACCAGGAAACGCTTGGTCCGTCAGATGCCCCGATGATGGAGCAGATATTAGACTAATTTTCTATATCTACACAAATCAACCGGTAGATGTTTTAGGAGTCATGAACGCTCTCAGAGATATGGGTCTCACTCCTTATGTGGGGAACCAGTGGACAACTGAAACTTTCTGCACAGTAATCGTTGCGTTTGCCGGTAATCAGCCAGAGGAGAGATTGATGAATGTGGTCTTAGAGCTTAAGGGACTGGATATCGCTGCCAATGAAGCAGTAGGGAGAGATAATCTCGGATACTTCTCTAACTGGTACGGTGAGTATTAAATATCTGATAGAACACATGAGTAATCTCATGCGTTTGATATAGTTAGATAAGCCAGAGATAGATTAGCCTCTATCGGGTTTTGGTTGTTCTCTCGATATGTTGCACTCTCTGAGGATAACCGCGACCAATTAGATATCGTGTTCCTGGGGACCTGAGTGATAGGTAGGCTTAAGGACCGTTGTAACCTCAATGGGTAGGTTCCCGAGATAATATGAGGGGACGTCATACACGTATATCAGAATTCTCCTTAACTATGTCGAACAACCGGTTCATTCGAAGCCCATGATCCCCTTAACGTTATTAATGTTCGAGTAAATGAGTGTCGATAATCTACATTGGATAGCCACAATGGCGGCTAGAGAGGGTCACGTGGATATAGTTAGAGACATGATTCGAATGGGTGTTGATGGGTTTGGAGGCATTGCTATTAGTGCGGCTAAGGGAGGACATGAACACATAATTAGCCTGTTCCAACCAGAAGACATACGGAGTTATGTTAATCAGATGGCTATGGCTGCCGCTGAGAAGGGACATGTAACCATACTCGAGGGACTGATCCGACAAGGAGCTAGTCTCGATTACATAGCCAGATATGCAGCCCGAGGAGGATATGTTCAGATAGTCAAGGACATGATCAAACGGGGAGTCAACGATTACAACCAGATAGCCCTCGATGCAGCCTATAAGGGACACATCGGAATAGTCGCTGATATGATCCAACTGGGTGCTGATGACTTTGATGAATTTGCCAAGTTTGCGGCTCTAGGTGGTTATGAGAATACTGTTATGGATATGATTGCCATGGGAGCCGATGATTATAATGGGATAGCTGCCAAGGCAGCTCAAGGAGGACATATACAGATAGTTATGGATATGATTGTCATGGGAGCCGATGATTATAATGGGATAGCTGCCAAGGCAGCTCAAGGAGGACATATACAGATAGTTATGGATATGATTGTCATGGGAGCCGATAACTACAGGCGGATAGCCTCCAGAGCCAGACTGTACAGACACTACGATATCGCTACAACTCTCGGCTATTAGACTTTCCGAGGTCTGTATAGGAACATCAGACGACAAAAAGAGACGATGATGCCAGTAATGTAGCTAACGAAGTGGTTCAAGGAAAGGTAACCAGATATCCCGTCTTGGATATAGCTCCTCGCTCTAAGGCGAAGATGAAATGATGTGTCAAACATGACTACCTACATCAACGACAGCCTTTACCACAGTTAGAGGAGATAATGGCTGCATTAAGTACTAGAAAGCTTCATACTCTGTTCTACACTAATTATATGAGTGATATCACCCATATAATGGTTCTCTGCAGTCCGTTCTATCATATAGACCGTCACGATGAAGGACTTAAATGATTTGGGTTGACCACTTGTTCAAATGGGAGTAAGTACAAACATTAACATACTGAACGATATCGAGCAAATCCAAGCAACCATCGATAGAGTGTTGGAACAATGGAAGGATAAGCTGTCGTATAAATTGTATCAGATCCTTAAGGATCTGAATGCACATATCGAACAGATAGTGGGTGAACCTCTGCATATCGTAATCGAAGCCAAAGACGTGGCGGTGATTGCGGAGCTTAACAGACTGTTCGGACAGGACAAAGTGGTGATCGATACTCACGACAACCATATCAGCATCAAGATCGCCTACGAAGGTAATCTGTTATCTGAGATATTCTGGTTATCTATCGTAAGCAAACCGCTGAAGGAAACCATCGCTGAGATATTCAATCCTGAAACTTACCAACAATTAGGTAACGTAAGCCTGAGTAAGGGCCTCATCCAATAATAAAAAGTTATAAGGGTGTTATCACCCTTATGATACACATATGTTTAGTAAATGGACGAACTTACAACACGTAACCCTAACATCTGTAAGCAGGAAGATATCAAGGACCTCAATATGACAGAACTGAACGTAATAGACAACTTCAACGTGACAGACGTATCTCATATGACACAGTTACAGACGTTAAGGATCGCTGGCTATTGCGGAGTTGATCAGCAAGGTATTACCGGGTTGACTAATGTTACAGAGTTGGATATTAGCTACAATACCAAGATTACAGACGTTAGCTTCATGCCACTAATCAAGCTAAAAGCTCAAGGACCACTTCAACTAACTAGTCTGCCTCCAACCATCACCGAGTTAGACATCAGTAACAATCCCAATATTAAGCTGGATGGACTGCCTAATCTTAAGAGACTGATAGCCAGAGGTAACTGTCCATTAGACCCCGACTCGTTGCCTGTGTTGGAATTACTAGACGTCGAGGACAATCCAACCTTCAACTAATAAGTGCCGGGCACTTATTAGTTATATTACACTGTCTTAGTTGTTAACTTACTCACTTGCGGGAACTAGTACTCTTCTTTGGACTCTTGACCGCCTTAACCTGACCATTAGAACTCGTAAATCGTAATCCTGCTTCTTTAGCCTTTCTATTTAGACTATTAACTGTTGAGCGTCCGTCTGCTTTAATTCCTTGGGCTTTCAATGCTAAAATCTTAGAAGTCTTGTCCATTTGAACATCCGACAGCTCCAATCAATTTAGAGCTGTTGGATATTGAACCCTCTGTCGTTGAGACTAGTAATCCTTTCATTCCAATCCTTAAGCTTAATCCTTCTATTAGCCATATCATCGAGCAACTCAGAATCTAATAGGTCCCAGTTCAGACTAGTATTAGATTCGGGGACACTGAGACCTTCGAACCACGGAAGACGAAGTAACATATCAGCTGTTGGACGATCATGAACCTGAAGACATCGTCTGATAACGTCATCGATTGGTTGAGGTTCAACTCTTGTGTTAGATAACACAACGTCGATATCCCAGTTGTTGAACGTATCGTTATACAGTTGGATACACTCCTCAGTCTTTTCCCATCCCTCAACTAACTTATATGGTGTAGGGATAACATCGTAGGCTAGTTCGTATAGACTGATACCCAACGCCCAGATATCAACACCTTCATCCCACGGTTGACCTCGCCAGACTTCTGGTGCTCTATGTACATAGGTAGTTGGACTATAAGCTTGACTCCAATGTTTCATCCTAGCCAGAGAGAAGTCGGTTAGCTGTACGCAATCATGGTATACCAGTACATTCTGAAGCTTGACATCGGCATGGATTATATCACGCTTATGGAGATAGTCTAAAGCTTGCAGTAGCTGCCAACTGTAAAGTCTTAACTGTTCGTTAGTGGGTACATGCTCATTTCGCCAACGATCGAGGTCGGTATCGGCTAGTTGGAAAGCCATATACAGTGTGTTATTGTGTATATGAGTCCATACAGACTTGGCGATATAAGGATGATCTAGACTACATGCCAGTATAGGCTCGATTAGTGCCGCACAACGCCCCGGTCTCAGGTTAACACTTTTGAGAGCTACAGTTGTATCTGCATCTTGATAAAGGTAAACACTACCATAACTTCCACGACCTAGTAGCCGCATTTATGGAACGTTTTTGGTATCCCTTCTTAGTTGGTGAAAAGAGTAGCTCACTATTTCATACACACGATCCTAAAGACATTATCAGAGGCAGGAAGTTAATCGTGTCACGAGACACACCGATAGGTGGTAAACAGTTCACACTATTCGATAACGTATACGAATTCGCTGAATATCAGAGAGGAGTTCAACTCCGAAACTTCTACGAGGTGGTACTTGGTCAGCAGAGACAGAAGCCTCGCTTCGATCTGGAAATGACGTTATCCGATGCTGGAGATATTGAAGCTGATAACGAATGGGACAGATGCTTAGAAGCGTTAGTGGATGCTATCAAACAGGTAGTGCCGATATCCGTCAACTCGTTACTACTATATCGAAGCGATGGACAACATAAGCGTAGCAGTCATCTAATAGTCGACGGCTACTATCATCGCAACAATACAGAGGCTAAAAGGTTTTACCAGTTGGTGATAGCTCATGTTCCTGATAAGTATCGTAAGTGGATAGATGGCTCAGTGTACTCATCTACACAACAGTTCAGAATAGCTGGTAGTCAGAAGCTAAACAGCGATAGAGTTAAGACACTGTCCGATTGGACCTATCACGGTCAGACTATTCACTACCAATATAAACAGACTCCTAACAACGATAAACATCGAGCTATTTTAGAGTTAGAAGCGTCACTGCTTGGTTGGACTTCAGACTGTGAACTGTTAATATTACCTGTCGAACATGTTGCTCAAGTGGCTTCGTTGCCGAAAGTCGATATACCACAATTACATCCCGATAGCGTGAAGCAAGCCATGAAATTGTACGATGGTCCTTGTCGACTATCTAAGGTTATTGGTAACATGATAATCCTAAAGAGATTAAAGCCTTCCCTATGTTCTATATGTCAAAGAGTGCACGAACATGAGAATCCTTATCTATCTGTAAGTTCTTCGGGTTCTGTGTTCTTCTATTGTCGAAGAACTTCTGAAGGACAAAAGGTTGGAAAGTGGTTAGGTTGTATCTCTCCTGTTGAGCAAGACTCGGAAGTAGAACAACTCGAGGATACCTCCTCTTGTGACAATAACGACCGAGGACAGCAGTATAGAATTACCAATAGCCTAGCTAATCGTTACGCTAAAGGAGTCGATAGGAAGGTGACAACTCGTGTGTGTCTTAAGCCATATATTAAAGCCATGATGTCGATGGAGGTTGGACCTACAGAGTTCACAGGTCTAAATCGAAGATGAAGCGAGTTATCTCGCTTCATCAAGTAATTGCAGGCAACGAACCGAGTAGTTGTACATACTGTTGCCATGGTTGAGTAGGTTCGCTTCTTGTTACCATGATACACAGACAGATGACGAACACTACTATCGCCTGTTCGTTATTAAGTATATCAGCGCTCACGTCTGTCCAAGGGCTAAACAGATCGTTGAGCGCCGTCTCGATCTGTCCTTGTGAGAACAGCTTGTTAGCCTTAACCGTTTCTGGTCCATCGATAACCGCTGATATGTTTAGTTCTTTAACTCGAATCGGATAGCCTAAGATGTCGGTCAAAGCCTTGGATATCCCTTGAGGATAATATGCACGTTGTAAGGCTAGCTTATCGTTATAAGCCTCTAACGGATCCATATTGTTAGCGTATAACAGACCGAAGTAGGTTACTGGATCGGATAAATGGAGTTGCGCTAAGACTAATGCCAGATTACGCACCAGATACGGGTCGGAGTTTTTGAATGGTTTAATGGCTTCCTTAACCTTAATGTCCGTGTCGGGATCTAGTCCATAGTTCTGAAGTATGTAGTTGTAAGTGTTCTCGAACACATCAAGAGGTTGTGGAGGTGATAACGCTACCTCTGGTCGTCTATTAACATACTTAGCGATAGTAGGTATCGAGCTTATCAGCTGATAGGTTCCTTGTGGATAAATACCTAGAGAAGTGGACATAATAGCTTCACACATCTGTTCAGGTTGATCGATAGCGATACCGTTAGCTTCTGCAACGGCTCGCTGTTGCTGTGGAATGGTTAGAAGTTGTAGACTGGCTGCACGAATTAAAGCCTGAATAGCTGCATGTCTCACATCGGCTAACATATCATCGACACCATGTGTTATGATATGGAGTGCTAATCCATCTTCGTTATCGACTGGATATCCCATATTGGGTAGTTGTAGTAACGCCATCTGTTCTTCGATGGTTGAACGTGGAAGATGAGATAAGGCTGCAGCTATCTCGGCACGTGCTAATTCTAAGTCCAAAGATCCCGCTTCTACTTTCACACCAGTAACATACGGCACTTGTTCTGTGATACCAATTCCTAACTCATCGACTAGTTGAGCGATGCTAGGAGACATCTTAAGCATATTCAGAGTGCCAACTGGATACATTCTATCGCCTAACTCTACTACTTGATCTATCTGATCAGCGGTCCATGAAGGTTTTAGGGTCTTTACTATCTGTTTAAGAGTTAACTTGACTAGCACTCGTTTGGTTTCTTCTGTCCAGATGGGACTTAGAGGTTGAGCTAATAGTGTGTTGCTGACGAAGGCACGATTAGCCTCTGTGTTTGACAAGTTGAGCAGGGCTAGTTGTTGTGGATTGGATTGCCAATATAGGTTCAAAGACTCGAACAACGAGGTCATTTAATAGCTTCCTATTCCTTAACGGTTTGTATACCTCGATAACTTCCGAACGTTGGAACCATACCACAACAGAAAGAGGTAAAATAGGGCAATATTGGTAATGGTCGATCGAAGATATGGGATTTGTCTAATGTCTTTACATCTCGAGCAGCCTTAACTTCTGGACGTAGCAACCATTCCATAATCTGACATAGGGCATCATCTTTATCTTCCGTTTCTGAAGATGAGAAGGGTGGGATTAGGATACCATTGTCAGGATTGCAGTTGATGAAGTTATGTTCTCGATCGTCGATGATCAATGTATTGGTAAGATCGACATCTGGGAATAACTGTCGTAGCTTGATCAATGGTTTAGTGGTATTACCATTGTCCATTTCGCAGAAGGAACGTGATAAGACAGCATCTGGTTCCGACAATCCATCGAATAGTCGATTGACCACCGCTTGCACATATTTTTCCTCTCCTGCAGACCATACTATGACCTTGTCGAAGTAGTCGAAACAGAAGCGTAGGAATTCCTTGCAACCAGGACGAATGATACCCCATACATGGTAATAGTTGGGTGGTAAGATTAGAGAATAGAAGCTCTTACCTATGTTAGGGTCTATAAGGTTGACCTTCTTAAGACTATCGAAGTCCTCCCTAGTGTTAACTAACGTCTCGTCCAAGTCTAGAACGATATTCTTGCTGGTAAACGGGCTCATATTTTACATCCTCCATTATTCGTACGACTCAGCTGAACAATAAGTTGTAGACGTCTTCTGCTCTTGTTATAACCTTGTCGGCTACCATTACCATATCTGGATTTAGAAGTCTTACCTGAGCTCCTACAATACGATCGACACAGCACCTATTATCGTTAACTCTGTTATAGATAACGACGGTCAATGGACGAGTTACATTGACCTCTAGATCGATGACTATCTTCTGATCTTTACCACCTTCAGAGTGATACATAGTATCCAGATTACCGTCGTTAATGTTGGATGGTGGATAGTAATCGTTGTAAGACTTGGTAGCTTCTACGATAGGCTTACGTAAGGCGATATTTCTACCATCGACTAGCACCTCTACTTCCATGAGATTAATAACACCATCGGGTAGGAAGATTTCGACGTATCTAACCCTTGGATCGATGGTTGTATCTTGTGTTGGAGTTGGAGTTGGAGTTGGAGTCGGTGTTGGAGTCGGTGTTGGAGTTACCTTACCTGCCGGCTTTCTAGTAACGACGATCACCACAACGATAATGGCTATAATAACTATTACAGATACCACGATGGCTATAACTAGTCCAGCGTTGACCATTTATTACTACTAAATGTTATCACCAGATATAGGAATTAATCCCCAATCTTACTACTGTGTTAATGGAGATAAGCGAATCCAGCTAACTAACACACTCAAGTTCAAGCTGAGTAAGAAGAGAGGAGTAGCTGTATTCGAAGGAAAGATGGACGACCAAGACGTAGTAGTTAAGTGGCATCAAGGAAGGAAGACGGCCCTAGATGAGCTACACTTCTATCAATGGTTGCAAGGTAAGACAACCACTGCTAAAGTGTACCCTGATTGGAAGTTAGAAGGTGAGGATGTTCTAGTGATGGAGAAGCTTATATCACTGAACGACAAACAGCACATCGATCCCAAGCGTATCGGTGTCGATATTCTTGGTCAGTTAAAGGCTATACATAAGCGATGTGTTCATAATGGTATCAAACCCGATAACATCATGTATCGACCATCAGACGACAAATATCTGCTCATCGACTTTGGTAGTATCGCCGATAAACCACTAGGAGATGGATTCGAGAGAAAGTCTTGGTGTGTTGGATGGTCTAGTCAGCCTAGGAAGGTGCCTAATCAAAGCACTTATCCCGATAACGATCTGTATGAATTATGTGTAGTACTGAGACAGCTAGCTAGAGATAACAAGGAACGCGAGCTATTCAATAAGATGTTGCGAAAGGTTGTTAGAGGCTATGGACGTCATCAAATACGTAAGTGGTTGAAATCGAAGATGTGACGATGTCACATCTTCTGTAGAATAGTTAGACCATGACTGTGGGTTAGTCTTTCCTTTATTCGCCAGTGCGGGTGTTCTTGAAGAAAGTCTACGACGGCGGTCCATACTCCTTGTTTGTGCTTATCGGATCCAGGGTGTTCTTTATGATCTCCAGTGTAAGGTTCGTTGACGTTTTCCCATGGTTCTGAAGTATCATGGAGAACTATATACTTAGCTACTCGTCCTTGAAGAACTCTCAACTCTGTGATTACATGCTGATAAGTATGCAAGCCATCTATGAAGAGCATATCGCACGACGGAACATCTACCTGTAGATCGGACCCTTCGATGAAGGAGAAGGATACACCAGATTCCGAAGCCACTCTATTAGCCAACGCTAACCTATCGGGACGATGTCTAGCTATGTCTATACTAACAACACTACCCCCTTGTTGTACGCCCATCAAGAAACAGAAGGTAGTAATGACGAACTCCACACCCACCTCTACTATTCGTTGACATTCAGAAGCTAGACTAGCTAGTTTAACTAGATGTCCCTTAGTCGCTGTAGAATTTGAGAAACAACTGAGGTAAGCTTCGTAAGCCAAGTATCTCATTTGGTTAGTGAAATAAAGGCATAAGACTGGAGGAAATGAGTATATACACAGATGCTCGCCTGATAGGATCGGGTACGTATGGCATGGTATTTCGAGCAGTAGACGAAAATGGTGACTATGTAGCCATCAAGCAGAACCTTCTCGATCCCGCTACCGATTTCATAGGATCGATCAAGGAAGCCGATATTCTCGTGAGACTACGAGGACATCCTAATATTGTCACGCTTAAGTCTATTTCTTACGGCTGTCCACTAGATACATCCACTGTTCCAGCTCGTAAAGGGACAGATACCAAGGATGACGTCCTATACTTCGTTATGGAATACGTAAGCTACGATCTGGAACAGATGATACGAAGTTATTACGACTGGTCTAAGATCGGTAACTATATATGTCAGTTATTGCTGGGTGTTGAGTATATTCATCGCCATGGTCTCATCCATCGAGATATTAAACCCAGTAACATCCTGTGGGATAGGAAAACTAACAGACTCAAATTCTGCGACTTCGGCATGTCGAGGAATTACGATAGACAAGGAAGAATGAGTCCTCGCGTTGTTACTTGTTGGTATCGTGCTCCTGAGATCTGTCAACAACAACAGTACGACTTCGCATCAGATATGTGGTCGATCGGATTGGTGATAATGGAGATGGTAACACGTCAGCCGATCCTATGTAAAGTTAAAGACAACGATCATGTCATCCTTAATGTGATACATAACAAGTTCAACAATCTAACCTGTGACAAGATGCTATCCCTTCTATCGTTAGATAGAAACCATCCATTATTCTCTTGGGAACCAGCATACCGTAAGTCTTTCCTAGAGTTACTGGTTGGACTTGTACAGATCGATCCTACTAAGCGTTGGTCTGCCACTAAGGCGTTGTCTAGTCGCTTCTTCCTTCCCTATGCCAACCTGATCAACGAAACACGGAAGATAGAACCGCGACAACAAATCGATACTATTCCCATCGTCCCAGGACAACCAAGAGAATGGGGAATGTGTATCGCTTACACTATCTTCAACAACAGGAAGGAGTTATCGTGGTATAGTCCTCAGATTCTCTTCACAGCTATCGACTTATACGATCGATATCTTGAATGGTCAACAAATCAGAGAGAACAAATCGACAATACGAATGAACAGCTCATGTATGAGATTAGGTTCATGCTGTGCTTGTATTTATCCATGAAGTACCACATGACTCTAGTAGCTCCTCCAAGCTTCTTCGACTTAGTCTTACCAGATAAGCTGAAGAAATTAACCGACAACCCCAACGAGTTCCTGGCTAATATTGAGAAGAAGTTGGTGATAGACGTGTTCCAGTATCATATCTATCATCCGACTGTGTTATCGGAATCGGCTAATAAACTGAGTGATGGAGATGTGAAGAGGTTATTGATTCAACTGGGAGAGATGACAGGTCCTTATCGTGTTACCGATCTGTATATTAAATCTAAAGAGTAGCGTCGAACTCTTCATCGATCTGTTTCGCTGAATAGAGAAACAACCCTCTACAATCCGAGACTTACTCCATCGAATCGTCAACATTCTCATAGTATGTAGAGGATCCTCTACATACTGACAGTATACAGTCTCTGACCTATTAAGATCAGACCATCACCACCTTTACACATGCCATATATCGGTTCAGGTAATAAGAAGCCGATACTCAACTCCGATTCGGACCAATCCTTCTTGACGGTCATGAAGTGATAGATGTCGTCGTCTCGATATAGGAACGTATAGCTATCGTTCGATTCAACTGGTCCAGCTACACCTACTAGATGAGGTAACCCTTCTAACTTATGAAGGATACGATCTCCTGGTTGTTGTTCATTGTCTCTAATATCCATCACAGTCTGCGAATCGTATAAACATAACTGAGTACCAGGAATTAGCAGCCAATTCCTCTCCGGCTTAGTTTCGTAGGGTCCTTTTAACACTGTCAAGGTGATCCTGTCGGTTAAGATACCATGAGCCACCTGTGAGATAGATAAGTATCTACAGCGTTGATAAACACAGCAAGAGAAGCTTCTGGGAGTTAGAAGCTTAATACCATCTATCGGCACATTGAAGGTTAGATGACATAAGATGTGGAAGCTCTTGTCTACGTCCAGGAAATGGGTAACTCTACACTTCTGTTGTGATGTTTGATAACACACTGTGTAACCGTCTCCATTAGGGACAATGGATGAATCGACAGCCTCCTTTAACTGTTGTGTTAGTCCTTCCAGCTCTCTGACTGGTAACATCTTGAGGTAAGGACGACAAGCCTTACGAGCCTCGTTTATCGTCATGATGTCACTCTTACCAATAGCGGCTAGAGGAACTAACTTCGTCGCTTGTTCAGCAAACTCTTCACCGGCTATTAGAGCCAATAACTCAGGGCCACAATATTTCCTGGCGATGATGGATAACATTTACAAGTATGTGTAGTCTTTGTAGTTGTATGACAAATAGCTACAATGAAGTAGTTGCAAGACAGGCCTCGCGTTATATTGCAGCTTTGTATTCAGAAGATAAACGTACCAACCGAGAATAGGACAGATAGTATGAATAAGATGTCGACAACTCTGCTGTCGACATCTCCTCTTAACAAGTTTCGACTATGACAGCGTGGTTATCCACGTAACAGCACAATACTCTGATGATAGTAGGTCAATTTTCTGCTTGAAATGGATATCACGACTAACGACATTATCAACGCCATAGAGTTAGCTGATAAGTATTACGAAAACCCTTCGATCAGACGTAAGTTGTTGTCCGACAAGGCTAAACAGACTGAAGAGGAAGAACAACTCAAGAATAAGCCGGTGTGTAACTTAGACGATCTCAATAAGATTAGAGATCGTCTCGGTTCTATCGACAAGAATAGACTTCGAGATATCTTAACCAAGTACTTCTATAACGGCACAATGATGAAGGTGGCCTTCTGTATCTTCGAATCTATACTATCGGATCGTGGTCCGTTAGCCGATGGTGGTCTAACAGAGAATGAGAGAATCCGTTATTGGTTACATGCCGATAGACAGATTGGTTCCGAGTCTGTATTTGGCTACGCTATCTCAACTAGCTTCGATGATTCGGATAATCTATTGGTAGTTAAGGCACCGCGTCCTGGTGTTGGTCCAGGAGATGGTGTGCATGAGTATATCGTAGGTGCTCTAGCTCTCAATAATATACGCAAGTATGTACCTAACTTCGCTTATGTCTTCGGTACCTTTGACTGCAGTTCTCCAGTTATCGGCGCTAATAAGGAAATCGATACATGGTGCGGCTATCAGCCAGGTGTTAACTATGTTATATATGAGAACGTTAACCCATCTACTCCTCTAGGTAACCTTAACAAGTCTATCGGCTTCGACAAATTCCTAAACTACTACTTGCAGATAATGTTAGCCTTGAGAGTAGCATACAGCAAGTACGACTTCACTCATTACGATCTTCATGATCAGAACGTGCTGGTTAGGAAGTTAGACAGAATGGTAGCTATTCCATACGATACACCTAAGGGTAAACGCTATATCGTTACAGATTCTATCGCTACCGTTATCGACTATGGACAATCTCATGTCAAGATTGATGGTAAGAGTTTTGGCTTTTACGGTTTGGAAGCTTACGGTACTTTAGCCGACCATTCCTTTCCGTTATTCGATGCTTACAAGTTGCTGCTCATGTCGATGAGGACTATGTTAACGTCTAACAACATTAACGCGTTCAACGGTGCAGCTACACTGCTTAAGTTCTTCACTCGTCAAGAAGCTAAGGAAGTTGTTAAGAGTCAGTCTAAGTTATACTACGTCCTGCCTCGCATCGACAAGACGTTGAGTGCTACGTTAGATGACTACATCGACTATATATTATCCTTATATTCAGCATCGGCTAGTTTAACTAGTGACATTCCTGTGTTGGAATGTACAGCTGAACAATGTAACAGTCCGAGAGCCTCTCTTAGCTGGCTGAAGATATCGGATAAACCTGAAGCTTCAGGCTTGATAGACTTGTACGATCTATCCGAGAAGTTTAAGCAAGAAGGACAGCTAAACAAGGAGAAGCAACTACTTAACTCTTATCCTTACAACGACAGGATTGGTAGCGTGCTTCAGGATGTGAAACACAATCTAACGGAGCTATACCACATGATCCAAAGCCTTCGTAAACCTGCCATTGGTCATTCTAATTATCGTAAGGCGTTCGACCAATTTGCTGAATACGTGGATTGTCTAGAGGATGTAACTGTAGGATTGGAAGCGTTATATCAACTATCCAACGATTATGGTGATGATGTTACTCGTTCTGCTATTGCTGCGTTACTTCCTCTGTACAACAATAGCAAGACTAAACTACAACGTCTGGCTATTCAATATATCGAAGACGCCAATAGTATCAATCGACAGACTAGTAGACAATCTAGATCTGCTAGTAGCGGATCGTCATCATGGTTAACCAGTATCTTCCCGCAACAGGCTCTCGTAGTAGCTAAAACACTAATGAACATAATCAAATGGAACACGGAACTATAACAGCCCGTTCAATGCCTTGGTTAACCAAGAATAAGAAGGATAAGAGCGATATTGTTCATCCAATCTTCGCGGAACTAGCTGAACTTACCGACGATCCCTTCTGGAAGCAGACCTTACTGAAGGCGTCACAAGGTAAGTTCCCGTCCGGCTTCTCGTGTAAGGGTGATACTCTTACCTACAAGAAGGGTACTAAGGTGTTCAAGGTGGCATTAGTAGATAACACAGCCGAAGCTTTGACTTTAGCTCTCGACTTCTTCCGTGAACGTGGTGGTATTCGTTCAGCTGCTGATAGGGAAAGAGAAAACAGGGACGAACAACCCACGCTATCGTTCTACGACATGACTTGGGCTGATACAGCCAAGAACAAGAACCTACAAAGTCTACTGTTGAATAACTACGCTAAACAACTAGCTAGCAAGTACGATCTAGACCGTAACGAGGTGCTAACACACATTAACATAGGCATCACGTTGGGCTACATACCTGACGAGGGTATCGTGCTAACTAATGGTAATATATGTAGCATGAAAGGTTTGAAAGTCGGTCCTGGACATGTGTCTATCGATATCGGAAACACAAGAAGAAAGAAGACAATAACTAAGCCGACCGTTAGCGTTAAGAAGCTCAACTATCTAACTTCATGGTATAAGTTCCTGGATAGCCTGATAAAAGGAGGAACTTACAGCTATTCGATTGCTCGAGAAGAGTCCGAAGAATAACATGTGACACTGTCACATGTTAACTTATAACGTCGTTCACCGTGTTAGACACGATAATTATTAATCGTCATCATGTGGCTAAGTTCATTAGCCGCTCAATTGATTTAAATGACTTTGTATCCTTATCAAGTGCCTCATTTTCAGAGAGTGTTATCCATTTATCGAGATTGGTACGCTTACATCGATACATCGCAAACAGGAAAAGGTAAGACTATCATCGCTATAGAAGTATCTAAAGCTTTAGATCTACCACTGTTAGTGATTGGCGAGCTATCCATTCAGGGAATGTGGCGTGCCAAATGTAAAGAATATGGAGCCAAGCTAATCGACTTCATGACTTACGCACGTCTTCGTGGTAACAATCCCTATCTTGATAAGAGAGATAAGGGCTTCGTAGTATCGCGTAAGATGAAAGAGATGATAGATAAGGGCATCATGGTAGTGTATGATGAATGTCATAACTTGAAGAACAAGTCTCTACAATCAGAAGCTGCGTGTACTATCTCTGAGTATATCGTGACACATTCCGACTGTTCAAGGATCGCCTGCTTATCAGCTACACCTATCGATAAGCATGAGCAGATGCTTCAGTTGATGAGAATCGCAGGTGTGATAACTTACGATAAGTTCTACGAGTATGATAGATCGGAGCGTGAGTACATCTATACAGGTATCCAGCAGATGATAGACTTCTGCTATCTGATAGCCAATCGAGATGATGTTAATAAGATATTACCTCCACGTATCGATAATAAGAACATCAAGGATACAAGCTACTCCCTGTACCAAAAGTTCATTAAACCACGCATTTCATCAGCCATCGAAGGCACTATACAACTACCTAACAAGGATGTAGCCAATGGCTACTACGGTATCGGAGATGCTGAACAGCTTACTCAAGCGGTAGGTAATCTAGCTAGAGTAGTTGGATGGCGAAATGGAGACATAGATAGAAGGAGTATGGCTGATAACTTCGGTATGCTGACCACTGTTATGAGAAGTATCGAAATGGCCAAGGTTCCGATCATGGTTAGATTGGCTAAAGAAACACTAAAGAAACCAGGGGCTAAGGTAATCCTATACTTAAACTATCTAGATTGTATCGATGAAGTTAGGAAACAACTAACCTTCTATCGTCCTCTGGTTATGACTGGAGATGTTAAGAGTCAGATGCGTGATATAATCATCGAGCAGTTCAATGCTCCTACCGATGAGTATCGTCTGCTGATAGCTAACACACGAGTAGCTGGCACAGGTATCAACTTGGACGATACACATGGACAATTCCCTCGCTTCATGTACATGATTCCCACTTACAACTTCATCGATCTACATCAAGCCACTGGTAGAATCTATAGAACTACCACACGCTCAGAGGTAACAGTTAGAATAGTATACGGTAAGGAATCGGGTGAGAAGGAGAAGAGGATTCTAGACGCCTTACAACGCAAGTCTAAGGTGACTAGAGGTGTAGTCGGCGATAGTACTGTGTTGTATCCTGGCGATTATCCGGTATACATTGAGTAGCGGTGACATGTGTCACCGATACGATCGATAAGGTTTGTACGTTGCTCTTCGAGGACATACATAATGTTCGACTGTTTGGACAGGAGCGACTCTAGATTGTTCGATGATAGCGATAACTAATGCTACTAAGAGACCGAATAATAGGAATAACCACCATCCTTTGTAACCCACTAGGAATAAGACTAACGTAATTAGGAGAATCAGAAGTACGAACGAATTAGAACGTTGAGCCGGTGTCATATCAGGGGAAGGAAACAAGCGATACGGAGGCTTGAGTAATATCATGGGATCCGAATACCAGTACACATCCGTCATCTTTTAGTTAGTAAATTACACCCTTGTAAATGTCGTGGACACCTTACCTTATTATTGGAGTTATCGCCTTCTTAATCTATTCACCTGCTGCCTATGCCATTACCAACGCTATCCTATCACCTATCGGCGTAAATACCACCGACGCGTTCGGTCGTCCTACATGGTTCGGCGTTCTATTCCAAACCGTGTTACTAATTTTGATTCTTAAGCTCATCCTCACCAACAGCGAATAAAAGTATGTCAGCCCCAAGTACCGTATTCGCAGAATCTATCGCCAACTTAACCAGAACCGTTATCGTTGAACCATTAGTCGACTGGCTTAGAAACACAAAGGGAGTCGAGGTAACTGTGGAAGAGATCATCCAAGCCTTGAATATCCCAGCTACTCCTAGATTCCAGACTAACTACAGTGCTGTTCCTCCACCTTTGAAGGGTGCGGTGGCATCTAAGCCCAGAGCTTCTTCTAGCAAGAATATAGTTGATCCCAATGCCACTCCTTGCGTTTACGTGTTTACACGCGGTAAGAATAAGGGTGAGACTTGTGGTCAACCATCAGTACCAGGCACAAACTTGTGTCCAACCTGTTCCACCAAGACTAGCGCTAACAAGTATAAGACTATGATGGTGGCTCCAAGGTCTGCTGTATTGTCTACAGTCCCTACCACAACTCGTACCACAACTCCTACTAAGTCTAGTAGCGTACCGATCGATGTTGAACCATATGGCGACAAGTACTTAGATCGTCAAGCTAATCTAATCCTGGAGAAACAGCCAGACGGTACTATGGTAGCTACAGGAGTGTTAGAGAATAATCAAGAGAGATCTCTAACTAAAGAAGAGGAAGATGCAGCTATAGACAGAGGAATTAGTCTACCAACCAAGAATGTTCTACCTATCCAAGTTCCTAAGAATCCACTCATTCCTTCATTGAACAAGCCTGCACCATTCATCAAACCAACCATGCCAACCTTCAAGTAAAAAGCTATCGAGCGTGAAAGCACGCTCGATGGAAATATTCCGATAATAAATGTCTGAACTGGGTTTGTATCCATTAGCTCAATCGCCGCTAGCAACTTCACCATCTACTCCACCTAGAACACGTAGACCTATGACACCTAATGCACCAAGAAAGGCAGAGACTCGCCGTAGTCTATTCTCTGAACCCGATCTACATCATCAACTCAAAGAGTGTGGTGTCAACGTCAATCGTCAGATTCTGGCTAGAGCGGAAGATGGAAGTGTCACCTCTCCATATCTCAAGGTTGAGAGTCCTGATGGTAACGAGATGCTAGTACTGTTAGATGTGCCTGGTAGTATTCCATTAGATAACAAAGAAGAGCCTATGATACTCCACGAAGAACCTACCGATCACACTGTGAAACCATTACTGAACAACGACGTGGTAGGAGTTAGCTTCGTGTGTCGAGATAACGTATGTGTTAAGTTAGGAGATCATACTCATAATCTAACCTCTGCTGTACCATTTGAGCGATCGGACGAAGAGCCAATCCAGTCCTTTCCTGTGGTTAAGATGTCAGCATTAAAAGAAAACCCTTCACGTGTGTCACACAGTGCCAAGAACGCCTCCTTCCGCCTCCGTGAACAGAGCCTGATGAAGACACAAGCTGAGTTAGGTGTTTTAGGTACTAATCTAGCAGCTTTGGATCGTGAGTATAAGGTGTTCCTATCTAGAGAGAGACACGCATCCGAACAGCTGGTCAAATCTATTAACCAATTGGAGAACATTAAAGCTCAATACGATAGCATGAAAGAAGTCCAAGGCTTATCGCCAGACAATCAACAGAAGTATAACATAGTACTCCAAGCGTTGAAAACTAGAACTAACCTACTGGGACAATTGGCGACTCTAGATCAGAGAATCTCCAACGTCAACCAAGCTGTAGCTCAAGGAGTCGAAAAGCTTAAGGTACTCAACGCCTTCTTGGACTCTGAGTTCAAAGACTTATCCAAAGTGTAGCATATACGACGTCGTCGTATATACTAATAGCTCATCGATAGATTGGAACGGTGAATAGTATCAGGGATATTCCAAGCACTACGCGCCTTGTGTAGATGGAGGGCATTAAGACGAACATTAGGTATGCTTCCCTGTTGCATGTTAGACTGTCCCAGCTGATAGCCGATACCAACCATATACAAGCTATTAGGTTCGGATAACGGACGGAATAGCATAGATTTGGCGAACGATGAAGAGAATAAGGGCATGTCTTCCTGTGAATAAGATATGACACAGTTACCTCCTCGTTTCAAGCATCTAAGACATACTTGTAAGGCTACAGATCCTGGAGTTTGACTCAAAGCTATATCGACACCATCAGGTTGGATACTCCTAACATAGTCGGCGAAAGACATACTAACATTACCTGTATTATCTTCGCCATAGTAGATGGTGAAACGATCAAAGTCCAGACGATCATCGTAGTCAAAATCACGAGAAGAGATTAGGAAACCATAAGCTTCTGGTCTCCTCCATTGTATGTAATCTACCCAACCGCTCGCCTTCGTCTCGCTCTGGTCTCTTCTTTCCCACCCACTCGCCTTCGTCTCGCTCTGGTCTCTTCTCTGTCCACCTGTTACTCCAATAGCACAGTAAGAGATTTGACCCAGCATCTGCTTAGCTAGATAACTAGCATGACCTATCACGTTCGTTATATCTATATTAGCTAGAACAAGTCCCGAATAATCGACAAAGGGACTATCCATGGTAACATCCCAAGGATATGGTTGTTCGGCTGTTAATCGTTCAGATGATGAAACTCCGATTATATCCCAAGTTGGATCCATTTGCTCGTGTGAGAATTCTCACACTAGCCTTCTGTCATCAACTGATAGATACGATAATAACTGTACAACATCACCCCGATAGTCATTATCTGAAGAACTAAGGCTATCATTTGTCCTTCTTTCTAGAGTAGTATGTAATTCCTAATAATACAACACCTAACTCAACTAGTATCATAATGATACTAACCACTGTTAGTGCCCAGGTTGTTCGATAGACTTGTTCCAGCGTGAAGTTTCTAACCTTGATATTATAAGCGTAAGTACCTAACGAGATGATAACAGCCACGACCATCAAACGATAGAGGATTAGAGCAGACAAAAGACCAGCAATCTTCACACGCCTCTTCAATATGGGGCTTATCTCTCTTTTGTTATCCGGGACAACACAATGAGTCTCGATCACGATCTTGTTAGGATCGGATTCAGGAACATTGGGATTATGGTAACCCGCCACTGGATAGTCGGTCATTTGGGTAGCTGTCATCATTTTAGGTTGATGATTCGTTTCCATTTCAGAGTATGAACTAACGTAGCCCTAAGAACCTGAGCTAAGTGTTCGGGTTCTCGGATATTTCATGACTTCACCATGGAATAGGGAGCGGAACCCAACACGGAAACATTATGCGGGCTGAACTTGACTTATGGAGTCATCAACTATCCCGAGAACAAGGCTGTAGTTCACTATCTCATATCTGAGTTTTGGAATCTCAACACTGTTTACATCTTCTTGTATCATCCACAAGAAGATGTACAACTCTGAAGGTTCTAACCTTCAACAGGTGTTAACTCGACTTACAGAGTCGGAAACTATCCCATGATCAAGGCTGTGATATCGTCTCCTATATCTGAGTTTTGGAATCTCAACAGGCTTCCGCGTTATATCGTGGCGAAGCCACGATATAACCGAGAGCCGGATGCTTCGCATCCAGCTCGTTTACATCTTCTTGTATCATCCACAAGAAGATGTATGTACTCGAAGGTTAGAACCTTCAAGAGGTGTTAACTCGACTTACAGAGTCGGAAACTATCCCATGATCAAGGCTGTGCTTTCGTCTTCTATATGTGAGTTTTGGAATCTAACAACCTGTTTACATCTTCTTGTATCATCCACAAGAAGATGTACATCTCCGAAGGTTCTAACCTTCAAGAGGTGTTAACTCGACTTACAGAGTCGGAAACTATCCCATGATCAAGGCTGTAGTTCACTATCTCATATCTGAGTTTTGGAATCTAACAACCTGTTTACATCTTCTTGTATCATCCACAAGAAGATGTATGTACTCGAAGGTTCTAACCTGGGCGCTTTGCGCCCGGCTTCTCGGTTATTTCGTGGCGAAGCCACGAAATAACGCGGAAGCACTCAAGAGGTGTTAACTCGACTTATGGAGTCGGAAACTATCCCATGATCAAGGCTGTGATATCGTCTCCTATATGTGAGTTTTGGAATCTAACAACCTGTTTACATCTTCTTGTATCATCCACAAGAAGATGTACATCTTTGGTGCTTCCGCGTTATATCTGTTATGTTCAATACATATCTATCATGTTACTATCTATATCGTATATACGACAAAGATTACCGCATCGAGAGAATAACTAGAACAACGATATAACAAGTCCTTGATGGGTGAACGATATGCTTGTACGTGTATTATTCCTATAACTTATCATGATTCCTATTCCTATATCATATATTCTAACAAAGACAATAAGCATCGCAGTTTATCCAAGATACAGATATACCAACAAGTCTATGTGCTAATACAGAAACCCGATCTCTTGTTAGTATATCGATGTAGTAGCCCTACTGTATATTCTATCACGATAGAGGTCTATCATGATATTAATCCTATACATCGTGAATACCAAAGAAGACATATAAGCATCGTGTTTATCCAAACGCCGATATACCAACAAGTCTATGTGTTATTGGTAATCTCGTATGCTTATATGTCTAACAGTCGCTACTGTATATTAGATCATGACAGACCTCTATCATGATATTAATCCTATATATCATATAACCCAACAAACAATATAAGCTCAGCGGTTTGGCTAAACTACGATGTACTACCGATTCCATGTGTTTATTCGTAAAACTCGTATGCTTGAATCTATATCGATTTATTAGTCGCTACTGTATATTAGATCATGACAGACCTCTATCATGATATTAATCCTATATTATATCGCAGATACCAATAAAGAATATAAGCATCGCGGTTTATCCAAATCTACGATACACTGACAAGTCTATGTACTTATTCGTAAATCTCGTATGCTTGTATGTTTATCGATGTAGTAGTCACTACTGTATATTCTATCATGATAGACCTCTATCATGATATTAATCCTATATATCATAGACACCAACAAAGAATATAAGCTCAGCGGTTTGGCTAAACTACGATATACCAACAATTCCACGTGTTTATTCGCAAACCCGATCTCTTGTTGGTATTTTAATGTAATAGTCACTACTGTATATTAGATCATGACAGACCTCTATCATGATACTAATCCCATATATCATATAACCCAACAAAGATAATAAGCATCGCAGTTTATCCAAATCTACGATATACCAACAAGTCTAGGTGTTTATTCGTAAATCTCGTATGCTTGTATGTTTATCGATGTATTAGCCACTACTGTATATTAGATCATGACAGACCTCTATCATGATATTAATCCCATATATCGCGGATACCAACAAACAATATAAGCTCAGCGGTTTATCCAAAACACCGATATACCAACAAGTCTATGTACTTATTCGTTAACTCGATACGCTTGTATGTTTATCGATGTATTAGCCACTACTGTATATCTGATCATGATAGACCTCTATCATGATACTAATCCTATATATCGCGGATACCAACAAACAATATAAGCTCAGCGGTTTATCCAAAACACCGATATACCAACAAGTCTATGTACTTATTCGTTAACTCATAGACTTGTTAGTATATTGATGTAGTAGCCACTACTGTATATTCTATCATGACAGACCTCTATCATGATATTAATCCCATATATCGCGGATATCAATATAGACATATAAGCATCGCAGCTTATCCAAATCTACGATATACCAACAAGTCTATGTGTTTATTCGTAAATCTCGTATGCTTGTATGTTTATCGATGTATTAGCCACTACTGTATATCTGATCATGACAGACCTCTATCATGATATTAATCCTATATCATATAACCCAACAAAGACGTATAAGCATCAGCGGTTTGGCTAAACTACGATATACTAACAAGTCTATGTACTTATACAGAAACCCGATCTCTTATATGTCTAATAGCTACTGCTGTATAACTGATCACGATAGACCTCTATCATGATACTAATCCTATACATCGTGGATACCAACAAAGACATATAACCATCGCGGTTTATCCAAATCTACGATATACTAACAAGTCTATGTGTTTATTCGTAAACCCGATATGCTTGAATCTATATCGATGTGTTAGCTACTGCTGTATATTCTATCATGACAGACCTCTATCATGATACTAATCCTATACATCGTGGATACCAACAAAGACATATAAGCATCACGGTTTATCCATATCTACGATATACTAACAATTCCATGGTTTATTCGTAAATCTCATACGCTTGTTGGTATATCGATGTATCAGAGACTTATCTAATGTGGTCACGCGTCTAACTAACTGAAGACACATATCTTCAGTTAACTTGAGATGGTTGGTTGTGTAAGGGCGTTGCTACTTCCAAGCTTATAGGAAATTCTTTGAGTATAGTCAGTACTTAGCACTTGTGCGCTGTTGTAGATGATGTCATAAGTTGGCGACAAAGCTTGTAACGTAACTGAGGTAGTCAAGGGAATTAGGTAGTTACTGGACTTAGCGTAAGTTATGTTAACTACGTCACCGATGGCTAGATCAAGGAGTATCTGTCCTATACTGGATTGACTACTAGATTCATAACCGACCGGCACCCCGTTGATAGCTGTGATCATATCTCCTACCGACAACAGACCATCTAATGGACTTCCGCTGGGGATACTAACAACGAAGGCACCGACGTTAGTTGTAGCTGGTAGAGGAGCATTCAAGCCATCAACCGAGACACCATTGATAGCCGTGAGTAAGCTCATTGGCTGTACATAGTTGAAGTCAGCGTTAAGACCTGGCATCTGCCAATGGAGCCAATCACCGTAAGGGTCGCTGACTTTAACTGTGTTGTTACCAGCTAAGATGTCTGTCACGATCTTCTGAATAGTAGTCGACCTAGGACCTACGGTAGTACCTGTAGAGATGAGATAGCCTTGTGATTGCAGCCAGTTCAAGGTAAACGAGACTAGACCAACTACATTACCTTTAGAGGTAACGATAGCACTTCCTGAGATGCCACCACCGATGGAGATGTTGGCATCGATCAGTTCAGGAAGGATCGGAGCTCCTTGGTAAGTCATCCTGTTATCTCTCATGATTCCTCCTGAGATAGATCTCACATCTCGATTAAGTAAGTTACCATATGTGAATAAGGGAGTTCCTGGATCGATAGTAGATGCATCTACGAACGTTAACGTGGAATGAGATGGTGGATTAATGGCTTCGAGAACAGCCACGTCATTAATAGGACTCAATCCAATTAACTTAAGCTGGACTAGGTTGGAGTTAGCTCCATTCTGGATCACACCAATAATAGATTGAACTCTAGTTAGATAGTAGCTACTAGCTGGCTGACGTGGAAACTTTGTTAAGACCACATGAGCTGCTGTAATGACATGAGTTGAATCTATGAAGAACCCTGTTCCAAGTTGTGTAGCTATCGTCCCCGATGAAGTAACCACCGATAATGTGAGAGTTACTACAGCCGACTGTAATTGGTTAATGGTAGACATTTATCCTAGCTATATTTATGAGACGTAGTTATAGACGTTAACGCTAGACTCGTTAATGCCAGACTCATTAAGCAACAAGTAGAATGAAGTTGTCTGCTGGATATCGATGATGTAGTCAATGAAGATGGTACCGATAGCTGGGACAATGATGACCTCAGTCACTGGAGACTCATAACTAGTCTCAGTTACCTTACCATCGTTGTAGCATATAGTTGACAACTTATGATCCCCAGTCATTAGATGCAGCTTGTAGTTGATGTTACCAGAGGCTGTTAGGCCTGAGATCTGTATCTGATACTTTCCCTTGTTCAGGATAGTGAACGTTCCCTTAGTTACTGACACTTGTTCAGGATAGAACACAGCAGTTAAACCTGGAGTTGAATTAGCATCGATGGGACTAGGCTCGAACACCACGGTAGCATACAGGTTAGTTGGAGGGACGGGAGCTGTAGGGTCCTTGTTATTTGGCTCCGAGATGATGTTGGTACTCAGAGTCTGAGAGCTACTATAGATGACATCGATCTCCTGTGGCATCAGCATCGTTGTTATGTCAAAAGTTCTAACTGTAGCATAGTTCTCACTCTTAAGTCTAGCCTTGACAGGGATTGTAGCTCCTGGGATTATTGGCCATAAGGCTGTGGAGATCGAGTACTGTTGGTTGTTGTAGTATCCTATTGGATAACCGTACACCTCTTCAACGATGTCACCGACTAATAGGTAGTTGCCAATGTCAGCACCCTTAGTAATCGAGGTGATCATAGCTCCTTGAACGTAGTCGAACAAAGGTTGCTTCTCTAGCACATCGGGAGTCAAGTCACTTAAAGTGCTAGCTCTACCAGCTGGTAAAGTAACTAAATCGATTGGTTGGATATAGCTGAATGAAGCTCCCAGTGACGTTGGCATCCATCTGAACCAGTTACCTAATGGATCTATTACTAACTCACAGTAACGACCTTCAGCTATCTGATCTAGGACGGACTGGGCTATGTACTGTGAGCTTCCTGCTGTTGTTCCAGTAGATAGGAGATATCCTGCCTGTTGAAGCCAGTTAACCGTGAACGACACAAGACCTAAGACATTAGCGTCGGCGTCAACGATAGGAGCACCACCCATTCCACCACCTAAGGCTATGTTAGTATCTAGTAATTGGGCGATGTTGGGATCAGCCTCATATGATAGGGTGTTACTTCTTAAGATACCGGATGACAGAGCTCTCATGTCCTCATTGAGGAGATTACCATAAGTATAGACGGTAGTTCCAGGAACCGCTTTCTGTGAATCTCCCCACTTTAACACACCGTGAGCTGGCGGATTGATAGCCAGCAGCACTGCAATGTCATTGATAGGACTAATTCCTACTAGAGACAGTTGGAACTCAACTGCGTTACCATCGTTGTCGTGAGATACACCAACGATCCTTTCAACTCGTTGAAGATAGTAGTTAGAAGCAGGCGTTCTAGTTGTTGTAGTTAGAACTACTGATGCTGAGGTCATAACGTAGTCCTTATAGATGAAGAAACCAGTTCCGCTATTAGTGATCAACTGATTGTTAGCATCTAGGACGCTTGTGGTGATGTCTATCACGGCTGTGTTCAGGGTACTTACGAGACTCATTTTGAGTCGTATATACTCAGACAAGTTTTCTTGTCTGAGTTTAACCAGGCAGCTTAGTTTCCTGTACGGACGATGAAGAAGGCGATAACTCTTACACCAACACCCAGAGTAGCGGTCTTCTCAACCTGAACTCTACACGTAGTAGTCTCATGCACTGTGAATCCATGAGAAGGTGGCCTGTGAAGGCTTCCTGATGCACCGAATAGCTGCTTTCCATTTTGCGTATAAATCCAGTAGTCGAACCCGAGGAAGGGTCGGAATTTACCTGCAACACCAACGACGCCAGCAACTAACTTAGTGTTGTAGGAACCAGGACTAACTGTGAAGTAGATCTCATTGGTGTACTGGAAGAAGGAAGTTGGGATGAGGATGCTAGAGGTAGTCTTATCGGTGATACCATTACCGAGATATAGGTTGTTTCTAATAAGTCCTGAGGCACCTTTATCGACTTCCTTGTTAACTACTACCCCTTGTTTAGATTGGCTACTGTTAACTATATAACGTTGGACATCAGCGGCGGCGATATTCTCTACCGTGGCTATTAGGTTATCTACAGCTTTAGCTAACTCTATCAGATCGAAGGCGAATTCAGCTAAGGGTGCTGCTAAAGCCAAAGTAGAAGCTCCAAAGGTTAGTACCTCAGTTGCAGCAGCTTCAATTGTAGCTTCCACTAGCTCGATAACACCGATTACCAATGAAGCTATAGCTTTGATTAACTCAATGATAGCCTCCGCTAATTCTGAGGTGGCATCTATATTTAACACTTGAACGCTCTGTCTAATGTGATCGGTCTGTTGAGAGATCGTGTCTGTGATAGCTGGGATCGTCGCTAACGCATAGTTATAGTTCTTAACTAGAACCGATAGGTCTACCTTACTGTTGATGGGTATGTCCCTTAGTAATTGTCCGAGACTTTGTTGATTGGAGCCAATATAACCGATAGGCTGTCCATTGACAGCTGCGATGACATCTCCTGGGTATAAGTAGTCACTCATAGAAGAATGTGGTTCAAACTCCTTGATCATGATACCTTGGATCTTATTGTTAATGATACTTCCGGTTAACGATGAGACGCTAGTTCCCTTAAGTGAAGTTAGTAACAACGTTGGTGTAACATATTCATAGCTAGCTCCTAAGGACGACTGAATCCAATGAAGCCATGAGCCGAAGACATCAGATACATAAGTGACGTTGTTTCCAGCTAGGAGATCGTTGACTATCTTCTCGGCTACTAGTTGAGTAGGACCACAGGTGCTACCTGTGTTGATTAAGTAATTCAAGTTGTTTACAGCGTTGTTCTGCTGCCAGTTAAGAGTGAATGAGACGATACCGATCACGTTCCCTAACGAGTCAACGAATGGAGCTCCTGAGTTACCACCACCTGTAGTTAGGTTGACATCTAACAATTGACCAACCATAGGATTAGACACATAAGTCATCTTGTTGTTCCTAAGGGTTCCTTCCGATAACGCCTTAACATCCATAGATAAGACGTTACCCAGAGTGTACACATTGGTGCCGGGAACTGTTGTCTCTGAGTTACCCCACTTTAAGAAGCCGTGAGTTGGAGGATTAACTGCTTCTAACACTGCCACATCGTTAAGTGGTGATAATCCGATCAGCTTTAAGTTGAACAGCTGACCCTTAAAGCTAGCTATGATCCTCTGAACTCGATTGAGGTAGTAGCTAGATGGCGGGTTTCGTTCTGTTGAAGCCAACAATAGATGAGCTACTGTGACTACATGCTTATCATCAATGAAGAAGCCGGTTCCGTGTTCAGAGAAGAGTAAGTTATCCTTGGTGATATAAGCTGTTGATATATCTACACACGAGTTCCGTAACAGGTTGTACATTTAATACAGTAAAGTTGACGATGGGAACTCTGCTGCTTCTAAGCAGTAGCTAAGCGAACTCACTTATATCCATTGACTACTTGGCGGTTAATGAACTGTCTCAAGTCACGAGGATATTCTATCACGATAGACCTCTATCATGATACTAATCCCATATATCGTTGATATTAACAAAGACATATAAGCATCGTAGGTTATCCAAACGCCGATATATCAACAAGTCTATGTGTTTATTCGTAAATCTCATATGCTTGTTGATATATCGATGTATTAGCTACTACTGTATATTCTATCACGACAGACCTCTATCATGATATCAATCCCATATATCATATAATCTAACAAAGACATATAAGCATCGCAGTTTATCCAAAACGCAGATACACTAACAAGTCTATCGTACTTATACAGAACCCCGATCTCTTATATGTCTATCTATCACTACTGTATATTCTATCATGACAGACCTCTATCATGATACTAATCCCATATGTCTCTGATATCAACAAAGACATATAAGCATCGGGCTTTATCCGAATCTACGATATACCAACAAGTCTATGCGTTTATTCGTAACCCCGATCTGTTATATGTCTATCGGTCACTACTGTATATTCTATCACGACAGATCTCTATCACGATATTAATCCTATATCTCTCGGATATCAATATAACATATAAGCATCTTAACTTATCCGAAACGCCGATATACCAACAAGTCTATGTGTTTATTCGTAAACCCGATCTCTTGTTGGTATATTGATGTATTAGCTTCTACTGTATATTCTATCATGACAGACCTCTATCATGATAATAATCCCATATATCATATAATCCAACAAAGACATATAAGCATCGGGCTTTATCCAAAACGCAGATATACTAACAAGTCTATCGTACTTATACAGAACCCCGATCACTTATATGTCTAACTATCACTACTGTATATTCTATCATGACAGACCTCTATCATGATACTAATCATATATCTCTGATATCAATATAGATACAAGCATCGCGGTTTATCCAAATCTACGATATACCAACAAGTCTATGTGTTTATTCGTAAATCTCGTATGCTTGTTGGTATATCGATGTATTAGCTTCTATTGTATAACTGATCATGACAGACCTCTATCATGATATCAATCCCATATATCGTGGATATTAACAAAGACATATAAGCATCGCGGTTTATCCAAATCTACGATATACCAACAAGTCTATATACTTATTCGTAAACCCTATCTCTTGTTAGTATATCGATGTATTAGCCACTACTGTATACTAGATCATGACAGATCTCTATCATGATATTAATCCCATATATCGCGGATATTCATGAAAAGATATAAGCATCGCGGTTTATCCAAATCTACGATATACTACCAATTCCACGTGTTTATTCGTTAACCCGATACGCTTGTTGGTATATTGAAGTATTAGCCACTACTGTATAGTCTTCACGACAGACCTCTGTCATGATATTAATCCCATATATCATATAACCCAACAAAGACATATAAGCATCGGGCTTTATCCAAATCTACGATATACTAACAAGTCTATGTGCTAATACAGAACCCGATTTCTTATATGTCTATCGGTCACTACTGTATATTCTATCACGACAGACCTCTATCACGACATTAATCCCATATAACCCAACAAAGACATATAAGCATCAAGCTTTATCTAAATCTGCGATATACCAACAAGTCCATACACTATACGGAAATCCTATACGTCTATGACGTATAAGCTACACAAATCATGATACATCTGTATCATGATCTCATGTTTATACTCCTATGTCTATCACATAGACGATAACTATATCAGAAGTAGATGCAGTGACCGATGTTCAATAGTTCGTACATTGGATCGTATACTATATCGTCTGTCTCTACATTAGAGTATAACTCATCACATAAGCTACTGAATCGATTAGCCAATAATATCAATATCTTAACCGTTATAATCTTCGAGCTACCTACAGCTCGAGTTAACTCCTTCCTCAGTTCAGGAGTCAGGTGATTGTTGATTATTCGAATATTATCCAATGCTACGGCGGTATTGGGTGCCGAGGATAACAGCTGACTAATCGGAATAGACGTAACGATAAGTCTGGTTAAAGCTGACGAGATGGCTAAACTTTCGATGCTGAACGGTAATAATCGGCTAAGTATTTCGGCTAATCTGTTATCGTAAGAGTGGACACAAATAGCATCTAGTACTTGACGATGCTGTAACCTAATCTGCTGGATATCTATCATTTATAGACTTGTCAGCTATTTGACAAATGCGCCTACTCATCAACGGATTTCGAGGATACGATACATATGAGCTCGAAGTTGCTAACTGTGTAACTCTGATTCGAGGACGTTCTGGGGCTGGTAAGTCTACCATTTTCCAAGCTATCTACTGGTTATTGTATGGTAGTATGAGGAACATCTATCCTCATGGCAAGAAGGGAGGCTATTTGTCGGTAGAGATGGAATTGGAAGGTAACACGATTAAGAGACAGACCAAGCCCTCACGCCTAACATTCAATCAGTTAGAAGGAGAAGAAGCACAACAAGCCATTAACAAGTTGTATGGAACTAAGGACAGATGGTTAGCTACTTGTTATATCCAGCAAGGACAGCATTGTACTCTGTTAACCGGGACAGCATCTGACAGATTGGATGTTCTCAACCAACTATCCTTCTGCGACGATGATCCTTCCGCGTTTATAGATAAGATTGAGCAACGTCTGAAGACAGAACTAACACAGTTAGAACAGATAACTAAGGAATACAATAGCGAATTGGAACAACTTGGACAACCGGACTACGATAGCACCGTTACATCTGATAAGATTGCGGAACTAACTAAGTTAGAGGAACAGCTAACTGCCAGTCTATCTCAATGGTCGGATAAGCTAACTCAACAACAAGGACTACACAAGCATAAACAAGAACTGCAGGCTAGACTAGCCTCAGTTTCCGAGGAATTACTAACTTTATCATGGTCGGATACCGATAGAATGAAGGAGTTAATACATAAGGTAGAACAAGTCGATAAGCATCGACAAGCCTATGAACGAGATGCACCAATTGCTGACGATATCAGAGCTAAGTTAGCAGAGTTACCCGAAGGGACTTGTCCAGTCGATGCAACCACTCTATCCCAGCTATCGATGCAATATGACAAACAGAAGGAAGGGATAGCTATCTGTAACTCCTACAGTGTCGACTACAACAGACAAGCCGTCGATAATCGTCTGAAGGATATACTAACCCTACGAGCCTGTTGCGGCGATTATCAAGCTTATATAGCCAACGTTAACAGAGCCGAGCAGATCCGTCAACAATTGTCGCAACTTAATGTGGAACAGATCGATGAACGACAATGGTGGGAGATCGAAGATAAATATAGGAAGCAACAAGCTAGTATAGCCATCTGTAATCGCTATTGTATTCCATATCAACAGGAAGCCATCGATGCTCGTAAGTCTGAACTGCAAGATCTGATCCGCAAGATTATAGCCAACCACGAAGCTAAGACTAAGTTAGCCGATATCGATAAGCAGATACAACAAATCAACACTAAGCTAGCTAAGTTACAACTACCACAGCTTCCAGAGGATCGATCAGCCGAGTTAGAAGCCAAGCGTCAACAGTTGGCTAGACTCAAGGAGGCACAAGAGGTTCTAACATGCCCACATTGTCAAAAGGGAGTCAAACTACAGAATAACAAGCTAGTACCTACCGTAATCGATCGCGTAGATATTAGCGGTATCGATAGTCTTAGTCGTGAGGTAGATAAATTGCGAGCCTATTGTTCGGCTAGATCATCGTTGGAATGGGAATACGATACTATCAAAGCTAAGAGAAAGCCCTTAATCAAGGAGTTAGAGAGATTGCAAGCCATCAAGTCTGATATACACGTCCAACAATTGCCCGACGGTAAGGCTGAAGCTGCTGAGTTACGACAGCTGAACGAAGTACAAGTGTTAGATATAGACTATCAGACAGCTCAACAAGGCTATCAACGTTATCAACTAATTAAGGAACTAGACAGTCTAGACTTAACGCCTGTTTCTGATTTGGATCCTCACAAGCTGGATGCCGAGTATCGAGCCCTATCTAGAGTTGAGGTTATTGAGTTACAGCATGACGTCCCTGTTCTTCAACAACTATATACACGTCAGCAACTCCAGCAACAGCTACAAAGTCTAGTAACTCAACCGTTACACATCGACTTAACAGGTGTGGAAGAGCTGTTCTCCGATTGTAGTTCGATCGAAGCTATGAACAAACAGTTAGCTAATGCTATCAATAACAACCAACGCTATCAACGACTACAGACACAGAAGGATACGCTAACCGAATCTATCGCAGCTATTGTTATCGATCCAGAGTTAGAAGGGAAGGTTTCAGACCTTAAGACCAGGCTAGCCAAAGTTAACAAGGAACTACGATACGCAACCTACTCATTGCAAGTGATCCAATTCAAGCAATACCTGGAGGACAAGAGAGTGTGGTTAGATGATTGTCGTAGATCTGTCCAAGCGTTGGGTAACTTAAAGAGTGTAGCCCAACGTGTTGAGTATGAACTACTAGAGTCGACTGTCGCCACTATTAACCTGATGATGGACAAGGCTCTATCTCTAATGTTCGAGGAGCCTATTACTGTGACACTCAGTCTATACAGACAGCAGAAGAATGGCATCAAACCCGTAGTCAATCTCAGCATCGAGTACCGAGGAGGCGAATACGACAATATTAATCAACTTAGTGGTGGAGAAGGGGATAGGGTATCGTTAGCCTTAATCATCGCTCTTAACCATCTTAGTGGTAGTCCTCTGTTACTATTGGACGAAACGTTAGCCTCACTAGATGACGCTTATCGTCAAGCTGCTATCAAAGCACTCAGATTGTTAGAAGATAAGGTGGTGATGGTTATTAGTCATGAAGACGTGGAAGGCAACTACGATCATACCATCAGCTTACAAAGCTAACATCGGACGATATTCATCGTCCGATGGAATTTTATGACTTCGAACAAGAAGTATCGAGGATATAGAGTTGACGGAGACATCAGACGATTTTCATCGTCTGATGGTTAACATTATAAACTATAGACACTCATCTATTTTTCGAGCGATATCAGCAATTTCAGGATAGCCGGCATCGTTGGCAGCTTCAACTATTTCGTCCATATTATCAGCACCCAGTTCAATAGCTTTAACAACGATGTGGCGATGTCCGTATGAGGCTCCAACAAAGGCGATATGATTAAAGTCGTCGGCTCCTCTTTTGATCAAGTCTTCTAATATTTCGATATAGCCATGCTCAGCCGCTATATAGGCTAGATGATCGATACGATCATCTATGCCCTTGTCTAACAAGTAGGCTAGTAACTTACGTTGTCTACCTTCAACCGCTCCATCTGCACTAGGCTCAAACTGTTCCTTTCCCTTGTCCAGGAGAAGATCCACGATGTCCTGGTGTCCAGCTTTACATGCATGATAGAACGCCGGTTGTGCTGAGAAACGTTGTCCGATACACATTTCGACAATGTCCTTGTATCCACCCTTGGCAGCATTGCAAGCTATATCTTCGAAGTTGTCTGCTCCATTGATAATCATGAAACGGACGAGATCGATATAACCCATTCGGGCTGCTCTGGCTGCCAACTTGGCATAGTCACAGCGTGTCCATCCAGCGATAGTCCGTAAATCGTATAGCAGTTCCATTTAGATGCAGAATAGCCAATCAATTATCGCTAAGTGATGTGAATTGTACAGCATCATATGTTTCGACCCGTTACTATCGTCTGTCGCATGTGAGTTATGGAATCTAACATCTTGATGCTCGCATCAAGATGTATGTAGTCCTTTCTAAGGGGTTCAACATGTCAGAGCCCGCAAACTTATGGAGTGATCTACTATACCGATGGATGTCAGAATGTTGTTCGATATCTGAACGTTACTTATATTCCATCCAATGTTATTGTATATAGTTCATTCCAAACAGATGAGAACAGCCCTGTTAATAGGCTTCAGTTATATTAACGGAGTTGAGACCAAATTGCCGGGTGTATCCATCGATCTGTACCTGATGTATCGATTAGCTCAGCTAAGTAAGGCCGATAATATCTTAGTGGTTACAGATATCGACAAGGATGAAGACAATCAGCTACTAACTGAAGCTATCGTATCGGAGATAGCCGACTTAGACCTGTATAACTTCATTAGTCGACTTAAGACACAGCCTAGTTATAGAGTGTATCGTAACAAGCGACAATTGCAGGAGTTGATAAGTCAAGCTTGTCAATCTGATCAGTTGTTGCTATATTATAGCGGTCATGGTGCCGAAGATAGCTTCATCCTTCCGAGTTTAGAAAGACTACAAACCTGTTGGATCATTGACACTATCCGCTGCTGTCGTGTATCTCAATCGTTGATCGTGTTAGATTGTTGTAACGCTTCGATAGACTTACCTTATAGGCTTGAAGGTCGTTATCGATTACGAAGTCGTAACTTTGTGACATCTAACATTCTGTGCTTGGCGGCTTCACAACAAGGTGAGAGTTCATACGCTAGCGGTCGAGGATCGACCTTTACTCGGAGCTTGATTCGTGCTCTAGGTGTTGGTTGTCTAGTTGACAAGGGACGGAGCTATAGGAACCTGAACCAGCTAGTGCAACGAATAACTAGAGAGTATAAGGGTTCGACGGTTAGCGTCTATAGTAGTCATCCCAATATCGTAAACATGTACTCGTGGCTTTATGGTAAGAGGATGGAAGTTGTAGTAGACGGTTGTTATGTTCGTATCAAACGTAACATATAAATGGAGACCTATTCTATTCTAAGTACTAAGTTTGAACCTTGCGATCTTCTGCTGTTCAGAGGTTCCGATCTGATTTCTAAGACTATCATGAAGGTTGAGTCTTACGAGGTTGGATATGGTGAGTATTCTCATGTGGGAATAACGGTTAACAGCGATGTGTTACCTCATATTCCACAGCTGAAGAAGGGACGATGGTATGTATTGGAGTCGACGTGTACTATTCCTTATATCACTGATGGTGTCCCTGATATCAGAACTAAGGCTACTAGATTCGGTGTTCAGATCCGCGACTTAGAGTCAGTGGTTAAGAATTATAATAACAATGGAGTGGTAGCATGGGCTAAGCTCAACAACAATCCATGGAACAAGGACAAGAAACGCACCACGCATAAAATGGATAAAGTGGTAAACGAGATAGGATGGAAGCCTTATGAGTATCGTCTGATTAATCTGATCGCTGCAGCCTTTCCATGGTTCCGTCGAGGTAGGTTATGGTTCGACGAGTTCGAGTCTGAAGCTTACCACGCTTTATCTACTCTAGGTTTCGCTGACGATAAGACACCTAAACAGGTGGAGGAGATGACTTTGTTCTGTTCACAGCTAGTGGCGCTAGTCTATCGTGCCTTAGGAGTTATCTCTAAAGATATCGATCCTAGTGATATTATGCCTGTCGAGTTTCTACATCCTCGTATTAAGAGTATGGAGGGAATAGTACAACAACCTATAGTCATTCTACCTTAAGCCTAACACGATCAATACAACAATAACCACAGCTATCACTACCGTTTTCCAGTTACATAGCCACCAATTGTAAAACTTGGAGTCGAAGCTATTCCACGAGCCTCCAGGTAATTGATGTAATAAGGCACCATCAGCCTTAGCACAGGTTAGGTTGCAGATATTACACGGAGTTAGAAGGTCGGATGGTAGCTTGACATGTGGATCCTTAGTCTTGTTAATAGTTCGAGTTAATGCCATCGGACCAGTTGTGGTCATTACATGCAGATGCTTACCTATCGCCCACCAAGGTGCTGGCTTCTTCATCTCTTCGATATAAACAAGCCAGAAGGGATGGCGAGGCTTAGACGCCATAAAAGAGTTGGTGTACATACTGCTAAGATTACCTGACGGAACTAGGAACAGTTCACCAACTTGGAACAATGGTTCCAAGCTAGCTTGGAGTTCATAGTCTAAGTCCATGTAAATACCACCGAACACATACAAGAAGCAAGCCCTAATAGCATCGGCTCGTTGAATAGGATAAGGAAAGGCGTCGTAGTAAGGTAGAAAGTCAGGGAAATATGTAGCTACTAACTGTCTATTATCTTCATCGGTCATCAACCGATATTCCCAGTTAGGCATGTGAAGCCGGATGGATTGTGGACTGGAACTCCAATAGTGTGGAATGTTCCTATCCCTCCACGTCTGCATTATGATGCGGGGAATCATTTGAAATAGCGTTCAAGAGTTGATACTCTTGAATGTTCGATGTAGTTGTTGCTTTTAATCGAGGACAATTGACTGTAAATGGCTGCCTTAACCGAGCATTCTACTTCTGAACAGTCTGGTAAACGTAAGCTAACACAATCGGAACTAGAGTCTGTCTTATCGCTAGCACCTAATGAGGAAACACGCCAAAAGCTCCAAGCTAGGTTGTCCAACCGCTACTTGTCATCATCGGCTATTCCCAACATGTTACAGGAAATCAACAACGAGCTTCGATATCCCACTCCTAAGCGTCCCGCAACTAAACCGTCTAACACTTACGCTAATCAACGTAAGCTAACACCTTCAGAACTGGAGTCGGTGCTATCTTTAGTTGCCGATGAGAAAGCGCGTCATTCGCTCGCAATTCAGTTGGCCGATCGTTACTTCTTGATATCGGCTATTCCTGATACACTTCAGCAGGCTAAGACATTGGCTCAATCTTCTGCATCAACATTACCGAGGAAGTTGACAGACCAAGAGATACAGTATATCATCGATTCATTACCCAAGGTTATCGGTGCTGATAAGGAAGCGGCACAGCTGGCTCAGTCTCAACTAATGGACAAGCTACGTCAGTCGTTGAGTGTTATAACTATGACACCATTGGGTATTCCTGAGCTGATCGCTGAGTTGTCTAGTAAGTTTGAACGATCTCGAGCCACTCCCGGTTCGACAGTTGGAGTAACGACAGGTGAAGCATTCGGTGCTCAAGCTACTCAGATGACTCTTAACACTTTCCACGCCGCCGGTTCAGCTAAGAACGTATCGGCTGGTATCGGTCGTTTTCGTGAGTTGATTCGTGCATCTCCTAATCCTAAGCATGTGTCGTGTACCATCGCATTCCGTCAACGTCTAACCTTTGAGCAGATCATGACAACCAAGAGAGCGGAGTTAGTCGATATATCTATCCAAGACGTTATCAAGGATTTCCACATCGATTCGGTGTCTTCTCTTCTTGGTGAAGAACCCGACTGGTATCAAATCTTTCGTAATCTGATACGTGGCGATATTCCATACACTGGCTTCTTACTTCGTTTACAGTTGGATGTGGCTGTTCTATATGCTCATCGTATCAGAATGGTCGATATAGCCTCATTGATCGAATCGGGTACTGGTGTTGTAGTTGTCTATAGTCCTCTTAATATAGGTATCATCGATATTTACCCCAAGGATGAAGTGTTAGAAGCCTCCGATCAAGTGATGGGAAGGGAACAAGCGGCTATTATCTTTCTCGAGACTATCGTACTACCCAAGATTGGACCGTTACGTATCAAGGGAATACCGGGAATCAAGGGACTGTTTCCAGTTACTGTTCCCGTTATGTCTATCGTTAAGTCTGAGGAAAAGCTCGACGATGGTAATTGGCTACTCAAGTACAACACTAACCGTCTATATGTGTCAGGTGTAACGATATCCGACCTTGTCAAACTGGTCACCGATACCGGCTTGGAAATCGTACCCAACGATAAGTATAAGCATATAGGCTTAGTGGTTAAGTCGGAAACTAGTCCAATCGCTCATATTAACAAGCTGGTGGCTGAAAAGGAGGACCTGGGTAAGTTCTTATACGCTGACACTGTCGGAACCAATTATAAGGTACTGCTAGGTAGAGATGATGTGGATCAACGTTATACCACTAGCAACAACGTCCATGAGATATTAGAAACTTTAGGTATCGAAGCGGCTCGTAACTTCTTATTCCTTGAGATTCAGAGAGTCATCAGTGCTGAAGGCTCTTACATCAATCCTCGACATATAGGCTTGTTGGTTGAGTTCATGACTAATCAAGGACCTGTGTTACCCATTACCTACTATGGTATTCAGAGACAGCCCATTGGCACCTTAGCTCTGGCTTCGTTCGAACGTTCCATGAATGTGTTTAAGTCGTCGGCAGCTTATGGACGTGAAGAAGGTGTATCCTCTACTTCTACCTCTATCTACGTGGGTAAGAGAGCACCGATCGGAACAGGTTATATGGACGTGATCAGTCAACCGATTCCCGAACCCGATACACGTGTAACCCCTCAAAGTATTAACGAAGCTATTTGGCGTTTGCAGAACATAACCCTCGATGCCGATTATGTTAATCGTGACACAGATATGGAGGAGATGTTCGCAGCTTCTACACCGCCAATGATCACCAAACAAGAAGAGAGACCAGGCACCGTTATCATTCGATCATTACCACCAGCTCCACCATCGTTATCTCACCCCGTACCTGTCGTATCAGATCAACTAGCGGCAGTGAATGCTACGATAAATAACACAGGCATTCCATGTCTTCCACCAGTGGAAGAGGTAGTTAGTTCGGTAGCGATACCTAGTCTACAAACCACACCAGTTAACAGGAATCTACGACTGATATCTACAACTCCACAACAAGCTCGTGCCTTATCGCCTCAGATGACATCGTCTCGATCTTTACAATCTACAAGTGTTATATCATCGCCACCAACCAGGAATATCGTACCATCATCTCCTCAGACCAGAGGAGTTACACCGTCTGCTCAGACTAGAAGTGTTACACCATCATCTCCTCAGACTAGAAGTGTTACACCGTCTGCTCAGACCAGAGGAGTTACACCATCATCTCCTCAGACTAGAGGAGTTACACCATCATCTCCTCAGACTAGAAGTGTTACACCATCATCTCCTCAGACTAGAGGTGTTACACCATCAACACAGATGACATCGACTCAACCTCTTCAGACTAGAGGAGTTACACCATCATCTCCTCAGACCAGAGGAGTTACACCATCATCGCAGATGACATCGACTCAACCTCTTCAGACTAGAAGTGTTGCACCATCAACACAGATGACATCGACTCAACCTCTTCAGACTAGAGGAGTTACACCATCATCACAGATGACATCGACTCAACCTCTTCAGACCAGAGGAGTTACACCATCAACACAGATGACATCGACTCAACCTCTTCAGACTAGAAGTGTTACACCATCATCGCAGATGACATCGACTCAACCTCCTCAGACTAGAAGTGTTACACCATCAACACAGACACAATATACAAGTGTTACACCATCATCGACGCAACGACAAGCGCCAATATCTCAAACACGACAAACAGCTCCGATAGTTCAACCACGAACGTCAACCGCGCCACAGTCTAGTGGATCTATTCCCAGTAACTTACCTCCTCCACCGCCTCGAAGAAGATAGTTAAAGATTTTAGGACAGATAGTCTGTCCTAAAATGGAAGCCTACGTTTCAACGTCTGGATCTGATGCGAAGGGCAAGATTGGTGATATGTCTAAGCCTTTTCGTACAATATCGAAGGCTTTACGAGTTAGTAACAATGTGGTGCTACTTCCCGGTACATATACTGAATCTATCACCATCTCAGGGATTATTAAGCCGGTTAGTGTTCCCAATGGTCCTGTTCAGGCTGTTAAGGGTGATATTACTTCTATCGTTATTAGAGGAGCTTCCGACTACAATACTAGAATCGAGCTAACCAATCCCATCAAATGCAACAAGGTATCTCTAACACTCAAGAACTTAACCGCAGCAGCCATTAATATGCCAGTCATACAAGCGACCGATTGTCTCCTTAACATCACTGAGTGTTATATCCAATCAACTTACAACTCCGAGGCTGCAACAGGTATCAATTACGTAGTTCATACTGTTAACACTTTTACTAGATTCCAATCGGCTCTGATTCTACTTACCGAACCAGCCAATCCGGCAGACCTGGTCATGTTCTACGCTGAGGGTTCAAGTACAGTGTTAGAATACACTCGTTTGTTACATAACGCCTTTGCGATCCATGAACACAATATCCCAACTAAGCTAGACATGGTTGGAGGTAGCGGCGACTTTGTCTTATCTTTCACAGAGACATTACTTGAAGCGCCTGGCAATGTCATGTTCGATAACATTAACATGATCAACTTAACAGGTTCAGCCAATCTATCGATGGATAATAACACCATTACCACCCTGACTCCCAATACTCCCATACCGGCAGGCAAGAGCTTTACTCTCATCAGTAATCAAGCAGCTAAGGCTAACATTAGCGTAGTTAATCAGACCATGATGGGCTTGAGGAGATTCGACAACATTAACTCTACATTGCCGGAGGGATCTTATCACAATATTTCGTGGGATATCGAACAACTGCCATCTATCGGCTTCTCTGTTTCTGAATCGGGAGGTGTTAGACTGTCGTCTATATCGACACAAGTCACTAACGCTACTGGCACCTATCATATCAAAGAGTCAGACTATCTGATAACTGGAGCGACTGTTGTGTATCTAACACCTTCCACAATCGGTAAGGTGATAGTGGTAGCTAATACTGGAACTGGCACTACCGTTATTCATGGTCAGATTGTATCTAGTTACTTAGTTCATGGTGTTATAGTTCTTAAAGTCAACGAGACGGCTACGTTCCAATACGATGGTCGAGTATGGATTCAGACAGCCAGTACCCAGAAGAGAGATACTAGGCTTATCTGGTAACGATACACGACCGTGTATCGTTACAAGTTCTCATATGCTGAACCGCAATACCAGTCGGCATGTTTTCGATACCAAGCAATGGTTCGATCTAACCCTTCATCCAAGCTTATAGTTTGTTTCCAGCCTAGAGCGGCTAACTTACTGCAGTCAACCTGATAACCTGTATCGTTGAAGATACGATCTTGTACGTGTTCTATTTCACCTCCTAACTTTTCGACTATCTTAGCTGCTAACTGGTTGATAGTGTACTGTTCATCGGCTCCGATATTGTATATCTGTCCCAACTGACCACGGTGAATAATCAGATCGAATGCGTTATTCGCATCGTCGGTGTAAAGGAAAGAACGAGCCTGATTGCCAGAGCCATGAATCTGACACTTCTGCCCTTTGAGTGTTCGAAGGATGAAGCGAGGAATAACCTTCTCAGGATATTGTTTGGGTCCATACACGTTATTACCTCTAGTGATAATGGCTGGGAAGTTGTAGCAGATCGTGTAAGTGTTAACTATAACTTCAGCAGCTGCCTTAGAAGCCGAGTAAGGGTTAGTGGGTTGTATCTTAGACTCTTCATCGTTAATCTTATTCTGACTACCGTAAACCTCGTCAGTGCTAACATGGATGAAGCGCTTGATACCATTAGTTCTAGCTACCTCCAGCAATACATGTGTACCTAGTATGTTGTTGACGGTGAACTTAAGAGGATAGACAAAGCTATAGTCTATATGAGAGTAAGCCGCCATATGTATTACGGTATCAAACGTATACTTAACCCATAGCTCCTCCATCTTATCCCTGTCACAGATATTGGCTTCGATGAACACGAAGTTGGACATTGTCATGATCTCCTCGATATTACGCTTATTGGAGCAGTAACTCATCTTATCGATTCCGACGAAAAACACATCGGGATACTTCTTAACTAGATAGCATGCTAGATTTGAAGGTATAAAGCCGGCTACTCCAGTTATTAACACAGACTTAGGTTGGTACATTTAAGATTGAGAAATGCGTTACCACATCACCATCTGTCCATCTACTTGGTATGACGGTACATATCGCATCTTCTACCAATTGGCTGAGATGCTTCGAGATTATCTGCTAGATCGTGGACATATAGCCTACATTAGTCGTTATACCTACACTGATCAAGATACACAGTGTATCTTCTTCGCTGCTAACATGTCGTCAGATTATGTGCCTAGAACGGCTATCGTTGTAGATATGGAACAACATCACGATAGTAGACAAGAACTCCAAGGCTACATCGATAAATTGCAACAACATTATGTATGGACTTACAACCAATACAATCAGCAATGGCTACACAAGCACGGAATCGAGGCCGAACTTATACGCTTCTGTTATTATCGAACCCTTGAACGTCCCATAATTCCAACCGATAAAGACATTGATGTGTTATATGTTGGTGGTTCGGGTGGACCTAGACGTGAGAGAATCTTACCATTTCTCAAGCCTAAGCCGGTGATTGTTAGCAATAAATGGGGTGCAGAGTTGGAACAACTAATTAGACGTGCCAAGATTATCATTAACGTGTCGCAGTTCGACTTCCATCTGTTACCAGTAGCCAGAATCATGCCGTTTCTGGCTCTCGGTGCCTTTATTATCTCCGATCCTTTCTTAGATGCTGACGAGTACTCCTATCTTCTTCCAGGTTTGGTTCAGACTACCGATATGCAAGGAAGCATCGACTACTATCTGGAACACCAGCAGGAAAGAGAGCACATAGCCTCGTTAGGATATAAGTTAGTAACTAGCCAGACTATGAAGGTGCCATCCACTATAATTGATGCCAGTCAGCGTCAGGAAGAATTACACGAACTCATGAACATGTATAAACAGTGTGGCTGTGTTCCATTGACTGCTAGCACAATATTATGTCGTACCCATCAGTTAGGTGTATGGTCTCTAATCGGTAGCCGCTATCTCACTCAAGGAACTATATACGTCGAGGAAGAGATTGGACCAGACAAGGTGGGATTGTTAGACATCAAACTATATCACGGAGAAGAGGTAGATGTAATCATTCACGAGTTACCTTGGTGATAGGATATAGATGTAACATAATCGTGTCTATCACGGTTATGTCTATAATCTTTGGATACGAAGCGTCCTCCTTACGGTTGACATCCGATATATGGAATGAAGCTCCTAGGAAGTCAACCGATGAGTCTGTGTTAGATGCACAAAGACAAACATAGTCGAATGTTTGTCTGTCTTAACAGATCACGATACTAATCCTATCATCGCAGATACCAATAGATATGTAAGCATCGAAGTATTGGCTAAACTACGACATACTAACAAGTCTCTATTCTTACACGAAGCCGATCGTATCTCTATCGATGTATTGTTCTATATGCGAGTTTTGGAGTCTCGAGCCTGTTTACATCTTCTTGTATCATCCACAAGAAGATGTACATCTTCGTGGGTTCTAACCCAACAGAGGTGTTAACTTGACTTATGGAGTCAGAAACTATCCCATGATCAAGGCTGTAGTTCGGTGTTCTATATCTGAGTTTTGGACTCTCAACACTGTTTACATCTTCTTGTATCATCCACAAGAACATGTACATCTTGGAAGGTTCTAACCCTACAGACGTGTTAACTCGACTTGCAGAGTCGGAAACTATCCCACGATCAAGGCTGTGATATCGTCTCCTATATGCGAGTTTTGGAATCTCAACACTGTTTACATCTTCTTGTATCATCCACAAGAAGATGTACATCTTCGTGGGTTCTAACCTTCAAGACGTGTTAACTCGACTTATGGAGTCAGAAACTATCCCATGATCAAGGCTGTAGTTAGGTGTTCTACATCTGAGTTTTGGAATCTCACAACCGTTTACATCTTCTTGTATCATCCACAAGAAGATGTACATCTTCGTGGGTTCTAACCCATCAGACTTGTTAACTCGACTTATGGAGTCGGGAACTATCCCATGATCAAGGCTGTGATATCGTCTTCTATATGTGAGTTTTGGAATCTAACAACCCGTTTACATCTTCTTGTACCATCCACAAGAAGATGTACATCTCTGAAGGTTCTAACCTTCAACAGGTATTAACTCGACTTACAGAGTCAGAAACTATCCCATGATCAAGGCTGTGGTTCGGTGTTCCATTCTGAGTTTTGGAATCTAACAACCTGTTTACACATCCGTGTGTAATAACACACGGATGTATATCACGAACTCTTGTCGTATTGCTTCGATAGTTAGAATCTTGAGAATCGATTACATGTTGAACAATTAAGGGACGACTTAGCTAAGTCATCAACGATATTCAGCTTCAAACCTAAGAGATCCTCTGTTATGGTAACCTTATTTCTCTGGCGAGTTATCGTAGATTAATTCGAGGGCGTAGTTACCGACATTCAAGTGACCACCTATAGCAGCTTCTAAAGCTATTAGATCGATATAGGTAGCTCCTCGTTGAATCATATCGTTCACAATGTCCTTATGACCACCTTTGGCAGCACCGTTAGCTATTCGATCGAAGTCGGTAGCTCCTCGTTGAATCATCTCATTGACGATGTCCTTATGACCACCTTTGGCAGCACCGTAAGCTATTCGATCGAAGTTGGGCACTTTGTGCCCGGGTTCTCGGTTATTTGGATGCGGAGCATCCAAATAACGCGGAACCCTATCAGCTCCTCGTTGAATCATATCAATCACGATGTCCAAGTGACCACCTCTAGCGGCATCTTCAGCTATCCAATAGAATTCGTCGGCTCCTCGTTGGATCATCTGTTCGACAATATCCTTATGACCACCAGAGGCAGCACCATAAGCTATACAGTTGAAGTCATTAGCGCCGAGAGCCAACATCTGTTCGATGATCTGAATATGTCCAGCACAAGCTGCTACTGTTGCTATACCATTGAAGTCATTAGCTCCTCGTTCAATCAACTGCTTGTCACCAACTTTAGCGGCTTGTAAGGCTTGTACGTTGAGTTGTTTAATGTCTACGTGTTGCATATCGTCTATTATCTCTTGTCTGTTATAGATCCTTCGATAGCGTCTCGATTGTAAAACAATTGTTGCGCATTATCACTATATCAATAACCTATGGACGTATCGTATGGCTTGTATGTTGACCGTTTGTCATAACATCACCGGAGAGTCTCTCCGATGATGAGCTGTGTGAACTATCTTCTAAGCTGCTAGATGTCTAACTGATCAACATCGACACCACGTTGAATCATATCGTTCAAGATGTCCGTATGACCACCTCTAGCTGCTTCTTCAGCTATCCAATAGAAGTTGTTGGCTCCGCGTTGAATCATCTGTTCTACAATATCCTTATGACCACCAGAGGCAGCAACGGCAGCTATAGCGTTGAAGTCATTAGCACCGAGAGCCAACATCTGTTCGATGATCTGAATATGTCCAGGATAAGCTGCTTCTGTTGCTATACCATTGTAGTCTTTAGCACCACGTCGGATCATCTCGTCGACTAGCTGTTGGTGACCACCTTCAGCAGCACCGTAAGCCATCCAATCGAAGTTATCAGCTCCTCGTTCAATCAACTGATTGATCAACTGCGTGTCACCATCTTTAGCAGCTTGTAAGGCTTGTACGTTGAGTTGGTTAATGTCTACGTGTTGCATATCGTCTATTATCTCTTGTCTGTTATAGATCCTTCGATAGCGTCTCGATTTGTAAAACAATTGTTGCGCATTATCGATATGTCGACTATTTTCATAACATCATCGGAGAGTCTCTCTGTTGATCATGTACCTTAGAGCTCAGGTTCAGCTACCCAATTCGCTCTAAACCCGAATAGATATCTAGTCGGATAACGGCCCTAACAAGATACACAACTAGTAAATGAAGATACTTCTATACGGTGCTAGTGGTTGGATCGGCTCTCAGCTTCTCTATATGTTACCCAATGTGGTAGTGGCTAACTCTAGACTTGATAACTATATCTCCATAGTTTCAGAGCTAGAGTGTGTTAAACCGACTCATGTAGTGTTAGCAGCTGGCTTAACTGGTCGTCCTAATGTCGATTGGTGTGAAGACCATAAGATCGAGGTATTAGACACTAACGTAGTCGGTACCAGCGTGTTAGCCAGTAGTTGCCATCGTATGGGTATTCATCTGACTTATCTAGGTACTGGTTGTATCTATGAATACGATCAACATCATCCCATTGGAGGTCCTGGATTCACTGAGGAAGATGAACCTAACTTCGACAAGTCTTACTACAGTAAGACCAAGATCCTGGTCGAGAAGGTGATCCGCGAATATCCCAATGTGCTGGTATTGCGTATTCGTATGCCATTGTCTGACGATCTTCATCCTCGTAACTTCATCACTAAGATTACTAAGTACGACAAGGTGGTCGATGTTCCTAATTCGATGACGATACTCAGCGATCTGTTGCCTCTTATCCCACTAATGGTCGAGGAGAATGTAACGGGTGTATTCAACTTCGTCAATCCTGGAACTATCTCCCATAACCAGATCTTAGAACTGTACAAGGAGTATATCGATCCAGACTTCACCTATACCAACTTTAGCCTAGAAGAACAGGCTAAGATTCTCAAAGCTGGCAGATCTAACAATTGTCTCGATGTTTCTAAGCTTTTAGCTCTATACAATGTGCCGGATATTAATACATCTATTGTCGACCTGTTCCGTCGTATGAAGGGTTGCACCGATGGTGTATGTATGTTATAATATACGTCGTCGACGTATATTACTGGCTGTTATAACAACCACTATAGTGTTCGAATAGACAACTCCGAAATCTGGTTAGGATTGTATCCAGTTTCTAACATCGATGATTCTCTCATTAAGTAGTTGACGACGACATATGTTGTTCAGCAGTTATACATTAATACCATGAATTATCGGGTGTTTATCAATTGCTGAATGAAGGCGTTAACTCGTGGATCGTAATACTTGGTGTTATTGGTCCAAAACTTCTGAAGCAGAGGAGATTGGAACCAGCTCCGGAATGTTTCAAACCATGACAAGAAGATTCCTTCCGACCAGGATGCGTGATCGTTGAGGTTCACTACTTCTTCCACTACTTGTAACAACTCACTCATGGCTAATATCTCTAAACTGTCACGTTTATCGATATCGGTGATAGTAGGAACTGGTATATGTTGTTCGGGATATAATTGGGAGTACAGACGGTTGAGATATGGGTAATACTTAATGTAACTGTTCAGCGTGTCAGTGTATAGACGTCTCCTGATATGGTTAATTCCATCGTTATACAACTTGGTTAACTGCACATCTTGATAGTAGCTACTGATGACGAAGGTAACAAGAACCATTAACACACCTAAGCCAGATATAGTAGATAGATAGTCGTGTATCTGACCTCGTGTCTCGGGATGCTTCCAGTAATATAGGCTAAGAAAGGTCAATATGACAATAATAACCACGATAATAATGATCGCCACTCTAGTGAGTTGCATTTACTAAATGGACTTAAGCGATACTATCCTCGAACTAGTCAAGGCACACTTCCACGACTTAGACTGGGATAACTTCGATAGCAGATGTACCAGTTTTCATCAAGGCCTGAAAACTAAGCTAGCTGAAAACAATGCCACACCAGAAGATCTGACACGTTGTTTACTATCGTTCGCTAATCGAAAGGTTACAACCTTCGAAGAAGAAGTGCTGCGAATATTGGCATCCGGACTTCTTGGCGATAATACAACTCAATAGTCGACACCTAGGTGTCGACTATCTACTTATTATGTGCAGCCGATATACGCTTTATAATCTTAGACAGAGTCATGTCCGACTTACCTGCCATCTTAGCCAGTTTCTTCTTATCAACACATACGCCGTTGATGGTCATGTAATAGAAGATAATACCACAAGCCACTACTTGAGGATAGCTCTCATATAGATCGGGATCTGAAGCTAGCACTTCCTCGGTTAATGCTAGCAATGGTTGGAGACAATCCGATGTTAGACCGGCTTCACTGTAATATTTGCGGACGAAGTCAGCAGGTGTTCGAAAGCTGGCTGGTGGTTGGTAATTGGTTTTAGTTTCACAGTAGAGGGAGAACGCCTTGGTAATGTCAGAGTGAGGAATACCGATTAGATCAGCGATAGTCTTGGCATCCTCGATGATACCTAGTGACTTATAGGCGTTATAGACGCAGTAGAATAGTAACTTCTTCCTCTTGTTACCTCGTCGTGTTCCTGTTGTTAGTTGTTGGAAGATACGTTCAGCTTCGTTCTTGATTTCGTCTGAGATATTGAATCTATCGAGATCGGTTAGAATGCTCTTGGCTTCTTCTGTCATTTTACTCATATATACGAATGAAATGTCTGTCGTTATCGATAAGAGTAGCCTGACTAAGGAACAGAAGTACAGAATCCAGAAGCTGTTACATTTCCAACCCAAGAGTAGCTTCATCGCTAGTAAGTATGGCAAAGGAGAACCTCCCATCCTATTCTATCAGCTGGATGGAGATAAGGTAAGACTACCTTTGTCAGCGGCTCGTGTCTTGATCGAGGTTAAGGACAGAGACTATCAACCTACTAGTATCGACTTCACTGGCACATTACTAGACAAGCAACAGTCGGTGGTTGAAGAGGCTATCGAAGCATTGAATCAACATGGTTCGGTACTACTTCATCTACCTACCGGTTTCGGTAAGACAGTCATCGCAGCTTATCTAGCCTGTCGTTCGGGATTGGTATGTATGGTGCTGTTAAGCTTTACTATCCTTATCCGTTCCTGGGTTGAAACGTTTAAGCAGTTCACCAATGCTAGAGTATGGGTTGTTGGAGAGGAGATGGTTCAAGATCCTAACATTATCATCTGTATGGAGGAGCGTTGCGGCAAGATTCCTCAACAGCTAGTGGATAACATCGGTGTGTTGATTGTCGATGAATGTCATACATTCTATACCGCTAATCGTGTCAAGGCTCTGCTCTACTGTCAACCTCGTCACGTTATCGCTTGTTCAGCCACTCCTTACACTAATAAGATTCCTCCCGATATGTTAACAGCTCTAGTTGGTCCTGCTAAAGTTTACCGTCCCTTAGATAAGACCTTCGAAGTTACACAGATTAAGACTGGTATCGTTCCACAATACACACTAACCAAGCAAGGCTATCCTAACTGGAGCTCCATCAATAAGAACTTAGCCGATAACCAACAACGTAACGACTTGATCTTACAGATAGTCAAGATCAATCCTCACTTCAAGGTTCTAATTTTGGTATGGAGATCCGATCACGCGTTAGCCCTCGCTGAGCTATTCAAAGCCAACCAGATCGTAACGGCGGTTATGACGTCTAACTTCAAGACATACTCCGATTCTCGTGTACTAATTGGAACAATCAACAAGTTAGGCACTGGCTTCGATGAGAAGATGGCTTGCCCGGACTTTCAAGGTCAGAGGATCAACCTATTGATTCTAGTCGGAAGTACCAAGTCTACCACACTGTTAGAACAGTTGGCCGGTAGAGTGTTCCGTTCCGAAATGCCTCATATCGTCGATATTGTCGATGAACTACCTCTCCTTAATCGTCATTGGAAGGAGAGACTGAAGTGGTATCAGCAACATGGTGCTGTAATTCAATGATGGAAGGATAATGTCTGTCATTACTGTGATGGTATAAAAGACAGCAACTGATATTAGTGGTACTAATATCAGTGTACTGGATACGACTTATCGTGTCGATAGTATATTGTTGTCAACCTATGGAATAGCCGAGTGTATAAATGTCCATGAAGCTTAAGGATATGAATCCAGATGTGTTGGTTCTGGGTTCATCAGGCTTTAAGAGCTATGCGCAACTAGGAGCGCTATGGTTCCTAAGTTACACACCCATATTACGAAACGTTAAAACCTACGTCGGCTGTTCTATCGGTTCTATTATCTCATTGTTGTTAATCTGTGGCTATCAGCCGTTAGAAATCATCAACGATGACAAGATACTACTATCGTTACTAGACTATGTTAAGAGTGTTGGTCCTGGAAACTTAGGAGGTCTAGTGCTGACCAATGGTCTGCTGTCAATCGATCCCATCAAGAACTACCTGATTAGTAAGGTTAAGTCCAAGTTCGGCTTCATTCCCACATTATCACAGTTAAAGATTCTGAGAGGGTCGGAGTTAGTCACCGTCACAGTTAACATCACTAAAGGAATTACCGAGTATCTATCACGTGATAACTTTCCTGATCTCCCTTGTGTTGAGGCTGTTCTAATGTCGGTTAACTTCCCTATGCTATTCCAGAGATATACTTATCAAGGCGATAATTACGTTGATGGTTCGTTCGGTAATCCTTATCCCGTTGACTATATGGATGACGGTAATATACAAACATTGGGCATCATTGTAACTGATCAACCAACAGAATCTAACGATATCGTATCGTATCTATATCGAGTCAGTAGACAGCCTATCGAGGAGCTACGACAACGAATCATCGATAACAGTACCGATAAATGCTACAACCTAATCATTCACGTCCAAACAACCAACACCAGCGATATGCTACTTAGTGGAATGGAACAGGCTAAGAGACGTTATCAGGCCGTTCCCGAATAGCTAATGATGAGACATCATTAGCTAAGTGTAGAACAACTGGATATAATGTATCTAAAGTATTACACCGTCTCCAAATGTCTAAACCAACCCTTCTTATCGTTACTTCACAGACTTGTTCAGCCTGTCAAGCATTCAAACGTAACGTACTGCCTTCTCTAAGAAATAAGCTTCAACGCGATAATAGAATCCAAGTTGGTGAGATAGATCTACCTACTATGTCAGCACCGATTCCATCAACTTATCCAGCAGAGTTAAGAAAGTATATCGGCTGGTATCCCACCTTCATTCTGTTAGCTCCTTCTAGAGGTAATGGCGTTGAAGGTTCCGTGTTCAATGGTAAGATGGTTAATGGTCGTATCACTGGTCCGGTTGGTAATCGTCCTATTAGTGTTGAAGGTATCAGTGCTTGGTTGGATGAAGAACTAAGTAGCAATCCATTGTTCTCGACATCAAAGGCGCCATCCTTCGGTACTAGACCTATTGGTTACAGAGGAATGACTTATAGACCTAGCAACTATTAAATGGACTTCCCACTATACGAATCCTTGAAAGGTTCGGTAGTTCCTACCGATGATGAGTGGCGAACTATCTGTAGCACAATCAACAATATGAACACTGAACATGCCACCATGTTGTACGCTCTGATTCTTCATCATTACATTGTTAACGATGCCTCTACTTCTTACTATCCTTACCATCCTTATCGTTACAAGATGATGGGTAACGGCAAGGGTGTAATCTTTACTGTTGATAATCTACCTACCAGTCTGCAAAGTATCATCGCTGCCTATGTATATCGTGTTAGTCGTTAGCTCGCGAATTCCGAGAGATTCAAGGAATCTCTCTTCGTTAGCTCGTCAGAGCTCGCGAATTCCGAGAGATTCAAGGAATCTCTCTTCGTTAGCTCGTCAGAGCTCGCGAACTCCGAGAGATTCAAGGAATCTCTCTTCGTTAGCTCATAACTCCACTGAGTTATTAGCAAAAAGTCACACCACACATCTAAATGGAGCAAGAAGCCCTGACTTTAATGTCTGTATTGAGAGACGAGCCGGAACTGGCTTATGAATTATGGACTAAGATTCGAGATCTTAACTTCACTGAAGAACAGAGACGACAACTAGACTATGAGCTGGGTATCGTATGCTACTACTTAGGTAAGAAACAACAAGGCTTCGAAGCTCTTAACAGAGTGATGTTATCTAACTCTTTACTAGCTTACGAAGCTTCATGTAACATGTACTGGTATGTCGAACCTATTCCTATCAAGATGTGGAAACGTCTCAATACACAGGTTCCTGATGGGTATCGTTGTTTGAATCCGTCCATTATTCGTTATAAGTCTGGATATCTAGTTAATCTGAGAGCTTCTAATTACGCTATCATCGACGGTCACTACTTCGCTATAGATAGTACCAATATCATCAACAACCTTAACTACATCCAGTACTTAGACAAGGATCTGAATGTTCAGTGGACCAAGCCTCTAGATAATATCGACATTACCTATCCTATCAACGCTTGTGGTATAGAGGATATCAGACTGACTGAGCAGTTGATGTTCACTTGTAATAGTCGTAACAACCATCCATACCGTGTTCCTCGAGTATCTATCGGAATCATTACCGACTTGAACTCTTCTCCTGTTAAGTTTGAACTACAACATCAACCATCACCGGATGGCAATACGGATTGTGAGAAGAACTGGCTTCTAATAAGAAGTACCGCACGAACTTCGACGCTAGATAAGATGATTAAGAACAGCTGTTACTTGTACGATCCCTTTACACTGATCGACAAGGGTAAAGTTTATAGAATCGACAAGATAGGACATCTCCGCTGTAGTGCAGGTCCTATCTGGTATAAGAACGGTCTTGTATTCTTGGTACATGAGTTGCTGATGAAGGACAACAAAAGAGTCTACACTCATCGACTATGTCATTGGAATGTAAACGATTCCATTTATACGATATCGTTCCCCTTCTTCTTCCATCATCGCGGTATCGAGTATGGAATGAGTATGTGTTGGTATCATGGTAACTTCCTGGTGTCGATGGGTTTGAAAGACGGACAAGCTTGGTTAGCTGAAATAGAGAGGAAGGAAGTGGATAAATTGTTGGAAAATGGAACCCAGTATCGTTGTAGTGTCGAAATTACCCAAGATAGTCGCCCCAGATAAAGTTATTGCCATGGATGTTCCACCTATAGATTCGTTAGCCTCTCTGGATTTAGACCCGGAAGTAGCTGAGTATCGTCTAGCTTACGCTAAGCAAATCCGTAAGTTCTACCCAGCTATTAATGAAGACACGGCTCTAGTTCTAGGACAGATGGCAGCCAATCGTGCACGCTATGGTGTCACTTATCCACAAGTATATCAGTCCTTCCTAGACAACCTAGATCGTCAAATATTAGCATCGGTGTGAAATCACACCGATACAAATGAACTCTCAACATTCTCGTTCAGGTCTCATAATCTCAGACTACATACCTACCACTCCTTCTGTGGAGAGGAGGATCGATCAAGCTGTTAGACAACACGATAGTCGAACTTTGTTAACCATTGTTAACAATCAGCCCGAAGTTCAGAATTACCTTGTCCATGTTCCTCCTCTAGATCTAATCAAGACTATGATTAAAGACGATCGACTGATACAATGGTTGCTATTCTGGTATCCTCCTTTACCTCTGGACGATGTCGTAGGCTTATCGTCGGCAGAGTTAGACTATTATCTTTATCGTGTTGAACAAGCTGTAGGACACATTCCAGCCAGATTACTTAACGGAATTAAAGATGCCATAAGGCACCACAACCACCTAAATGGAAGACTTCAAACGTCCAGGAACCATCCTATCGATAGCCAATACGGCGTATCTGATCGGTGGGACAATCCTAATCTATCGTAAGTTTGGAGAATTCGACACAAAGCTTAACGACTTCTCTTCGTTAGTTAATAACACTATTAAGACAGCTGGAGAACTTAAGGGTTATGGTACTCAACTAGAGGCAATGAAAACAGCAATGATTAACCTTAACCGAGAACTTGAACAGTTAAGACAAGAAAACACACGACTAAGACAAGAGCAAGATAGACAAGATGATAAGATCAGGGCTATCTTAAGAACATTAAAGGAAAACGGTCTAACGGTTGAAGACAGAAGAGCCTACTCGCCGGATAGACGTTATGAGCCTTACGAACGGAGATACGAGCCTTATAGTCCACAAGATAGGAGATATGAACCATCGTATATGAGTCGAGAACCCGAACCATCCAAAGCTAGAACTCTTGATCTGGGATTCTGATGAAGAGAGATTCAAGGAATCTCTTGGAGTTAGTGTTATAATAGTCGTGATATCACGACTATTACTTGAACGAGATGATCGCAGGAGACTTACCGAATCCGACAGGTTTACTGGATCCCGACATTAGACTGGTTAATGAGTCGATATTATCTTCGGAAGGCGATTCCGCTTTCGGTTCTTCCTTTATGTCTTCTAGAGGTTCTTCTCTGTTAGCCAACTTGCGGAGTTGTTTCTCTAGCTCTTTGAGTCTATCGGGTTCTTTCTCAACTATGCGCTCGATAGTCTTGGTTTGCAATGTCTCGGTACCGATAGCTACAGCTTTGATTACCACAGCGCTAAGTACCTTCATCTGCAGACGACACTTACCACCTCCAACATAGATAGCAGGCATCTTGACCAAAGGCTGGTACTCCATCTCTACATTGGTTAGAAGTTTCCAATCGATAGGTCTAGCCTTCAGATCGGTGAACAGAGTCTTGCTGTGTTCCATCTTGAACAGCTTAAGATAACATGAAGGGGGCTTGCCTGCGATGATCTCGTCTGTAATCTTATCCTTGGGACGATACAATGGATTCTTGAATATGAAGTCGATGTTGCTCTTGCTTAATTCATTGAAGCGAAGCTCCGACTTCATGTCCAATAAGCAAGATCTGAGAGATGCATACATTTGGTCCATCTTCTGACAGAACATGATATCCTCTTCCGTCTCTCCGAAACGGGCACCGATGGTCCAATTCGTCTTGCCATGGAAGATTCTCTCCTCAATTCCGTCGAGACTCTTGACTCTGGGTAGTTCTAATAACAATTCATCGGGGATAGGTTTGTCGTCAGTTCCGTAGTTATATATTAGATTTACATTGCGATAGCTGATCTTAGTGTTTCCATCTTGAACAGTCTTAACATCGATAGTTGAGATCTGCACTTTAGCTGGGTCGAATTCAACATAGTTAACGAAGCGTGACATTCTCTGAGTTCTCTTTGCGTTGTCTAGGATTTCAATTGGATAGATGCTATATCATAGGGTGGAAGGTCCAATTCAACCGTGAACAGATGGTCTTCCAGATCTCTTCATAGTATTCCAATATCTCACGCGTTGTCACCATCTTGAAGTCGTTCTTGGAGCAAGGGAATCCTTGATGCTCTAAGTGTCTATATAAGCGATATTGGGTATTGAGGGACGACTTACGCTCATCCTTGATCTCTTCGAAGATTCGCTGAGATTTATCATAGTCGTCCATGATGGACTCTTCTAGATGTGATAGATCGGGTAAATCCCATCCCCAATATATGTGACCTATCAGGTTCACGTCCTCATAGTAGGAAGAACAACCCACTTCCGACAAAGCCTTGAGTAACATGTCTAGAGTAGTGCCTTCTCTCTTACCACGACTATCCAATGGACGACATTTAACCTCGTCGGCTAATGGAAGATTGTAACGACGGAAGTAATCGTCCAGTTTATCCATCACCGACGAAGGCACTTTGTTAACTTGTTTACCTTGGAATCTCTTGAGAGCCTTGAGGAAGTTCTCTCGATCTTCGTAGTTATTCTTACCCACCTTGTCGTTACACGATGTTATTGTTTGATTGACCAAGTTACACTCTAAGCCGCAAGATGGACAATGTGTGGCCGCTCTCTCTTCATTCTCGATGGTTGATAGATCGTAGCCACACATTGGACACAAAGGATTATAGGGAATATCGCGACTAATATCTATATCAACATAACGACTAGCTATGTCTAGAAATCTAGAGATGATAGACAATCTAAGCTGTCCCTTATCGCTCAACACGGGAACAGACTTACCAATAGTTCGGATTCTAACCTCTTGTCCCAGCTCAGTGTATGCCGCTATACATTCCTTAGTTTCCTCGATATAACTGTTGAGCAATCTACCACTAGTTAATTGCTCCAATTCCTCTTCAAGCTTAGAGATATTAGCTAGGGTTCTCTTACGCTGTACTACTGTCTGAGTATTCTGCAATTGTTTGAGGAGTATGTCTCGCTTCTGTTGAAGTCTCTTAGCCTTCTTACTATCAGGTGCTAAAGTCTTTGTAATTCGTCGATGAATATCGACAATGTTAAGATCGTCGTTATACGTTCCCTTGATAGGTCTATCATCTGTTTCAATGTCCTTGTGTACAATACCGAAACTACTAAGAGTTAGTAGCGAAGATTCGGACTTGGTTGGAGTCTCCTGTTGTTTAGACGATGTGCTCTTTGGACAACTTCTTATAGATACTCTTCTAACACTAACGGTATCCATTTCTCTATATTGTCGCCCTTTAGCTGTAGAGATTCCTCTACAGCTACAACAATATGGCTAATACGATCGCTATGATAACGATTACTATTACGACTACTACAATCCAGACACCATACTTAGACAAAAAGCTAGGAGTTGGTGTTGGTGTTGGTGTGGGAGTGGGAGTGGGAGTGGGTGTGGGTGTGGGAGTGGGAGTGGGAGTGGGAGTGGGAGTGGGAGTGGGAGTGGGAGTGATGTTACTGGCACATTCGATAGTGCCTTGTATAGATCCGATATCTATCTTAGATCCTTCCTTAGCCAATACTTCAGTAACTTGACTACACACATTGGTAGGACAACCACCAATACCAGCAGCTACTGCTGGTGGAACTAGATAACCCGTTTCGCTACTACAGGGAAGATACCAACAAGCATCGGGGAAGGTGAAGTGAGGCTTAAGTTTGATGTAGTTAGGATCTCTACCTCGTTCAACACAAGCACAGTCGCTAGTGTTATGTTTGGAGCAATACCTTTCCATGATAGTAGTGATTCTAGCCTTCCCTACATCGGTGTTACCTACACGATCAGCCCAAGCACGACACACTCTTCCTTCTTCATCATCGGCTAGCAATCTCGAGCAAGTGCTTCTAGGTCTACCTGTCAATGGATCACTTCCACACTTAGTGCCAGGTTGTGAACAGAAGTTAACGAATACATCTGTGTCATCTAACGCATTAGGATTATCGAAGGTGGATCGGAAAGTGTTAATCTGTTGTAATGTCAGAATCTTAGATGTGTCGTATCTACAATCGACAACCGCTCGACCTGTTATGGTTTTATTAGGATCCAACGCATAACTAATTAGAGCATCACCAGCTGGACCTGATAATTTGGGACAAGTAGCTGGATTAATCTTACTACACTTATATTGAGGAGCACACACAACAGGATACTTTGCACAGAGGTTAGTATCGGAAACCTTGAAATCGCCGACATTACACTTTCCAGGTCCTGCTGCTGGTCTGGCAGCACCTGCACAAGCACCTATACCGGTACAGGTATCGTTAACCCCATTAGTGTTATAGGGTTGATACGTCTGAGTCTGTATAGTGGTTCCTATAACCGTCGTCATTTAGTTACGATATAGTTACTGTGATAGTCTTTTTGCTTCTTCTGTAACTAAATGTACTTAATATCCTGGTTACTAGGTTATAGAACACAACCTGAAGATCTACCAGCCGAATGGCTCATAGCACTCGATGTTCAACACAAAGAGGAACAAGACAGTCCTTGTCCCATCAAAGCCTTGATACAAGAAAAGACTAACAAGCTAACCTATAGTGCGACACCGTTATCTCCTGAAATACGCAGCTCTATCTTTCATCAGCTGATCAGCGAAGAGATAAACGGTTGGAAGTCGGGTGTGTCTACTATTATCAAGAAGAGACACCTAGCCACTGTATTACAGCTCAATAGTAACACGAAGGGAACACTATCTCAGCGATTGGATATTCTTCGTCCTCAGCTGAAATCCATCTACGACAGACAGCAGAAGGACTTGATACGTGTAGATGAACTCGCCCCAGACCAACTAGCCTCCATGACCTTATTGGCGTCGCAGGATGTGTTGGATAGTCGTAGCGCTATCGATCTGGTTACTATCTGGTTTCGCTGTCTACAATCTCTTGTACAGACCATCCTTGGCTCTAATCTAACCAACATCGAGAACAACACACTAATCGTCACTCTGTTGCCATCGATCGATAAGCTAGTGAAGCTATGGGATGAGAGAGTTAGAATAAATCCACGACGTCTCAGTATCAAAGATGTGAAAGATAAGAAGGAGAGAGTGCAGATAGTCCCCGACATTGAGAAGATGCCTGAGTTGAATCAGGAAGAGTTCCGTCGTCGAGCTGAACTGCTTAAGTCGTTACTTAGTCTATAATAGACGTGATTCACGTCTATTACGCTATATCCAGATTAGATAGCGAATTAGCTGTTGGAGCTGTAGACGATGGATCCCAGGTTACAATAGAATTACCGGCTGGTAGTCCTTGATAGTTGGTACCATTACCTCGAGCTCTGTTACCAATGTATACATTGTTAGTCGATGTTTGATCTAAGAATCCAACGTTGCTATTATCGTAGGCATAGTTAGACTCGAAGATACCACCAGATGTGGGAAAGGGTAGATAGTCGTAAACTATGAATCCATTAGTGTTGAAGCTACTAATGGATTGCTTGACTAGGAACCCTCTTTCTGAACCGATAGCCAAACCAGCCGCTAACTGTCCTCCTGTCACCGATTGGGCAATACAGCTGTCAACGACTAAACCCTTTCCTTGTGCGTTGGTTCCTACGTTAGTTAAGGTTCCGTTAACTATAATAGGTATCTCCAATCCGAAGCCGAAACTGAACGTGTTGGTGTCACTAGCACTGTTTTTGATATTGGAAGCTTTGCAGTTGCTGAAGTTGACATTGTTACCGAATGTCTCTATATCGAAGCCGGTCATTCTCTGTGCTGAACCTGACAGACCGGAAACTTGACAATTGTCTACGGTCACATCGTTGCCTGTTGCGCTTATACCACTTACCTGATTAGTGACATAGGGAGTGATGGAAGTGCTGAGATCCAGACAGGTACAGTTCCTGATCACCACATTCTTGGCTGAGATGAATATACCCTTGGTTACTCCCATCGTGTGAGATTGGTTACTGTTAGGAGAGGTCGAATTACCGTTAGCGTTAACATTATCTACAACCACAGCGGACACAGACGGAGGATTAGCGAAGTTAGCTATATGTATTCCCATTACGGTACTAGGAGCGCTATTATTGTTGGCTGTCGAGTTAAGCATTGTCACCTTGCTGATTGGACCTGTAAAGGTTGGTGGAGCTCCGATATAGATTAGCAGACCATAACACACATATGAGAAGTCACCAATGTTAGTGTTGGTTCCCTTATTGGCATCGAAGGTACACAAATCGATGAGGACATTAGATACTAAGCCAGCACCGAAGCCGATGCCATAGTTATTGTTGAATCGCGACTTGTACAGGACTAGATTGGTGGTATTATGAGCGATACCACCAGCCGATACACCCTTGGACGGATCGAATGTTATAGAACCGTTACCCAGCACAGATAGATGAGATAGCTTAATATCGTTAGAGTTCTTAATTACGATACCAGTTAGGCTAAAGCCGGTGATGGTTCCGTTGCGAACAGTGACGTTGTTACTACCATTAATTATGATACCCACATCTACTGGATCACCCGATAACGTGAAATCTTGTAGATCCAGCACCACATTAGAGGCGGTGATTATAATACTGTAGCAGATCTTAGCGTTACCATTCAGCTTATATACACCCGATGTCGAAATAGTGTAACCATAAGCCACAATGGAGGGATCTAGGGTAGTAGGCCCCGGTTTGGTTGGGACAGGTTGATAGTTATAGCATTGGTAGAATTGGTTACAGCTTAGCATTTGTTAATCGACATATACGTGTAAGTAGATGTCGAATCGCTAGGATTGAACCACGTATATGTGATAAAATGACCTCATTGATCGACTGTCTCAATCGTGTAGCCGCCATTGTTAACAAGAAGGACAGAGTTAAGCGTTACACCTTCTTTCCTATCGAGGATGAGATAGCTTACTATTATTATAAGTTGCAAGAAGCGGCTCTATGGAACTCGAACGAGTTAGACTTCAGTCGTGATGCTGATCAGTACAATTCTTTCCCTGACGAGTTGAAGAGAATCGTTGATGTAGTTCACGCCTTCTTCGCTTCATCGGATGGGATCGTGGTAGAGAACATCGTGTTTAGATTCTTGTTAGAGTGTGATACCTTCGAGCAGAAGTCCTTCTACCTCACTCAGCTATATATCGAATCTGTCCATTCCGAGACTTATTCTCTAACCATCAACACTCTGATCAAGGATCATGATAAGAGATTAAAGCTATTCCAAGCCATCGAGACTGTGCCTGTTGTTAAAGCTAAGGCTGAGTGGATGGAGAAGTGGATGTTATCAGATCTTCCACGTCCTCAACGTCTTCTAGCCTTCGTGTGTGCTGAAGGCTTGTTCTTCCAGAGTTCCTTCTTCTACATCTTCTGGTTTCGATCTCGAGGTCAGCTTCAGAACATTATCTTTGCCAATGAACAGATCTCCAAAGACGAGAACATCCACTGCAGCTTCGCCATGGAATTGTATAACCGTCTACCTAAGCTACCCGATCAGGTAGCTCACGACATCGTTGCAGGAGCCGTCGATCTGGAATGTCAATTCATCGATTATGTCACACCTGAGCCGATATACGATCTTAAGCCTGAGGATGGTAAGAACTATGTCAAGACACTAGCCAACTATCTATTAGAGACCTGTGGACATCCAGCCTTATATACCGTCCCTCAATTGCCTAACTGGGCGTTGGAAATCGGAAACCAACAGAAGTCTAACTTCTACGAAGTGAGAGTAGGTTCTTACAAACAGTTCACCCTATCCAAAGCTCTAGATTGGAAAGGTAGGATAGATAACAAGCAGTCCGATCCTTATACCGACCCTACTAGTATCGAGTTCTAACTATGATAAGCCGGCTTATCATAGTTACCAGATATGTAACACTTGAATAACCATATCGATCAGATATTGAAGCCAACCCTTACGTTCTTGTAGAAGGACTAGCTTAGGATAGGAATAGCGTATGTTGTATTTGTCTATTATCTTCCTCCTAGCCTCGGTTAGTTCCATAGGTCCACAAGGTCCCAGCCATGTCTCTGGATCTATACCATCAGAATCGAGGAGATATTCACGCCCGATATCTTGACACAGTTTAACAACGATATGAGACTTATCAACTGCTATCCTTCCATGTTGATTTTCTAGCTCCATATCGGCGATAATAGAGCCTAAAACCATTAGATGGTCCGTTTCCGACATTTAATACGACTTAATCGACCGAACACGTATAAATGTATTATCTCAGACTTCCTCAACGAGCCAGAAGAGTCAGTAGCTGTATACAGGTTATGTTAGCGTTTATAGCAGTGGTGGGACTAGCCATAATTTTCCTCAACTCGTTAACATATGATAAGTTTAGCGGTTTGTGATAAGTCGGATAGATATGTGACGCTACATATCTATGTTATTATGAATTTACAGCCAATGCATAACATCTATAACGTAAATGGGCATCCCTAACTTTTATGCTAATTGGATACGGAAACATAACACGACTCCATCAGGTAGAGGGCTCAATGCTAACATAGCCCCTATCCTGGCTAGATCTCTGCCTAGACTCGTATGTTCTTTATCTATCGACATGAACGGCTTATTCCATAAAGTAGCACAGCATGTGTACGCTTATGGTGAACAGCTCGACACTGAAAGACAGAAGTTAATCAAGAAGGAGGATCCAGCTAAGATAGAGTATGAACTGTTGTCTGGAATCACTGACAAGCTGTTAGAGTTGTTAGCTCAAGTCAATCCTACCGATCTATTAGTAATCGCTGTAGATGGTATAGCACCAGTAGCTAAGATGGATCAACAGAGAAAGAGAAGATTCAAGGCCGACAAGCAAGAGACGTTCGACACCAACAGCTTCACTCCCGGTACAGATCTCATGTTTAAGATAGACAACCACATTCGATCATGGATCAGTAAGAATCAGCTCCAACTTCCACCACATGTCATCTACTCGTCTCATATGGTGCCAGGAGAAGGTGAGCATAAGATTATGGACTTCATGCGCCAAGGACGTTACAACGTTGGTGTTAACACCTTCGAATTGGCAGATACCTCACTAGCGGCACAGAGTTACATACAACAAGGAGCACATGTAATATACGGATTGGATGCCGATCTAATCATGTTATCTCTATTATCACCGTTGGACAATATCTACCTGGCTCGTGAAGATCTAATGGATATCATCGTGATAGATAACTTGAAGGGTCTAATCGCATCGGAAGGGTTAGATGTTGAAAGTTTCGTGTTAGCTTCCTATCTTCTGGGTAACGACTTCCTACCCCATATTCCATCGCTGGAAGACGTTAGTTACTCGTTCGATTTCATTCTAGACTTAGCCCGCAATCTTCCACTTGTTGATAACGGTACCATTAACTGGTCTAATATGGCTAAGCTGTTCGAACGCCTAGCTAAGGAGGAACCCAATCTACTCCTTCACGAACTGGAACGGCACGTTAAGCATCCTTCTACGGTATTAGAACAAGCCGTTACATGGCATCGAATTATCGAAGGAAGTAAGAGAGCTCGTAACGTACCTGAACTAGACTATCAGTTGTATCGGACATTGTGGTACGATCATGCACTAGGACCTCACGGATCGACTGAGGTAGCTAAGGCGTTAGGTGTTGAACTACTACCTAGGAATCCTAATAGGATTAAGTGGATGGTACACGATTACTTAGATGGATTAGCTTGGGTTCTAGCTTATTATCGAGGTGGTTTGGCTGCTATCGATGTGTTATGGTACTATCCTCATCATTACACGCCGTTGTTGTTCGATATGGCTAAATATATAAACAGTTATCGACCTAGTCTACAACGCGTAAGACTTCAAATACCTTACAATGTAGTCCATCAGCTGCTATCGGTATTGCCTAGATCGTCCAAAGAATTAGTACCCATAGAAGCCAGACATCTGATGGATATCAACAGTCCCATCTCCGATTTATATCCTGAAACCTTCGAGGTGGATTACGATGGTAAGAACTACGACTATCAAGGAGTAGCTCTACTACCCTTCTCTGACATTTATCGAATCATCGACGCAGTGAACGAATATACTATCTGGCAACCGAATAGAGCAGAGAGATATAACTCCACAGAATCGGAGGAGCTGATACGTGACGAATATACTAAACAAATCGTCGAGAATCGTGAAGCTATTCAACGATTGAGAGAACGAGGAGGATATAGAGGAAGAGGAGAACGTGAGGGATATAGAGGAGGATATAGAGGAGGATATAGAGGAGGATATAGAGGAGGATATAGAGGAGGATATAGAGGAGGATATAGAGGAGGATATAGAGGAGGAGGATATAGAGAACGTGAGGGATATAGAGGAGGATATAGAGAACGTGAGGGATATAGAGGAGGATATAGAGGAGGAGAACGAGGAGGATATAGAGAACGTGAGGGATATAGAGGAGGAGAACGAGGAGGATATAGAGGAGAACGTGGAGGGTTTGAAGTTTCCAATGTCAGGACAAGAGAGAATAGAGAACGTCCAACTTCTCTTCCAACTACAGTATCGACAGTTATCAACTACAAGGTATAGTAAATGGATATCGTAATTACTCTAACCTGCTATAGTCTAGGAAGTGAGATATACAAGGCGTTGTTACATAAAGGGTACAGATTCCCTGCCCACGATCCTGATATACTGAAGCTATACATTGGTTTCTGCTATATCCAACGACTATTGTAGCACTATAAGCTACATTCTGAAATCTATACAGAAGACTGTGTAGATTCTTTCTATCCCATGATCAAGACTGTAGTTCAGCTTCCCACGATCAAGGCTGTAGTTCTGTGTTCTGTATCTGAGTTTTGGAATCTCAACAACCTGTTTACATCTTCTTGTGGATGATACAAGAAGATGTACATCTTCGAGGGTTCTAACCTTCAAGAGGTGTTAACTTGACTTATGGAGTCGTTAACTATCCCATGATCAAGGCTGTAGTTCGGTGTTCTACATCTGAGTTTTGGAATCTAACAGCTCGTTACATCTTCTTGTATCATCCACAAGAAGATGTACATCTTCGTGGGTTAGAACCTTCAAGAGGTGTTAACTTGACTTATTGAGTCGTTAACTATCCCATGATCAAGGCTGTAGTTCGGTGATCTATATCTGAGTTTTGGAATCTCACAACCGTTTACATCTTCTTGTATCATCCACAAGAAGATGTACACCTCTCGAGAGTTCTAACCTTCAAGAGGTGTTAACTTGACTTATGGAGTCAGAAACTATCCCATGATCAAGGCTGTATTTCGGTGATCTATATCTGAGTTTTGGAATCTCACAACCGTTTACATCTTCTTGTATCATCCACAAGAAGATGTACATCTTCGAGGGTTCTAACCTTCAAGAGGTGTTAACTTGACTTATTGAGTCGTTAACTATCCCATGATCAAGGCTGTATTTCGGTGTTCTACATCTGAGTTTTGGAATCTCAACACCTGTTTACATCTTCTTGTATCATCCACAAGAACATGTACACCTCTCGAGAGTTCTAACCTTCAAAAGGTGTTAACTTGACTTATGGAGTCAGAAACTATCCCATGATCAAGGCTGTAGTTCGGTGATCTATATCTGAGTTTTGGAATCTCACAACCGTTTACATCTTCTTGTATCATCCACAAGAACATGTACATCTTCGAAGGTTCTAACCTTCAACAGGTGTTAACTTGACTTATGGAGTCGGAAACTATCCCATGATCAAGGCCGTAGTTCAATGATCTACATCCGAGTTTTGGAATCTCACAACCGTTTACATCTTCTTGTATCATCCACAAGAAGATGTACATCTCCGAAGGTTCTAACCTTCAACAGGTGTTAACTTGACTTATGGAGTCATCAACTATCCCATGATCAAGGCCGTAGTTCAATGATCTACATCCGAGTTTTGGAATCTCAACACCTGTTTACATGTTCTTGTATCATCCACAAGAACATGTACATCCTTGAAGGTTAGAACCCATCAGACCCCTTAACTTGACTTATGGAGTCAGAAACTATCCCATGATCAAGGCTGTAGTTCAATGATCTACATCCGAGTTTTGGAATCTAAAACCCGTTTACATCTATGTGATACACATAGATGTACGTTCTCGAGAGCCGTGCGGTTCATAACACAATAACGTAGTGTCAAGCTAGTGGAGTTAGCATGTGTCTGATTCTCTGACACACCCTGCCGGATAAGCCAATGTAATCCTTATCTATTCTGTTTACTATCTCATCTATCTTGCTACGAAGTTGCTGTAACACAAGGTTGACGTGTTCTAGATCGGTTGGATCCTTGATACCGACCATCTTAGTCACACATTCCGATAGATCGGAGTACTTCTTGTTACATCGGTAGTTGTCATCCAGACTACGCTCGTGATAAGATAGAACATAGCCTTCAGGATATCTAATACATAAATCGGACATCTTGGTTCTGATACCAACGATGTCACGGAATATCATAGTCATCTTAACCTGCTCCTTTTGTGAGTGGGTCAGCTGCTTTAACACTTGTTGGTTGATGAACAACTCCTCGATAGGGTTACCTCTTGGACTTAATCGACAGCGCTGGATTATATACTTACCATAGTTATGTGTTCCCACCTTGGGTAATCCAAATAAGGGCTTGAGTTCGTCCAAGATACAACATAGTGTCGGCGTCTTTCTTCCTGTCTTCTTGCCTATTCCACCATCTAGGTCTAAATAGTTACGGTCTTCATTCTTAATATAAACTTCCGAGTTCGGAACCTTCATACGTCTGCGGCGATTGGGATGCGTTAACTCTGTTCCATCCCACATTTTGCCAGAATTCTGTCAACTAATTCGCTCTTCCTTCCTCTACTAGGAAGACCTAGACTATCGGCGATACCTTTGAGCTCTTCAACTGTATAAGAGCCACGACCTTCTCTAACACGCTGAATATCGAATGGAATAGTGGCAGGTTGACAGCTACCTATACTAGAAGGTGGAATACGTGGTGGACTAGGGGCTATTTTCGTCTGAACTAACGGGATTCCGTAAGCTGTCTGAACTGGTTGCTTAACTACCGTACGTTGCGGAGTAGGACTCATTGGTAGTTCAGGACCTCGATACATAGTTAGTCGTTGAAACACAGCGTCAGGGTTGATAGGTTGTAATTGTGAAAGATAAGACCTGAGAGAGTTAAGAGTACTAAGATCAGTCATTTAACAGTGGAAATGGATGTGTTGAGGTTCTCAACACATTACTTGTTATCTTCGAACAATCTAATGACTTGTTCTATTCTGTCGTATAGACTACATAGCCTATCGATTTCCTTCTCTTTGAGAACAACGCCGCACAGATTGGTAGTTAGTCTAATCATATTGTTAACATCCATGTTCCTATTAGGTTTAGTGTCGACAGTATCGGACTGTGCACCGCTTACCAGACTACCACCCGCTTTGTTGAAGTACCAGTCGACGATGTCCTTATCGTTATACTTGGCGTAGTTAGGATCGGGTTTAACCAGAACATCGGACATCCAATCATCCTCTTTAATACTGCCAAACACGTCGATGTTGCCATCGATGTCGGAGACGATCAACGGAAACCAAGCCAGGTAATCCTTCAGTATTCCTTGTTTGGCTTCATCGACTGACAAGATGGTAATATCTGGAATAGAAGCGCGAAGTTTAGGTAATAGTCTGCTCTTAAACTTGTCACACAGATCGGATTGGTCTAACACTACGTATAGCATTTCGAAGTTAGAAATGGAAAAACTGGAATATCTTCATCGTCAATCTGTATCAGGTCTCGAAGAGATCGACCTAGTTCTACAAGACGAAGTAGTCTCGACACTAACCTACGCTGTACATCTTCGAACCGATTCGAAGATGTCTATCATAGACCTCTTATATACTCCTGAGGTTCATCGTGGGAAGGGTTACGCTAGTAAACTGCTCCGTCATGTCTTGGATATATTACCGCAGCCCATCTTTCTATTTGTCAAGGGTGGAACCTTCGTTACCAGCTTCTATGAACGTTACGGCTTTAAACCGATCGAAAGATTCGGCTGTTACCAGTTAATGGCTTACAGTACCATGGATGTACAGGAGTTACTGCGGATATGGACTACACAATCTTGAACATACACTTGAGTACTGCAATCAATGGATCGGAAGGCCAGAAGACTGTCTGGATTACGTCACCATGCAACACACCGATCGTTTCATAATGATGTCCATTACCGCCGATAACAACGGCAGGTCTATCCTTAACAATAGAGATATGAGGTCTGATGTCATCAGAGTTCAGCTGAACGACATAGATATCTAAGCCTAACATATCGGAGACGAATCCAAACACTTCATCTCCTACATCTCTATCAGAGTCGAACAGTCTCTGCATACCGCGAAGGGAGTAGTCGACGTTGTTACCCAAGTCATCGATTCGACCATGTTCAGCCAACTGTGCCCACACTCCGTTGTTAGCGTCTTCGTAATAAGTTGTACCGGTATCGGGATTAATCATGGGTAGAATAGTGGCTAGGTCTCTTCTTAGATTGATAACTAATTGACGACGATAAGAGTAGGAAGGATTATCGGCATAAGGTTTGTAATAAGCCTTGAGAACAGCATGGAAGAAACAAGAACCGTCGCCAATGGTAGCGATCCTCACTAATTGTCCATTGAAGGGTTGCTGGAAGTTAACAGGTAGATATGTATCATCGGTGCCGGCTCTGGTTGGAATAGATGGGAGCTGACTAGTTCCAATCTGTGGATTTATTGGCTTCGGATCAACGCAGGGCTTGATGTTGTAAGGTTGTTGTAGTTCGGAAGAAGAGGATAGAGTTGATACGGGTAACTGTTGAGAGTTACTTGAATATTGAGACAGGTAAGCCATTTCAGGCTTACAGAATTGTCCGTAGCTATACATGCTAGTAAACAACACTTCCTTGTGTGTTAGGAACCCTTCCTCATCGGCTATCTTTATACTCGCTAGTTCGAACTCGGGCGATAACTTACTAGCCAATTTATCCATGTCGACCAAGTACTCACGCTGATAACCAGGGTATTGTTCGGTTTGGTAGATAGCTGTATCGAGGATAGTGCCTGGTATCTTAATATACAGTTCAGGAGGTTGATAGATTAGAGAGGCTGGACCTAACTCTAACTGTTTAATACCTTGGAAGCTCTTAGCTACTAAGTTTGAATCCATAGTGAGGAATAGTATCTTACCATCAGGCTTTAGCAACGTCTTGATGGTTCTAACCAATCCATCCAACACTTCATCCGATGAGAAGAAGAAAGGCAACGATAACATTAGAGACACTACATCCACCTTAGGGACGATTTGAGCGATCGTGTCCGTATCTTGTCCCTTAGCTTGGATGATGGTAATGTTATTCATCGAAGCTGTTCGTCGCGTCAACTCTTCAACGTGATAAGGTTCGACGGCGTACACATGTTGATAGTTAGACCATTTAGACACATCACCACCTCTTCCACTTCCGATATCTAATAATAGACCCGAACCGGTAGCCAGTAGTTGACGCTTGATTCTATTATGGTATCGACGGACTAAGTCGAAGCTATTACCACTAAGCATCTCGTAAGTTAGAGGACTATGTATCAACTTCCAAGTATCTAACACGAAAGGGAGTTGGTTAGGCTTAGTCTTATCGTATCTTATCCTAACAGGAACAACGACTCCGTCACGATATCCGAACTCTACCACTGTTCCATCGGGCACATCGGGTAGTTGTCCCATATTAGCCGGCGCTCGGCTAGTTCCGGTAAATGGTATCAGTTGTCCCATATTAGCCATCATAACCTGAGAACCTACAACAGCTAAGTCCATGGTTAGCTGTTCGATCGGCTTAATCTTACAAATATCGGGGTAAGTCGTTAACACTCTGTCCTTCAACGGTATAGAATCTGTGTGATTGTTATACGGAGTGTTGGTGGGTGTAACTATCATCCCATCCGTCTTATAAGGAAGAACCGACACGTTCCCATCCGTCAGTTGTTCATGACTCAGCTCTCGATATTGAGTGAAGAAGTCTTCGACAGTGTTGATAGTCTTGAAGCTCTTAGTGCTAATATACAGTATATCTCCCTTAAACTTGTCGGCTATAGCTTGAGCGTAATTGAGTCTCTCAACATGAGGCATCTGTTGAATTCCTGTACTGTAATCGATAGAGTACCCATTAACAGAGGTCATGGATAAGGCATCGTATGGAATAAACCATAGACGAGATGAAGGAGCGCCGTGATTACGACTTTCAGGAGGTACTAGTTCACCGTCGAGGATGGTGCCATATAGATCTTTCTGCTCCTTCTTAGTTATACACATTAGCTCAGATGGTGCCATGACCAACCATATACCCTGTCGATTAAACACTAACAACTTCCTAACGCCATCAACCTTATGCGTGATAGTGTAAGCCGTCTTGGAATTACCCACTAAGCCACCATAAGTTAGATCGTCTATTCGAAGATTACGCGCTTGAACTAATGGACTATGATCGATGATATCATCTCTCTGACTTCCTCCCAACACCCGATTGATCCACGAGATCATCCTGCTCTTCTCGTCGTAACTGTATACCTCAATGGTATCCTGCTTAGCTATCAGAGTATACTTAAGCGCCTTAGTTATCGTATCAAGATCGGTCGATTGTAGTAGTTCTAACTCGATCTCGTACTTGTTCGTTCCGTTGGATGGATTGGTAACCTCAGTAAAGTCAGCTCTCATCTTACCTCCGAACAACAAGAAAGAAGTACGAGAGCTTACTCTAGTTAAAGTGGGATGAAAGTTGGGGATAGGTTGGATAGGGATCTCTCGACTTATGGACAGCTTATAGCCATAATCTTGGTTATAGAAGTTGTATTCTCTCACCTTCTGATACCAATTGTCTATGTTGTCTCCGTAACGATGATGAATATCTCCAGCTATGTCGGTAGTGTAACGACTCTGTTGTTTCTCGGCTCCCTTAGACTGAAAGAAGCGGAGAGTTCTATCGTATTCTATCCAGCTAAGATTAGTATCAACTCTAATCCCTTGTTTAGTAGATATCACGTTACCGATTCGAAACTCCACCTCGCTATCTGGAATAGTAAAGGCATTGACAATATTGTTGTATACGTTATAGGGTAACATCCTTTCCTGATAAAGTATATACACTCTATGACTGTTGAATAGTTCATATATCGTCGATATGTTAAGCTCCTTCTGAAATCTCATCATAGTTATGATGTTAGAACAATTGTTCTAACATCTTTGTTATATGTCTAACAGTCTATATCGGCACTACATAGAAGTTACGTCGATCCAGAGATTAGACGCTACTATCCTCGATGTACATATTTGATCTCTATCGTTATTGGTATGAAGCGATAGATCTCTTGTATATGGAATTGTTGGTATATCGTAGATTTGGATAAACCGCGATGCTTATATGTCTTTGTTGGGTTATATGATATACGGGATTAGTATCATGATAGAGGTCTGTCGTGATCTAATATACAGTAGTGACTAATACATCGATATACCAACAAGAGATCGGGTTTACGAATAAGTACATAGACTTGTTGGTATATCCGTGTTTTGGATAAACCGCGATGCTTATATGTTTTCATGAGTATCCACGATATATGGGATCGATATCATGATAGAGGTCTATCATGATATAATATAAAGAAGTAGCTAATAGACAATTAGTCATACAAGCATACCGGGTTTACCAATAAACTCATAGACTTGTTGGTATATCGTAGATTTGGACAAACTGCGATGCTTATATGTTTTCATGAGTATCCACGATATATGTGATTAATATCATGATAGAGGTCTGTCATGATCTAGTATACAGTAGTGACTACTACATCGATATACTAACAAGAGATCGGGTTAACCAATAAACTCATAGACTTGTTGGTATATCGTAGATTTGGACAAACTGCGATGCTTATATGTCTTCTTAGTATCAACGATACATGGGATTAATATCATGATAGAGGTCTATCATGATCTAATATACAGTAGTAGCTGATATACAATTAGTCATACAAGCATACCAGATTTACCAATAAACTCATAGACTTGTTGGTAAATCTGTGTTTTGGATAAATCGCGATGCTTATATGTCTTCGTTGGTATCCGAGATATACGGGATTAATATGATGACAGAGGTCTATCATGATCAGTTATACAGTAGTGACAGATACACAATTAGAGATACAAACATATCGGATTTCTGTGTAAGAATCAACGACTTGTTAGTATATCGTAGGTTTGGATAAACTGCGATGCTTATATCTTTTCATGAATATCCATGATATATGAGATTAATATCATGACAGACCTCTGTCATGATAGAATATACAGTAGTGGCTGATATACAATTAGTCATACAAGCATACCGGGTTTACCAATAAACTCATAGACTTGTCGGTATATCTGTGTTTTGGATAAATCGCGATGCTTATATCTTTTCATGATTATCCACGATATACGGGATTAGTATCATGATAGAGGTCTGTCATGATCTAATATACAGTAGTGACTAATACTTCAATATACCAACAAGCATACCAGATTTACCAATAAACTCATAGACTTGTTGGTATATCTGTGTTTTGGATAAATCGCGATGCTTATATGTCTTTGTTAGTATCAACGATATATGGGATTAATATCATGATAGAGGTCTATCATGATAGAATATAAAGAAGTAGCTGATATAGATACAAGAGATCGGATTTACAAATAAACACATAGACTTGTTGATACATCGTAGGTTTGGATAAACTGCGATGCTTATATCTTTTCATGAGTATCGACGATATATGGGTTCGATATCATGATAGAGGTCTGTCATGATAGAATATACAGTAGCAGCTGATATACATACAAGAGATCGAGTTTGTGAATAAAACACATAGACTTGTTGGTATATCGTAGATTTGGATAACCCGCGATGCTTATATGTCTTCGTTGGTATCCGAGAGATATGGGATTAATATCATGACAGAGGTCTGTCATGATCAGTTATACAATAGAAGCTAATACATCGATATACCAACAAGCATACGACATTTACCAATAAACTCATAGACTTGTTGGTATATCTGTGTTTTGGATAAATCGCGATGCTTATATCTTTTCATGAATATCGACGATATATGGGATCGATATCATGATAGAGGTCTGTCATGATAGAATATACAGTAGTAGCTAATAGACAGATAGAGATACAAGCATACCAGATTTACGAATAAAACACATAGACTTGTTGTTACATCGTAGGTTTGGATAACCCGCGATGCTTATATGTCTTCGTTGGAATATATGATATGTGGGATTGATATCATGTCAGAGATCTATCGTGATAGAATATACAGTAGTAGCTAATACTTCAATATACCAACAAGCATACGACATTTACCAATAAACTCATAGACTTGTTGATACATCGTAGGTTTGGATAAATCGCGATGCTTATATCTTTTCATGATTATCCACGATATATGGGATTAGTATCATGACAGAGGTCTATCATGATCTAGTATAGTGTAGTAGCTAATACTTCACTATACCAACAAGAGATCGGATTTCTGTATAAGTATATCGTAGATTTGGATAACCCGCGATGCTTATATGTTTATATGATATGGACGATATGTGGGATTAATATCGTGATAGAGGTCTGTCACGATATAATATACAGTAGCAGCTGATATACAATTAGTCATACAAGCATACGAGATTTACGAATAAACTCATAGACTTGTTGGTATATCTGTGTTTTGGATAAATCGCGATGCTTATATGTCTTCGTTGGTATCGACGATATACGGGATTAGCATCATGATAGAGGTCTGTCGTGATAGAATATACAGTAGTGGCTAATAGACATATCGTGGTTCTGTGTAAGTACATAGACTTGTTGATACATCGTAGGTTTGGATAAACCGCGATGCTTATATGTCTTTGTTAGTATCCACGATATATCGGATTGATATCATGATAGAGGTCTGTCATGATAGAATATACAGTAGTGACTAATACATCGATATACCAACAAAAGATCGGATTTCTGTGTAAGAATCAACGACTTGTTGGTATATCGCAGATTTGGACAAACCGCGTTGCTTATATCTTTTCATGATTATCCACGATATATGGGATTAATATCATGTCAGACCTCTATCATGATAGAATATACAGTAGTAACTAATAGACTTGTTGTTACATCATAGGTTTGGATAACCCGCGATGCTTATATGTCTTCGTTGGAATATATGATATACGAGATTAATATCACGATAGACCTCTATCGTGATAGAATATAGCGATAACAGATAGACATACAAGAGATCGGGTTTACGAATAAGTACATAGACTTGTTGGTATATCTGTGTTTTGGATAAACTGCGATGCTTATATGTTTTCATGAATATCGACGATATATGGGATCGATATCACAATAGAGGTCTGTCATGATCTAATATACAGTAGTGACTAATACTTCAATATATACAAGAGACGGGATTTCTGTATAGATATGGACTTGTCGGTATAACGTAGATTTGGATAAACTGCAATGCTTATATGTCTTCGTTGGAATATATGATATATGGGATTAATATCATGTCAAACCTCTATCGTGATAGAATATACAGTAGTAGCTGATATACAGATAGAGATATAAGCATACCGGGTTTACGAATAAACTCATAGACTTGTTGGTATATCGTAGGTTTGGATATACCGGTTGCTTATATGTCTCTGTTAGTATCAACGATATACGGAATTAATATCATGATAGAGATCTGTCATGATCTAATAGAATAGTAGCAATATACCAACAAGCATAACGGTTTACCAATAAACTCATAGACTTGTTAGTGTATCGTAGATTTGGATAAGCTGCGATGCTTATATCTTTTCATGAATATCCACGATATATGGGATTAATATCACGATAGAGGTCTATCGTGATAGAATATACAGTAGTGACAGATACACAATTAGAGATACAAACATATCGGGTTTCTGTGTAAGAATCAAGGACTTGTTGGTATATCTGTGTTTTGGATAAATCGCGATGCTTATATCTTTTCATGAGTATCCACGATATATGGGATCGATATCATGATAGAGGTCTGTCATGATAGAATATACAGTAGCAGCTAATACATCGATATACCAACAAGCATACGACATTTACCAATAAACTCATAGACTTGTTGGTATATCGTAGATTTGGACAAACTGCGATGCTTATATTCTTTGTTGGGTTATATGATGTATAGGATTATTATCATGATAGAGGTCTGTCATGATAGAATATATAGTAGTAACTAATAGATAGATAGTCATACGGCATATCGGGGTTCGTGTAAGTACATAAACTTGTTGGTACATCGTAGATTTGGATAAACTGCGATGCTTATAGTCTTTGTTAGTATCAACGATATATGGGATTGATATCATGACAGACCTCTATCATGATAGAATATACAGTAGCAGCTAATACATCGATATACCAACAAGCATACGACATTTACCAATAAAC